>Ga0114930_10005414_pt1 | contig 10512 bp, 11 predicted proteins | sample AnhtaG_FD_87300 | JGI IMG/M metagenome (GOLD analysis project Ga0114930, IMG submission 87300) | Deep subsurface microbial communities from Anholt, Denmark to uncover new lineages of life (NeLLi) - Anholt_01485 metaG | ecosystem: Environmental > Aquatic > Marine > Oceanic > Sediment | place... | reverse complement strand
ATTCATGCTGTACTTAGATATCCACTCGAAAAAAACCCGTCAGGAAGCTGGGACCATGGAATCTGATGTCCAGGAGAGCGATGTAATTGAAGAACAAGTCGTTCAGGAGGAACAGGAGATCGTCTCAAACCTGCAAGATTCTTGTCATAGCGAGAAAAATCGTGAGGTCAACGAAAACATGATTATGGAGTTGAATATCGAAAGCAGATCTGAGAAGAAGACCAGGTATCTCTATGGAACTGGGATCTTGTGCTTTCTTTTTGCTCTACTTACTCTTTGGTTAGATAGGCTCATTTTTTCTGTAGGCTTAAGTATGCGCGCGCGCGCATGTCCAAACTTATCTACGTGGCATTGTTGACAGGCTTTGGATCAATCTTAATAGTCTTAGGCTATTACACCCCGGGAAAAATTAAGCAGCCAATGTCACAATGAAAAACAGAGTAATTACCTACGCTCGCGCGCGCGTTTTTGACTTTTTGATTCTGTCTTAATCACTTATTAAAGAGAGTCAATTTGAGTATTAGACAACTGGGAGACTCATGGAAGCTGACTCTATAACCAGTAGGGAAATGCGCGCTCTTGAAATTAATGCTGAGTATTTTGGTGTCTCACGATTACAGCTAATGGAAAATGCCGGTCGTAGCGTTGCTGCCGAGATTTCAACTAGATTTCCATCAAAGAAGACTCGAATAGTCCTATTCTGTGGACTTGGCGGAAATGGTGGAGATGGTTTTGTTGCAGCTCGTCATTTGATCTCTATGGGATATTCTGTGAAACTTGTGGTAGCTGGTCGGAGCGTATGCATAAAGCACGATGAAGCCTTAAGGAACTGGCTTGCTCTAAAAGCCTTGCTAGATCGGATTGAGGTGAATCAAGTTACTGATTCATCAGAAATTCGGGAAGAAAAGGCTGATGTTGCTGTTGATGCTTTACTCGGTCTTGGATTGAAATGTATTCCAAGACAACCAATTGCTTCGCTCATTGAAGCTATAAACCAAATGCAGACCTTTCGCTTGGCTATTGACATTCCATCTGGTCTTGATTCAGATACGGGAGATGTGATGCAGCAGGCGGTTAAAGCTGATTTAACGGTCACATTTCACAAACCGAAGCCTGGCTTACTCCATTCGAAAGTTTTTGTTGGTGAGTTACTGGTTAGAGACATAGGGCTCCCTGATGCTTTTGAGAACTTCGCGGGTCCTGGTGACGTTGGTTTGGTTCGGAAAGACCGACCAGACGAATCTCATAAAGGTGACTTTGGGAAGCTGCTGGTGGTGGGTGGAAATGAAACTTTTGTTGGTGCTCCTCTCCTCGTAGCGATGGCTGCCTTTCGGACAGGTATAGATTTGGTCTATGTTGCGGCACCTGAAAAAACTGCTCATGAAATCTCTTCCATGGATCCAAGCATAATTACTCTCAAACTAGAGGGAAAACATCTCAACGAAGGAAATATTCCTCAAATAAGGCAGTTTCTAGAAAAAGCTACTGCTGCTGTTGTTGGCCCGGGTCTGGGGCTCCATGAGGAAACAAGAAGAGCTGTGGCTGAAGTAGTGGTTGCCGCAGAAGATTTGGGAATACCTTTAGTGTTGGATGCTGATGGATTAAAGGCCTTTGCAGAGTTTAAGCGTCCCCTGAAAATCCCCTTGGTTTTAACACCTCACACCGGAGAATATTTTACTTTAACGGAAAAGGAGTTACCCTCTAATCTCGAAGAAAGAATTAAAAAAGTTAGAAAGACTGCCGCCCACTTGAAAGCTGTCGTATTATTAAAGGGACAAACTGACATAATCTCTGATGGAGAAAGAGTGAAAATAAATTTTTCAGGCAATCCTGGTATGACTGTGGGGGGAACAGGGGACGTGCTTTCCGGCATCGTAGGTGCTTATGTTTCTCAGAATTCAAATCCATTCGAAGCCGCAGTTGCTGGAGCATTCATAAACGGTGCTGCTGGAGATTTTGTGACAAGAGAAAAGGGGCATCATATGATCCCCGCTGATTTGCTTGACTGGATACCGAAAATCATTGACAACCCCATGTCGCATATGAAGGTGCGCAAAAGTGAATTCTGAAGGAGTAAAAATATTTGTGTATCATGCAAAACAATGCGACCCACGGAAATGCTCCGCGCTCAAACTGAAACAACACCACCTTATTTGGATTGTCCATCAAATCAGAGAGTTACCCAGAGGAGCAGTGATTTTGAATCCATTTTCGGAGAAAGCCTTTTCACCCCTTGACCGCGAACGCATCCAGAAGATAGGCCTAATTGCGTTTGACCTAAGTTGGAAGCACTCCAACAACTTGAGCCAGTTACTCAATCTGCGAGGAAGACAACGTTGCCTTCCATACCTAATCGCTGGAAACCCAGTAAACTACGGAAAACCCACTAAGCTAAGCACAGTTGAAGCTTTAGCTGCAGCCTTATATATAGCGGGCTTTGAGAAGAGAGCCCAAAGACTGCTATCAGTTTTCAAATGGGGCTCCACCTTCATGAGTCTCAACGAAGAGCTCCTCAAAACCTACCAGACAGCCCAAGACAGCAGCGAAATCATTGAGCTGCAAAACCAGTTCATAGACTAGCACCCGACTTGTATGCTACACAAGTGGCGTATGCGTGTTTTGTGAAAATGATGTATGGGAAAACAGGTAGGGGGGGTATGTTTTTCGCGCTATTCCCATATCAACCTATAAACTTGGGGATACCCCTCAAGCTATGCGCGCGCGCATGCAGCCATACTTTTCAAATGATATGCATGCGTGGAGGTATGCATCTGTACAGGTTTTGAAATAGGTTAGATATACCACGACTCTACTTGTGTGTTACTTAAATCTCGCTGATTAATTGCATAAAAACTAGACTTTATTTGTAAGCTGCCCACTCTCTAATTAGTCAACAATTAACTCGTGGAATTAAGGTCCTAGAAATGAGCGAAGCTGAACTAAGGGCGATTCGTCGCAGGAAAATCAAAGAACTCCAGAAGAACTTCGCAAACAAGCAAGCTGAAGAGCAGACAGAAAAAGTTGATGATAACAAAGTTTTAAATCAAATTTTCAGGGGAAGAGCTTGGGAAGTATTCAATACAAGCAGTTACCAGTACCCGCGAATTATGTTGAAAGTTAAGCAAACCTTAGTGCAATTGGCTCTGTCCGGCAAACTAAAAGAGGTAACCGGAGAGCAGCTATATCGTTTTCTCCGAAACCTTGGATTACGTATAAGAATGAAAACATCAATTAGCTTTGCCAAACATGGCAAACTAAAGTCTCTAAGTGAAAAAATCAAAGACGATCTAAGACTCTAATGCACTCACGCAACTGGTGGGCGAAGAGCAGTCTAATACGCGCGCGCATTTCGTTGAAATGTTCTGTTGTTTGATAATTGTGCGCACGCTCATTCTCTGGAAGTGTTCTAAAATGTAGACTGAGTTGTTCTAAAACATGGCTCTATTAGAGTAATGCTTGCTTCTTTAGGTGTGGGCTTATGGGGAGACTGTTTAGGATTTATCTTGTAGTGATGGTTGTGGCTTCGATTATCCACCTATTTGCTACGGCGACTGCAATCGAAGCAATATACATTACCCAAAAATACGGAGGACTAGACAATGACGAGGCTCGTTCTGTGGTTCAGACGGTGGATGGTGGATATGCCCTAGCAGGCTCCACCGGTTCTTTTGGGGCAGGTACTGATGATTTTTGGTTGGTGAAGGTTGATGCTAGTGGAAACCATGAGTGGAACCAAAAATACGGAGGACTAGACAATGACGAGGCTCGTTCTGTGGTTCAGACGGTGGATGGTGGATATGCCCTAGCAGGAGTCACAGGAACTTACTTTGCTCGTAATAGTGATTTTTGGTTGGTGAAGACGGATTCTAGTGGGAATCATGAGTGGAACCAAACTTACGGAGGAAAAAGGAATGACGAGGTTCGTTCTGTGGTTCAGACGGTGGATGGTGGATATGCCCTAGCAGGCTACACAAATTCTTTTGGGGCTGGTGGCGGTCATTTTTTTTGGGGAAGAGCTGATTTTTGGTTGGTGAAGACTGACGAAGCAGGCAACATGCAATGGAGCAAAACATATGGAGGACTGGGTAATGAACGGGCTTATTCTATGGTGTTGACTGTTGATGGTGGATACGCTCTGGCAGGCAGCATCACTTATTCTGGTGAAGCCTTTAATGGTAGCTTTGATTTTTGGTTGGTGAAAACGGACGCTAGTGGGAATCATGAGTGGAACCAAACCTACGGAGGACAAGACCATGACGAGACTCGTTCTGTGATTCAAACGGTGGATGGTGGATATGCCCTAGCAGGTCAAACGGTATCTTTTGGAGCTGGCAGTACTGATTTTTGGTTGGTGAAGACAGATTCTAGTGGGAATCATGAGTGGAACCAAACCTACGGAGGACCAAACGGTGACGAGGCTTATTCTGTTGTTCAGACGGTTGATGGTGGATATGTCTTAGCAGGCTACACATCTTCTTTTGGAGCTGGCAGTACTGATTTTTGGTTGGTGAAGACGGATTCTAGTGGGAATCATGAGTGGAACCAAACCTACGGAGGACCAAACATTGACAGCGCTCATTCTGTGGTGCAAACAGTTGATGGTGGATACGCTCTAGCAGGAAAAACAGGAATTTGGGCTCGTAATAGTGATTTTTGGTTGGTGAAAACCGATGAATTCGGATTTATTCCCGAGTTCCCCACGTGGACATTAATTCTCCTTATAGTAATTCTCCTTGCAGTAATCATATCCACAGTTACAATCACCATTTACAGGCGAAAACTATTCAAAACAACAAACCACTGATTTGCTCATGCGCACGCGTTAAATGTCATCTCGCGCGCATTTATTAGACTGTTTTGTGTATTTTTTACCCCTCGTATTATTAATCTTAGTTCGTTATGAGGGGTAAGTTTTCTTCGATTTCTGCGCGCGCGCATAGGTTTGTGGTAATGACGGCATTCTGGATTTGGTGGGTGGTGTGCTGGTCGTAACCCGACTTTAGTCTTAGTAATTTTTTATTGGTTTGTTGTATTGTCTTATTTTTGAGGCGATTGGTATAGCCTTTTTCGTCTATACCGTGTTGTTCTTGCGTTTTTTTCACCAACCTCATTTTACTGTGTATAAATGGGTTGTGGTGTCTATTAAGGGTTGTTCTGTGCTTATACCGTGTGCTTTAAATATCCATTGTTTCTATTATCTTCTGAGGTTTGAATTTGAGTAAAATTCGATTATATATCAAGTGTCGTAAACAGGGTTGTCGTATTGATTCTATTCCTTTGATTCGTTTGAAAGAGCTTGCGGGTTTCAAGGTTAAGACTTGGGAATTTAAGGATGGTTGGTTGACTCTTGAAGCTATTTGATTTGTTTGTTTGTGTTTCGTTCTAAAGGTTGCCTATCTGTATGTGGGTTCTTCTTTTGTTTGCTACTTTGCTTTCGGGGTTGAAGAAAAGCTGGTTTTATTTTTATTTCATCGGTTTCCGTTTATTTCGTTGTATCGCCTTTGCGTTTCTCTGCCTTTATGAATGTATCCGTTGGTATATGGTATCCCCAGTATGTACCTTATGCGCGTCTAGTCAAGCACTAAGCCCTTCCTTATAGTTGGATACCAGAGGTATCTTTGTCAGGCGACTTGGTTAAGGCGCATAGCCATGATGGCGTTAATCCCTATGCGTCCAAGAGGACTTGGCATGGGTATTTGCAGAGGCTATTGCCTCTGGAAGAAGTGCGCCCAAGTCGCATATCCATATATCGCCCATGTGCGTGTATCCGTGGGTATCCGTGAGGATTCCGTGGGAATCCGTAGGTTTTTGTTGTTTTCGTCTTTTCAAGAGGACAGATTTAGAGTTGCGTGTTTTACAGGAACGTCTATTTCTTTGAAATGTTCTGTTGTTTTGATTGTTGTATATTTTAATTTTATGCGCGTGTAATCGTTTGGTAGTTTATTATCATTCATTATTCATCATATAGGTCTCTGAGCAGATTTTTTCACATGCACGCGCATGGGTAATAAAGTGATTTATTGGGATGTATAAAAAAGAAAAAGAAAAGAGATTTTATTGTAACGAATGCAAACGATTAGTCAGAAGTATGAGGAGGTGATGCCAAAAAATGCCTAGAGATGGAGATTCAAGACGTGCATGCGCGCGCGATGAGCAAATCATCATGCAATATACCAATTTACATCTTCCACAAGTCCCTTGTAAGAAGTTTCTGAAGGGTTGACAAGTATGATTTCCAAGGTCTTTTGTATAGGTGTGGAGGTGGATCTGTAAAATATACTCCGTCCAGCGAAGAAATATTTTGGCTATAAACCAAAAACAGATCAGGAACGAAAGTCACACTCGTTTTTTCTTTTCCTTTTCTCTGAATGTCATTGTGAAAAATTGCGATATATTTGAGTTTGGACTTAGAAATCCTTTCCAGAAGAAATTTATCTACAAAGATTTTTGACATTCTATCTTTACTTGAAACCTTGATAGAAACAATTATGTCGTTTTTACAGAGCTTAACAGAATTTGACGACACGTCACCCTTCGGATTAATAACCAAATCAAGGGGGCAATGATAGGTTATTTCTTCTTCTATGAGAGGAAAAGAGAATTGAAATGAATTGTTTGAGACGTCGAGTTCATTGAAAACTGTACAGATTAAATCCTCAAACCACAAACCAACTAACCGTCTAGATTGGTTTCGACTTACAAAAAGGTCCAAACCCAGTCCAATTGATTGTTGTATTGTGTAGATCACTTTATTCACGTTTTCTCCAATCAAGAAATCATCAAAATCTTTCTTTGTTTCAGAACTTAACTCCCTTTCTTTCCTTAAAGCTCGGAAAAGTTCTGCCATCTTCGAACTCTTGGATGTGAACTCTTCAGTTTTTTCCATAAACAGATTTGTATTCAATGGACGAACATACTCATTCCTTTGATTCACCTTGATTGTAAGAAGGTGAAAATTAGTGTGCTTCGGGTTTGAGGAAGGATTGCGTTCGATAGTGTTTTGGTTCATGTAATCAATTATTGAAGAAGCTAGATGAATGAAATCATCTAGGGCAGTGGAGTTTCGTGCTACTAATCTTGTCCTTATTGACAAATCAAATTAGATTAGTCATTTGAAAATAAAAAACAATTGCTAGTTTTCATCTTAGGAGCTTGCCTAATCTTACCTTAGTTCGATGTATTCTTTGCTTTTCATCTATCGAGAGCCAGTAGGAAAGGGATCTGCAGGGCATCTCCTCTAAACGCTTCTTGATGATTTCACAATAGTCACGATTCAGTTCACTGCCTGCCCAATAACGACCAAGTTGCTCACAAACGGCATATGTTGTACCTGATCCGCCAAAAGGATCAAGAACAATTTCTCCTTGGTTGGTCGTAGCAAGAATGAGTTTTCTCATGAGTGCTTCAGGCTTCTGAGTAGGATGACCAGTAGATTCCTTCATAGCATTATTGATAGCGGGAATCTCAATAACATCTCGTGGCTTAGCACCCTTATAATGAGGTTTCCAAACATACTTCTTTCCATTGCCATACTGTGAGCTTTCAGCTTGAGGATGTTTTGGATATTTTTTTGTATGAATATTGTAAGGTTCACGTATGGCATCGATTTTGAAGGTGAAATCTTTATTTTTTCGTAAGTGAAGAATGCCTTCAGAGGATCTAACCCAATCCTTGTTGGACAACCTAGGCTTATTTCTATAATGCCATGTTAGCCATCTACAGTGGGGAAAAATGTGAGAAACTTTTGCTTTGATTTCCGCCAAGTTTTCAGGAAACCCCATTATGAACAAAGTGCCATCAGCCTTCAAAACATCATGACACTTTGTAACCCATTTTTCAATCCATTCCAAGTAGCTTTCCATATCTTTGAAGTTATCCCAATCGGCTTTTCCGATATTATATGGAGGATCCGAGAAAATCATTTCTACGGATTCTTTCTTGAAAGATGCTAAGAATTTCAGAGCATCTGTATTATGGAGTACTCCCATTTTTGTTTTGAAAAAGGGAGTGGATTCCAAATCAATTAATCCCCGCATATCAGATTTAAGTGAGTCCATGATTATATACCAACCTTTCTTCCATTACTTTGAACGATTCGGGGAGTCCATATCTTTTTTTCATCTCTCAGAAACTGTGCTAACAACAACGCTTCCTCATTGATTAAGGCGCGCGCGCGAAACTTTCTAAAGGCTCTCTTTGTCATGACTTGGAAATCTCATTGGTCGTATATTTCTTCACGAGAGCCTGAAGTTGTTCGTGTGAAGTCTCCGATAGGATAAGGTTTAACAACGTCTCGTTGCTGATGACATCAATATTGATGACACCCGTTTGCATGAGTCCCTTGACGTAATCTGACAGCCTAACCCAATCTTCAGATGTTCTGAGCGTCTTCCGAGCCTCGTTTATTGCTGCAACAGGACTAATAACGGTGTCATTTATTCGAATAGTAGCACCCATGAATGGACCTGAGTGTTTCTCAAACAACTCGGCGTAATCATCGAGAGCCTCAGCCCATTTGTTACTCAATGGCTTTGGAGTCTTTTGAATCAGCAATCCTGCAATTATGCCTTTGAACTGCAGAAACCATTTCTTGCCTCCTTTACGGAGGTAGTCTTTCTTTTCCAAGCTTCGTAGTCTCTTATTGAGAGTCGCGTGAAGGCTTTGTAATCCTGCGGTTTGGATTTCTTTAGTAATTCCCCATGCCGTCAATGGACCACAGTCGAATAAAATGCTCAGTATCAGAGTGTTGTATTTTGCTTGTTTTCCTCGGAAGATGCCTATAAGCTTCATATAGCTTTTAACCATGTTCTCAATCGCCATATCGCAATATTGATACTCCAAAGCTATATCTTCACTCATTGTTAAGCTTTCTGTTGAGTGGGTTATACGGTGACAATGCGTGCGTTCCTCAGGAGCTGATTCTGAGATGACTTTAGATGTTCCTGTTTTAGATGATTTTGATGAAGAGCCTTTGGTTTCTTCTGGTTGGGCTTCTTATGGTGATTATAAGTTAGTTGGTAATGATGAAGTTACGAATCAATATTGTGGTGTATTTCTACATTACAAGGGTTGTTTGCGTACTGAGTTGCATAACCATACAGATTTATTTGGTAAGAATTATGCTGAAATGATTTTTCTTCATAAGAGCCAAAATTGGTGTAATAAACCTTCTTGTCCTGTTTGCTTTAAGAGTGGTTGGGCTGTTCGTCAAGCTCATAGGGTTGAAATGCGTTTGAAGGAACTTGTTAACCATTATGGAGAGGCTGAACATATTGTTTGTTCTGTTCCTTCTAGGGATTTTTATATGGAGTTTAAGCCTTTGCGTAGAAAGGCTGTTAAGATTTTGAAGTCGCGCGGTGTTATTGGCGGTTGTTTAATTTTTCATGCTTTCCGCTATAATCACACTAAGCATTGGTATTTTTCCCCTCATTGGCACATTTTAGGTGTTGTTCGTGGTGGTTTCGCTAGGTGTCGTCATTGTAAGTTTGCTGTTTGCATGGGTAAAGGTAATTTTTATAAGTGTGATGGTTTTGAAGCTCGTACTCGTCGTCTTTTTGAGAAAGACGGTTATATTGTTAAGGTTTTTGGTGAACGTAAGAGTATTTTCGGTACTGCGTGGTATCAGTTGAATCATGCTTCTCTCAAGATTGGGGTTAATCGTTTTCATGTTTGTACTTGGTTTGGTGTTGCTAGTTATCGAAAGCTTAAGGTTACTATTGAGAAGCATAAAGTTACGTGTCCTATTTGTATGCACGATTTAGTTACGCTTCGGTATTTTGGTTCTAAAGATTTTGTAACAGATAGGTTATCGCCTGATTATGTGCAGGATTCATTTGAGAAGTATAAAGAGAATGGTCGTCCTGTTGGGTTGAAGTTCAACCTAAGAAATATCGTAGCGGTAGCTCTGAATATTGATTGCGCGCGCACATTTTTACGTGTGTGGAGGAAAAGAGTTTTTATCTTGATTCGTTATAGAAAAAGTGGGAATGAGGGTAGGTTAGGACTCTAGTGTTCCTACTGAGTTCCTTTCTTACCTTTCGACTTCCCTTTCTTTCCTTTCTTCTTAGCCATTAATTACCCATCCTCATCAGCTGTTCGTAGACAGCGCGCGCGTTGTCATTTACAGCTACACTAGTCGTCTTCTGGTTCAAAGTTCCAATCGTCTTCTTCGTCGTCTTCTTCATCTTTGTCGATTGTTTCTATCCACTCGTCGTCTTCTGGGTTGTACATTCTATGTTCCCTAAAAATCCCTACGTACTAGACTGGTATTTATCGCTTTTCCCTGTAATATAGCTATGAAACACGAATATTTGGTTAAACAGTCTCAGATAATGCCTTCTTATTAGTCTTATAAGCTAAATTTGCATTATTTTCAGAGTCACCCTAGGGGGGAAGTTAGAGCTATTGTTCTAGATGTTTGAATTGATAGACTCCTGTTCCTATAAATTTTCGTCTTTGATGCGCTTAAGCTAAGCTACTGTAAATAGTCTACCGTCTTCTAGGCGAATACTT
>Ga0114930_10005413_pt1 | contig 10513 bp, 9 predicted proteins | sample AnhtaG_FD_87300 | JGI IMG/M metagenome (GOLD analysis project Ga0114930, IMG submission 87300) | Deep subsurface microbial communities from Anholt, Denmark to uncover new lineages of life (NeLLi) - Anholt_01485 metaG | ecosystem: Environmental > Aquatic > Marine > Oceanic > Sediment | place... | reverse complement strand
TATTTTTACTACAAATGTTAAAGAGGTTTAACTTTTTCATAAAAAAATATCTCTATAACACTAATTTAAATATAAATACAGTTATGGTCAGCTCCACTTTTTGAGTATTATGCCCGCAATGACTTTTATATCTTCTATATCATTACAGAAAGTGTTACCTAATCCCTAAGGATAAAATTAGCCTGTCCTTTTTTTAGAGATGATTAATCAGGCTTGCCAGGTATCCTGCACCGAAGCCATTGTCAATATTGACGACTCCCACACCACCAGGGCATGAATTGAGCATAGCCAGGAGAGCAGCCAGTCCTTTCATGCTTGCTCCATAACCGACACTTGTCGGAACAGCTATAATCGGAATTTTAACAATTCCAGCTATCACACTGGGCAGGGCTCCTTCCATCCCGGCTATAGTTATAATGACTTTTGCTTTATTGATCTTATCATATTCACCAAACAGCCTGTGAAGACCTGCAACTCCAACATCGTATATTTTATCTGTTTTGTTACCCAAAATATCACAGGTTACTACAGCTTCTTCTGCTACCGGAATATCTGAAGTTCCAGCTGTTACAATAGCTATTTTTCCTTTTCCTGGAATTGGTTTCTTCTGCTTGAGGTAAATCACCTTACCCAGGGGATTGTAGCGTACTTTAGGAATTTTTTTCTTTAGTTTTTTGAATACTTCAGGCCCGGCTTTTGTGACAAGCAAATTGCTACCTTTTTTGATAATTTCTTGGGCAATTTTTAAAATTTGATTATTTGTTTTTCCCAGGCCATAGATTATCTCAGGGAATCCTTTCCGTAATTCCCGGTGATGATCGATTTTGGCGAATATTAAGTCTTGATAAGGATAATCTTTAAGAATATGCAGAGCTTCTTTTGGAGAGAGTTTTCCCTGATGGACTTTCTTCAAAACATCTTCGAGTTGAGATCTCATCAGGCTGATTTTATCAAATATCTCGAGATAAAGCTATAGTAACCAACCTGGAAAGACAAAAAGAGAATGGCCTGCGTTTTATTAATTATAGGAGCTTGATTCATCTGTAGCGGCTTGATTCATCAAATCTATCTGATTCATCTGTAGGGGTTTGATTCATCAAACCCACAATTGATTAAAATAAATGATTATAAATACTGGGGATTATCCCCATTTTCTAAGGTGGATTTGATTCATCCAATCCCTACAGTTCCAGATAAAGCAGCCTGTATCCTTTTTTTTCTCATTTGCAGGCGGGGAGAGTTTTAAGTTATACTGGTTAGAACCATAAAGAGGGATTTTTTGTTGAAAATCTAAAGGTTTATCCTCTAAAAAGGTTGTTGTGTTTAGCTGAAAATGAAAGATAAAAATACCATACAAAAGGAGATTCATCTTTCAGGAATCGGGATTCATTCCGGAAAAAATGTAGACATTCTTTTAAAGCCTTCTTCGTCAGGAGAAATCATTTTTCGGCGCACTGACCTCGGAAATGTGGAGCTCACTCTTGATCCAAATAAAATAGAGACCAGGAATTCAACTTACATTACTTCTAAAGAATGTAAAATTCAGACTCTTGAACACTTTTTGGCCGTTCTTTATATGTTTAGCATCGACAGTTTGATTGTCGAGATAAACGGAGATGAGATTCCCATTATGGATGGAAGTGCTTCTCCTTTTGTCCAGGCTATTCTTAAAGCTGGAACAAAGCAGATTCCTGAGAAGAAAAAGGATATCAAAATTCTAAAACCCTTTAGTATTAGAGAAAAGGATGCTGTTGTTTCAGTTAGTCCGGATCCAGAATTTAAAATAACTTATTCAATCGAATATGATCATCCCACTATTCAGAAACAAAAAGTGAGTATGTCTGTAAATTTGGATAACTTTGTGACAGAGATTGCTCCTGCCAGAACTTTCGGATTATTAAAAGATGTTCCTGCTCTCAGAGATATGGGGTTGGCTTTGGGTGGATCGCTGGATAATGCCATTGTGCTCGATGAAAAAGGAGTCATTAGCGGGCCACTGCGGTATCCAGATGAATTTGTACGCCATAAAGTCCTGGATTTGATGGGAGATCTCTCCCTGCTGGGTTCACCTCTAATGGGACATTTTAAAGCACATAAGGCTGGTCATTGGCTTCATCTAAAAGCTATACATTTTCTTTTAGATAGCCCTGAGTTCTGGAGTTATGTTTGACATCATTTTTTGACCTTTTTTCTCTTGTCAAAGCAGTTCTCCTGAGATAGAATGGGAAAATCAAAAAAATATTAAGTTTAAGGAAAATTAATGGTTACAAAAAGTAAAGAGAAGGTAAAGAAAGATGACTACGAAAAAGCGCTTTCAGCTTATGACTTGGCTATGAAAGCCTATCACAAAGGCGAATACGAAAAAACATCTGAATTACTGAAGGCTTTTTTAGACAAGTTTTCTTCAGAAAAAGAACTTGCTGACCGTGCTCGAATTTATCTCGAAATATGTGGAGCACTACAAAAAAAGGAAAAAGTTCAATTAAAAACATTCAATGATTATTATGAGTACAGCATTTTCAAAATAAATCAAGGAGATTATGAGGAAGCCCTCAACTTGTTAGAAAGAGCCCAGGAGATGAAGCCCAAAGAGGGTAAAATATTTTATTTGATAGCTAATACCTATTGCTTGATGGGACAGGGTGAGTCTTGTTTAGAACATCTGAAGAAGGCTATTAAGCTTGATAAATTTTTCGGGATATTAGCTCAGAATGAAGCGGATTTTGAACCTCTTTGGGAGGATAAAAAATTTAAGCTGATAACCAGAATGGCATGAAACAAGGATTTCTTGCTCTTATTTTAGCTGCGGGGAAGGGAACCAGATTCAGATCGGATAAAATCAAGGTTCTCCATCCTCTAGCGGGGAAGTCTATGCTTCGATTGGTGGTGGATTGTGTACTCGGGCTAAAACCACAGAAGGTTTATGTGGTTGTGGGAAATCAGAAAGATGAAGTTAAAAAGGACGTCTCATTAAGAAAAGTTGGATTTGTTACCCAGCAAAAACAGCTGGGAACAGCTCATGCTGTCCTTTCGGCAAAAAATGTCTTAAAGAAAGAAATGGAAAAGGATGTCCTTGTCATAAATGCTGATTTACCCTTGTTGAGACCTGAGACATTGAGGCCAATGCTGGCACTCCACCGGAAAGAAGGAAACTCCCTGACATTTTTAAGTGCAGAATTGGAAAATCCCACAGGATTTGGGCGTATTATCCGGGATGGAGATAAAATTAGAATTATCGAGGAGAAAGATGCTACCACTTCCGAACGGAAAATCAAAGCAATTAACGCTGGTGTCTATCTTTTTAAAATAAAAGATCTCCTTGCTGCTTTACCCAAGGTCTCGAATAAGAACAAGAAGGGTGAATATTATCTCACAGATGTCCATGAAATTCTGGCTCGCCAGAAAAAAAAGGTTGGCGTTTATACAACAAAGAGAGCCGGAGAGATCTTTGGTGTAAACAGCCGCTATGAACTGGCTCAGGCGGCAGAAGTGCTCCGGCAGAGAAAGATCAAAACCCTTACAGAAAAGGGAGTTACTGTTAATGACCCCAGTACGACCTGGATTGACCTTGATGTTAATATTGGAGTGGACACAACAATCCACTCCTCTGTGATCGTTGAAGGGAACTCTATTATCGGAAGACAATGCCAGCTTTACCCGTTTGTTCATATTATAGATTCAAGGCTGGGTAATCGAGTCAAAATTTTAACCTCGACCATGATCGAGGAGAGTACTATTAAAGATGATGCTCAGGTAGGCCCATTTGCTCACTTGAGGCCAAATAATGTAATCTGGCAGAAAGCAAAAGTGGGAAATTTTGTCGAGATGAAAAATACTGTGTTTGGAAGAAAATCCAAAGCAGGCCATCTTTCCTATTTAGGAGATTGTGATGTGGAAGAAGAGGTGAACATCGGAGCAGGAACAATCACATGCAATTACGATGGCAAAAAAAAATACAAAACTTTCATTAAAGCAGGTGCGTTTATTGGTTCAGGTACGGAACTTATAGCTCCTTTAATAATAGGGAAAAAAGCTTACATTGGAGCAGGTTCGACAATTACAAAAGATGTCTCTCCGGGATCTCTGGCTGTCGCCCGGAGCAAACAGGTTGAAAAACGGAAAAAAGTCAGGAGAACAGAGAAAAAATAATGTGCGGCATCATCGGATATACAGGGCCCAAAAGTGTGATTCCTATCCTTGTTGAAGGATTAAAAAAGCTTGAATACAGAGGATACGATTCAGCCGGTGTTGCTGTAGTGAATAAAAGCAAGATTCAGGTGAGGCGAGTTAAGGGGAAAATTATCGGGCTGGAAAAAAACCTGAAATCGTCCCCTCTTAATGGAAGCTACGGAGTTGGCCATACTAGATGGGCAACACACGGCCGTCCCTGTGAAGAGAACGCACACCCTCACCAGGACTGCACTGGTTCTATAGTCGTTGTCCATAATGGAATTATTGAAAATTATCTTCCCTTAAAACAAAAGCTTAAAGAAGAAGGGCACACATTCTGCACGGAAACAGATACGGAAGTGATTGCCCATCTTGTTGAAAAATATTTCCAAAGTTCCTTAGAAGAGGCTGTTCAGCAAGCTGTCCAGGAGCTTGAAGGGGCTTATGCCATTGCTGTTCTCTCCACTCGTGACCTTGGTAAAATTGTGGCAGCAAAGGATGGCCCGCCTGTTGTTGTTGGATTAGGAGATAAAGAGAATTTTGTCTCTTCTGACATCAATCCGCTTCTCAATTATACCCAGAAAATTGTTTTCCTTGAAGACGGAGAAATGGCTGTTATTGGGACACAGGGTGTGAAGTTCTGTGATTTTAAGGGGAGTGTGCTGGAGAAAAAAGTAGAACATATCACCTGGAGTCCCCTTATGATTGAAAAAGGAGGATTTAAACATTTTATGCTCAAGGAAATATTTGAACAACCTCAGGTTGTAAGAGATACCCTAAAAGGAAGGATATCTCTTGATTCAGGAAAGATATGCCTGGATGAGATTGGAATAACTCCGGAATCTCTTAAAGATATTACAAGAGCTGTGATTATTGCCTGCGGTACTTCCTATCATGCTGGACTTGTTGGCAAGTATTTTATAGAGACTATAGCCCGGGTTCCTGTAGATGTTGAGTTTGCCTCAGAATACCGCTATCGTGAATTTATCCTGGATGAGAAAACTCTTGTTATTGTGATCTCTCAATCCGGCGAGACAGCTGATTCTCTTGCAGCCTTACGAGCTGTCAAAGAGAAAAATCCTGTCTCTCTTGCTATATGAAATGTGGTGAATTCCTCCATTCCCAGAGAAACAGATGGAGTTCTCTATACACATGCAGGACCTGAAATTGGAGTAGCAGCCACCAAGACATTTTCCGCCCAGTTGGCAGCACTTGCCCTTCTTGCGCTGCATTTGGCACAGGTGAAAGGAAATATAAATGAGAAGGAAAGTCTTTCCTTCATCGAGAGCCTTCAGAGAATTCCCCATAAGATGGAGAATATTCTTAACCAGGCCAAATCGATCGAGGAACTGGCTCTAGAATTTGTCTCTTTTTCCCACTTTCTCTATTTAGGGCGCGGAGTTAACTTTCCTGTTGCCCTGGAGGGAGCCCTCAAATTGAAGGAAATCTCCTATATTCATGCCGAAGGCTATCCAGGAGGGGAGATGAAACACGGTCCTATTGCCCTCATTGACGAAAAGATGCCCACGATGACCATTGTCCCCAGGGACGGAGTATATGAAAAGATGTTGAGCAACATATCTGAAATTAAGACCAGAGTTGGATACATCCTGGCTGTAGCTTTTGAAGATGATGAGGAAATCAAGGAAAAAGTTGATAAAGTCATTCCTATTCCTTCTGTTCACCCTCTTTTTACTCCATTTTTAGCCACTCTGCCCTTACAGCTTTTTGCCTATTACATTGCCTCAAAGAGAGGAGCTGATGTTGACCAGCCGCGAAACCTGGCAAAAAGTGTCACTGTCGAGTAATAAAGTAAAAAAGGGGGACAGATGAATCAAGCCCTTTCTGATTAACCAAGCTCCTATATTCAAGGATGAATACCTTTTTTACCACTTGATACTAGCCATCACACGTGCCTGGCGGGGCTGCTGTCTTCCCCAGACCCCCCCGAAAATTGAGATATCTTCCTTGACATAAGAAACAGGTCTCTGAGTGTTGAGAAGGTTAAAAATGTCAATCCGGAGAGTCAGAGCCAAACTTTGGGGAAGGTGTAGTTTACCCAGTCGAAACTCTTTTTCTAAACCCAGGTCCAGGTAACAAAGCGAAGGGCTTTCCCTTGTGCCCCTTCCTTCCGGAAAGGAATAGAATCCGCCGAAGAAAGGAACATAGCCTAACTTCTCCCAGTAATATCCGGATATCCATTCTAGCGCCATAGAAAAGGTCAAGCCATAAGGGGTAAGAAACACGGAGTTCATCTTAATAGTGTGGTCAATAGAGTAGGGGAGTTTTCCGTACCAGCCTTCATCTCCGATCCCTCTTCCGCCCAGGCCTCCCAGGGCCCAATCCACATAGTTTTTTGTGTCTTCGAATTCAGGAAGGTCAGGGACATAAAGATGGTTTCCGAAAAGTCCGATATAATTTGTGCTCCCTTCTTCCTGAGCCCAGGACCCTGTTTCGCTCCGTCCGGGATTGGTTCCTTTAGCTGAAGAGTGGCAGTAGGAGGCATTAAGGAAAAAATTGGACCCGATTTTTCCATTAACCTCTATTTCAATCCCCTGATAATTCCTTCTTTTGAGCTCAAAGTTGTCATAAACGAATTTATATCCTGCTGTTATGTCAAACTCAAAAAGCACTTCGAGCAGCTTTTCTGCTATCGAACGGACATAACGCGCCTTTATCGCCCAGTTTTGTCCCAATTTACGGTCAAACTCGATGAGGTACCGCGTGAGAAAATTCGGTTTTAATCCCTCGGCAATTTCAAAGGTTTGGCTTTTCTGTTCATTTTCAAACAGCCAGTTTGAAACATTGCGAAGCTCAGTCTCTGATGGATTTGAAGGGCCCTGCCATCTATAGGTGCGGAACGTCAAGCCAGCTCCAGAATTCAGCAGGCCAAGAGGCATAGTTGTGATTAAATCGGAAAATCTTCCCCAGCCGAACTTTAAAATGTTCTTTCCATCACCTAGTAAATCGACAGCCAGAGAAAAGCGAGGTGAAAGAAAATCAGTTATGCCTCATGACCAGAGCTTTTCCTTATTGTTGTCACGGCATAGCTGTGTCTGACTCCGAAAACCCGCCATAAAAGTGAATCTGTTCAGAGTGATTTTATCCTTGAAATAAAGCCCGATTCCACGTGAAGAGTTAATAAAGTTGAACTCCCCGTATTCATAGAAAAAAGTTGGTGTTCCTGCTCCGCCCCTCCAGGTGTCAAAATAGTATTTTGTTCCGGCATCAAAATCATTGTTGGCAAATAGGTCTTCATCTTTTCCGCTGAAATCAACAGCAAATTCAGAAGAGAAAACGTAATATTCAAAGCCCAAATTGAGCTCATGACGGCCAAAGGTTTCTGTTTCCACGTGTTTTGTGAGTTTGATATTAAAGTCCAGCCTTTTCTGGTCATCTGTAACATCTCCGTAGGAGTTATTGATGCTCCGGGCTAAATCCTCGATATAGTACTGGGCAGGGCCGAGGTCTTTATCGGCTGGTTCTATAAAAGAGTCTCTCTTGATCTGTCCCAGTCCAGCCTCAATAAAAGTTGAAGAATTGAGAATTCCCTTGTAGTTTATCCTGAAGATGAAGTCGGAAAAAAACTTTTCTTCAAATAGGTCCGGAATTCCTGTTCCACCTTTAAGTCTAAAAGATTTATTAAACATCGATGTAAGAGATATGCTGTGATTGATGTTTAAAGCGTAAGTGAGTTTTGCAAAAAGGTTGTTGCTGGGTGTGGTCCTCTTACCCTCAGGAACAAAAAGATAATCCAAAAAACCATCCTTAGTTTGTTCTGTATCCGTAAAGAAATTATCCGAGAAAAAAAACCACAGTTTGTCTTTGATCAGGGGGCCGCCGAGATTAAAATAGTAATTGTAGTTGGAAAAATAGTCTGGTTCGCTTACGACAGAGAGCTGGTCTTCTCGAGAAGATTGAAGCTTTTTATCCGTGAAGACAAGGGAGAATTCGCCTGTAAAATCGTTACTTCCGGTTTTTGTGACCATATTGATGATGCCGCCATAGGCAGAACCGAATTCTGGGCTGAAAGGGTCGGAGATAATCTGTATTTCGTCAATTGAATCAAAATTTAAGCGCATTCCTGCATTTCTTAATCTCACTCCAGTAATTGAGAGGCCGTCAACGATCCAGTTGGTTCCTTCTTCTCCTTCACCTCTGAAACTTGGCAGCCCTTCAGTTGCTGTGCCACGGCGGGTGTTAACTCTTACGCCCGTAACGCCAGGAGTTACCTTGACCGCATCCACCACTGTTCGGTTCTGCGCAGGAAGTCTTTCCAGGTCTTTGCTGCTGAGATGGAAACTTGTATCGGTTGAAGTTTTATCGATAAGAGGGGCTTCTGCTGTGACCACAATTTCCTTTTTTATCTCTGATAGTTTCATGGTGATATTCAAATCGGTCACCTGACCAAGGCGTACAATAACATTTTCCTGAACGAGTGTGCTAAATCCGGCAATCTTAAAAGTCAGAGTGTAATTTCCAACTGGAAGAAGTGGAAAATGAAAATTGCCAGTTTTTGAAGAGAAGACGGTCCGCTGGCCCTGAAGGCTTGTACTTTTTGCTGTTATTTCAACTCCGGGGAGACCTTCGCCTCTTTCATCCCGGACCTTTCCCTTGATTTCACCTGTTTCTATTGCCAGGGCATGGATGTTTATGATAAGGAGAGTCCCAAAAAATAATATAATTATCTTCTGCCTGACCATATTAATTTTTAGCCTTTCGAAAAGGGAACACCTTTATTTTTCCATAAGGGGATGTCTTTTATTTAAAGCTAGTATGCAGATACTGTTAGTTTTTATTATCCCTTTATTCCCCTTATTTGAGTGTCCATTTAAGCTTTATTATAAGTTTTTTGATTAGTAAAAAAACATAAATAATCTAATATTATACAAATTTTAAGTCAACAGGTAGGATCAGGCCTGCTAAATTTGTATGTCTATGGAGTTAAGCCTTATCCTGGGGAAGTATGCGTAATCAAAGGGGAGAATGATTTCTCTCCCTAAAGGCAAAACATGACCATGTTGAGATAGATTTTACAGGTCTGATCCCAAGGCCTCGTTTCTGCGGCTAGCTTGGCTCGTGAATAATCCAGGGCAATTATATAATGTTGAAAAAAAGAGCTAAATCATCTATATTTTGGAATTGTAAAAGCTGCCTAGTTTTATCCAGGGAAGATATTGCCGGGGTGGCGGAATTGGTAGACGCAAGGGACTTAAAATCCCTCGTTGGTTATTCAACGTGCCGGTTCGAGTCCGGCCCTCGGCATGCCTGATTCCATTACTGTATGCCATAACTGTCTTTTTTTTCTGAGGGCTCTGTTAATAAATGGATAGATATTAATTTTGGAAGTTTTAAAAGTCTGCTTGCGAGGTAAAACATTTCTGAGTTGACAAGTAAATTTGCTATGTGTTAAAAGTTATAGGGGAATAAAAAATCAATATTAAGCATATGAGGAAATATCTTTTCATAAAGGAGGAAGATAAATGGTAATTTGGATTCTTGTGTTGGCCGTTTTGACAATTTTTTCTTATTTATCAGACATGGGTTTACTTCAGTTTTTGCAAAATTTTAGGGTGCCTTTCCTAAATGCATCTATCATGAGCCTTTTAATTCTTCTTTGTACTGCAGCAATGCTTGTAAGAATTCTAACAAAAGTTAGATCTAAAGAAAAAGAAGCTCTTGGAACAAAAGTAATCCAACTTAATAAAGAACTGCAGGCTCTTAAAGAAAAACAGGAGAGTTAATTAGCTGTAAGATAGGGTATTAATAAAAAATTATTCTTTTTTTTCTTTTTTCTCTTTCTTCTCATCCTCAATTTTTACCCATACAGGCATAATCCAATTGAGGATCTCTTCTTTTACATTTTCATCCATCTTGTTTATTTTTAATCCAACTTCCAATTTATTATCTTTAAACTTATTCCAGGTGACTTCTCCTGCTAAAGTAGTTGACAAATTTTTTTCTGGAACAAAAATTTTTACTTCCACTTTTGAGCCTGGACGGATATTCATAAAATTTATAGCTAGCTTTAGTCCCTCCTGTGAGAAGTTGTGAACGATTGCTCTTTCAGATAGACTATCTCTGCCTTCTGATTTTACAAATTCTGCAGGAAGCAGACAATCAGACCGGACGTATTTTCTTTTTTCCTTTTTCCCTTTTTTGCTCAAGGTGCTCATAAGTGTAACATGTTAAAAAGGTATTTTCAACATAGTCAATTAAGAGTGTCAACGCAAAGCAAAAACTTCCGGTTTTGTGCAAAGCAAAAATTTCCGGTTTTACCATTTGTCAGGCATGTCTCTAAAAGGTTTATTCCATGGGTGATCGGGTGAGGGGCAATACTTGC
>Ga0114930_10005412_pt1 | contig 10514 bp, 8 predicted proteins | sample AnhtaG_FD_87300 | JGI IMG/M metagenome (GOLD analysis project Ga0114930, IMG submission 87300) | Deep subsurface microbial communities from Anholt, Denmark to uncover new lineages of life (NeLLi) - Anholt_01485 metaG | ecosystem: Environmental > Aquatic > Marine > Oceanic > Sediment | place... | reverse complement strand
ATTTTTATAGCATTTTCTACAGCTTCAGCACCGCTATTTGCAAAAAAAGCCATTTTTGGGAAATCTCCAGGTGAAATTTCACATAATCTTTTTGCTAATTCTATATATGGTTCATACATTGCTACATGAAAGCATGTATGAATATACTTTGATCGTGAAAGGTGGATTTCACGATATGTTATAAATACCAAGATATTATTTCATGAACTTTTTTTAAGAAGTAAAAATTAATACCTTTCTCGTACTTTAGCAGACCTTTCACGAAGATTATTATAAAGAGGTTTTGGGCTACCATATCTCTTTTTTTATTTTTAGTATATCAGATGAATAATTTTATTAGTAACTTGTCAGTAAATTTCGTATATAATCATCTTTTTATATGATAAAATCATATAATGTATTATGGTAATATCTAATTCAAGCCCATTAATACATCTAACTAGATTAGGGAAGATAGAATATGTATTCAAATTGGTAAAGAAAATTATTATTCCTAAAGCAGTTTTTGATGAACTAGTTGTAAAAGGAAAACAAAAAAATTATTCAGAATCATTTTCCATTGAAAGTTTTATAAAAGAAGAGAAGATAGATGTAGTAAATTTGAAACCCTTTGATGATTCATTTTATCCTCCTTTAGGCAGGGCTGAACTCGAAGCACTTGAATTAGCAAAACAAAATAATGATTTATTATTAATTGATGAAAAGAAAGCTCGAAATTTAGCACAAATACTTCAGATTGAACATCAAACGACCTTAACAACCATATTTGAATTACTAGTCTCCGAATTTATAAATTTTGCTGAATATAAATCAAATATTAAAAGATTTGCTGAAAATAGTTGGATTTCAGCAGACATAATCCAAGAATATATTGAAAAGGGTGAAAAATATGGGAGATAAAATTTCTATTGTTTTACCAGATGATTTGAAAGAAGAGATTGACAAATTACGGGAACTATATAAGGAAGATCAATCCAGTTTTATAAGAAAATTATTATGGAAAAGCATCGCTCAAGAAAAGTTAGAATTTGCTTTAAAAGAATATCTTAAAGATAAAATCTCCCTTGGAAAAGCATCCGAAATTGCTGGAATTTCCATATGGGAGATGTTCGATGAATTAAAAAAAAGGAATATTACTTTGAACTACAAAATTTCTGAAGCAGAATTAGAAATCGAAAAAATCTTAAAGAAATACAATAAAATTTAGAGAAAAATAGTAGATAAAGCTACGTTTTTATAGACGAGTAAGATTTTTAATTAACCTCTTTTTACTTGCCCTTTAAAAGATGAAAATTGGTTAAATATTTTAGCATCTCCGTCAACTCTAGCGAATATATTTACTGGAGAAGCTGCTTTTGGTTTATCTCCTTTACTAGCAGGCGTAGGACCAAAAAAGATACAAAATCCTTTTCCACTAGGCCAATATCCAATATCTCCTACCTCACAATCAACTTGGGAATTTTCTTGTTCTAATGAAACAGGGATTTCTCCATACAATTCTTCCCCCCATCTTGCTAGGTTAACTTCAAAGGGTAATGCGTTCCAAATTGCTTCACATGTCTTAGGATTCTTATCGGTGAGCAATTTTGCTTTCATTTGTCCAATTTTTTCATTTTCAATGATAATATATTCCATATCAATCTCACAATCAAAATAAATTTTTAATAGAAATTAAGCAATTTTATTATTTAAACGATCTTGATATATATTTGAATAAATGATTCTTGAAAAAACTGTTGAGTTCATTAAGCAAATCTATAAAGATCATGAAATAGTACTTCCAAAAATTAGTAAAGTTGTTATAGGTTTAGGCTACACAGGGGTAGAAGTTTCTGCTTATGCCCTAGAACCAATTTTAGGATTAGCTTCTACCTTACTAAGCGTAATTAATAGTGCTGATTGTAGCAAAATTAACTTTGCTGGAAACCTCACCAACAAAAAACTATTAGAATTATTAGAGTGGTCTTACCTAACACCAAGCTTAAAAAAAATTATAGGAATTGCAACTGTAAATGCGGTGTCTCAACATATTTTAAGAATTAAGAATCCTTACTCTAAGTTAATAGGAGATCCTTTTGATTTTTTAGAGATTAATCAGGATACGAGTATTACTATTATTGGATTAATGAAACCACTTATTCAAAAATTAAGAAAAAAAACAATAAACATTACTTTAGTAGAAGATACAATTTCAACCCCAAAAGAATTCAGCGAATTTAATTTTCGAACAAATATAGATGAATTAGAGAAAGAGGAAATTTCTACTGATATACTATTTTGTACCGGTACTTCTTTAATAAATAATACTATTGAGAAAATTTTAAATCTTTTCAGAAAAAAGGCTCGAAAAACTATAGTAATGGGCCCATCTGTAGGCCTGCTACCAGATATCTTGTTTGATTATGGGGTAGATATAGTTGGTGGAATGGAAATCACTGATTCAAAGTCAACATTGAAGATTTTGCAAGAGGGGGGAGGAACCAAATTATTTAAGAAATTTGGCAAAAAGTACAATTTAATAAAGATTTAATAAAGAAACATCCAATTATTGTTTTATAATTTAATTTTTAAAAAAAAATCAAACTCATTTAATAATGATTGCTGATTTTACTTTCAAAATAATTATTATAGGTCCTGCCGCGTCTGGAAAGACTAGTCTTATACGAAGATTCGTAGAGAATCAATTCTCAATAAGTTATAAATTCACTATAGGTGTAGACTTTTTAGCTAAAACAGTAAAATTTGATAAAGATAAAATCGCAAAACTTTCTATTTGGGATGTGGGTGGTCAAGAACGTTTCAAAATCCTACGTCGTAGTTTTTATGAAGGAGCCCATGGAGCAATATTAGTTTTTGACCTTTCAAGAGCAAAAACATTTCCCAAAATGAAAGAATGGCTTATAGATATGCGTAGTATAATTGAAGAAAAGATTCCCATTATAATATTGGGGAATAAATCTGATCTACTCCCTGAAGTCGGTGAAGTAATTAATAGGGACAGACCTAAGAAGTTTGCTGAAAATGAAGAAAGTATTTATATTGAAACTTCTGCAAAAACAGGTGACAATGTTGAGAATGCTTTTATTGAACTAACTCGACGAATGTTAAATCACAATTCTTAATAAATTTGTACAAAAAGATGGAATCTACACCCTACAGAATCATAAATGCTTTTTGTCGTTCTTATTTAAATGAATCGTTTGTGAAAACGTTTAAATATCTGATGGAGATTATTTATTAGAATCGCATAATTTAATAGGAGTTATTTTAATGCCGTTATATGTGTTTAAAGTTCTTATTATTGGATCTGGAGCAGTCGGAAAAACCAGTCTTTTACATAGATTTGTAGAAAATAAGTTTAATTTTAGATACAAACTTACAATTGGAGCAGATTTTTTATCTAAAGTAATTGAAGGATACCCAAATCCCGATACAACCTGTAAATTACAGATATGGGATATTGGAGGGCAAGAAAGATATAAATTTTTAAGATCAAGTTTTTTCGATGGAGCTAATGGGGCATTAGTAGTTTTCGATATTTCAAGATGGCATACATATGAAGAATTAAATGATTGGCTTTCTGATTTACGAGAATTTGCTGGAGAAAATGTTCCTTTTATATTAATAGGAAATAAAATTGATCTCATTAAAGATGTTTTCGGAGAATATGACAAAGAGGGTGTTGAAGAATATGCGAAAAGTGAAAATACGTATTTTGTAGAAACATCAGCTAAAACAGGCGAAAATGTTGAAGGTGCGTTTCTAAATCTTACGCACAGAATGATAAAGAATCAGAAACTCGAGTAAGATTTCATAATTTTCTTACGACTCATTAATTAATCAATGATTCTAATGATTGCAAGTGATAGTAAGTTTGTATAGAACTTAGCTAAATTACGCCTCTTCATATCATTAGTTAAATCTTCATGTTCAAAAGCGATATTATCTAATTTCTTTTCTATAATCTTTAAATCTTTTTCAATGAACTTGATTTCTTCTTCTAAATTCTGTATATCCTGTAACCTTTTCTGTTTCCTTGTTTCATCTTTCAAGTTATTTATATTTTGTAATTGCCGTTGTGTTGGTCTATTTTTTTCTTTTCTTTCTAATCTTAATTTCAACGATTCTAATTTTAAATATAAAACGCTCCTATTATGCTCATAGATTTTCCTTTTCTTATCCCTTTCTTTTGCAAATATCTTTTCATTCAATTTCCTAACTTCCCTTTTCCAAATTGATGTCTTAGATTTTACGAACTTTTTAGCTTTTTCTTGGAGAGTAATAATAAAATTGCTATCCAGATTCATCTCGTCTCTCTTTTTATCGAATTGAAATATTTTATCATAGTTTTCTATGTCTAACACAAAACTATCTAAATTCTTCATTTCATTTTCGTTTTTGTCTACAATTACAGGTAAGATCTGACTTTCAATTATATATCCTTGGAATTTGATGATGAAGATAAAGAGAAATAATTCCTTTATTAGGGGTGATTCTAATTTAAAATGTATTGGTAAATTCTGTTTTTTTATTTCAAGTATGGTGTAAGTACCTTTAAACGAATCATCTCTACAGAGATCTAAAACAGCATTAACTAATGGATGACCTAAGGCAAAAAAATCAATTTCTTCTCTTTCTCTTGCAAATTCTAAATTAAAGGTACCAGTATATTCATTCAAAAGTTTGTATTTAGGATTTTTTAATAAAATATCATTGATTTTTATCTTCGACATAACGTCATCCAATTCTTTTGTTTGAACTAAATCCGTTTTAATATTTTCTATGAATCCGTATTTATTACTATCGAGATTTAAAAAATGGTTCAAAAGGAGAAATAGCTCATTATGTGTTAACTTCACATCGATACAGGAGGCTAAAGAGCTGATAAGTCCTTCCATTTGGAATGATTTTTTATCGATCATTAAATCGTCTAATTGCATCTCAATTTCTTTTGCTTTTTTTATCTCTTCATCTAGAGTACGATAAAATTCATTAAGTTTTTTCCTCTTCTTACCATCATCTTCAGCAAAAATAACGTTTTTAAGGTCTTTTTCAACTTTTCCTATGATTGGCTCTAAAATTCCTATTGATTCTTCAAATAAGTTAATTCTTTTAATTAAAGCATAAACTACATCCGTTTCAACAGTACCTTCCATATAAAAGTTATAAATATAAATTTCTCGTGATTCCTGTCCAATTCTATCAACACGACCAATTCTTTGTTCAAGTTTCATTGGATTCCATGGTAAATCATAATTAATGAGTGTTCTACAGAATTGGAAATTACGACCTTCACCTCCTATCTCCGTTGAGAGTAATATTGAAAATCCTTGGTTATTGCGGAATCTCTCAATTGCTTCATCTTTTTGATATTTGTCTAATCCACCATAAAAAATTTCTACAAAATACCAATTTTCTTGTTTTTCTATTAACTCTTTCAAAAATTTAAGTGTGTCAACAAATTGTGTAAATATTATAACTTTTTCATTAGAATTGTGAGAATATATCTGATCAAGGATTTCAATTAATTTGGCTGATTTCGAATCATATGGAATTTTCTTTAATTTAGTGTAAAACTCCTTTAAAATCTTTTCTTGATTAGTTATATTAAGACTTTCTTCAATTTGTTTTTCTGTTAAGTTTTCTTTAAAATTATCTATTAATTCGGAATCAAGGAATTCTTCTTCCAGTTCTAGTTCGAAAAATTCAGGATCTTCTTCTTTTATAGCATCTAAGTTAAGGAAAATAACTTTATAACGAGTAATCTGTTCTAATCTTCGCTCAAGGCTCTTGAGAATTGCATACTTCGAGCTTGTTAATAACTTCTGAAGAGTAGTTATTACAAATCCTAAACCAACATTTTCCCTATTAATAGAGGAATTATAGATTTGGGCAAGATATAACCGAATTTCATTATAAACCTCTAATTCTTCCGTTGTTGGATTGACTATGATAGTATTGACAATCCTTTTAGTTAGAAATTCTTCTGAAAATACATTTTTCTTTCGGTTTCTGATTATTAATTTGGATAGAGTATGATCTGCCTCTATTTTTTTAAATAATTTTATCTTAAACGATTCATCGCTTAATCCTGATAAAATTTCATCATCAGTCCTGTTTCTATTTATATACTGTAGGTTTTTTAACAACTTTAAAGTACTCTTGACTTCAAAGTTGTTTAATTTGTCAATTTGATTTAAATTAGTAATAAGAAGATTGATAAATGGTAAGTTTTTTCTGAAATGCTCAAATTCACTAAATGAACTAAAAATTTCAGGATGTATCAGCTCAATTAAAGAATATAGTTCAAATGAATTGAGTTGTAATGGTGTCGCGGTTAATAGAAGTATACTTTCACAGTTTGTGCTTAAATTTCGAGCTAACTCATAATTTAATGTTTCTCTATATCTTCCTGTTGTAGCATTTATCAAATAGCGTCGTAAATGATGAGCTTCGTCAAAAATGACAATATCCCATGCAACTTTTGATAATAACTCTATATACTTTCTATTTCGTGCAAATTGAAGCGAACAGATAATTAAATTATCATAATAAAATGGATTTTGAAATAAATATGCACTCTTGAAATATCCCCTGCGTTCCAATTCTTTTATCTTTTTCCCATCATAAGGAGTAAAATTTAAGTTAAATTTGTTTTCAAGTTCGAATTTCCATTGCTGAACTAACGATGCTGGAACTATAATTACTATTCTCTCAGAAAGATTCCGAGCCATCATTTCCTTAATGTAAATTCCAGCTTCTATTGTTTTTCCTAATCCTACTTCATCCGCTAGAATAATTCTAGGAAAATGTTCTTCGGATAATCGATGTGTTACATTTATTTGATGGGGCATTAAAGATAAACGAGAATTAATAATACATTTGATTTGATAAGATGTATAATAAGAATAAAATAAATTAGCCCAATATTTGAGCAAAAAATTTCGTGGGGGATCAATTCTCTGTTTTAATAATAGAGTCTCTATTGGTGTAGTGTATTTAGAATAGATTTCATCCTCATAAATTTGAATTTTTTTACCATTTTCTTTAAGAAATTCATAAGAAATCAAACCATCTTTAACCATGAATTCTTTAGAATTTATTATACCAATCCCTTGTTTACTTTCAATCTTTTCATTTATATCGAAAATAAAATGAATCAGATCAATAGGATGGATTATTTTAATAATATTGTTCTTAAAGAGTACTTTATATTTTGTAAAGACTTGGGTGTCTTCATCGTCTAAAGACTTAGAGGTCGGGATTTCTATTAATTTGATAACCTTGCCTAATCCTAAATCTGGATTTAGCCTAAAAATCACTAAATTTCCTAAATTGAACTTCTGTCCTTGGCAATAAACATTGAAACATTTGGTAAATCTTGATTGTAATTCCTTTCCACAGAATGGACAATTATATTTAAGTGGTTTAATTTTTGAAACCATTATCTTTATATTGTTTTTAGTATGAGAAGAAGTAAAAATTTTAGTATTTTAAAATAAAACTGATTAGAAAATGTCGGAATTAGGGATAGAACCAACTTATATTGGTAAAAATGAGAAATTAGAATTTATAGTGCCAGCAGAACTCTTTAGAATGAGATTACAGTCTTCTTCTTCTGATAAAATAGATCCTGAAGTTTCTAAGACATATAATAAATATATTCAAGATACTTTTACTGGTTTTCAAGAGGCTAGAAAGACTAAATATGGAAATGAAAATAATAATAAAACCAAAACTACACCTGAGTTTGGACCTCGTCAAAGATGGGCTATTATTTCTACTGATGCTGAAATACCCAATTTAGAAAAAAACGATTTAAAAGCGTTAGAAGATTATTGTAAAGAGTGCGGTGCTTGTGTTAGGAGTTGTAAGGGAGGAGCTGCTTATGAAACACCAATTTATCATGATGATTCTCCCGTAATAACTCACATTGACCGCTCGAAGTGTATCGATAGTCTAATAAATAATAATTATTGCAGCTATTGCTTGAAAGTATGTCCTCAAGGAATTCCTAAAAAATAACTAATATAAATTTTTTATAATCAAATTATAATAGTTATATTCAAAATAAAAACACCATTTTTAATAGATAGTGAATTACCTATTTTTTTCGATGTAAAATGACTGAATCTGATAAAAAAGCAACTGATGAAAAAATCACAAGTGCAGAGTCAATAAAGTTGCTCAAAAGAGTAAATACTGCTGCTAATTATTGTTACTCATGTAATCGCTGTAATAATGTATGTCCAACTGCTTATCTTGATATATTTTACCCACGTAGCCTAATTATGGATCTTACCTTTTCAACGCCTGAAGAGGCTTTAGAAAATAATGATATATGGAAATGCTTAACATGTGGGTTGTGTTCAATATATTGCCCAATGACTAAGGAAGGGATTGGAGTTAATTTTACTAAAATAATAAAAGATCTCCGGACCTTAGCTTCTGAATATGAACCATTAAAAGAGACTCTGTTGAGCTGTAATCATGAAAGAGTATATTCAAGTTTACCAAAATTAATGGCAGATGATAAGATCAAATTTACAAATAAAACTGGATTTCTAGAAGGAACGGGATTAAAGACAAATGATAAAGGAGAGATTGGTTACTTTATGGGATGTGTACCATTCTTAACAGGCACAGCACCTTGTGTCGTAGGATGTCCTGCAGGAGTTGATGTTCAGGGATACGTTTCATTAATTTCAGAAGGCAAATTTCAAGAATCTATCGATCTAATAAGAGATAAAAATCCGTTGCCATATCTTTGTGGGAGAATTTGTACAGCCCAATGTGCATTAAACTGCAACCGTCAATATTTTGATGATCCAGTTGCCATCCGCGAGCTAAAACGATTCGTTTCTGATTGGGAAACGGAACATCCTAATCAAAGTAAAATTAAACCTGTACCACAAACCAAAGAAAGAGTTGCTATTATTGGAGCTGGACCAAGTGGATTATCAGCTGCATATTTTCTAGCAAGAATGGGATATAAACCAACTATTTTCGAGAAGGGTGATAAGACGGGAGGAGTTGTTAGATATGGTGTTCCTCAATACAGGCTTTCTGATGAAGCACTTGATCACGATGTGGAATTTATAAAAAGTATGGGTGTAGAAATAGTTCTAAATAAAGAATTCGGTCCTAATTTTACATTGGAAGATAATTGGAAAGAAGGGTATAAGGCAGTTTTCATAGCTGTAGGTCTATATGTACCAAAGACTTTAAGACTTGAAGGTGAGGATTTACCTAATGTGCATGTTGCTCTCGATTTCCTTTTAGACCGAAAATATAAATGTTCAGAAAATCCTGAAGAATTTAAAGGTAAAACTATTGGTATTATTGGTGGTGGAGCTGTTGCTGTGGATGCTGGTGAAACTGCTGTGCGTCTAGGGGCAACCAAAGTTGATCTTGTTGATATTTTAACTGAAGAAGTTCTAAAAAATGTGCTTAAAGACTTACACGAAGCTGAAAGAGAAATAATGGAATATCATTTTGAGACATCAACTGCAAAAATTACACAAGAACCTAACGGCAAATTAGCTTTAAATTGCTATAAAATTGAATGGGGTGAGCCTGACCCTGAAACAGGGAGGAGACCTTTAAATAAAATAGAGGGTTCAGAATATAAAATCGTTGTCGATCATATCGTTATAGCAATTGGTCAGGGACTTGATCCAGAACCACTTAATGCTGCTACGGATAATCAATTAAAAATTGAAAGAGGAAAAATTGTAGTTGATGATTTAACATACGAAACTGGAATTCCTGGTGTTTTTGCTGGAGGAGATATAATTTATAATTCATTAATGTGTGCTGTTGATGCCATTGGAGATGGGAGAGAAGCGGCATTTACCATTCATCGTTATCTCCGAGGTCTTGATTTAAATGAAGGAAGAATAAGAAAGAATGATCTTAAACGATCCACTATTCCTAAAAAGTATATACAAACAAATTCATGCCAAGAAATGAACTTTATGCCTAGTTCCGAAAGATTGGTTTGTTTTGATGAAATAGAATTAGGATTTTCTGAGGATCAAGCGAAAAAAGAAGCTAACCGCTGCTTAAATTGTAATTGTTGCTCTAATTCTGATCAGATCCCAGAAGATTTTGAAAAAGCACTTGATGCTTCTGGAGTTATGATATGTGATTATGGGAGTCAAGATAATTGGCGATCTCTGAATGCTCCTGATTACTTAGAAATTCCTAAAAGAGTTATAGGTATTTTGAATCAAAATGATATTGTTCCAGTTGTATTACCAGAAGAAAAGTGTTGTGGTCATGACAGTCTTTGGCGTGGAGATGTAGATACTTTTAAAAAATTAGCTGAATATAATATAAAACTGTTTAAAGAAGCAGGAGTTAAAACAATAATCTTTAGTTGTGCTGAAGGATATTATACCTGGAAACATGAATATAAGAATCTTTTTAAGAGCAGGGAAGAATTCGATTTTGAGATCTACCACATTACTGAGTATATTTTAAAAGAGAAGTTATTAGAAGATATATCATTT
>Ga0114930_10005409_pt1 | contig 10515 bp, 8 predicted proteins | sample AnhtaG_FD_87300 | JGI IMG/M metagenome (GOLD analysis project Ga0114930, IMG submission 87300) | Deep subsurface microbial communities from Anholt, Denmark to uncover new lineages of life (NeLLi) - Anholt_01485 metaG | ecosystem: Environmental > Aquatic > Marine > Oceanic > Sediment | place... | reverse complement strand
TACTTCGGCATGCGGAAGGTGGAGCGGCGGAAACTTCCGGGGGCTGAATACGAGTACGTGTGGCTCAACGACCACCCAGTGTACCTGTGCGGCGCACTCGATCAGAGCTTCAACCCCTGGGGAATCTACACGTTCCCGACGGACGAGATGATCCGCAGCGACATCCAGCGCGCCAAGGACTTCGGCTTCAACTTCCTGCGGTTGCACATCAAGATCGACGAGCCGCGATTGCTGTATTGGGCCGACAGGCTCGGCGTGCTCCTGATGTGCGATATGCCCAACTGGGGCCACAGCGGGCTGAGCCCGGCGGCGAAAGAGCGCTGGCTGCGGATGCTGCGCGCGGCGATCGCTCGCGACTACAATCATCCCAGCATCATCGCATGGTGCCTTTTCAACGAGACATGGGGACTCGGCGGCAATGACTACAAGGGGGATGCCGAGATGCAGGCCTGGGTCAAAGCCGCCTACGAACTCGCCAAGGGGCTCGACCCGACTCGCCTCGTAGAGGACAACTCCGCCAACCGCCGCGACCACGTTGCCACCGACATCAATAGCTGGCACTTCTACATCAACGACTACGCCAAGGCGCGGGCCCGCATCCGCGAGGTCGTGGACAACACGTTCCCGGATTCGGAGTTCAACTTCGCGCCGGCACATCGGCAGGGCACTCAACCGCTGATGAATAGCGAGTACGGCGGCATCGGCGCACGCGCCGGCGACCGCGATGTGTCGTGGTGCTTCCGCTTTCTCACCAACGAGCTGCGCCTTCACGAGAAGATCTGCGGCTACGTGTACACCGAGCACATGGACATTGAGTGGGAGCACAATGGCTTCATGAACTACGACCGCACGGTGAAGGAGTTCGGCTACGACGTGCGCGACCTCAACGCGCTCGACTTCGTTGCCATCGATCACCCGCCGGCGAAGGTGTACGCGCCTGGGCAGCAGTTCCGAGCGGACGTGTTTTCAAGCCACTTCTCGCCAGATCCGGTGGAAGACGCAGTGCTGAAGTGGCGGCTGGAGGTGCTCGGCCCGACCGGGGAACGCAGCGTGCCGATGCAGATGACGCGCCCCATCGCCTTCCCGCAGTACCGCGTGACCAAGGTCCAAACCATAGAGTTCGAGGTCCCTGACCGCCGTGGCCTGGCGCAGCTCGTGGTGGAAGTTCAGGACGTGAGCGGCCAGCGACTGGCGCGCAACGTCCTCGATTTCGAGATCTTCCCCGGGGAGCTGCCGCCGACACAGCAGACAGAACCTGGTGGCTGGGTCCTGCGCTTCCATCCGGCCAGCTACATCCGCGCGGACTGGAACCTTGAGGTCAGCCCGACGGCTGAGGGGGACGGGCATCGCGAGATCGTCGCCGGCCGCGAGGTGGGGTTCTTCGACTATGTGGTGCAGCTCCCCGAGCAGATAGAGGCGAGCGACGTTCGCGACATTGGCGTGTGCGCGGAGCTCTCTGCCGCGCGCCCCGGAGTGTCGCAGACCGATCCGGACAAGCACCCATCGGAGGTGACCATCAGCATCAACGGTATCCCCATCGCCGCCGAACGCCTTGAGAACGACCCGTGTGACGCCCGAGGGGCTCTGTCGTACATCCACGGCCTCTCAGGCGAGTACGGCTATCTGATCAGCGCGAGCACAGGAAAGCGCACCCAGGAAGTTATCGCGAGCGCGCCCAGAGAGGGCCTGCTGATCGTTCGGCTCGAGGTGAAGGCGGGCGCGAAGCACCGTGGTGGCCTCACCGTCTACGGGGGGCGGGCAGGCCGGTATCCGACGGACCCGTACGTGAGCATCGCGACGCGGTAGTCGTTATCGGACGGATGCGACGGCGCAATCGTCCCGGTTAGCTACAGGCCCAGGATCTTTCGGATGCGGGGCGGCAATTCCCAGCGCACGCCTCGCTTCTGATCCGGCTGCAGCGCCAGGATGAGGTGCAGCTCGCCGGCCTCTTCGTGGAGCACCGCGCGAGGGCCCTCCAGCGGCAGCCCCAGCCATATCGGCTCCTCCGGCCCGACCAGAGCCAGAGGACGTACCGCGTTCAGGCGGGGCCATGTTCTCAGCGATTGGCGCAGCTTGAGAATCGTGCGGTGCGCTCCCTCCCGCTCGACGGTCGAGAAACCCACCTTCATGCCCTTCTCCATGGTTCGCACCGTCACCATTTTGTCCGGCCGTGGCCTTCGAGGAGGCGCGAGGATGGCAAGCAGCATGCCATCGAAGAGCCCGTCAGGCGGCGGTACGCGCGACGGCAGCCAGATGTCGAGCACAGCCTTGCGGCCACGGAGGATACGCGTGGCGCGCCTGTTGAGCAGATCGTCGCCCTGGACGATGTCGTACCGCGCAGCTCGCGGAAGCTGAACGAGCTTGGCCGTATACGCGGGCGTCGCGTCCTGGTCGGCACGCACTGCCGGGCTCGTTCCGACCGCGAGAAGTGCTATGACGCGGCAGATGGATATCCTCATGGATCCTCTCCTCCGCTTCCGTGTACACGATGCGTCGTCGCGGCAAGACTTCGTCGGTGCGAAACGGCCTACGGCCGGGAGCCCTCGGCTCTTGCCGGCCTCGACCGATGCAGGACAGTGCCGACCTGCCAGCGAAGCGAGAGCACCGTAATACAGTTGAAGGCGTTCGTAGACATAATGGGGATGGGCCCTCGTGCTTTCGGGCGAGTCGCCGTGCCGCCAGATGCCCCGGTTGGTGATGTTGCATGAAACGCAGGTACTTTCGCATCGCCGCGCTCGGTGGCCTTCTCGCGGCTGCTGCTGTATCGATGTCGCATGTGGCGAGCCAACCGGCGGCGGGTGGCGCCGAGGCGCTCCGGGCTCAACTGAGCCGGCTCGAGGCATCGGTGGAAGCCGCGCGGCGTACAGGCCGGGCGGCGGAAAGCCTCAGCTACAGAAGCTGCTGGCCGCTGGCGAGGCTAAAGTGTCGGCGGGCAAGCCTTGCACTTGCACCGGCAAACTACTGGGGGCCGGACGAGACGCTCGCGCGCCAGCAGATCGGGCTGGGCGTCGCGGCTTTGGAGCAACTGCAGGCCGGCGAGGTCGCTGGCGAGGGGCACACCGGGCTCGTCGAGCGGGCCTACGAGAACCAGACTGATGGGACGATACAGCCGTACCACGTGTACGTCCCCACGTCCCACGACCCCGCCCGGCCGGCGCCCCTGGTGGTCTTTCTTCACGGCTACGTGCCCAGCATAACGATCAACGAGCCCTGGCTGCCTTATCCTGATGACATCCGGATGGCCGAGCGCCTCGGCCTGCTCTTTCTCATCCCCTATGGCCGTCGCAACTCCGACTTCGTCGCCGCCGGCGAGGTGGATGTGCTGGAGGCCATGACGGCGGCACAGGCCTTCTACAACGTCGATCCCGACCGCATCTACCTCATGGGGGTGTCCATGGGCGGCTACGGTGCATGGAACATCGGCCTGCGGTATCCGCATCTCTTTGCTGCCCTCGGTCCGGTGAGCGGCCACACGGACATGGCCCGCTGGCTGCACCGCCCGCGCGACGCGATGCCGTTCTGGAAGCGATGGCACTACGAGTGGGACAATCCCATTGACCTGGCCGAGAACGCCTGCGGGTTGCCGCTGCACCTGATGCACGGCGGGCGCGATCTGCTCATTTCTCCCGACCAATCCGACGAGATGGTGCGGCGGCTGCGTGCGCTCAGCTACCCGATCGACTACACCAAGGTGCCCGGTGAGGGCCATTACGTGTACTGGGGCCCGAAGGTATACGACGCCACGATGAAGTGGTTCGTGCAGCATCGGCGCGTGCAGTGGCCCAAACGGATCGTGTACAAGACCTACAGCCTGCGGTACGACACGGCCCACTGGGCGACGATCGAGCAGTTTCTGCAGTGGGGGGAGCCCGCGTTCATCGAAGCGCGCGCCGAGCCGGAGAACCGCATCATAGTCCGGACGAAGAACGTGGCAGCTCTGACCCTGAGGCTCAGCGAGGAGCTCGTCGATCTGGAGGCGCCCATCACGGTCGTCCAGGGGCAGCGCGAAGCCTTCGGCGGCCGGGTGCCGGCGTCACGGACTATCAGGCTCTCTCTGGACAAGGACTACGAAGCTGCGCGCACTGATGGTCTGTGGAAGAAGAAGGGCCTCTGCGGCCCGGTCGAGGATGCGTACAACTATCCGCTGCTCATCGTTCGCGGCACGAGCAGCGAGGATCCTGCCGAGCGGGCGGACACGATGGCGAAGGCCGACAGATTCGCGGAGGAATGGGACAGGTACGCGGACGGCCGCCCGCGCCTCAAGGACGACGCCGCAGTGACAAGGGGAGACATCGACAGCTACAACCTCGTCTGCTTTGGCCGCCCGCGGAGCAACCGCATACTTCGGCGCGCCGCCGGCGGACTGCCGATCAAGTTTGACGGAGACGCGTTCGTCATCGGCGACCGGAGCTTCTCAGGCGGCGGCGTCGGGCTGGTGATGATCTACCCCAATCCCCTCAATCCCAGTCGCTACATCGTCGTCCGGAGCGGGGCCTTCCACGGGGAGAGTCTGCCGATCAACCACAAATACGACTTGATCCCGGACTTCATCGTCTTCGACGGCGTCGTATTGGACGACCAAACCAATCGAGCGCTGTGCGCGGGATTCTTCGACCGCCGGTGGCGGCTGAGTGACCGGCTGACGTGGTACCTCGATGATGCCGCAGCGGCACCGGCCGGGGCCGGCGCTACGGCAGCGTCTCCACGGTGATCTGATCGTTGGTGAACACGCAGATATGTGACGCAATGCGGATTGCCTCGCGGGCGATCTCAGCGGCTGAGAGGGATGAGTGGTGGAGAAGGGCGAGGCCGGCCGCCTGGGCATATCCGCCGCCGGCGCCAATGCCAATGACGTCCTCGTCTGGCTGGATCAGGTCGCCACTGCCCGATATCAGGTACAGGTACTCGGCGTCTCCCACCACCAGCAGCGCTTCGAGGCGCCGGAGCACGCGGTCGGTGCGCCAGTCCTTCACCAGCTCCAGCGCCGCCCGCTGCAGGTTTCCCTTGTACTCCTGGAGCTTACCCTCGAACTTCTCAAATAGCGTCAGAGCATCGGCTGCCGAGCCGGCGAAGCCGGCGAGCACCTGTCCGTCGTAGAGGCGCTGCACTTTTCGTGCCCCCGCCTTGAAGATCGTGTGCTCGATGCTCACCTGGCCGTCGCTCGCCATCGCGATGCAGTCATCTTTCCGCACGGCTACGACGCTCGTTGCATGAACCTTCATCGCTCGGTCGCTCCCAGCGTTTTCGCTGCCCGGGTCTCCAGCGGGTGGCCCGCCTCGTATTCCCGCTTCAGTTGATCCAGAGTGACGTGGGTATAGATCTGCGTGGACGAGAGGCTTACGTGTCCGAGCAGCTCTTGCACGACCCGCAGGTCGGCTCCTCCATCCAGCAAGTGTGTGGCGAAGGTGTGGCGCAGGACGTGCGGGCTGACGTCGAGCTGCAGGGACGCCGTGAGCAGATGCTTCTTGAAAAGGCGGCGCACGCTTCGTGCGCTGAGCCTCCCGGCCCACTTGTTCAGGAAGAGGGCCTCATCCGCCGTTTGCCGGCCTCGTCGGCGGGCTTCGGCCAACAGGGCGTCTCGTCCGTTCTCCATGTAGCGCCGCAGCGCATTGACGCAGTGCTGACCGATGAGCACGATGCGCTCCTTGTCGCCCTTGCCGATTACCCGGACCTCACGCGTGCTGAAGTCCACGTCGAAGACGCCAAGGCTCACCAGCTCCGCCACGCGCATTCCGGAGGCGTACAAGGTCTCGAAAATGGCCCGGTCCCGTTGCCCGAGGGGGATATCAGTGTCCGGTGCTTCCAGGAAAGCCATGATTTCGTCGTCGTACAGGAATCGCGGCAGCCGCTTGGCCAGCTTCGGAGTGGCCGCCGCCGCCGCCGGGTTCGCCTGCACCTTCCCCTCGCGCAGCAGGAATCCGAAGAAGGAGCGCAGGCTGGACAGCTTCCGTGCCACCGACTTGCGCGAGTACTGCCCCTGCTGCAGGTACGAGAGGTATCGGCGAATGAGCGGGTAGTCCACGGCCCGCCACTTGAACGCGCCGCCCTCGCCGAGAGCGCCGGCGAGGAACTCGGCGAACTGCTGAATGTCGCAAGCATACGCCCGCAGCGTGTTGTCCGACAACCGCCGGACGCTCTGCAGGTATCCCAGGAAGCTGTCGATGTCTCGAGCAGCCATGTGGCATGTCACCGCAGTGGTCAGTGGTCAGCGGTCAGTGTGAGAGCCCCCACCGCCTCGAGTGCGCGGCTACTGTAGGCGAGCTTGCGCTCCAACTTCCTCTGCCCGCGCCTCTTCTTCATGGGCGGCAGCAGCCCGAAGTTGGCATTCATCGGTTGGAAGTGGCGCCGGTCCGCGTTGGCGATGTAATGCGCGAGCGCGCCGAGCATGGTCTCCTGCGGGAACGTAAGCGGCTGCTCTCCCCGCATGTGCTGCACGGCGTTGATGCCGGCAATGAGTCCTGAGCCGGCCGACTCAACGTATCCCTCGACGCCGCTGAGTTGCCCGGCGAAAAAGATCCGCGGCACGGCGCGGCACTGATATCGCTCGTTCAGCAGTGCCGGCGCATTGATGTACGTATTGCGGTGCACGACCCCGAAGCGCAGGAACTCCGCATCCCGCAGCCCGGGGATCATGCGGAACACGCGCTTCTGCTCGCCCCAACGCAGCGACGTCTGGAACCCGACCAAATTGTACATCGTCCGCGCGACGTTCTCCGCCCGAAGCTGCGCAACGGCGTGCGGCATCTCGCCGGTGCGCGGATCAGTCAGCCCCACGGGCTTCATGGGGCCGAAGCGGAGCGCATCCTTGCCTCTGGCCGCGAGCACGTCCACCGGGAGGCATCCTTCAAAGAACTCGCGTTTCTCGAACTCGTGCGGGCCGGCTCGCTCGGCCGTCACGAGAGCCTCGTAGAAGTCATCATATTGGCCCTCATCGAGTGGGCAGTTCAGGTAGTCCGCATCGCCCTTGTGGTATCGCGAGGCGGCAAAGCACTCGTTCATGTCGATCGTTTCTGCCGCCACGATGGGCGAGACGGCATCGTAGAAGAACAGGTAGTGCTCGCCCGTGATCGCGTACAGCGCCTTGGCCAGAGGCGACGAGGTGAGTGGCCCGGAGGCGACGATGACGGTGCCTTCGGGAGGCACCGCCGTCACTTCCTCCCGTATGATCCGGATACCGTCGCAATTCTCGATCCGGCGCGTGACCTCGGCCGCGAAGGCGGCCCGGTCCACGGCGAGAGCGCTGCCGGCCGGGACGCGTGTCTCGTCGGCGGCGGACATGATGAGAGACCCGAGGCGCCGCATCTCCTCCTTCAGGAGGCCATTGGCGCGGTCGAGCCGATCGGAGCGAAGCGAGTTGCTGCAGACGAGCTCGGCCAGCAGGTCCGTCTCGTGGGCCTCGGTCCGCACCGCCGGGCGCATCTCGTACAGCCTCACCGGGACGCGGCGGCTCGCCGCCTGCCACGCCGCCTCAGAACCCGCCAATCCGCCGCCAATGACGGTGAGAGTGCGTGTCTTGGGGTGATTGGCGGTGAGTGGCAAGTGGACGGCCTCCACGTCGGCTCCTGTGCCGGGGCGAGTGTAGCAAAGGGGGTACGCAGTGTCAATGAGGGCACGGGCAGGGACGCGGTGCGGCGGCGGACGCGATCCGCCAGGGGAAGATGCAACGAGGCGATCCCTGATCCGACTCGGGATCGCCCCTCTCGTGTTGCGGTCTTTCGGCTAGTTGATGACGTTTACGTGCTCGGCCCGCGGGCCCTTGGGGGACGACGCGACCTCATACTCGACGCGCGCACCCTCCTCGAGCGTGCGGAAGCCGTCGCCTTCGATGGCGCTGAAATGGACGAATACGTCCTCGCCTTCGTCCGCCTCAATGAACCCAAAGCCCTTGCTCTCATTGAACCACTTCACAGTACCAGTTGCCACGAGCTATGCCTCCTTGGCGTGTGCTCGCGCCGGCCCATCGGGGCCGGCTGCGAGTCATGGCATTTGTAGCCGTCCGTTGGCTAGTCCGACCTCGCCAAGGTGCTACGACCGTACACAGCCATAGAGACGCCTGGCAACTGTCCGACTCCGTCGGGTCCGGCTAGCATAATGTCCGCTCCCCGTACGAGGCTCCCAACACCGAATACAGGCGAGGAAGCGCCGGTACAGGGTGCGAACGGTGGGAGCATGTCACATTTGCCGCGGTCTGTCAAGTATGTTCTCATCAGTCGGGAGCCCGGCGTCCAGGACCGGGCGGGATTTGTTCCCTGGCTCGTTCACCGAAGGCGAGCCGTCAGGCTCCACCGGCAGGAGGTCGAGGCCTGGCCCTCGGTCAATCGTATCTTGGAACTGGCAGGGCATGTGAGAAGGCGTGGGGTGCGAGGCACGGCCACCGCCTCCGCCGCCGGCCTGCTGCAAGCCTCTCGCTGTGCCGCCGGCAGGTGAGTCATGCACGCGTTCGCAGCGGACCAATGCGCCTATCCGCCGCCGCCGTTATGGTTCGCCTCCCTCAATGCGGCCATGGCAGGCGCGCGGGAGCGCAATTCTCCGCTGGTACTGTTCTTCGTTGCCCGGTGGTGCGCGTGGTCGGCGCGGCTGCTTGCCGAGACGCTCGCCGACGTGGGTGTCCGTTCCATGCTGCAGTACGCCGCGTGTGTGCGGATCGAGGGAGATCAGAACTTGCCAATCGTTGAGCATTGGGACATCGACATCTATCCGACGACCCTCGTGCTGGCGCCGGACGGCGGGGAGCTGGGCCGAATACGGGGCTTCGACGAGCCGGCAGCATGGGCGGGAAAGCTGCACCACATTCTGATGCGGGGAGCAGTGCCGCCGGGAACCAGGTGATGATGGACATGGCGCTTCGGATCGCCGTAGTGGGCCTCGCCGGAGTCGGTGGGACGCACGTCGCGAGGTTCGAGCGGATGGAGCAGTTCGAGCTGGCGGCCGTCTGCGACATCGACACTGATGTGCTCGAGCGCGTTGCGGCCGACGTATCGGCACAGGCCTATTCGTCGGCGAAGGAGATGTTCGAGAAGCACGACCTCGACGCCGTGAGCCTCTGTACGCCGCCCAAGAGCCATCTGCTGCTGACGCAGCTCGCCGCACGCGGTGGAGTGCACGTGCTGTGCGAAAAGCCGATGGCAACGACGGTGGAGCAGTGCGACGGCATGATCGAGGCATGCCGGAAGACGGGCGTGACCCTGATGATCGCCCACAAGAAGCGTTTCCTGCCGGTCGTGGAGCGCCTCAAAGAGCTCATGGACGGCGCGCTCGGGCCGATGAGCTATCTGCTGCATCGCTACCCGCACCCGGGCATGTCGCAGAAGGACTGGTTCTGGGCCGAGGAGGACGGCGGCGGGCCGGTGCTCGAGAACGCCGTGCACGCGGCCGACTTGCTGCGATTCCTCATGGGCGATGTGGAGACGGTAAGCGCCGAGGGCGGCACGTTCTTCGCGCCCGAGCGCGCGCCGCAGCTCGACTGCGCGGTCTACACGGTCCGTTTCGCCAGCGGGGCCATCGGCACTGTCGGCTGCGGAATGGTCTCCACTCCGAAGATGTCGCACGAGGATCTGTTCGTCGCCGGGGAGCACGGCGTCGCCGAGATCGGCGGGCGATTCGATCAGGCAGATCGGCTGATCTATGTGCTCCGAACCGATCCGGATGACGTGCATGAGGAGACCTTCCCGGACTCGGATCCCTTTGGCGCCGAGTTCGAGCACTTCTACGAATGCGTCGAGCAGGGCTGCGAGCCACTGGCGAGCGGTCCTGAGGGGCGCGAGGCCGTGAGGCTGTGTCTCGCGGTGAAGCAGTCCGCGCGGATCGGGCAGCCCATGACGCTCCGCGCCGAGGCGTGACGAGCGCGGCTGCGACCAACGCCATGAGGAGGGCTACTGGGATGGACTGCCACAAATGCCGGACGACCGTGAGCGACGACGCAACAACCTGCCCGAAGTGTGACGCGCCGCTGACGTGGCGCGTGCTGATGCCCGACGGGCAGCAGTTCGGGCCATATTCGACCGAGGCGCTGCGGCAATACGTCGCCGACGGTCGTGTGCCGGCGACGGCCTACGTGGTGCAGGAGGCCACCGGCGTGCAGCTGTCGCTCTCGCAAGCCGGCTTCGCTGCTCCTGCAGCAGCCGCACCTGCTGCGTGGGTCGGCCCTCCTGCAGAGACGCCGCCCGCACGGCGTGGCGTGTTTCGCCAGTACTGGTACGTTTGGCTCGTTGTGGGCGTTGTCATTCTGGCCCTCGTGGTCCCGGGGCTCATCGGCTTCAGCATTATGATGCCCACGTTCGTGCGCGCCAGAGGGAAAGCCCAGCAGACAGCCTGTCTGAGCAACATCAAGCAGATCGGCATGGCGTGCCTGATGTATGCGGCCGATTACGACGAGGTATTCCCGACGGCCGTTGACCCTCAAGGCTTCCACGACCAGATCTTCCCCTACCTGCGGAACGAGAGCCTCTTCAAGTGCCCCAGCGTGCCGGACGAGCAGGGGTACGCGTTCAACCCGAAGCTCGCCGGGGCGAACAT
>Ga0114930_10005406_pt1 | contig 10518 bp, 9 predicted proteins | sample AnhtaG_FD_87300 | JGI IMG/M metagenome (GOLD analysis project Ga0114930, IMG submission 87300) | Deep subsurface microbial communities from Anholt, Denmark to uncover new lineages of life (NeLLi) - Anholt_01485 metaG | ecosystem: Environmental > Aquatic > Marine > Oceanic > Sediment | place... | reverse complement strand
CCCGCTTTTGGACTTATCCAAGACCAGTTAGGCCAGGTAAAAGAGCTAATCAATGAACAATTGACTGGTTCTGGCAAAGCGGAGCAAACCAACCGGCTGCTCAAATATGTGAGTGCCTGTAGCGGTAAGATGATTCGGCCTGGACTGGTTCTGCTCAGTGGCATGTGCTGCGATAGAATCACGGACGAGCACGTCCGTATTGCAGCGATTGTTGAGATGATGCACAATGCCACACTGTTGCACGACGATGTGATAGATGAAGGGCAAAAAAGACGGGGGCTGCCCACCGTAAATAATCTTTGGGGCAACGAAGTAGCTGTGCTGCTGGGCGACTTTGTGTTGAGCCAAGTCTTCAGAATGTGTGTCGATTTGGAGCCGAAGGTCACAAATATAATTGCTGCTACCGCTGCTCAAACTTGCGAGGGGGAGATGAGGCAGATAATTGAAAGGCAGAATTGGCAGCTGAGCGAGTCGGAATATATTGACATAATCAGCAAAAAAAGTGCTGTTTTTTTTAGTAACTGTTGTCGTCTTGGCGCGGTCTTGGCGCAGGCAACTGACACGCATGTCGAGTCGCTGGCCTGTTTTGGTTTGAATGCCGGCATTGCCTTTCAAATTACCGATGACTTGCTTGATATAACTGGTGATGAGGGCCGAACGGGCAAAACGGCTGGCAGTGATGTCGATAAAAACAAACTGACCTTGGCAACAATACATTTGCTTAAAGAAGTGGACGAGACTGAGAAGCCTGCAATCATAAATGAGCTTAATGCGGCGCAGGAAGGAAAAGATGTCTTGGCGGAGATGCTAAGGTCGTACGGCAGTCTGGAATATGCCCAAAACCGGGCACAACAGTTTGTTGCCAAAGCGGTCGGGGTGCTGGCTGGCTTCAAAGACAGCGATGCCAAAGAAGCTTTGACTGAGACAGCAAAATTCGTGGCCAACAGAGCGATTTAGCGGCATTTCCGCTGATATAGAGACTACTCTGTTGTTTTAGAATTTGTACGACGCATTCAGACTTAACCATATTTCGTCCTCGGGATTGACTGAGTCATCCATTGATGCCTGATAATAAATTCCCGGAGTAAAGCTAATATAGTGGCCAAGGTCAAAGTCTGTTGAGACCGCAAAGACGGCGTGCGACCAATCGTGGTCTACAGTGCCATCGCCGCCCGGACTGGCGAAATCCCAGGCACCACTATTGAAAACTACTGCTGCAGAGAGATGCAGCTTTTGTTGAGGTGTGCCCGGCACAGACCAATCATAGCCAAGCCCGAAAATATGCAGCCAGCCGGCAGATTTACGAGCTAATGCGGAATTGCTCTTGTACGGCCACGAACAGACAGCGGTGTAGCTGGGGACAATGCCTGCGGGGCAGATTTCCGGCCAGGTGAAAGCTGCAAAGATCTCCTGCATATTATAGGACTCCCGTGGGTTGTCGAAGTAGTCGTATAAAGTCCAACCGGCCTTATAGTGCGTGACATAAGTTTGCCCCTCCCAGATACTGCTGCTGTAATATGGCGTGTAACGCGCTTCCTTCAAATTAGTTCTGCTTTCACTGGGTATGGACACAAGGACATTTGCGCGGAACCCTGAGCCGAATAGGTCCACGTCGATACTTGGTTGATACGCGGTGCGGCTTTCTCCATACATGTCGAAGCCTCGCCAAATATAGCTGCTTAGAAACGTAAAGCCTACAGTGCCATGCAACTCACCTTCCTCGGCCCGCGCCGGGCCGGTTGCCACTAATAAAAACACAACGGCTGATAAAACTAATTGCTTCATGTCGTTCTCTCCTTAAAACGTCTGTCCAATTCCTATTGCGGCACTGCACGCAAACATCATGTCTTGACAGGATTATCTTCTGAATATTCTCTTATCAAGGGATAAACTCGTTTCATCTAAGCGGCCGACGCAGACATGTCAAGCGAATTCGGCAAGAATTTCTCCCGAATTATTCCTGCGAGGTCATAACCGACCAATTCACTTGGCTTATGTTGCCACGCATAGAGTGAGACTTCAATATTTATTGGCTTGTATTGTCTGACGGGCTTATGAAAAAAAGGCCGGGCTTTGGACCCGGCCTCTTCTGCCAATATAGAAACTGCTCAGTGGCTTTAGAATTTGTACTTCGCACTCAAGGTGGCCCAGAGATCAGAGTGGTCGCCACCGAGGCTGCTTTCCATTCTTATCTGATGATATACCGCCGGAGTGAGAGTGAAATTGTGCCCCAGATCAATGTCTGTTGAGACACCAAAGACAACGTGCGACCAATCCTGGTCAACATCTTGACCGGCTGGACCGAAACCGTCATTGAAAACCAATTCTGCGTGTAGGTTCAAAATCTGTTCTGGGACGTCGGGCAGCAGACCCACTAAAGGCAAGCCATAATCAAGCATTAAGACGTGTAGCCAGCCGGAGGCCGTTCCACCCATGGGTGACCTGCTTCCGACCATAGAACCGCTGCTGTAAGGCCAGAGCTTTACGAGCGCATAGCTGGGCACGACGCCTGCGGGACAAATATTGGGCCAGGATAAGACCGCTTGCAGTTCTTCCAGGTCGTAATCAGCTTCGCTTTCCTCCGGAAACTGATAATAGAGCCAGCCCAACCTGTAGTTGGTGGCATAAGGTTCACCGTCACACAGAACATTCTGGTAATACAGTGTATAGTCCCACCGTTCGGCATTTTCGAACTCGCTCGAGTTGGCCCTATGAGCCATGGCACCGACTCCAAAGCCTGTACCATACAAATCGACGTCGACGCTTGCTTGAATTGCACTCTTGTCTCCATAGACCCTGAAGCCACGCCAGAGATACCGACTCTGATACGTCACATCGACCACCCCGTGCGGCAGACCGTCAAAGGCCTGGGCGAGGCCGGCCGTGCCCAACAAGATCACGGCAGCTAATAAAATTCCCTTTTTCTTCATGATCGTCCCCTTTAAAAACCTTTCTTGGCCGTCCTACATCTTCTAGAACTACACAAAGATTTATATCTGGCAAGAGGTCCTGTCCTACCAGTTATTTGAAAAATGAGTTCTGCAAAATTGCAGGTTAGGCATATATTATTTAAGTCCGCCGTCGGCGGATTGATTTTCTTGAGTAATCGCTTAACTATTTGTTAAAGAACAACTTACTGTTTAACAAGAAAAAACCAAAAAACGATTTTTTCTTGTCAAAGTATGCCTAACCTGTAATTTTGCAGAAGCCTTATTTGAGAAGTTTATAGCTGTATAGCTGCAAGTCAAATAAAATAAGTTTTTTCTTGGATTTTTTTGTACTTGTTGTACAAAAACAAGCGAGATGGAATCCCCCCGATTGTAAAAGAGGGCTGCGAGTCTTCAACTCGCAGCCCTTTACGAATACTTAACGTCTAATTCAGTAAACCTACAAAGCTCTGTCCCTTACGGCAGTGGGATCTTCACGCCGCCGCCAATAAGCCAGTAATCTTCGAATACCTGACCTTCGGCGAAGCATACAGCAGTGTCCAGCTGGCATCCGAGACCGGCCCAGAAGCCAAATTCTGATTGTTCATCAACGTCATGTGTTGCTTCTACGCGGTAATACTCCAGATCACCATCATAGTAACTGCCTTCGAAATCCAGCTCTCCACGCATGAAGAACCAGCATATACCGCCATAGAGGAACCAGCTATCCAAGTCCAAGGTTGCGCCGATGCCGGCCTGGATTTGCCGCAAGTCAAGGTCGCCCTCGCCCAAAAAGGCATCAGTGTCAGTAGAATCCTCCGGGTTCGTCCAGCTCCAGGTTAGATCACTTTCATCAGGATTTAGCCAGGTCACTTGGATCACTCCACCGAAGGTCCAGTCGCCGTGCTGACAAATGGTCATCTTTGTCCCAGCGCCCCAGGCAAATCCATAATCGCCATCGAAGCCGTAAGTTTCTAGGACTTCGGTGTCCTCGTCTCCTGCAGCGGTTGTATTGGTCTGCCTTATGTCGTCCTGGGCATCAGCTATACCGAGGCGCAGAAATACTTCCCAGCGATCACAGAGGCCGTACTCCAAACTACCAAAGAAGGCGTTCAATCTGAGATCCGTGACTTCCATCACCGAATGGCCGTAGACCCAGGTGCCCAGCACGCCGCCCACCACGGCGACTTCGCTCGTTTTGCCGTATGTCCAGAGGTCCATTTCCTCGTGGGCATACTCGAAGTTGATGGCCCACTGGCCGTGCTCTACTAAGGACCGTGGAGGGCCCAGTGGAGCGCCGGCGAGAGCGGCTGAACAAAACACACCCACCACCGCAACCACAACAGCTAACTGTTTCTTTTCCATAAGTGACTCCTTTCCTAAAAGCCCTGTTCTTTTATCTTTTTAACCTCGATCATCACCAATCTCGGATTGTCTCCACACGAATATATCTAAACCCCATTTAACGCTATTTAGTCCCAAAGTATATGACATATCGGCGCAAATCAAGCAAATTAAGCAGTTTTTTTTATTTTTTTGCACCTGTTGTGCGAAAAAGAAGGCGTGCCCCCCCCGCTGCTAAAGCAGGGCTGCGAGTCTTCGACTCGCAGCCCTTTGCAAATTAGCTCTTTGAACAAGCTCTAAATCTGAATCGTTGTCGGTGATTACGGAAGTCTGAAGATTCCGCCTACACCAACACCCCAGGCGTCACCGGTAAACTGGCACTCAGCATACAAGGAGGCATTTTGCGCCAGGTCCCACTGTCCACCCACATAACCGCCAAACACCGACTCTTCCTGAAGATCAGCCGCGCCGTTGTAGGTCACATCGAAGGTCTCGCCCTCTACATCGACACTGCCTGTGGCTTTCTCATTGAGGTCTCCATCAACCAAGTGTAGGAAGGGACCCCCATAAATACAGAGGGTATCTCCTACCTGCCAGGTTGGTCCGACCGCGATCTGGACTTCCCACCAGTCAATCTCAACGCTCCCGCTAAGATCGACTTCGACATCATCGATCTCCTCGTCGAAACTGATGTCCTCATCGTCAGGATCGAACCACGTCACTTGAGCCAGCACGCCCCAGGTGATATCGCCGTCCTGGAAAAAAGTCGCCTTTGTCCCGAATCCCCACGCGAATCCATAACCGAACTCCAAGTCGTCTTCGATCTCCATGTCCGCCGCGCCCAGGCGCACAAATACTTCCCAGTTGTCCACGATGCCGTAGGCTATATTGCCGAACAACATGTTGCTTTTGAGGTCCTCGGCTTTGCCACTGTCCTTTCCTGACTCACTGTGGGTATCAGTAGGATCAGCAGTATTAACCGCTGTTATCTTCTCCTTCCAGCTATATTCGAGGTCCATATCGCTGTAACCGTACTCAAAGCCGGCACCAAACTGACCTTGTCGCAGAGTACCCCTTGGAGGACCCATTGGGGGCAGCGCAAGGGCGGCCGAGCAGAACACACCCACCACCACAACCACAACAGCTAACTGTTTCTTTCCCATAATTTACTCCTTTCCTAAAAACCCCATTCTTTTATCTTTTTAGCCTCGATTTAGCGTAATTGCATTACATCATCAATCTCGGATTATTTCCAAACGCATATATGTAAACCCCATTAAACATCATTTGAGCCAGAAGTTTATATGACATATCGGTGCAAATCAAGCAAATTAAGCAGTTTTTTAAATTTTTTTTTGCACGTTCTGTACGCAAAAAACGGGCCAAGGATTGACAGCAAGCCACCCAGAAATAAATTTCGACAGTTTTGTGCATCTTGCGTTACAATATCTTGACCCGGCCAGCCAAGGATCCGCCTTGATTATTCGAGGAAATTATAAGCCGAATTTCCTCGAATAATATATGCCCAACTTCAACTTTGCCTGCCGCGGCAAGTTGGCGTTTCGTGGTCATGTTGCGCAAGATTTCGACAGTAGGAGACTATGATGCATACAGACGAGGACGCCAAAACTTTGTTCAACAGGCGTGAAAAAGCAAATATAGCGTCGGCAGCACCGCTGGCGGTCCGGATGAGGCCAAAGAAACTCGATGAATTCCTCGGACAAAGACACCTGCTCGGGCCGGACAAGCTGCTGACAAGGATACTCGAGGCGGACAAGCTCACCAGTCTGATATTTTATGGCCCGCCTGGGGTCGGCAAGACTTCCCTGGCAACGGTGATCGCCAATTACACAAAAGCCAGATTTCACTACCTCAGTGCCCCTGCCGCCGGCGTTAAGGATATTCGCCAGATAATCACCGCTGCCAGGGATAGACTTGGAGCCGGCGGGGCCAGGACCATACTTTTTATTGATGACATCCATCGTTTCAATCGTGCTCAGCAAGATGTTCTGCTGGATGATGTCGAGGCGGGGATCTTGATTCTAATAGGTGCCACTACGGAGAATCCGTACTTTTCGGTGAATTCACCGTTGATTTCTCGCAGCACGGTATTTCATTTTGAGCCACTCGGCCAGCAAGACGTTTTGCAATTGCTAAAGACCGCAATCGACGATGCCGAACGCGGACTCGGCAAATATGACATCCAGGCGGATGAGAAGGCACTGAAGTTCTTGGCGGGGCTCTGCGATGGTGACGCCCGAAGGGCCCTGACGGCCCTGGAGGTCGGTGTTTTGTCGCAGGCTGCTCGAAAAGACAGCCGGAAAATAAAATTTAATCTGGAAGTTGCGAAAGAGTCGATACAAGAAAAGACGATTGTCTACGACCGAACGGGCGATACGCACTACGATCTGGCAAGCGCCTTGCAGAAGAGTATGCGAGGCAGCGACCCTGATGCTACTGTTTATTGGCTTGCCCGGATGATAGCCGGCGGCGAGGATACGCGTTTTATAGCCCGGCGGATTGCGGTTTGCGCGGCTGAGGACGTCGGAAACGCCGACCCAATGGCAACAGTGTTGGCTGCTGCTGCCGTGCAGATATCCGAGTTTGTAGGTCTGCCCGAAGCTCAACTGGCGCTGGCACAAGCCGCGATATATGTTGCCTGTGCGCCAAAGTCAAATGCAGCAGCTTCGGCAATATGGAAGGCAATGACTGATGTGAAATCGCAGCCGACTAAACGCGTGCCGAAGCATCTAAAAGACAGCCATTACCCGGCTGCCAAGAAGGTTGGTTTCGGAATTGATTACAAGTACCCGCATGACTTTGAGGACGGTTTCGTGGCCCAGCAGTACCTGCCAGCCGGGACGGAAAAAGAGTATTACCAGCCAAAGGCGGTTGGGTGCGAGAAAGATATTAAGCGTTATTTACAAAAGCTGCAGACCTTGATACAAAATAGCAAACGTGTTCGACAAAGTACAGAAAAGTAAAGATGCTCAAACTGGTCGATCCATACTGTCATCCCTGCGCAAGCAGGGATCCAGTAATGTATCGGTATAAGTGGATTCCCGCTCCCCGCCTACGCGGGGACAAGTTTACCCCTGCGAAAGCAGGGGCGGGAATGACGAGTTGTGTTATGTTCTGTTAGAACAACACTTACAGCAATATTTGGCTCAAAATCGGTCAGTTTGAGTAAGGATAGCTATATGGACAAGACCGAGCTGCGCCGAAAGCTACAGAATGGCCTGCTCGCTATGCCATCTGAGCAGCGGAGTCTGAAAAGCCGAAAAGCATGCCAGAATCTAGTTTCGATGCCGGAATTCCAAAGCGCATCAACGGTCATGATGTACTTATCGCTTCGGCACGAGGTGGATACTTCCGAAGCCATCCTTCACGCCTGGCAGCTCGGCAAAATAGTGGCCGTGCCGAAGATTTCGTGGCAGCAAAGACACATGATAGCGGTGCAAATAAATTCTTTGGAGACAGGCTTTTCGACGAGTGCTTCCGGCCTGCGAAATCCGGTAACGGGCGTGCCGGTACCGTTTGGAGATATTGATTTAGTAGTTACGCCGGCATTAGGATTCGATAGGAAGGGCAATCGGCTCGGCCGAGGCGGCTCCTATTACGACAGGTTTTTTGCTAATAAGGAGCTTAGAGCTCACAGATGTGGTTTCGCTTTTGCAGAGCAGGTGGTCGACTCGATACCGGTGACAGAGAGTGACCAGCCCGTAGATTCATTGGTCTCTGACAAGGAAGTAGTGTATTTTCACAACTTGAAAGGAGAATAAGATGGCTCGTTATCCTTTCGGCTTATTCAAGAGGTGGACAGCCCGGAACCGAAACCTGATATACTCCATTGTTTCAGCTTTGCTCATTGTAGCTGTAGTGGTTGTTCTTATCTATGGTCCTAATCCTTTCGGAAAGAGTGAAAACGAAACTCCTGAGATCTCGCCCGAGACTAACGTAGAAAGAGCTTCGGTCCAGCCTGTGCCGAGACTGGCAGCGGAGGCGGAACTGAAGCCCAATCTGATTGACGTCGCACCAAGGCCGGGCGGTAAACCCAATCCAAAGGTGACCGAGCTTATTGCCGAAACCATGGAACTGGTGAAGACAGAGCCGGGGGGGATTATCGAGGCACGTGACAGGCTGAATGATGCGTTGCGCATGCCTATGAGTGGGCAGCAGCGAGCGTTCGTGAAAAAGCATCTTTCTAAACTTGCGGATGAATGGTTGTTTAGCCCGGTAGTTTTCCCGAATGACATGCTCTGTGACATTTACAAGGTCAAGCCGGGCAATCAGCTTAGAATAATCGGTGAGCGACATAAGGTGCCGTGGGAGATTCTAAAGGAGCTTAACAGAATTCAACGACCCGAGCTGTTGCCGGCGGGCAGGGTGATAAAAGTCGTCAACGGCCCGTTCCATGCTAAGATATATCGTTCGACTTTTACGCTGGATTTGTATCTGCAGAACACTTTCGTTCGAAGTTTCCCAGTCGGATTGGGCAAGCCAAGCAAGGAAACGCCAACAGGGCTTTGGCAGGTCAAAGCCGGCGGCAAGTTGGTAAAGCCTCCCTGGTGGGATGAGGAAGCCGGAAGAACGTATCATCACGACGATCCTGATTATCCTTTAGGCTCGAGATGGATAGAGCTGGAAGGTATTGGCGGAGCTGCTAAGGGCAGAGAAGGCTTTGGCATTCACGGCACAAAAAAACCTGACCAAATCGGCAAAGCAGAGTCACGGGGATGTATTCGTCTGCACAACGGCGATGCAATACTTGTTTACAACTTGTTGGTGCCTGTTTTCTCGAAGGTGGAAGTGCTGGACTAAAACTCCCCTTTTTGTGACGAATATGAGTTCTGCAAAATTGCAGGTTAGGCATATATTATTTAAGTCCGCCGGCGGCGGATTGATTTTCTTAAATAATCGCTTAACTATTTGTTAAAGAACAACTTACTGTTTAGCAAGAAAAAATCAAAAAACGATTTTTTCTTGCCAAAGTATGCCTAACCTGCAATTTTGCAGAAGCCTTTGTGACGAATCGCAAAAGAGTGACCTGGAGAGAATAGCGTGTTCTCTGCACATGTCGGTCGCCAGAAAAGGATGCTGAGCGAAACGTGAGATTATATTTTCGTCTCAAGCCGACTCTTTTTATCGCCGCTGGATAATCTTTTCCCCCCAGAGAACAACGGTTTCTGCCAGCCGCACCGTTTCCTTGTACTCTTCTTCATCGACAGACTCAAAGTCACCGGGGTACCGGCTCGTAACAGCGTAGCCAGTCGGCGGGGCTTCCCGGAAGAGGAATTTCACGCGGCATATATCTCCTGCCCTTCCTTGAGCACGGTTCGATTAATTAAGCCGATATTATCCTTATGCTTTTCCAAATTACTGGGTGTTGTCACTAAAATATCAAAAGGAACTCCTAATCCTGTAATTTGCCGATATAAGAGTTGTGCAGTCCGCCGGCAATGAGCACCTTCAGGCATCACTACAAGGACATCAATGTCGCTGTCTGGATCCGTTTTGCCTCGGGCGTATGAACCAAAGAGAATTATCTTTAGCGGATGTACAGCCTCGACGATATTTTGTACAAGTGATTCAACTACTTTGGAATTAGCCGGCATGTCTAACCTCGATATTTACATTGTTTAGCAAAGTAAATAATACTCCGGCACGGGACCTAACTCACAAGAGATTATGCTGACTCTTTTTTTGCCCTCTGTTTTGCAGTGAACAGTTCGGCTTTGCCTTCGACAATATTGCCGTTGATCACGTATTTCGCGGGCTTGGGCTCTTCCGGCAGTTGGTACATCAAGTCGACCATCAGCTCTTCAGCAATCGCTCGCAGCGCCCTGGCTCCAGTGTCACGCTTGAGGGCTTTTTGTGCCAGAGCATGTAAGGCGTCATCCGTAAATTCAAGCTCAGCATCTTCCATCTCAAAAAATCTTTGATACTGCTTAACAAGCGCATTTTTCGGCTTGGTCAATATGTCTATAAGTGCATCTTCATCGAGGATTGAAAGGGCGGTAATTACCGGGAGTCTGCCCACCATTTCAGGAATCATTCCATACTCGATAATATCTTCGGGTATGACCTGTTGCACAATATCGCTGTACTCAGCTCTTTCATCGCTTCTGCCGGACATTTCGGAATCGAAGCCGATCATTTTTTGGCCGAGTCGCTTCTTGACAATATTTTCCAGGCCCACAAAGGTTCCGCCGCAAATAAAAAGTATTTGCGTGGTATCAATTTGGAT
>Ga0114930_10005403_pt1 | contig 10522 bp, 6 predicted proteins | sample AnhtaG_FD_87300 | JGI IMG/M metagenome (GOLD analysis project Ga0114930, IMG submission 87300) | Deep subsurface microbial communities from Anholt, Denmark to uncover new lineages of life (NeLLi) - Anholt_01485 metaG | ecosystem: Environmental > Aquatic > Marine > Oceanic > Sediment | place... | reverse complement strand
CCGGCCGGCATCCTCCACCGGTCCTGTCTTGACATTCCTGGACATCATACCGGGGATCGCCAGGGATAACGAACCCGTCCCCAGGGCTTTCAGGACATTCCGCCGGCTTGTGTTTGTCTTCTTCAAGATTGCCTCCCTTTCCATATTCAAGGACGGTTCCGCTCTATCGGATGCCGTGCTCGAACTGATCAAATTTCCACTTATTTAACATCAATAATAAAGTAAACCATTTTTTTAGATAATAATCAAACTGCACATCGCTTTTTAATTCGCAACAACAGAAGCAAGGATCTTCCCCAGATCGATCCGCCGCAAATTAGAGTCAACTATCCCCCATAAACATACATATTATTATCTTATATGTGACTTAGAAATAAAGAATTGTTCTTGACAAAAGGAACTAACAAAAATAACTTAGTTTACGTAAGAAACTTCCCAAAAAAAGATGTTGCACTATAAGATGAAGATTTAAATCTCCAGTTGGTCCGTTGAGGATACGACTAGCCGGAGGAAAGCTCATCCTTGCGGGGTGGAGTCTTAAAGAAGCTGAAGGTAAATCTCAGACTCCATGGACAAATTTCTGTATGATAGACTTTAGAAGGGAAACACTGTTTTTTACGGATAAGGAGATCATCAAGTGACAAAACATCATGCCCTCTGTCGAAGAGATTTCATGAAACAATTCGCCCTTGGAACAACGGCCTTATCCCTGCCCGGCTTCGCTTTCCCAAATCTCAGGTCATCCAGCCCAAACCGTCAAGCCCCGCCCAACGTAGTGCTCGTTCTGATGGACGACTTGGGATGGAAGGATCTCGGCATCACTGGCAGCCTCTATTATCAAACGCCGAACATTGATAAAATTGCCAGGGCCGGGATGATCTTTAATAAGGCCTACTCGGCCAGCCCACTTTGCAGCCCGTCGCGTGCGGCTCTTTTTTCGGGCAAGGCGCCCGCACGAACCGGCCTCACCAATGTGGGAGGACTCGTCGATCCCTATGGAGGACTCCACGAGATCACCAAACCGATGGAGTGGCCGATCGGCAACAGCCAGAATCTCGAAGCCTACTCCCGTCATGTTCTTCCCTTGGAGGAAGTAACGATTGCCGAAGCTCTTGCCGAAGGCGGCTATGTCACCGGTTTCTACGGCAAATGGCACTGCGGCCGGCATGAGAACTTCCAGCCCGACAAGCAGGGCTTTCAGTACGCCGACACCTTGAGCCGCCGTGTGGAGCGGGATGGATCCCCGACATCAGACAGCTCGGAGGGAGATGTTAAGAATATCGGGGCCTTGACCGCCGCCGCGGTGCGTTTCATCGAGGAGCAGCAGAATCGCCCCTTCTTCCTCATGGTTTCCCACTTTGCCGTGCACCGACCCTTGGAGGCCCGTCCTGAATTGATCAAAAAGTACGACGCCCTTCCCAGGACTGACCAGAACAATCCCGTATTCGCCGCTCTTCTCGAGAGCGTCGATGACAGCGTGGGGGCCATCGACGCCACACTCGCACGTCTCGGGCTTCTTGACAACACAGTCTTCATTTTTGCATCCGACAACGGGGGTCTGACCTTGGGGCCTACCTCCAACTACCCGCTTCTGGGAGGAAAGTCTTTCCCCTATGAAGGCGGCACGCGCACGCCTTTCTTCATCCGCTGGCCGTCGCGGATTAAAGCCGGCACGCAAAACGATATCCGGGTCATTCACATGGACCTCTACCCCACTTTACTCGAGATGGCGGGCCTTCCCTTGCGGCCGAGCCAGCATATCGACGGGCTTAGCCTTATGCCGCTCCTGACCGAGAGCGGTTCCCTGCCGGAGCGCTATATCTTCTTTCACTTCCCCCATCCCACCCATGCCACCGGCCCGTATGCCTCCATCATCTCCCACAACTGGAAACTCATTCGTTGGTATAACGACACGTCGGGCGCCTATTCTCTCTTCAATCTGTCGGAAGACCCGGGCGAGCTGGTCGATCTGGCGGATCGCCTGCCCCAACGGGTGAAAGAGTTGAGTGATCGGCTGTCTCAATGGCAGCACGAAACCAACGCCCGGATGCCGCGTCCAAATCCTCATTTCGATCCATCTCTCCCCGCAGTGAGAGACAAGGCCTTCACCAGGCGACTCGCCATGAAAGAACGCAGGGAATTCGAAGGGCGTCTGCAAGACTACAATAAAAGGAAGAAACGGGTATAAAATGAACCACCGATTTTCCCGTCGCAATTTTCTAAAGAATATCGCGGCCGCAGGAGCCGCCGCCTCCCTTCCGGGTGCCGTCTTCCTGTCCGGCTGCCGTAAGACATCCCGTCGTCCGAACTTCCTCGTCTTTCTGGCCGACGACCTCGGCTACGGCGACCTGGCCTGTTACGGCCACCCCTTCATGCAGACCCCCCACCTGGACCGTTTCGCCGAGGAGGGGATGCGGTTTTCCGACTGCCATTCGGGAGGAACAGTCTGCGCCCCCTCCCGCGCCTCCCTATTAACGGGACGAAATCCCTACAGGGTGGGATTGTATTACCTCACTGGCGGCGGCGCCCATCTTCGGCGCCGTGAAACCACCGTCGCCGCCCTGCTCAAAGATGCGGGCTACGACACCTGCTTCGTGGGGAAATGGCACCTGGGGGATCTGGAGGGCAGCGATGCGGATCACCCCACTCCCGGCGATCATGGATTCGATCACTGGCTGGCCACCGAACTGAACGCCTTCGAAGGACCCGAAAATCCGACCACCTTCATCCGGAACGGGAAACCGGTCGGTGAAATGAAGGGCTGGTACTGCGACATCATCGTCGAAGAAGCCATGAGCTGGCTGAAGTCGCGACAGGATCCCGATAAACCGTTTTTTATTCTTGTCTGCAGCCACGAGCCCCACGTTCCTTGTGAGCCGCCGTCGGAATATTCCAGCGCATACGACACGCCCGAAGTGAACCGCCTGGCCAAGACCATCCCCTACGGCGGTGTTGAGCGGGACCGCTCCTCGTATTTTGACAACAAAAAGTACTACTACGGGACCGTCACACAGCTCGACAATGCTTTCGGGAATCTGATGGCCGGTATCGACGGGGAGGGGCTTCGGGACAATACTCTGGTCTGGTTCACCAGCGACAACGGCCCGGAGCGGCCGCCCGGTTACAAGGACAAGCCGGGCGAAGAGACACCGGACTGGGTCAAGCGGATCCGCCGCGGTTTCGGAACACCGGGCCCTCTCCGCGGAATGAAGCGGTACACCTACGAAGGCGGACACCGCATCCCCGGCATCATCCGGTGGCCCGGTCATATCAAACCGGGATCGGAAACCAACGCCCTGGTGAACGGGACCGACATCCTGCCCACCCTCTGCGACCTGGGCCGTGCGGCCCTTCCGAAAGACCGAACCATCGACGGCGCCAGCATCGTCCCTCTGTTCAAAGACAAGGATGTTCAAAGGGACATCCCGGCCTTCTGGATGTTTCCCGCAAGGTATTCCGGATTTCCCCATATGGCTATGCGGGAGGGCGACTACGTCATTCTGGGGTGGTTTGCCGCTAAAGGCGCTGATCAGACCTGGATGGATTTTATCAAGACCGCGGAGCTGGAGGCCTTTGAGCTCTACAATCTAAAGAAGGATCTCGATCAATCCGAGGATCTGGCGGACAAAAAGCCGGCCCTTCTGGCCGATCTGAAGGCGAAAATGAAGGCTCTCTGGGCGCAGGTTCAGGCTGAAGGACCGGTCTGGGAAAACTGGAACCGCAAATGAGAACGACGCGCCGAATGAGGGAAAACAGCGGGGGGATTGGAGCTCGGATCTCTCTGGACGAAAATGACAATAAGGAGGAGAAAGGAAATGAGTAAACATCATGATCTCCAAAAGACATACAGCCGCCGCGACTATCTGAAAACCCTGGGCTTGGGGATTGGTTCATTGGTGGCGTGGGGATGTCAACCTTCCCCTGAAGGCCGCAAAAGCAAAAAACCACCCAATATCGTGCTTTTATTTACGGATGACCAAGGCACTCTGGATGTCAACTGTTATGGCTCAAAGGATTTATATACTCCGAATATGGATGCTCTCGCCCATTCCGGTGTCCGTTTCACCCAGGCCTATGCCCACACCGTATGTTGTCCCGCCCGCGCACTGTTGATGACGGGAAGACATCCTCAACGCAGCGGCGTAAACACATGGGTTCAGGGAAACGCAAAAAGTGAAACCGGATTAAATATGCATCTCGATGAAATCACCCTGGCGGAAGTGTTGAAGAGCGCCAGCTACAGCACGGCCCTCTTCGGAAAATGGCATGTCGGTGCGGATTTTAATCATGGACCCACAACACAGGGTTTTGATGAGTTCTTCGGACTCCGCGACGGCTTCATTGATAATTACTATCATTACCAACTGCATGGGAAGGGCTATCACGACCTGTACCGCGGAACCCAGGAGGTTTTTAAGGAAGGGGAATACTTCCCGGATTTGATCGTCAGTGAGGCCGAACGTTTCATCGAAGAAAACCGATCCCGGCCATTCCTTCTCTACATGGGTTTCAACCTCCCCCATTATCCCGAACAGGCTTACAGCAAATTTGACGAAATGTATGCAGATTTGCCCGAACCGCGCCGCTCCTACGCAAAGGTCGTTTCCACCGTCGACGAGCACATGGGCCAGATTCTCAAAAAATTGGATGAGCTGGGACTTCGAGACAACACCATCATCATATTCTCAAGTGATAACGGCCATTCTTCTGAAAACATCAAAATCAGAGTTGACGATCACAACACCGGACTCCCAAAAGGTCATAATTACGGTGCCAACGGCGGCGGAGGGAACACAGGCAAATGGCGCGGTGCAAAGGGCAGCTTCTTTGAAGGGGGTATCCGCGTGCCGGCGGTTATCAGCTATCCTTCCAGAATACCGGGCAATGTTGTTCGGGATCAGGCCGTCACCCTCGCTGATTTCTACCCCACAATCCTTGATTTGTGCGGAATATCACTTCCGGATCGCAAGCTCGACGGCCAAAGTCTTATGCCGATTATCAAATCTGACCGGACACCCACGCATCATAACATCATGCACTGGCAGTGGGAGGAGACTTGGGCAGTTCGTGAAGGGGACTGGAAGCTGATTTACAACGGAAGGGATACAACGGATAAATGGCAGGACCATTCCCAACCGCGGCGAAAAATTCCAAAGGTGTTTCTAGGAAATCTCGCCGATGCTCAGCCGGAGCTTCATAATTATGCCGATGAGAAACCTGAAATCGTCCAGAGGATGATAAAACTTCACGAAGAATGGGCCAAGGACGTTACACCGCAGAAAATGGAAAAGCCCCTTCGATGAACCCGACTAAGCCGCACGTTCAGTTTTATCCGATAAGTTAGTTGCTTTCGTTGATGAATGGTCATTTAAAATTTCCTTTAAGTGAGGAGAAGAACAATGTCAAAAAGAGGTTCAACACGTAGAAATTTTTTGAGGAAAATAGGACTTGGCTCGGCATCACTCATGATGATTCCTCAAAGATCTTCTCCGAAGCCCCAAAAAAACAAGATCAAAAACAGACAGCCGAATATCATTTATATCATGGCGGATGACCTTGGGAAAGAATGGATCAGTTGTTATGGTGCTGAAGGAATTAAAACTCCTGAAATAGACGGATTAGCGAATTCAGGGATGAGATTCGAAAATTATTATTGTATGCCGCAATGTTCACCGACCCGTTTATCGCTGTTAACCGGGCAATACCCCTGCAATCATGGATGGGTTAATCATTGGGATGTCCCCCTCTGGGGTGGAAGATGCCATTTCGATCCTGGAATATTCCCAAGTATCGGGAATGTTTTAAAATCAGCGGGCTATAAGACGGCCATTGCCGGAAAATGGCAAATTGATGATTTTCGGGTGGAACCGGAGGCTTGTCGAGAAGCCGGTTTTGATGAATATTGCATGTGGACAGGACCGGAGGGGGGAAACAGAAAAAAAAGCAGGCAGAGATACTGGAATCCCTACATTCATACAAAAGAAGGCAGCAAAACTTATCAAGGTCAATTCGGTCCTGATATTTTTACGGATTTTTTGATCAATTTCATGAAAAAGAATAAAGACGAACCGATGTTCATCTATTTTCCGATGTGTCTCCCTCATTTGCCGGTGACTACAACCCCACTAAAGCCAAATGTGAGCACGAAGGAAGAAAAGTTCATCGCAATGGTTGAATACATGGATCATTTGACAGGCAGAATTGTTAAAACATTGGATCAACTCAACATACGAGACAATACGATTATCATATGGACGACGGATAACGGCACGTATCGTACACAAGTTGGTATTCGAAACGGGAAAGAAGTCATAGGAGGTAAAGAAATGACCTTGGAGCAGGGGGTTAATGTTCCTTTTATCGTGAATTGCCCCGGGATGGTTCCTCAGGGAGTTGTCTCTGATGCATTAACCGATGTGACGGATATGTTGCCGACTTTTGCTGAGCTGGCAGGGGCTGAGTTACCACTCACCTACAAGAATGATGGAATGTCCGTTGCCGATGTTATTTTGGGCAAAAGCAAGGATTCCAAGAGAGAGTGGATTATGGCGATGGGCGGCAAAAACAGAGCAAAGATGACGGATGCGGGACCCGAAAACGAATGGTACTGGCGTGATCGCGTGATCAGAAATAAAAGGTATAAACTCTATTTGGGTCCGGATAAAGAATCAAAAAAATTATTTGATTTAAAAAAAGATCCCTGGGAAGAAAATAACATTATTGATTCAAAAGATCCTCATATCGAGTCCGTATTAAAAAAACTGCATGATGTCAAATACCATTTTCCCGAAAAGGACAATGACTTTATTTTTCGTCCCAATCCAGAACAGCCCTGGGATGTCAAAATTGAAGCAAAAACCGAGGTTTGGAAAAAAGGAAAACCTTTTTAAAACGACCTGTTTTTGTATTTAGCTCAAATATATATAAATATGAGCCGTTTCCTTTAAGAAGGATTCTGATACCAGGCTCAGTCTTGTCAAATTGGATGTGAGGATGGTTCATAGGCTTGGGTAGGAAATCAGATGGCATTTTTCATAGAATTGAGATGGTGGCGGAGGAGATGATGACCAATCAAAGCCGAAGGCATTTTTTAAAGACGATGGGTTCCGCGACATTGTCAGCCGGATCACTGTCGCTGTTCCCCCACCTCGGGAACCAAACATCATTTTCTTCAGCTCCGATGGCATTTGAAAAGGGCAAAAAGCCGAATATTATTTTTCTTATGGCCGATGACCTTGGCTATGGGGATACCGGTTTCAATGGAAATACCGTCATCAAAACGGACAACTTGGACGCAATGGCCGGGGAAGGCATCCGTTTCACGCGTTTTTACTCCATTGGACCCGTCTGCGCCCCAACGCGTGCTTCCTGTCTGACAGGTCGCCATTACATGCGGTTCGGCATGATGACGGTCAACATCGGAAAACTGCCCAGGCAGGAGATCACGCTCGCTCGGATCTGCAAAACCAAAGGCTATGTCACCGGACATTTCGGGAAATGGCACCTAGGCGCTCTGAAGCAAGGCGTCTCTCCGGTACGCAGGGGGAAAAGGAGCGAAGAATGTGCACCCCCCTGGGCCCGCAACTATGATGAAAGCTTCGTCAGCGAGATCAATCTGGCGACCTGGAATCCTATGGATTTAAGGGGACTGCGAGACAAGCATAGGGGGCCTTTTTGGCATAACGGTGAGATCGTCACGGAAAGTCTGGAGGGTTCGACTTCAAGGATCCTCATGGACCGGGCCATTCCATTCATTCGCAAAGCGACGAAAGAAAAAAAACCTTTTATGACGACGATATGGTTCCATGCTCCCCATTCTCCAGTCCGTGCCGGTGAGAAGTATCGGAATTTATACAGCGGTTTGAGTGAGGGGGAAAAGCATTACTATGGCTGTATCACCGCTATGGACGAACAAATCGGCCGTCTGCGTCGAGAATTGCGTGAACTCGGCATCGAAAATGACACGTTGATATGGTTCTGTTCAGACAATGGACCGGAAGGGGATGGAAATCCCAAACCTCAATACGACCCCTATCAGGGATCATTCTACGGAGAGACAGGCGGATTCCGCGGGCGCAAACGTTACCTTTATAACGGCGGAGTCTGTGTGCCGGCTGTGGTCGTCTGGCCGGGTGTTATTTCTTTCGGTCAAGTTGTTGATTTGCCTTGCTCCGTCCTCGATTATCTCCCAACCCTTTGCAAAGCTGTCGGATGCAATATCTCTGAACGTCCTATCGACGGGGAAAGCCTGATTCCCCTTTTCGGCGGGAAAATGAAGGAGCGAACCCATTCCATTCCGTTTGCCTCGAACCTTCGATCTCCCCATGCCGCGTTAATAAGAGGAGAGTTTAAACTTTGCACAGATTTTTCCGAAACAAGTGAAGAGGATGCCCTGTATCATTTATATAAAGATCCGGCTGAAATGGATAATCTGATCAGCAAACATCCGGACCTTGCGGCATCGATGAAGCGGGAACTGCGGGAATGGGTGGAGTCCTGCTGGAAGAGCTATAATGGCGGTGATTATCCGGAGCCATACGAGAAACAAGGGATCTTTCTCAAGTACAAATGATAAGGATTATTGATCGTTCATAAGGCCTTTGAAACAGGATGTCAACGCTCGAATTTCCCTACCGATCTTAAGTGAGCACATCGTGCTGACTCTATCGACCGAGGCGGCCGGTGCCCCCTAAACCCCGGGCCGTTCCGTCCCGTACTGGAAGAAATGAAGGATCTGAACCTTCGTTCTCTATTTGCAGATGCAGACAAACTCGGCGTTGTTTCCCCGCATGGGGTTGGGAGGGCGCCTATGACACCTTGAATGATCAAACGCTAACGGTCTACGGACTCAGGGAGGATCGCCCTTCACCGCAGTCGAGGCTCGCTACTCCGGCGGGAGCCCGACGGTTGGAAAAAACCTTCACCCTCACCCGAACCGGATCGCTCAAGATCCACATGGATGTGTTTAACCGGGGGGGGCACAGTGGCTTCAACATCCAGGAGAATCCCAAAGGCATATTATCGGTGAGTGACTTCCCCTCCGTGTATCAAACAAGCGAAGACTTCTGCCGAATTCTCAACATCTACGGGGTGAGAACCATCCGGCTGGGCCTTCGCCTTATTTTTTAATCCCTTTGAGTTTTTGCTGAATATCGGGCTGATGGGGATCGATTTCAATGGATTTTTCCCACACGTCGGCGGCGTCCTTCTCGCGCCCCAGCTCAGCGTAAATGTGTCCCATAACATTCAGAAGCTGCGTGTTGACGCCGAATTTCTGGATCGCCCGGTCAAGCATTTGAATGGCTTCACTCCCACGCCCTGACTTTCGAAGGGCCCGGCCACTCCAGACAAAAGCTTCATATTGAGCGTCCTCTCCTTTACCAGTAAATGGTTTGAGCACCTCCACCGTCCGAGTGTAGCGGGCGAGATCGAACAGGCACCATGCCAGATTTAAGGCGGCGCCGAAGTCCCCGGGCTGGGCGGTGTACGCCTTCTCTAAATAGGAGAGGGCCTTCTGAGGCCGTCCCAATCGATAGTGCTGGCTGCCTATAATGGCCGAAAAGAGGGGGTGGGAGGAACCCGGAAATATTCTTCTATAATACCAAGGTCGCGGTACGGCCTCCTGATGGGAAAGGTCAAATTCCTCCTTGGAAGAAATTATTTCCCGACCGTCGATCTCCAGAACCACCCGCAGTTCGTAGTGAGCCGGAGGGAAATCCTCGAGCAACCAAGTTTCATAAAAAACGGGGAGACTCAGGTTTTCGGAAACATCGCGGGTAAAAGTCCGGAATGGCTCTCCGTTTCGAGAAAAAGTATAGCGGAGCAGGCCCTTTTCCCTCATATCTCGATCCAGCCCGTGGATCTGGAAAACAAGGTAGAGCTGATCCGTTCGAACAAAAACCCGACCGGCCTGAGAGTGGATATGGTGGGAGCCGACCTGAAAGGGCCGAATAAGAGGGGAACTGTCGGAATCCCTTTCTCGTAATGTCCGATGAGCAGTGAGGACATTTGAAGCGGGATTAAATCATCCGGAATGCGCAGCGTGGTTTCCAGACTTGAAAATTCCTTGGACACTTCATTTTTTAAAAGCACTGAAAAATGGTATTTCCCGGGGAGCAGCGGAAAAACATCCTGGATGCTGACGGGGCGGTTAGACACATTTCTGACCTGCTCCCCCGTCAGCTCGATGGAAACGGTTTTGTCGTACTGAAACACAAGACGCCCTGAATCGTCCGTCACCGATCCGTTCAGAAGAAACGTCGTGTAGTACTTGTCTTCAAACTGGTTGACCGACAGCCGCTCGGGCTCAAGGGAATAATGGACATAATAGGTCCCCTCGGGTTCGCGAAAGACCTTCACTGCGGTGTAGCTCTCTATATAATTGGCGGAATACTCCACCCCGACGATATCCTTATACTCAAGGAATTTTCTGGCGTATTTTTCTTTAATCAGGCGGACGGGCATGGTTTCCACCCGCTGCACCATGATGTCTGATTCCATTCCAGGACGTCCCACGGCCGTG
>Ga0114930_10005401_pt1 | contig 10522 bp, 12 predicted proteins | sample AnhtaG_FD_87300 | JGI IMG/M metagenome (GOLD analysis project Ga0114930, IMG submission 87300) | Deep subsurface microbial communities from Anholt, Denmark to uncover new lineages of life (NeLLi) - Anholt_01485 metaG | ecosystem: Environmental > Aquatic > Marine > Oceanic > Sediment | place... | reverse complement strand
CGTGGGAAGAAGAAATTGCAGACCAGAAGGTATTTGTAGTTGACATAAAGTAATAGCTAACGAATCACGGCTTTATCTGATATTAGCTGAAGCTTCCAGCCGAAGCAGTCGTTTCTTTATCTCCACTCCTCCACTAAAGCCACCGAGCTTGCTATCACTGGCTATTACCCGATGACAGGGGATGATAATAGGCAGGGGGTTTCTGCCTAAAGCCTGTCCCACTGCCCGCACTGCGCTCGGTTTCTTAATTTGCCTGGCTACCCAGGTATAGCTCCTGGTCTCACCGTAGGGGATAAGCCTGGTTGCTTCCCATACTTTACGCTGAAAGGCAGTAGCCCCGGACAGGTCGAGCTTGTCAGGAAAGGCGGTCTTGTGCCCGCCGAAGTAAATCTTGAGCCGTTTTATTAAGTCATCAAAGTAGTCAGGAGACCAGGTAGCATGGTTTGCCCCGTCAACTAGCAGCTGACGGACTTCTTGTATTGAGCGCTGGGGTAGGGTAATACGCCGCAATCCCCTTGTTGAGCCCAATATTCCTACCCAGCCCATATCAGTATCGAAAGTGGCGTAATTTAAGTCTTTATCGGCTACAGAGTAAACCATGCTTTCTCTTAAATTTCCCTGGCTAGTACTAGTCCCCACACTGAGGCGGCTCCAGCCGCTTTTAGTGCCACGGCACAAGCGTCAAGGGTAGCCCCAGAGGTAGAGACGTCGTCTATAAGTAATACTTGCTTGTCCCGTAATCTGTGGTCACGGCAGGAGAAAGCATTGGCTACATTACTCTGGCGCTCGGCCACGGTTGAGGTTTTGGTCTGGGGAGGTGTCGGCCGCAGTCGGATTAGGCAGTCATCTACTATCGGCAAATTGATGAACTTACCCAGCTTATGAGCCAGCAAGCTGGATTGATTATAGCCACGCTCCCTTATTCGTTTTTGATGTAGTGGCACCGGCACCAGAACCTGCCCAGGAACGGGGTTTGTAGCTAGATAATCCTTTAGTAACTCAGACAGGGGCATGGCCAGGGCTCTAAGGTTTTTGTACTTTAATTGATGAATAGCCTGGCGCACTACCCCATCAAATCGAAATGGGGAGCGAATGCCATCTATCTCTGCCTGCCAGCCAATACAGCTGGGGCAAAGTATGCCGCTAAACTGGGGTTTACCGCACTTGGGACAAATCGGGGGCATAATTCTTGGTAGAGACCGACGGCAGGAATGGCAAATTAAATCCCCCTCCTTCCCACAGCCGACACACCACCGTGGAAATAAAAGGTCAAGTGCTATCCCCTTCAATTTAGCTAATTGAGGAAGCACCTCTACCACCTATAATTTGAAGATTCAAGGGGGAAACCTGATATTCTAGTGAGCACGCGGGGAGTGAGCCCCGCTCATGATAGGTTCATTAATATAGACGTCGCCATTCCTGATTTTCAGGTTGAAGCCGCAATCAGGATTGGTGCAAACCCATGCTTTATAGTGAATAGCTGCCCCTTGACTACCAAAATCAGATAGGGGCACCAGGTCTCCAGACTGGCATTTCTGACATTTAGGGAAATTGTATTGTTCCAAGATATCCACCTCCCGACCAAAATTAAGCTATTTGTAGTATATACTAAATGGTGTTTATTGACAAGGGCTTTTTTAGCTCAACTGAACTAATTTGGCTGTAAATGGCACCTTCCCTGGTTAACTGGCTCCTCATCAGGTTGATAGAATCTACTTTAATGGTATAAACTGCCTCAAGTTTGGTGCCAGCGATAAGCTGTCCAAATTTTTGCCGTTCATCCGGTGATGCCCGCTCACGAAGCCGAGCTAGGGTCAAATGGGGCATAAATGATCGTGATTCAGGGGCAAAGCCCAGTGGAACCAGATTAAGCTCAATACGTTGCTGAAGCTGACTGAGCTTATCCACCTCTCCGTTTATCCCTACCCAGACTACCTGAACTCGTCTCAAATTGGGAAAAACACCCAAGTCCTTAACCTTAAGCTGGAAGGGGGATATTTCTTGGGCTGCCTCCTCCATCGCCTTGGTTATTGCCGCAATCTTATCCACTGCAATATTGCCCAGAAACTTTAGCGTCAGGTGAATACTATACGGGTCAACCCACTTGACTGCAGGCTGCATTCCTGATTTCAGCCGAGCCTGCAACTCAGTAAGTCCGGCTTTTACTTCTTCAGGTAGCTCAATAGCGATAAAAGAACGAATTTGCTCCATAGCTTAAGCCTTACCTGCCTCATCTTTAATACCCAGCAACCTCTGGGCATTACCTGATAGAATCAGGCTCTTGGTTTCCTCGGGTAAATTTAGAGACTTAATCTCATTTAGCGACCGACTTTGAGCCAGTAGTGGATAATCGCTGCCGAAAAGAATCTTGTCAGCGCCGACAAGCTGGGCGGCCTGATTATATACCTGGGGGCTATATAGAAGGGGTGAAGCAGCCGTGTCAAAAAAGACATTGCTCATAGCCTGTTTTACTTCAGGCATTAAGGCGTAGAAGGGTAAGCCACCTCCCCAATGGGCGCAGACTATGGTTAAATCAGGGAAGCTGGCGATAAAGGGATAGAGCATATCAGGGGTAATATCCCCTTTGCCTGGATACTCATGACCTACTGGCTCGGAGGTATGTGTAAGCAGAATTAGATTATGTTTCCTCATTACCTCCACCAAGGGCTCCATGACCGTTTCGTTTCTGAAGTCAAGTTTTTGCATATCTGGTCTCATCTCGCCAACTCCCCTTATCCCCCCTTTGGCACAACGTTCTATCTCAGCGATGGCTGCTTTTTGCGATTGTGGTTGGACAGCACAGAAACCTATCAGGCGCTGGGGATAGCGGGCTATTGATTCTAATATGTAGTCGTTGGTTTCAACACACAGCTCATGGGTAGTCCAGCCGATATTAACTATAACTGAAATATCAACCCCGGATTCATCCATACTGGCAATGAGTTCATCGGCAGTGACCAACTTGGCATTGTGATTGGAGTAAAGAACAGCGAAACAGGGGTCACTATCAATATATTGGCTGCGGTTTTTCTTTATCTGGGGCGAAAATACATGAGTATGAAAATCAATAATCACTGCCAAATTATAGCAGAACACATCGGATGGCTTCAACCAGGAGGCATGAGATTGTTTATCAGGGGAGTTTAATTTGAGATTTTTATCAACCCCATCCCCTGTATCCCCCTCCCCTTACTAGGGGAAGGGGAAGATAATTCCTGAAGAGGGGCTGATGCCCCTCTTAAACACCCCAATAGGTCAAGCTCCATCAAAAAGAAGTAATTTCTAGGCGGCTTTGCCCCTCTTGAACTTACTCTCATTAACTCAGGGTAAGGAGAGTCAAAGAGAGGCCTCGCCTCTCTTACATAACAATTCCCCCCTCTCCTTTGAAGGAGAGGGGGATTAAGGGGGTGAGGTCAGTAAACAATCTCAGAAACTTACCGCCATGACCTGAAGCCATATAATAGGCTCGTAATTGTGTTTAGCAATAAGAAATTAAAAGTATCCGCCGTTAAGTGCTATTGCGGTAAGTAGAAATAGTTTATCAATTCTTATATGCTTCCGGACAATTCTTCAGCAGCTGTGGGATATCTTTCGTTGAGTGCTATGACAACAAGTAGATAGGGTCTATCAACCCTTTTATGTATCATCGGACAATGGGGCAATCCCTTTGGGATGAAGATTGACGTAGTGGTGTTGATTATATGTTTTTCATCACCGAGCTGCATCTCGACTTCGGCTCCGAGGCTATGAGGATTTTTCGGGTCAGTGCCGATGAAGTTGAGGACTTCATCAAAGTCATGTGTATGAGTCCATTCGACAGGGTCAGGGTCGGGAATCTGGAACCGCCAACCTATATCGATAAATAGAGGCGTGCCTTTTACGAGGTCATTGTCCAGATATATTTCGTCAGGGAAAGTAACCCCTTTAACGTTTTGTGTAGGATGATAGGCAAGATTGATGACCTTTGGGCTGCTGATAATGTATTTCCCGTACTTAGTCTCAGCCATTTATTCCGTTCCCCTTTTTAGAAATTATCCATTGAATTGATGTGCAAGTCGACCATTCCAGATAGCGTTGGTTAATAAAACCCTGTGCTGTTGCCAGTTATAGTCCTTTATCGGCAATATAGACGGCAAGGTCGGCTAAGCGGCAGCTATAGCCCCACTCATTGTCATACCAGGCAAGCACCTTGACCATATTGCCAGCGATGACCATTGTCTTATCCGCATCAATAATGGCACTGGCAGGATTGCCTTTAAAATCCATGCTGACCAGCAGTTCCTGGCAATACTCCAGAATTCCGGCTAAAGGTCCCTCAGCGGCAGTTTCAAAAGCCTGGTTAACTTGCTCCACCGTAACATCTCTTTCCAGGTCAGCGACAAAATCAACAACGGAGACAGTGGGTGTTGGAACCCGGAAGGCTAGCCCATGAATCCTGCCTTTGAGATCAGGCCTATCTTTGATTTTAGGGATAATCTTGTCAACTAGCTGAGCAGCGCCGGTGGTAGCGGGGATGATGTTCATGGCGGCGGCTCGGGCTCGGCGCAGGTCTTTGTGAAACATGTCCAGGAGTCTCTGGTCATTCGTGTAGGCGTGAATTGTGGTCATAAAACCTTTACTTATCCCAAAGCTTTCATGCAATACCTTGACTACCGGGGCAATGCAGTTGGTAGTGCAGGAGGCGTTAGATATGATGTTGTGATTTTTGGGGTCATAGTTATCTTCATTAACACCGAGGACGATAGTTATATCCTCATTACGGGCTGGGGCTGAAATGAGCACCTTCTTAACACTGCCCTTTAGATGTGCTGCCGCTTTGGTGGCATCGGTAAATAGTCCGGTTGATTCTATTACGATGTCTACGCCGCAATCCTGCCACGGGATATTGCCAGGGTCTCGTTCTGAAAATACCTTTACTTCTTTACTGTCAACACTGATTGAATTCTCAGTTGCTTCAATTTTACCGGGGTAGGAACCATAGCTGCTGTCCCATTTGAGCAGGTGAGCGTTGGTTTTAGTATCTGTCAGGTCATTAATAGCCACTACCTCCAGTTTACTGCTCTGCCGCTGGTTGATTGCCCTAAAGGTTAATCTTCCCACACGCCCAAAGCCATTGATTCCGATTTTGGTTGCCATTTTTTATTACCTCCTTAATGTTTGATAGGTTGTTTAATGCTGTATAGTAGCTCGCAGCGCAGGTATCTTTGTTTGCCCCAGGCATCTCTTAAGATTTCCGCTCTAGCATCGCTGTCGCTAGCCAGAATTAGATGGTAGAAAGGTTGGTGGGTGGGTGAGGCAGGCTTAAAGTCTTCAACATAACGGTACCCCAGACTGCTTAGCCCAGCCTTAAATAACTGCACAAGCCGGTACCTAACCCTGTCTAGTCCTATTTCACCATTGAGCCTCTGTCTTCTTACCTCCTCCCATTGCTGGTTTCCATAAAGTCTGGTTATGGAGGCGTGGCACTCAGGACGCGTTAAATTCCGCAGTAGAGCCATTTCCAGTGGGAAGATTATTAATAGACTCATTTTGTCACCCTGCCAATTTGTCCCATGAGTGGCTAGCTGCTGAATGGTCGACCAGTGCAACCTCCGGTATCCGGCTGGGTCAATAAGGGCAAAGCTGGATGAAGAGCGGGGGATTAAGTCAAATAGCCGGCGAATAACTTTTTCATTATTACAGTTACCGGTTATTATCTCTATATTATTATCGGCGCTATATGGTGCAGTTAACTGCTTTAGGTTTTCCGCACTTTGGCGGTTTCTCACCACAAATATATACTTGGCAAACCTGGTTTTGGTTTTCAATACCCGAAGTTGCGAGTCGTCAATGCAGCAATCAGTGTCTTTGCAGAGGCAACTGCCACATCCAGCATATAACTCTAGGTAGCAACACTCTGTGTTTTTTAGCATCTTGGCATAGGCTTCAATGTAGCCTGAAAAACACTCAAGCTTGTGGCAAGTCCACTTTCTAATCTGTTTCGGAATCTTTTCTGGCATCTTTATCTCGCTTATTCGCATATCTACTTTTTTTATAATCAGGCAGGGTGATAGTATATAGTGCTATTCTTAAAAGCTCTGTCTACCTTCCCGCTGGCTTTCATTGATTCGAGATGAGCTACGGTTTCTAATACTGTAAATCTTTTATCCCATTGGGGCAAGTTGTGCCATCCAGCCTTGTTTGCATCAGGCAGCCATGACATGGCGAGAGATATTTGATAGGCTGTTTTTGGCTTACCATTGGCGACAGCCTCCAGAATTTCCGTGTTTTTTTGTTTATGGTGCTGAATAAGCTCCTCAATCCTTTGTGGCAAATTGGTGAAAGGGTGCTCATGTCCGGGTAAGACGAGATCAACCTCAAGCCGTTTTATTACGTTTAACGAATTTAGGTAATCATCCAGTGGGTTGCTGCTGTGTTGAAGATGCAAGCCGACATTGGAGGCAATAGTCGGCAAGATAAGGTCTCCTGAGAATAAGATTTTCCGTGTCGGCTCGTATAAGGAGATGTGTCCGGGTGAGTGCCCGGGTGTCCAGAGTACCTGGAAGTTGAAAGGTTCAAGAGAGATTGTTTCACCACCTTGCAATGCAATATCAGGGAAGGGGAGTAAAATCATTTCCGGGAGTAGTGTCTGGGGTTCAGCAAGTTCACTGACAGGTACGCCGTGAGTGCGCAATAATTGGTCTGTTTGCTGGAGGAATTTATCTCCGCAAAGCTTATCGGCAGATACAAACCTAAATTTGGTGGTGTCTATCTCCAGCTTATGCAGATAAATTTGAGCATGGGACAAACGCTTCAGCCTGCCTGCCAGACCAGCGTGGTCAGTGTGGTTATGGGTAAGTACTATTTGAGCAATATCTTTAACGCTGATACCAATTTCGTCCAACTGCTTTTTCAGGGAAGCTAACACCTCCTTGGTATCCCAGCCAGTGTCAATGAGGAGCCACTTATTATTCCCCTGAATCAGATAGGCATTGACATGTCCAGGAGGAAAGTCTGCCGTGGGTAGTTGCAGTTGATAAATATCGGGTATGACTTCTTTCATCTTCCGCTATCGCTTTAAGTTGTAGAAGGCTCGCATCCCAGCAAAGCTGGCATTTCGTCCTAGCTCATCTTCTATTCTGAGGAGACGGTTATATTTGGCAACGCGCTCTGAGCGACACGGAGCCCCAGCTTTAATCAGACCTGTATTTAGACCTACCGCCAGGTCGGCTATGGTGGTATCTTCAGTCTCACCTGAACGGTGACTTACTATCGCTGTCCAGCCTGCCTGCTGTGCCATCTTGATGGCGGCTATCGTCTCAGTCAGCGTGCCGATTTGGTTGGGTTTAATAAGAATAGAGTTAGACGCTTTTAAGCTGATTCCCTGACTGAGGCGGTTTACATTAGTGACATAGAGGTCATCACCAACAAGCTGGATTTTGCCACCTAATTTTGCCGTCAATAGTTGCCAGCCATCCCAGTCATCCTCGGCCATTCCATCCTCAATGCTAATAAGGGGGTAACTGGAGGCCCATTTGACATAATAATCAACCATTTCGTGGCTGCTGAGTGTAGTCCCTTCTTTGGCTAGAATATATTGACCATCTTTATAGAATTCGCTAGCTGCCGGGTCTAAGGCAATAAAGCAATCTTTACCTGGCTTGTAGCCTGCTGTCTCAATAGCCGACAGGATTGCCTCTATTGCGTGTTGGTTTGAGGCTAGGGAAGGGGCAAAACCTCCCTCGTCACCAACATTGGTATTCAGTCCTTTGTCTTTAAGTACGCCTTTCAGGGAGTGGTAAACCTCGGTGCCTATTTGAAGGGCATGAGTGAAGCTGCTGGCACCGGCCGGCACCACCATAAACTCCTGGAAATCTGTTGAGTTGGCAGCATGCTTGCCCCCATTTAAGATGTTCATCATTGGCACCGGTAGGGTATAGGTGTCTATCCCGCCCAGGTAGCGGTAGAGGGGCATGTCAAGAGAGTTGGCGGCAGCATGAGCCACGGCTAAAGATGTTCCCAGAATGGCATTAGCCCCCAAGTTTGATTTGTTGTCTGAGCCATCAAGCTCGATTAACTTCTGGTCAATGGCGGCTTGGTCGGTGGCTGACATACCCTTTATTGCGGAGGCAATATGTTCGTTGACATTAGCTACTGCCTTGAGTACCCCTAATCCGTTAAATCTGGAATCATCTCCATCCCGCAGTTCTACGGCCTCATACTTGCCGGTGCTGGCTCCGGAAGGTACGGCAGCCCGCCCGATTGTACCGTCAGATAGCTCTACCTCAACCTCCAGTGTAGGGTTACCTCTGGAATCCAAAATTTCTCTGGCTTTGACAGTCTCGGTGGTTGACATTTTCCCTCCAACTTTGACTGTGAGCAGGTTATTAGTTTCCGGCCAGGCTGATAGCCTTATTTACCGCTTCTGTGGGGTTTTGAGCTGAGATAATTGAATTATCTGGCCGGTTGTTTCTGGATAATGACCAGGTATTTAAACCAATAACCGGGATACCGCTTTGTAAAGCATGGCTTATTTCAGAAAGGGTGCCGTAGCTACCGCCAATAGCAATAACTGCCTGAGATGATTTGACCACAGCCACATTTCTGGCATGGCCAATACCGGTAACTATTGGGATTTGGACATAGGGGTTAGCTGCTTGACGAATTTCCCCGGGGAGGATGCCAATGGTCATGCCATCCTCTGATTGAGCGCCCTTACAGGCTGCTTCCATAACTCCGCCCAGCCCGCCACAGACTAAAATAGCCCCCTGCCTAGCTATTTCACGCCCTACCTCTTCAGCCAGTCTTGCTTCCTCTTTGGAGCATTGACTGCCACCAATAACAGCGATGAATTTCATCTCATTTTTTATCATGCTGGAGGTCCCTAAGGATAGGTATTATGGATTATATCACCTGATGCTGAATATTGGCAAAGGGATTGTTTAACAAGTGGCGTTTAGGAGGGGGGAAAGTCCCTCTTTTTAATATCCTTCCCTCCCTCTACCTAATTGAGATTTTTATTAACCCCATTCCCTGAGATTGTTTACCAACCCCTCACCCTTTATCCCTCTCCCCTTATGAAGGGGAGAGGGAAGGAATTTTTAAAAGGGGCCTCGCCCCTTTTAATCCTCTTACTAAGGGGGAGGGGAGGATAATTTCTAAAGTGGGGCTGATGCCCATCTTAAACACCCCATAAGTCAAAATCTATCAAGAAGAGTAACTTCTTTAGACGGCTCCGCCTCTACTAACCTCAACCTTATTAACTCAGGGTGAGGAGAGTCAGAGAGAGGCGAAGCCTCTCTCGCAAAACAATTCCCCTCTCCTTATGAAGGAGAGACAATATCATATTATTTAACCAGAGTGTTTAAGAGGGACGGAGTCCCTCTTTTGAATATTCTTCCCCCTCTCCTTTTAAGGAGAGGGGGATAAAGGGGGTGAGGTTAAACAATCTCTAATTATACTTATTCAGGGCTGCGGTTAGACCTTGGGTGAGGAGGCAGAGGATAGCTTCACTGACTTTAGGTATGATTTGAGTGATGATTTGCTTTTCATCAGGGGTGAAGTCACTGAGCGCATAGTTGATAATATCAGCCTCGCTTGGTTTGGCGATATCTGGTCGCCCAATGCCTACCCGGAGGCGAATGAAGTCCTGGCTTCCCAGGCAGGAGATGATGGAATCAACGCCTTTATGTCCACCGGAGCTACTGCCCTGACGGATACGGATTTTACCCAGGGGAAGGTCAAGGTCATCATGGATGACCAAGAGGTTATCCAGATTGACATTGAATTTTTGTACCAGTCGGCTTACCGACTCGCCACTTGAATTCATATAAGTCTGGGGTTTGGCTATTACCACCTTACTATCAGCTGCCTTACCTATGCCAGTTCGAGCTTTACTTTGTCTCTTATCAAATCGTATGCCATGTGTCCTGGCAAAGTGGTTTAGACAGATAAAGCCTATGTTATGGCGGTTATTGGCATAACTCCGCCCCGGATTACCTAAGCCTACAATTAGCTTCATATCAAGCTCTCTGTTCCAGAAGATGTATTAATTTATCTTCAGTGAGTTGTTCGATACCTAATTCTTGCGCACGGGCTAGCTTTGAGCCAGGTTCCTCACCTACTACCAGGTAGGTGGTTTTCCGGGTAACGTTATCCTTGGTTGAGCCACCGAGAGCCTTTATCCGTGCCTCAGCCTCTTGCCTGGTAAATTTTCCCAGCCTGCCAGTGATAACAAATTCCTGTCCGTCCAGAGGTAACGCTTCAGGCTTAACCGCTTCCTCTGCCAGCCAGACACCTGCCTTTCTCAGTCTATCAATAATGTGACGGTTTACTTCCTGTCTGAAGAAGGCAATAATACTATCGGCAATCTTAGGTCCGATGGTGGGAATAGACAGCAGTTGCTCCTGGGTGGCATCGGCTAGCTCATCAAGGCTGTGAAAGCGCGTTGTCAGAAGTTCTGCCGTCTCTTCCCCAATATGCCGTATTCCTAGAGCAAAGATAACCCTGGCTAGCGGTCGCTGTTTACTATTCTCAATAGCGT
>Ga0114930_10005400_pt1 | contig 10523 bp, 7 predicted proteins | sample AnhtaG_FD_87300 | JGI IMG/M metagenome (GOLD analysis project Ga0114930, IMG submission 87300) | Deep subsurface microbial communities from Anholt, Denmark to uncover new lineages of life (NeLLi) - Anholt_01485 metaG | ecosystem: Environmental > Aquatic > Marine > Oceanic > Sediment | place... | reverse complement strand
GCACCAGCTCAAGCACTACCGCGAAGACGCCCGCTTCCTCGAGGATTCTGGCGTCGCTGATGATCCGTTCGGCATCCGTCTCCGACTTGCCCTGGACGCGAAAGCCGCCGAACTGGTGCACGGACTGGGGGGTCATCCCGAGGTGGCCCATTATGGGAGTACCTACGTCCACGATGCGCCTGATGGTCTCCGCCATGTGCCACCCGCCCTCAAGCTTGACGGCGTGGACCCCGGCCTCCTGGAGAAACCTGCCCGCGTTCTCCACCGCCTGTCGGGGACTGATCTGGTAACTCATGAAGGGCATGTCCCCAACAACGAGTGCCCGCTCGACGCCCCGCACGACCGCTTTCGAGTGGTGGATCATATCATCCATCGTGACGGGCAAAGTGCTGTCATAGCCGAGCACTACCATGCCCAGGGTATCGCCCACCAGAATGATATCGATGCCGGCCTCGTCGATCAAACGAGCGGTGGAATAGTCGTATGCTGTGAGGACGGTGATCTTCTCGCCTTTTTTCTTCTTCTCAGCTATTGTGCGGGTAGTAACTTTCTTGCCATTCATGATTCACTTCCTTGCTAGTGTACGCTTTACCACCCCGGCTTGATCGTGTCGCCGATCGCCCATCCGAGCAGGACGGCCGGGAAGATCACGTTTCCGCCGAAAAGGAACACCTGCATCGGTCCTGGTGAGTAGAGCATCGAAGTGACCACCACCAGAACGAACGTCGCCACGAACACCTTCATAACCGACATCGACAGACTCTCCTGGATGAGGCTCACCACGACATAGGTCGCCGCCGCCGCGTAGAAATTGAAGAAGTTGAAAAGTATCAACAGCAACCCGATCGGGTACACCGTGCGCCCACCCGGCGACTGAACGGTTTGAAATACGAGCTCATCGTCCAGCGGCCTCACGCTCTCATTCACACTGAGCACGAAGCCGGCCAGGGCCCCCGTTGTCGCCAGCACCGTCAGGAGCATTGCGCTCCACGTTCCTATAAAGGGAAGGTGGCGGCTGAGCCAATCAACCGGCTGCCCCGGCGACAGGGCGAGCATGAACAGCACGAAGGTTCCGACAGAGCCGCCGATAAGGCTCACTCCGACCTTCAGGGCCTGCCGACGCTCGTCGCTTACGCCGCTCGGCCGCGCGGACCTGCTCCTCCGGGTCAGCTTCTCCAGCTTCGACATAGCATCCGAGTTCCTCGGGTCCAGTTGTGAGGCGACTGTGTACATCGAAATCGCTTCGTCCGCACGCCCCTGAATCCGGTACACATCGCCCAGGATCACGTGCGCCCGCACATTCCGCCGGTCCCGTTTGATCGCCTCCCTGCATGCCGACATCGCAGATCGAAATTGGCCGCGGACGAACGCCGTTTCTGCGTCGCTGATCAGCCGACTGACGCTTGGCGCGCGCGTCGTACGGGTGGTCGTGCGGTACCTGGGAGACGCAGATGGCCTGGCGCTTGCGGGACGAGTGCCCACGATCTCCGCGTCAAGCGAGGCGTCGTAAATGACGCGCTTGTCGGGGTTCATCAGGACCTGGTATGCCTCGGTTATCTGCACGAACGTGCCGCGGGCGGCAACCTTGTCCTCTGCGACATCCGGATGGTGCCTGCGCGCGAGCCGCCGATATCGGCGCTTGATCTGCTCGGGCGTCGCCGTCCTGGGTATGCCAAGGATTTCGTAGTAAGTCTTTTTCAACGACATGCTGGTTCACTCTTGGTTCATAATGCCAGAGTAGAGACCCGTGTAGAACCCGACGACCACGAATCCGATGTACGCCGCGATGCCGAGGTACAGCAGAACACCAAAGACCACACTCGACTGATGAGTAGCCACTTCGGCCTCGTTCTCCGTGTAGTCCGCTGCCTTATCCAACATCTCGTCCACATTCCCCGTGCGCTCGCCGGTCGCCAGCATATCCAGAGCCATTTGGGGCATGACCCCCGTGCGCCCTAAAGCCTCGGTGAATGAAATCCCTCGCTGCACCTCTGGAGCCGCCGAACGCAGCCGCCGGGTCAGATACCAGTTTCCGCACGCGCGAGCCGAAAGCTCTATCGCCTGAGACGGTGGAACCCCGGCACTGTAGAGGCTGGCAAAGGCTCTGTAGAACCTGGACAGAGCGAGCATCCTGACCGTCGAGCCGATCTTGGGCACGGAAAGCTTGACTAGATCCAGGCCGTACCTGAAGGTTGGAATCTGACTCACGATGCGGTAGGCAACCCACAACCCCAGAAGCACGCCCAGCATCGGCAGCAGGCGGCCCATCGTTACTCCCAAGTACTCGCGGAAGCCGTACAACAGCAGCGTAGTCACTGGCGGGATAAAAATGACGGCAAGGACGAGGATCTTTGGGTAGAGTGTCACCAGCCGGAGCCGCTGGCGGACGGTATGCTCCCGTTCCAGGTAGTCTGCGATTCGGCCGAGCATCCCGTCCATCGTCCCGCCCGACTCCCCGGCTCGCAAAAGGCTGATATGGAGCTCTGGGAATATCCACGGGTAGCGGGCGAACGCGTCGCTGAGTCGGCCGCCCGACTCGACAAAACCGGCCGTCTCAGCCGCGATTCGACCCAACCGTCGGCTCGGGCTCCGGGTCTTCAATGAGTTCAACGCCTCAGACAGCGTCATTCCGGCGCCGACCATGGTCGCAAACTGCCGATAGAAAACCGCCAGGCTCTTGACCGATGTGCCGCCGATAACTGGATTCACCAGGCGCTCCACCAGCAGACTGAATGGATTCCAGGACACCTCCCGTCTTCGCACTTCCCGTGCCTCCAGGACCCAATAACCCATCCGCTGGAGGTGCGTGACGGCGCTGTGTTGGTCTTCCGCTTCCAGAACTCCCGTCAGGGTGTTGCCCGACTTGTCTTTTACCTTGTACCCAAAGGTAACCATAGCGAAGGTTCGAACTCCTGCTCTACAAGCTTGAGAACGTTGAGGATGTAAAATCCTTCCGCACAGATCACGACCGCCCCGAACGCCACGATGTACGCCAGAATTGCGATCCTCAATCCCAACCACCTGGCCCGACCCGCCGCTGTCATGGCGCTGTCCTCGTAGTAGCTCGCCATACGCTGCAGGATATCCGCAACCTGGCCCGAAGCCTCCCCTGTGGCGAGAATGCGCTCGTCCTCGTTCCGAAACAGGCCGGTCGCGTTCATTGCGGCGCTGAATCTTGCGCCCGAGCGTATCGCGCCTAGCTGATCGCGCAGCCGGCCCGCAACAACAACATTATTCGCCGCGCGCGAAGCCGTCTCCCACGCCTGAACCGGGAGTATGCCCGCCGACTGGAGGCGCCAAAGCATCCGTGTAAAGTTAGCAAGCGACCTCTCCCGGCTCGCACGGCCGAGAGTCGGCACCTTGAGCAGCAGAGAGTGTACCGCCGTCCGCATAGACGGCCGGCGGAGAATCGCCCTTGCCACCACCAGAACAACGATGACCGCAACAAGCGGTGGAACCAGGTATTTCAAGACAAAGGCATAGTAGACACCCATGCCCTCGGTCGCTATCCACGGGAGCAGCGGCATGACCGGCATCAGGAGGATGACCCCCAGCGTCTGAATCCAGAGCGTCCATTGAACCCATCGGATCCAGCGCACGGATGCGCGCTGCTCGATCTCGTAGTCCAGGGCTATATCGCCCAGCACGATGGGCAGAAAACCTCCCAGTTCCCCGGCGGCCACTACACCTACCACGTGCGGCGGAAACGCGCGCGGAAATTCCTCCATCGCCTGGCTGAGCCGCTCGCCAGCATCAACCCGCTCCGCTGCCCGCGAGCTGATGTTGCGGAGACCCCGGTTAGGCGTCTGCTGGTTGATCTGCGCGAGTGCTTCGTGCATGCCTACCCCCGCGTGGATCAGAGACGCAAGCTGCCTGAAGAACACCGCCATCTCCTTCGCCGGCGCGGCGGCGGACCGAGGGCGGGGCCCGGGTACGGCGGCGTCACGAGGTTTAGTCGAAACCGGCATCGGCGGCGCCAGGATTAGCTTCACTCGGTATCCTTCGGCAGCCAGCCGCTCTCGTACGTCTGCCTCGGAGCCCGCATCCATCGTACCGGTGAGCGTCCTGCCGGATTTGTCCACTACCTCGTATCTGAAGAACGGCACAGCTTTGCCTCCGGAAGTCTGCTGATGCACTGGTCCCGCAACTCCTGCGAGACTTCACCAGGCTTACGCCCGTCGGGCAGGATAATGTCCGGGGCGATCTCCGAGAGCGGGGCCATCACGAACGCACGCTCCATCATCCTGGGATGAGGAATCGTCAGCTCAGGAGTGTCAACCGTGCGGCCGTCGTACACGAGGACATCAATATCTATAACCCTTGGGCCCCAGCGGAAGTTGCGCACCCGTCCCATTTCCCTCTCTATCCCCTGAACCACATGCAGCAAATCCACCGGCTCGATCTTGGTCTCGATTACTGCGACGGCGTTGACGAAATCCGGCTGGTCCACGTACCCGATCGGGGCCGTGAGGTAGAGGGAAGATACCCGCCGGAGGCGTATGCCGGGCTGAGAAGCGATCCGCTCGCAGGCCGTGCGGACATTCGCCTCCCGGTCTCCCAGGTTCGATCCCAGTCCCAGAAAAACAGTCGCCAACCCACTCGCTCCTCTCGACTAACCCGCGGCAAGGTGGTATCATATTGGCAATTGGCCGGACTTTCTGGCCGTTTCGCGGCTGTATTATACCGAAATTTCCACCTGTTTGTCCACGCGAGACCCGCAGAGGCGCAACGGATGAAGAACATAATCGTCGGCACAGCCGGCCACGTAGACCACGGGAAAACAACTTTGATCAAAGCGCTCACCGGCATCGACACGGACCGCCTGAAGGAAGAGAAAGAGCGCGGGATGACGATTGACCTCGGCTTCGCGTCACTGGTTCTGCCGGACGGTCAGAGAGTTGGGATCGTTGACGTCCCCGGCCACGAGCGGTTTCTGAAGAACATGCTCGCCGGTGCGGGCGGTGTGGACGTAGCATTCATGGTGATTGCGGCCGACGAATCTGTAATGCCGCAAACTGTCGAACACCTCGAGATCCTGCGGCTCCTGGAGGTTCGGCGGGGCGTGGTCGCGCTTACCAAGTCCGATCTGGTAGAGGAAGACTGGCTTAAAGCAGTCACAGACGATGTCCAGGACGCGCTCGCGGGGACGTTCCTCGAAGGCGCGCCGATAATCCCCGTTTCCGCCGCGACCGGCCGGGGTCTCGCCGACCTTCTCGCCGCGCTGGCAAGAGAATGCGCCGCGGTCGAAGCCAGGGATTCCTCGGGCCCGTTCCGCATACCTGTGGACAGGGTGTTCACGCTCACCGGCTTCGGCACAGTGCTCACGGGTACGCTCGTCTCCGGCACGGTAAATGCCGGGGACCCTGTTGAAATACTGCCGTCCGGCATGCGTTCCCGCGCCAGACAGATCCAGGTTCACGGCGAGAAGGTTGACAGCGTCCAAGCGGGAAGCCGAGTGGCCGTCAACCTCGTCGGTCTGGAGGTCGGCGACATTTCCCGAGGCGATGTGTGCGCCGCGCCCGGTCTACTGCGGCCCTCGGATCTGCTCGACCTTAACTTGACCTTGCTGAAGAGTGCGTCGCGTCCGCTGAAGCACAGGGCCCGGGTGAGGTTCCATACCGGAACTGCCGAACTCCTCGGCCGGATAACGTTCCTCGACCGGGATGAACTCAAGCCCGGCGATCAGGCCTATGCACAATTCAAGGCCGAATGTCCCACGGCAGTCGCGCGCGGTGACAGGTTTGTAATACGTTCGTATTCTCCCATGCGGACCATAGGCGGCGGCGTGATCATTGATCCCAACGCTCGGAGACACAAGCGTTTCGACGCGGCCGTTCTATCAGCTCTCGACACCGCCAGCCGGGGATCGCCCGAAGAACTGATCGAGCAGGCGCTCAAGCAGGCTCCCGCAGGGCTTCTCGTTGAAGAACTAGGCAAGAAATCGGATATCGCTGCCTCTGACAGACAAGCAGCCGTGGATTCACTGCGGCGGACGGCCAAACTTGCCGAGCTGGGCGGCGGCCGATTGATGCATGCTTCTGTCTTGGCCGACCACGAATCGAAGATCAGGTCGGCACTCGCAGACTTTCATGCCAGGAATCCGCTCAAACCGGGGATATCCAGGGAAGAGCTGAGAAACAGAGCCGCGAGGGCGCTCGACAGCCGGGTGTTTGCCTCGCTTCTGGCCTATCTGCGCCAAACCGGACAGATCGCGATGTCCGACACTTCGGTATCACTGCCCGATCACCAGGCGAATCTGGCTCCGGGGCAGCAGGCGGCGGCCGATGCTCTTTCCAACACGCTCAAGCAGGCCGGCTTCAACGTTCCCTCCCCCGATGACCTCCTCCGGCAGACGGCGCTGCCTCTGTCGGAAGCCAAGGCGGTTCTGGAATTGCTGGCGCATCGGGGCGAGGTCACCAAGATAGCGGAGGGGTTATACCTTCACAGATCGACACTGGCGCGCGCGGAGCAGATGCTGAGGGAGCACCTCAGCAAGCATGGGAAGATCACGGTCAGCCAGTTCCGCGACCTGACAAACTCCAGCCGGAAGTACGCCGTCCCACTGCTCGAATACTTCGACTCAAGGAAGGTCACACGCCGCGTGGGCGACGAGCGGGTACCGGGAAAAGCAGGATAGCGCCGACAGCGGAGTTACGGCAGGCCGCTGAGGAACCTGCACCAGGCGGCTTTCCACGGCCGCGCGATGTCTGCCTCAGCGCCGACGGAGGCTTGGGATCAACGAGCGGCAGCCGCGATATCGCGAAGGGCCGGAGTCAGATCCCTGAGGAACGGCCTGGTCCATTCGAGTGTGAACAAGACCACCCCGTCGGCTCCGAGGGCGAGGGAATCCCGGATGTAAGCCTCTACATCGGCCGGTGTCTCAAGTGCGCCGTGACTGGTCCTCACACCGATAGTGACCAGCAGCGGGAATCCCTGCGGGACTGCTTTCAAGTTGTCTGCGATTCGCGCCTTGAACTTGTCGCGCGAGTAGACGTATCCCGACGGATTAACCCAGTCCAGCAGCCCCCGTTTAATCCAGGTCTTCCAATCCTGGCAGGTATCGTACCTCGACCCGTAGGTATGGACGCCCCAGACGTAGGCGCTGAGCGTGGCCCCGGGCTTCGCGCTGTTCAGCGCATGTCGGATTTCCTCCAGCTCCGCGGTCAACTGCCTCTGCCGCCACAACCGCCACTTCCGCCACAGGTCCGTGCCGGCAGCCGCCCTCTCGGCTCCTATGCAATCCAGCCCGAACGCCTCTTTGAAGGCCGTCCTGCACCTATCGCAGTAGCAGAACCGACCGGGAGAACCGTAGCGTACGTAATCGAGACTGATGCCGTCTATGTCGTAGTTCTCGGCAATCTCGCGCACGGTAGCGGCAATATAGCGGCGGGCTTCAGCACAGGACGGATCGAACCAGCCTGCACGCTCCCCTCGTGAGTTCACCATGCACCAATCCGGATGCGCCTCGAGAAATGGAGACGGTTTTCGGCCGCCATCAACGTTCGCACAAATCCATGGGTACACCCCAAGCCCGCGCTGGCGAGCCGTCTCTATCAGAATCCGCAGCGGGTCGAAGTCGCGGTAGACGGTGGGCATGATCTTGCTGTCGTAGAACGCACTGCCGCTCGTGGACTTCGCACAGGGCAGCAGAAACTGAATTCCGGCATCGGCCGCCTCATTCACCAAAGCCTTCACCTGTCCCGGCGTCCCCGCGTGAGCGCTTCTAAAAGCCACGTAGGCGCCCACTGCTCCCGGCGACTTTGCCCCCGCGCCTGCAGCGGGCAGCACAACGTACAATGCCAGCGTGGAAACAACAAGCGACGGCCGAATGAGCGTCACTATCTACAACCCCCCCACCTCAGCGTGACGAATAACGAGTCGAAGACCCTCGATAATGGCCTACCGGGACGCCGGTGGGCTGAACCTTTTCAATTCCTGGGGCGTCTTCGGCGGCTTCAGCTCTCCCCGGATAATAAGGGCCTTGAGCATATCAATCTGTCTCAGCACCTCATCAGGCACATCCTGCTTGGTGTACTTCATTGGGCTCAAGCCGACGCCGCCCTCCTTCAGCCCGAAGACGTGGTCCCCCGGTTCGAAATTCCCTTCGACTACCGACCTACAGGTCGAGTAGACGGCATTATCCACGCGCTTCATCATGCTGGTCAGTACCCGACCCGGCGCGATGTAGTCCTGGTCCGCGTCAACACCAATGGCGTAGTAGCCTTCGCCCTTCGACTTCGCCGCCTGGATGACGCCCAGCCCGCAAGACCCCGATGCATGGAAGATAATGTCCGCCCCGCGACCGAACTGTGCCAGCGCAAGCTCCTTCCCCTTCCCCGGGTCGTCCCACTTGCCGGTGTATGCGGCCAATACCTCAATGTCCGGGCGGGTGGTCACCGCCCCGGCCCTGTAACCCGACTCAAATCTCTTGATCAGAGGGACTTCCATGCCTCCGACGAAGCCGATTTTGCCGGTCTTGCTCATCGCGCCCGCGAGTGCGCCGGCCAGGAAGCAGCCTTCCTCCTCGCGGAACTTCAGCGCGGCGGCATTGCCTAACTCCGGCGCGTTCCCATCAATGATGCCGAACTTCGTGTTCGGGTACTTCGGGGCCACCTTGGCCACCGCATCCTCCATGAGGAACCCGACCGCGAACACCAGGTCGTATCCCTGCTCGGCGAACCGGCGGAGGTTCGTTGCGTAGTCGGCCTGCTCCTTGGATTCGAGGAACTTGGTCTTGATACCCAGGTCGTTACCCGCGCGTTGGAGGCCCTCCCACGCCATGGCGTTGAACGAAAGATCACCGATCCCACCGACGTCCGTGACCACCGCGGCCTTGATGACACCCGTCTCCTCCGCCGGCGGAGTCTTCGAGCAACCGGAAACAACAACGAGCCCTCCAAAGAGTGTAAGCACCATTGCAGCGCGAAAAGACCTGAATCCCATCTGAGCAACCTCAAGTTTAGCCTCGTGCATTACACAATACGGCGTTTGATGGGCACATACCTGCGTGACACGGGAAAGCTATAACAGCCCTTTTCGGCATAGCTAACTGGGATGATCTGTCTCCATCTCAAGCATATTGACGGCAGCCTAGTCTTTGAGGTAGAATGGGCGAGGATAGCTACTTGCATTATGATTCCGCGCAAACCGGAAGAAGGGCAATGACGCACAGACTAGCATAAGTACTGGAGGAATCCTATGCCAAGCGTCACCGCGCTGCTCGCAACCGCCCGACAAAACCTGCTTGATCTTAGCAATCGGAACCGGTTGCTCAACTGCCGTCTTGACAGCGACCGGGTCATCCGTGTGTTTGACGAGATGCCGGACGAGGTGTTCAACAGACTGGTCCAGCATAACAAGGCCATGAAGTTCCTCCCCGTCCCCGAATCTGAACAGGATGAAGGGCAGTTGGGGCTTGACGAGTTGGAAATGGAACTCGCCCAGCCTGAAGACGAAGACAACGGCAATGGTCTGGCAAAGCGTCACGCGGATTCCTACCTACAAACTAAGCTCACGAGTGCCAGACTCCAGACCCGTCTGCTCAGGATGCACACCGAAGCAACAACGGCTATCGAGGAGCAAGGGATCAACGTGCTCTACCTTGCACTTGGGTTGCTTAAGTGGTATGAGGCAGACGTTTCAGACACCGCTAGATATGCTCCTTTGCTCCTGATACCGGTGAAGCTTGACCGTAGATCAGCCACTAGTAAGTTCGAGATAGCCTGGTCCGAGGAAGACATAGAGACGAACGAGTCATTGATAGTGAAGATGCAGAAAGAGTTCAAGGTTACACTGCCAAGACTGCCGGAGGACTTAGAGAAGCTCTGCCCGTCAGCCTATGCCAACGAAGTTCGAAAAGCGATTTCCCCTTGCAGACGCTGGGAGATTGTGGACGACATACTGCTAGGCTTCTTCGCATTCGGAAAGCTGAGGATGTGGAAGGACCTGGCCCCTGAAGCCTGGGAGAAGGGCACTGGACCGCCGAAGAATGATATGGTCCGAGCAATTCTCCTGGCACAGCCAATGCAGGAACCTTCTCCCTACTCAGATGATGAATTCGTGGATCGCTACGCAGGCGTACATGACCTGATGTTAGTTAAGGATGCTGATAGTTCTCAGGTAGTTTCGGTACTGGACGTGGTTAACGGCCGGAGCGCCGTGATTCAGGGGCCACCGGGCACCGGCAAATCGCAGACAATCACGAACATCATTGCGAATGTCTTGGCGTCAGGTAAGACTGTGCTATTCGTTGCCGAGAAGATGGCGGCGCTTGAAGTCGTAAAGCGTTGGTTGGATCAGGTGGGCCTAGGGGATGCGTGTCTCGAACTTCATAGTTTCAAGGCTCGAAAAACGCGAGTGCTCGATTCCATACGCCAGACTATCGAATCAGGCCAGGTGGTGGAACCAGACCACGAGGCACGATCTGCGGAGCTAGGTACGCTCCGAAATCGCTTGAACGACTTTGCCTTCGCGATGAACACTCCTGTCGCGGAAGGCGGCCTATCGCCGCATGGGGCAATCGG
>Ga0114930_10005399_pt1 | contig 10525 bp, 4 predicted proteins | sample AnhtaG_FD_87300 | JGI IMG/M metagenome (GOLD analysis project Ga0114930, IMG submission 87300) | Deep subsurface microbial communities from Anholt, Denmark to uncover new lineages of life (NeLLi) - Anholt_01485 metaG | ecosystem: Environmental > Aquatic > Marine > Oceanic > Sediment | place... | reverse complement strand
GCGAGCGGGTAAGTGAGTCCCAGGCTGGCATACTTCGACTCCCCGAGTTCATGATACCTCAGTAGGTCCACGCCCTCGACGCTCGGCAGCGTCTTGGCCAGCTCGGCGATGGCGACCATGTCCTCGGGAGCATCGGTGTAGCCAGGTACGACGGGAACTCTGAGCCGCACCGGGATCGAGCGTCCACAGATGCGCTTGAGATTGTCAACGATCCGCTCCACGTCTCCTCCCACGTGCTCGCGGTGGGCTGCCGGCGAAAGCGTCTTCACATCGTACAGCACCAGGTCCGTGAGAGGCAGCAGGGGCTCTATTACGTGCCAGTCGGCATAGCCCGACGTGTCCAGGCACGTGTGTATGTCGGCGTCCCGGGCCAGGCTCAGGAGCGCCTCGGTCAGCTCGGGCTGCAGCAGCGGCTCTCCTCCTGAGAGCGTCATCCCGCCGCCCGAGTTGCGATAGAACACAACGTCCTTCTTGACCTCGTCCATGACCTCTGCCGCCGTCACCTCGCGTCCGCTCATCACGAGCGCCTCGGCATAGCACTCCTCGGTGCAGACGCCGCAGTTATCGCACACTTCACGGTCAATGACCACTCCGTCGGGCGATGTCGCGATGGCCCCGAGCGGACAGTTCCGGACACACGCGCCGCAGCCGATGCAGTTCCGCTTGAACTGAGCCAGTTGGGGCTCCGGCGACAGACCCTCCGGGTTGTGGCACCATGTGCAGCGCAGCGGGCACCCTTTGAAGAACACCGTGGTGCGGATGCCCGGCCCATCGTGCACGGCGAAGCGCTCTATGTCGAACACGACGCCGCAGCGAGCCGCCATCGAGTCGCCGTCAGCCACCTGCTCGGCCGTGCGGGACGTGGAGTTCATGCGAGTCGTTCTGCCGGACATGTCGGTGCTTCAATGTACCATAGATTCGGTGGCAGTGGCAGTGAGTATGCCGGCTGGCGCCGGCTGAGCGGCTCGCGCTTGGCCCATGGCCGACGCGGAGTTCGGCTGTGCGGGACAGGTGACCTTCGTCGCCTGAGGGTCGGGCGTGAGGTGGTTGGCAGCCGACCCGCGTGGCGCTGGGCGGTCCGCTTCGCGTCCTGGATGGCACGTTGAACCTCAGTAGCCGGGAATCCTACGGACGGTCCCGTTTCTTGCGCAGCACGCGCGGTTGTGATAGAGTTGTAGCGCGGCCGAGGCGCGGGGCGCGAGTGCTGTGGGGGAGAGGGTGAGTAATGTGTTCCCGGAATTCCGGACATTGGTCTGGCGCGAGATTCGCTCCCGGTGCGTGGGGGTCGGGGTGGAGGAACCCACATTATGACTTCGGCTTACCATTACCCTCCAGACCTCTTCCAGTTGCTGGTCGAGACCATCCCTCGCCTGTTCAAGTCCAAACGTGATGTCATCACGTTCTTTCGGGGTGCTCGGGTGGCCGATGAGCTCCTATCCGACCTGTCCGCTCGGGTCGCCGAGGACGGGGAGAGCGTCAGCAAGTTCGACATCGTCAGAACAGTCCTGACCAAGCTCAACGAACGAGCGGACAGCACACTGGGAGCGCGGCGCGAAGTGCTTAAGCGAGTGGTCGAGTTCGAGGACTTCTCCACGTGCTGGGATGCGGACCGTCTGGCGGCAAAGGGACTGGTCGCCGGGATCCGCCGTGTCGTTGACGTGAAGGACTCGTTCACTCGGATGAAACTGGAGCGGGAACAGGAGCGTCAGGCACGAGCGGAAGAGAGCGCTAAGGAGCGGCAGGCGGCACAGCGACGACGTGAGGAGCTCGAAGCCCTACGAGGAGAGTTGCTGGGGCTGTTCTCGGTTAATGATCCTCAGCAGCGGGGCAAAGGCCTCGAGGACGTCCTGAACGGCCTCTTCGAGGCGAGCGGAATGCTCGTGGCGGAGTCGTTCACCCTGCGAGGAGAGTCGGGAGGGGTGGTAGAGCAAGTGGACGGGGCGGTTGAGGCGGATGGTCACGTCTATCTGGTGGAGATGAAATGGCACAGCGATCCGATCGGGGTGCATGACGTGACCCACCACTTGTCTCGGTTGTATCACCGTGGCGACGTGCGAGGGCTGTTCATCTCGCACTCTGCATACACAGAGGGAGCAGTGGCAGCGTGCAGGGCTGCGCTTCAGCAAAAGGTGGTGGTGCTGATGACTCTTGAGGAGATCGTCCTCGCTCTCGAACGCGGCACCGACCTTGGTGCCCTCCTCAAGAAGAAGACTCAGGCTGCAATGACACACAAGAATCCGCTTTATGACCCGCTGAAGGAGAACGATCTCTGAGGGGAGAGCGCGAGCATACGCCGAGGCGGGAATGTGCGGCTCTTGCTTGAGGGATACCTATCATCAATGTCCCCGGGATCGTGCCGCCGCTTGTCGGCACAGCCGCACGCGAGCCACAGGGCTTGCGCAACGCCACCCTTGCTGGTACCATGTCCGCATGCCAAGCGACCGTAGGGAAGGAGCCGAGGTCGACAATGAGGCGCGTAGGGGCGACGCCCTCCGGCTCGGTGCCGACAAGCTGCGCGTACTAGTCAGCTTCCGCAGGTCTCACTCCCGGTACTATGCCGATGCCGTCCACATCGCGCGGGAACTGCCGAACTACCGCGTGCGGGGCGAGGGCCGAGAGACGATGCACAGCGTGGCTGTGGCTCTCGTGCTGGACGACCTCCACCTCTGGGAACGCGTGCGCCAGCTGGTCGACATCGTCGGGGGGTGGAAGTACAGCCGGATCAGCATCGAAGGAGCCTCCGCTGACAGATTCTCGGACCTAGAGCGTGAGATAACAGAGGTGCGAGATTGCTACACGCGGCGCGAGGAGAGCGGGATCGGAGGCGGGTTCTGCTCGGGCAAAGGGGCGCCTGACGACGAACCGGGCTGTTTCGGGTGCCGGCTGGTTAGAGCGGTCGCGCGCGCACGGCACGCCCAGCCGCACACGCACCTGCGGTGGTACCAGTTTGGCAGCCTCTCAGATGATCTGTCGCAATTCCTCGTCGACAAGGAAGAGATCCTCCGTCTCTGTAAGGTGCGGACGAGCCAGCACCTTTGCACCGCGTGTCCCGCATTCAGCTGGCAACGCGTACAGGACGACATTGCCGACCTGCCTGACGTCGTCGTGCTCAACGAATCCTCGCCGTTCGAGGTCAAGTACTCGGAGATCGACCCATCCAAGCCGCTAGGCATCAAGCGCCGGCAGGCCCCCGACGATTGGGGGTACGGCATTCGCCTGGGGTTTGACGGCGAGGAGGAAGATGACGATCAGGTCGAGCGAAACGTGCCTTCTGTGCGCTATAGTGACGTGGCCGCGCAGGATGCAGCTCTGGAGGAGATCAGGAACGTTGTGGAGTTGCCCTTGACCCATCCTGAGTATTTCCGCGAGATCGGGATTGAACCCCAACGCGGCGTGCTATTGTACGGTCCCCCTGGCAACGGCAAGACTCTGATCGCGAAAGCCGTTGCCACAGAGAGCGACGCGCACCTGGAGATCATCAATGGCCCCGAGATCCTGTCGAAGTGGGTGGGCCAAAGTGAGGAGAATCTCCGACGCGTGTTCGGGCGGGCAAAGCGTCTGGAACCCAGCGTGATTCTGATTGACGAAATCGACGCCTTGGCACCAGACCGCGATCACGCTGATCACCACTATGAGGTGCAGTTGATCTCGCAGCTTCTGGTACTATTGGACGGAATGGAAACGCGAGGTCGCGTGGCTGTTATCGGCACTACCAACCGCATCCAGGCGATAGATCCGGCGATTCGCCGCCCGGGACGGTTCGACTACCACATCCAGGTCCCACTTCCCAACGCGGTGGGTCGCACAGAGATCCTCCAAGCGCATGTGCGCAAGCTGAAGGCCACGCCCAACATCCGGTTGGCCGAAATAGCCGAGCAAACGGAGGGGTTTTCGGGAGCTGACCTGGCCTCCCTGTGCCGTGAGGCAGGCCTCGCTGCTATCAGGAGGGGCATGCGGAAGGACGTCGCGCCGCAGGAGATCGCGGTCAGCCAAGAGGACTTGCTTGAGGCACTCGGCGCCCTCCGCAAGAAGCGCGCCGACCTCCCCGTGGACAAGGGCCGGTAGTCCGTTAATTGCGGGGACATAGTACTCATTTCCGCGCCTGTCTGCAAGTGCGAAAGCGCACCGTCAAGAAATGCGTATTGTGTCCCCGGATTTCGCGGCATCCACGACCCCGGAGGTGGCCGTCGGGCAGGCAAGCTATCGCTGTGGGACACTCTGCACCCGGGCCGACGCTGGGCCCCGAAGCAGGCCCCGGGCAGGCCCATAAAGCACGTTAGGAACCTCGTCACGAAGCACCTGCGCGAGCGCTTCGGCACCCTAAGTGGCCCCGACGCGTAGCTCGATGGCCGTCTCATATAGCTCCGTGCGTTGCTTCACCTTCCCGGCTCGGACGGAAGAGTTGATGATGCTCGTCCCCGTCCGCTTCTTCCTCACGCGGTGCATCCCCGCGACACGGAATCCGCACATCCCGGCAATGCCAGCGAAGAACTCGTCCGTGCGCACCTCCACCCCCTGCAGGATGTTGTTCCCGATAACCACAACAACCAAGCCACCCGGCTTCATCAGCTCAATGGTGCGCTGGCAGAAACGCACACAGTCGTTGAAGTAGGTGGCCGCGTAGTTCGCCCATCCTCGCCCGCCGTAGACGCCTCGACCCCGATTCTCCTCAGACAGCCTGGCGATCACACTCGCCAGCTTCGGGTAACGCATCTCCAACTTCACCTCAGGACCCGCGCGCACCGTTTGCCAGAACTTACCGAAGCTGGTCTGCTCCATTGCCTTCAAGTCGCTATTGCTGCTCACTATTCCCAGCCAGTAGAGCTGCGGACGCGTGTTCCGTACGTAGTGGTAGTTGTTGAGGTATGGCGGCGATGTGACGACGACGTCCACAGACGACGGAGCAACTCGACCGTCGCTATCAAGGTACGACTCTGGGTAAACGTCCGCCCGGGGCTTGCCCTTGCGTCCGAGCCGCTGCACGCCCACCTGAAAGCCTGCTATGTCGCTGCACATCTCATATAGCTTCGCGGCCAGCACGCCAGCCACATCGCAGTCCAACACATCTTGCTTCCCGGCCACTGACCGCCGGGAAAGGCTTGGCTCGTATGAGTAGTTTGAGTAACCCACCATCGTCGCACCCACGGCCACACGGAGGAAGTCGGCGACGATGGGATCTGACTCGCTCGCGATGAAGTCCAGTGCAAACAGGACCTGGCGTTCCACGCGCGGACTGAAGAATGGGACCCGGCTGACGAAGTTCGGCGGTGCCTTCTGCCCGGGCACACGACCGGCGTCGGCAGTGCTCTCAGCCACGAACTCCGTGAACGCGGCACTTCGCTGAAGTAGCTGGTCCGCATCGAGCTCCAGGGCCATCAGTTTCATCCGACATGCAAGTGCGGCGTACGGGTTGATCTCATAGCCCACCACATCGTGGCCACGTCTCACACCCTCCACGAGCGTTGTCCCCACTCCCGCGAACGGATCTAGTACCAGTGCTCTGCGGCCCCGGGGCAGTTGGTCCAGGACGTCATTGACAAAGGCGGCGGAGAATCCGGCGATCCAAGGCACCCACCGGTGCATCTGCTCATCTCGGTTTTCCGTGAACGCACTATCGGCGAAACCGGTTTTCCCGCTACGCTTTCCGGTGGCGTGGTCTCCAAATAGCCTTCCCGTCGTTGGAGCTGGTCGCCGACTGGTTGGGTGGCCCTCGCCCACCGCCGGCCCTCCTCTTGCAAGCCAATCCTCCAGAGCGCGCCGCAGGAATCGCCATTCCCTCCCGGCCTTCTGGGCAGGAATGCGCCCCTCTCGCGCCATCTGACCCAGAGTCCTCTCACTCACGCGGATGAATGCCGCTGCCTCTGCTAGCGTCATAACTTCCTGTATCTTCACATTATTTTCCAAGAGGGTACTCCAAGATCATCAAAATAGCCGACCGGAATCATAATCCGCGAGCCATCGATCGTCAACCTCTGAATTCCGAAATGCCGGCGGCAAATCCCGAGGAGATTCATGATGGGCATTTGTAGATAGAGAGGCGAAAGTGGAGGTCTGCCCTCGGCCGCGGTCATGGTGGCGTGCTGGCGGGGTGGGTGGCGAAGTTTGCTCGACGAGGTTGTTGTCATCCACGTCGGTAGGTCGGTGGTCGGGGGCGATTGGAGACAGCGACAAAGGCGAAAGGCAAAGGCGGCGGGGCACGGAGACCCCGCCCCACAATTGAGGCAAGGAAAAAGGAGAAGGGCCAAAGGCAAAAGGCGGCGGGGTGAGGGTACCCCGCTCTACAGTAGAGGCAGGGCATCGTCGAAGCGGCTTCGTACCGTGCAACAGGCCGCCGCCTTCCCAGTAGTGCCCCAATCTGGCCGCGTGTCGCTCTGCTCTTACGGCGCCGGCAAATCCCATTCGACCAGCACCAGTCTCTCTCCCTTTTCCTGCACCCGCACCACCCCGACCCCCGGAGCGTACCACTTGTTCTCGGTATCGTCTGACAATAGTGAGCTTTCCTGGACCTTCATCGTGTCCGGGAACTTGCCCGCCGGTACCGTGACATTCGTCCCGACCTTCACGGCCTCCACCGTCTCATCCACAAGGGGGAACAGGTCCTCCGGCTTCCACGTGTCGCCCACCTCCGGGTTGGCCGGCATGAACACGGCCGGGTCGTCAGCCGTGGCCGTCTCCACTGGATCCGTGGGCAGCGTCGGGCCGCCGACGAGCCAGCTCCCCTCGTGGCTGACGATGACGCCGCCCTCGTAGATGTCCACCACCTCGCCGAAGTAGTACACCGTCCCATCGTCCGCCTGGGCGAAGTAGTTCTGCGAGATCTCCAGTATCTCCCCGTCCTCCTCCTCGCCCTCTTGGAGCACTCGGCACGCCACGACGGTACCATCCCACACGAACGTTCGCGTCTCGTCCGGATACAGATCCAACACATTGAGGTCCGTGTGCCCCTGCTGCACCTCGAATAGCTTGAAACCGACGTCGCCCAGCGGCGGGAATGGGTGATACGGATTGGTGATCGTTAGCGGGTCGCTGAACGTCGGCGGCCCCACGGGTACCTCCGCTCGCGTCGTGCTGACCGCCACACATAAGGCCAGTGCGACCGCGACGCACGCGAGTGCAGCAGCGGCCTGATGCTTACGGGGATGCTTCATGGCTTGCGTCTCCCTCCCTGAGAGAATGAATTGGACCGCGCCGCAAGGACTTCCGCGCGCGGTCCCTTGTTCGACGTTGCCAGCCGGTCAGCAGTTCCGATGAAGAATGTGAGAAACGCAACACTTCCCCATCGGTTCTCTCTGTTCGAGTACGTCCGAAGAGATGGGGCAGTCCGGAATTCCGGGGACATTCATGATAGGTATATGTCAAGGGGAAAGAGGAGATTTCCCCCCGGCCGCGGTCATGGTGGCGTCCTGGCGAGGTGGGTGGCGGAGTTTGCTGGACAAGCTTCTTGTCATCGAGTGATGGCTTGCATACGTTTGCTTTAGGACCGTCGGGCTGGAAAGTCCCTGACCTCGATCCTACGGATCGAGTCGGGACGCCGACCGCCGGGCCAGGCGCCCGACCTACGCGGGGTGGGCGAGCTGAGGCGGGCGTTCGAGCCTGGGCCCTTCGTGAGCGGAGTTACGCGAGCAGGCACCACGTCGGTAGGTCGGCGGTGGGGGCGGGGGGGCGACTGGAGACAGCGACAAAGGCGAAAGGCAAAGGCGGCGGGCCACGGAGGACCCGCCCTACAGTTGAGGCAAGGAAAAAGGAGAAGGGCCAAAGGCAAAAGGCGGCGGGGTGAGGGTACCCCGCTCTACAGTAGAGGCAAGGCATCTTCGAAGCGGAAGTTGGGCAATGTCTATTCTCTGAGGGCTGTCCCGAGTGCGCCCCTTGACGTTCGGACCAGAGGATCGGGCGGCCGGGCGGCATATTGGTAGACGCCCTCCGGATCGTCCATGCGCATGTAGAGCCCCCACCCGCCGGTTCCCTGGCCGACCTTGGCGAGCAGCGCGTTCCAGCCGGCTCTGAGGTGCACCCGGATTCGGTCCTGATCCGGCGATGCACCGCGCACGGCCATGGACTTGTGTACGAGCAGGCCGTTGAGCCAGAGCTTGACGCGATCGTCGCTGCCCAGCAGCAGCAGAGCATCCCGCTCGACCGGTGAGTGGACATGGCACAGCGCATAGGCGACGACGTTCGTGCGGGGCCGCAAGTTGGCCGCCAGGTCCAGATACCCCCTCTGATCGGTCCGCATCGGCTCCCAGCCCTCGTCCCCTCCGACGCCCGGCAGACACGGCGGCATGTCCAACGCCGCCTCCGGTCCGAAGTCTCGGTCCATGTCCCTGGGCTCGTGCAGGGGGAACGGGCCCAGGACGAGATACTCATCCACGAAATCGTGGGCCTCTCGCAAGACAAAGGAATCGATGCCGATGCTGAGTCCCTGCGCCCGCTCGTTGCGGCCCGCGGCGCGAAGCGTCACCTGATGTGGGCCGGCCGAGAGCGGAACCACGCCGAACTGCACTGTCGTGGGTGGCGCCGGATGCGGCGCATAGGCGTCGAAGGGCGGCCCGATCGGGGTCCCATCGATGGCGACCGACGCCACGCCGAAGCTCGGGCCACGCCCGAGGACGGCGGCGAAGCGATATCGGCCGCGAAGGGGCACGCGGAACTGCTGGGTGATGAACGAGCCGATGCCGTCGCACTCGACCAACAGGCAGCGCCCCGGCACGGGCGCGCCAAGCTCGGCGTGGTCGCGAACCTGCCAACGGATCCCTGACTGCGCCACGGGCGGCAGCAGCGCCTCGGCCGGCATGGCATCTGGCGCTCTCCGGACCCCACTGGCGCCCGGGAGCCGCGCCGCAACAGACGGCAGCGGGGGAGCCGCAGCGCACGCCTCAGCCTGGTACCAGTATGCCACAGAGGCGTAGTCGGCGCGATACTGCGACTGATCACCGTGCTCGATGGTGACCCGGATGCCCGAGGTGAACGGCACCGTATCGGTGACGTGGAGGCGGTACGCGGCGCAGCGACTCCCCGCCTCGTCCAGCAGCGTGCAGCCGTATACAGCCGTTGACGCCGCACTGCCGAAGTAGCCGCCGCCATTGAAGTAGTGATCTGTGCCTGTGCCGTGCAAATCCACCGCCTCAGGCGCGCCATCCACGTAGACCTTCTCGTCTCCCTCCAGGAAGCCCAGCCCTCCGCCTTCGAGCCCCTGCATGGTCAGGCTGCAGCCCACGAAATGCCCGGCGCCGCGCACGGCCAGGATTGTGAAGTCCTCGCCATCGCGCGTGGGAGCCTCGCGCCGCCAGCAGGCGTGGAGCCGGCCCATGGGTGGGACCGGCGGCAATTCCACCTCCCACTGTACGCGCCACCAGAGCCGGTCGATGGGCATTTGCGACTCGTTCGTGAGTTCGATCCTCGCTCCCGCCTCAAAGGGCATCGGCAGACGGCAGTAGTACGTGTCTCCCATCCGCCCGAGGGGCAGCGCCGGGGCCATGCGTTGGCCAAAGCCGGAGAGAAAGAAGTCGCCCACCGGCGCCACCACGCTGGCCGACGCTTGGCCATCCCAATACATCCGCAACACGGCCTCTCGGCCGATGTGCTCACTGTCGCTCTTCAACTCCAGGTCCAGCGCGTGGATCATGCCCCCGTCGGCAATATCGACGAGGCACATCGTTTCGCCGGGAGCAACGCTGCTCTCCCGCGTGATGGCCTCGGCGGCGGGGACAGACATCGCCAGGCCTCCGCCCCGCCACACCTCCGCCGCCCGCTCCCATTCTGTCTCCTCCCAATGGGTCATATCCGGCGAAAACGTCCGTGGGCTATCAGTCGGCAACACGATCTGAGCCGGCTCCTGCTCCCAAGGCTCCGCTTCCGGAGAGAACGGCGCACCCTCGTCGTCCATCGGGTAATAGTCGTCGGGCTCGTACCATTCCGGCTCCTCCCAGGACTCCGATTCCGGAGGAACCGTCAGGCCGAGATCATCCAGCGCCCCCGTGTGGTAGGTGATCTGGTAGAATCGCACGGGCGCACCGTGGATCACGATCTTGCAGGACTCGGCGAACCGCATTGGCACGTAGCTCACGTATCCGCCCAGCAGATTGGCGACAAAGGGGGCGGTGAACGGCGCCTTCTCGCCCGCGAACATGTCGCGCCAAGGCATGTCTATCGTGGGTCTCGTCTCACCGTCGAAGTATACCTTGATCCGGCCATCCGGGCTCGATGACCAGATTCGGTAGATGCACCCGGGGCCGTTTTCGTCGAAGATGACGCTGCCAGCGCCCTCGCTGCGGATGGCTGAGTACGTGCCGCTGTAGCCATCGTCGCCGCCGCCGGAGCGATCGTAGCTGGAGCGCTGATGGCAGACGGTCTGGCGGAGGACCGGCAACTCGCGAAAGTCGTACAATTGACGTGGTGGCGCATCTGCGCCGCTCTGCTGGGGATTGAGACACACCATCGCAGCCATGGCAACAGGCAGGCATGAGTACAGCCGACGCAGGCGGGCGATGGCGAGACGAGCCAGCCAGACGATCGCCACCGGCCGATAGGG
>Ga0114930_10005396_pt1 | contig 10528 bp, 9 predicted proteins | sample AnhtaG_FD_87300 | JGI IMG/M metagenome (GOLD analysis project Ga0114930, IMG submission 87300) | Deep subsurface microbial communities from Anholt, Denmark to uncover new lineages of life (NeLLi) - Anholt_01485 metaG | ecosystem: Environmental > Aquatic > Marine > Oceanic > Sediment | place... | reverse complement strand
TCCTCAGATAACGGCTTCCCGCTTCGCTTGGTTTCTTTGGCATATTGGATGAGAGCTTCAAAGAGGGGATAATTGGCCATCAGGCGCTCCATCCCACTTCTCTCATAGTCAAGCTGATGCAATATCTGGTAAAAGCCACGGTTTTTCTCCCCTATCAGGCATTTCTTGGGAATACGCACGTTTTCAAAAAAGACTTCGTTGAAGTGTACTCCGCCGGTAATATCTACTATGGGGACGACATTAATCCCGGGCAAGCTGGTCTCAAAAAAGAACTCACTAATACCTCTGTGCTTGGGGGCATCCGGGTCGGTTCTAGCTACCAGGTAAATCCAGTTCATGTAGCTACCGCCGCTGGTCCATGTTTTCTGACCATCTATGATATAATAATCGCCATCCTCAACGGCTCGGGTTTTAAGCGAGGCGAGGTCACTACCAGCATCTGGTTCGCTCATTCCCAGACCAACATAGGCTTCACCCTTTAAAATCATAGGTAGTAACTCTTTCTTTTGCTCTTCAGTGCCATAGTGGACGATAGCACCACCTATTTGGCGGTCACCAAACCAGTGGCAAGCAGCTGGTGCTCCATAGCGCAGCATCTCTTCGGTGAGGATGAGCCGGTCGATAAAAGAGCGCCCCTGCCCACCGTGCTCTTTGGGCCAGGTTAAACCAATCCAGCCCCTTTGGGCAACCCGCTTGGTGAACGCCGGGTCAAAACCCATTATCCAGGCATCACAGCTTGGCTGCCACAGCCCCTGTTTCAACTCTTCTTCCAGAAAGTCACGGACTTCCTGTCTGAATTTATGTTGCTCTTCGCTGAGTTCAAAATCCATAACATCTCCCCTTCTTTGAGTCGGCTGAGACCTAGACCAAAAGGATGACTGGGTTTAGTCAGTCCATATTGACAGGCAGGTCACTGTTCGAGAAATACCACTAATAGGGTGAATTTTCCCGGTAACCAGGTCGCCAATATCATTCAGGCTTTCTGCTTCTACGATAGCAATAACATCATAGGGCCCGGTCACCGGATCAACTGATTTCACCCCCTCTAATGGCCTGATTTTAGCCACCACTTCCTTAGTTTTGCCCACCGCTGTTTCAATTAAAACAAAAGCCCTGGCCGCCATTGGGTTCACCTCCTTATCCATTGGACTATTGGCTTATAGTTACTTTGGCTGTAGTTAATCAATATGGGTAATAAGGTAGTTATTAGTATAATAATTATAACATACACAGCAACTAAATGTTCAGCGGGACCATACCCCTTATTTTACTTAGGATAAACACGCCATCACTAATCAAGCAAAAGACTTTTGTCCCTCTGAGTGAAATATGATGCCCTAACTCTACATGAGGTCCTGTTCACTGGCTTCAACAGCCCGCTGTAATTCCGCATTAAGCTGGGGTGGTAGCCCCTCAATATCTACTCTGAGGAAGCCTCTAATGATAGTGGCCGTCGCCTCAGTGCGAGTTAGTCCCCGTGCCATCAGGTATTCTACCTCCTCCTCAGCTATCTTACCCACCGCAGCTTCATGGGATAGGTCAATGCCCGGCAGGTTACCTTTAAGCTCAGGTATGGCGTGAATCAAGCCTTCTCCCTGCAAGATTAGCCCGCGACATTCCAGATGCCCTTTGACCCCAGGGGCACTGCCTTCTATATAGCCACGAGCGATGATATTACCGCCGGTGGTAATCACCCGCGATATTATTTCGGTTCTAGCTCCCTCGGCATTGAGAAACACTTTGGAGCCGACATCCATCGTTGAACCAGGAGGAGTAACTAGAATGCTATTAAATCGGACAGTGGCGTTTTTACCAACGCACCTAGCCACCGGATACATTTGCAGTGATTTAACCGGCTTCATTATCACATAATTACTCAAGAACAACCCGTCCTCTTCAACAATAATTCCGCTCCGGGGACGTACCGCTATATTGGGTGTCCAGCTGTGTATCATGGTAAAGGTAATCTTGGCTCCCTTCTTGACATAGAACTCAGAAACTCCCAGGTGCAGTCCCGGTTCCTCCCTAACAGAGGTAGCACACCCGGTGATAATGTGTAACTCAGAATTCTCTTCGGCGATGATAATATTATGCACATTCTGGGCTAACTTATTCTTGGCAAGATACAGGCACGCCTGAACAGGATAAATAGTCTTACTGCCGGGCAAAGCTCTAATAAAGTAACCATCGCTTTGATGAAGCTCTACGTGGGCAGTATATTTATCCGCGTCTACTGCCACCGCTTGCCACCAGTAGTCCGATAGCCAGTCATGCTTCGCCAACGCCTGATTGGTGCTCATCACCTCAATGCCTTCTTGCTGGGCGAGGCTATGGATTACGGAATGGTCCATCTGGATAATGGTTCCTGAGCGCTGGCGGCTACCGTCTAGCACAACTCCTACCTGCGTCATTTGCTCTTTAGTTTGCGGCGGCAGCTGAGACAGGTCACTCTCATACGGTAGTTCCTCAGCAGAGCTAACATAATCCTCTAAATTAATATCCTCGCCAAAAGACGCCGGTTTGGTGGCTGCCGCTTTGGCCTTCTCCTTATCTACCTCAGAAGTCGTCGTCCTATTATGCATTTGATACACTCCCCGTAGCCTTTTTCCTTAATTGTTGCCAAAATTTCGTGAGGGTCACCCTCGCAGCCTATCCTGCCATCACAAAGGACATATCCAGTACGGGCATTAACATAATCCAGAATATGACCGGTGTGGGTAATAATGAGCCCCATGCACTTGCGCATGCTTATCGGGCAATCCTTTTCCAGCAGCTCATTAATAAGCTGACCAATAAGGGCGATATTTACCAGGTCAACTCCAGACTCCGGCTCATCTAACAAAGCCAGTTCCGGCTTTTGAGCCATTAGCTGCATCAACTCAGACCGCTTTAGTTCCCCCCCGGAGAATCCATAATTTATATCCCGCTCGAGAAAATCAGCCAGGTCGGCTTTTTCCGCCATTTGGGTTACAGCTTCTCCATCCTGCCCTTTGAGACAGGCAGTAACCATATCGCGAGTCTTTACCCCACGGACCACCGGCGGTCGCTGAAAGGACATACCAATTCCGAGGCGGGCACGCTCATCAAGGGTTAACCCGGTTATATCCTTACCTTGGAAGAGGATACTGCCTTTAGTTACCTTGTATTTGGGGAAGCCCATTATCGTCATAATTAGGGTGGTCTTTCCACTGCCGTTGGGACCGAATAGGACATGAGTCTCACCAGTTCTTATGGTCAAATTTATATCATGCAGGATTTCCCGGTCTTCCACTTCTACAGTTAGCTCTTTAATATCCAGCAATTTATTTGCCTCTCTTTCTCTTATTTGATTATCCAAAGAAGGGTGCTACCTTTGGTGTTGCCGTAATCTCTGAAGAAGGTCAGAACTCAAATTACCGGGGATAGCCGGTGCCGACCTATTAAACAAGTCAGCATGTAATGGGGTGACGGAGATATAACCCTGCCCTATCGCCCATACATCGGTTTGGTTATCAGTAGATTTATCTGTCCTGTGCCGCACCAGCCAATAGTATTTCCCTTTGCCATTATTTCCTTCCCTAGCAGTATCAATATGGGTTTGGCTAGCCAAACGAGTAACCTTGACTCCCCTGATTTCAGCTAGTGGTAGGTCAGGCACGTTCACATTGAGAAAAGCATTGTTCGGCACAACACTGGAGTCAAGCCACTTAACTAGCAGTGCTGCTAACCCGGCGGCAGTATCCAAGTAGTGACTACCTACCGCCTCTATTGAGATAGCCAGAGCGTGAAGACCACGAAAGTAACCCTGGAGGGCAGCGGCCACCGTCCCCGAGATAAAGACATCATCACCCAGGTTTGCCCCCTGATTTATGCCAGAAACGACCATGCCTATCTTATCCTCAACCAGCGTGCTTAAGGCTAGGATAACACAATCACTAGGGGTGCCCTCGACAGAATAAGTATCCACTTCGGGCACCACCGGTCTTACTCGGCGCACTCTTAACGGTTGATGGAGAGTTACAGCCGTACCTATGGCACTCTGCTCCCTATCTGGGGCAACCACTACTATATGGGCGATTTTCTTCAGCTCTTTAACCAACGCTTGCAATCCGTCGGTAAACACACCGTCGTCATTAGTCACTAGTATTTTCACGTACAGCCCCTTGGTTTTCGTCTTACAGTTTATCACGGTAGAGATAATGACGGCAAATTGTTGGCAGTCGGTTATTGTATCAACCCACCCCCTTTATCCCCTTCCCTTATGAAGGGAGGGGGAATTGGTTATGTAAGAGAGGCTTCACCTCTCTTTAACTCTCCTTGGAAACATTAGGGAGCATAGGTTTTGAAGGGGTTTCACCCCCTCAAACTACCTTAAGACTTCTGACAGGCTCTAACCCCTATCAGAGAGGAGGTTGGCTAGCCAGGTTACCCTCACTGCCCGACACTGTAATCACCCTCCAGCGATGGTCCTGAGTTGCTCGGAAAGCAGGTATATGATAGCATGTGAGTTGGTATGAAGAGCCTTGTAGAAGAGGTAGCAGCTACCCCCGGCGGCGAGAATATTCGTGCCTGTATCCAGTGTGGTGTGTGTACCGGCACCTGTCCCATGGCTGGTGAGATGGAGTATCCGCCACGAAAGATTATTGCTCTGATTCGAGCCGGGATGCGAGATGAAGTTTTGTCCAGTAGCTCTATGTGGTATTGCCTCTCCTGTTATATGTGCACCGTGCGCTGCCCGCGGGGTGTCAAGCCGACCGAGCTGGCTCATGCCCTAGAGTCCCTGGCAACTGAGCATAGGTTTAAGATTAAGCGGACTCGTACCCCGGCTATGTATCGCAGTTTTGTTAACTCTATCAGGGGCAATGGGCGAGTTCATGAGCTTGGTATGATGGTCAGGTATTACCTGTCAATTATGCCTGACTTGCTAGCTAACCCGCTGGCTACAATCAAGATGCTACCTCTGGGTTTGAAGCTATTGTTACACAAACGCATGCCATTATTGCCTAAGAAGGTTGAAGGTAAAGAGGAATTATCCAAGATTATCCAAAAATTTAGAGAAGTTAGAGGTGCTCAGTGAAATATTACACCTACTACCCCGGTTGTTCAGCTGAGGCTACGGCAGTGGGTCTTGGCATTTCGGTTGAGGCGATAGCCAAACCATTGGATATGGAATTAATTGAGCTTGAAGGTTGGACTTGCTGTGGCTCGACTCCATATGGCTCATTAGATGAGCTAGAGTCTATTGTTGTCGCCGCTCGTAATCTAGCCCTGGCTGAGCAAACCGGGCTAGACCTGGTAACACCCTGCAGTTCTTGCTTTATCACCCTATATCAAGCAGATATAAAACTAAAAGACCACCCGCAGCTCATGGCACAGATAAACGAGGCTTTGGCTGTTGCCAATCTAGAATATCACGGAAGTGTCCGGGTAAGACATCTGACCGAGGTATTGGTCAACGATATTACCCCTGAGGTTATCACCACCAAGGTTAAACGACCACTTAACGGGCTTAAGGTGGCTCCCTACTATGGCTGCCAGCTGGTTCGTCCTGATTACGGCTTTGATGACCCCGAGTTTCCCCAGTCTCTTGACCGCTTGGTGGAGTGCCTGGGGGCTAAGGCAGTTCCTTTTCCCTTAAAGAACCGTTGCTGTGGGGGGTCCCTGATTATCCCCGAAGAGGACCTGGCTTTAGGTTTGATTCGTAAATTGCTGGATAACGCTGTGGAGAATGGCGCTCAGTGTATAGTGACCCCCTGCCCACTGTGCCAGACAAACCTGGATGCCTATCAGAGTCGGGTTAATAGCAAGTTCAAAACCCATTACAACGTACCAGTCTTGTTCATCACACAACTAATTGGTCTTGCCCTGGGGATTGACCCTAAGTCCCTGGGACTAAATACCAACATAGTCTCACCCAGCGAGGTGCTGGATTACATATATAATTATATTAACTACATCACTACTCATTAGAAGCTAAGCGAGGCTAAAAGTGGAACCTAGAATCGGGGTATATATCTGTCATTGCGGGAGTAATATCGCCGGCACGGTGGATGTAGGGGAGGTTACCCGCTTTGCCCAGGATTTGGACGGTGTAGTTGTGGCTCGTGACTATAAGTTCATGTGTTCTGACCCGGGTCAAGAACTCATTAAACAGGACATAAAGGAGTTGGGACTTAATCGGGTAGTGGTTGCCTCTTGCTCACCGACAATGCACGAACCTACTTTTCGCCGTGTTTGTCAAGAGGCGGGGATAAATCCCTATCTTTTTGAGATGGCGAATATTCGTGAGCAGTGCTCCTGGGTAACTAAGGACAAACGGGAGGCTACCGAGAAGGCTAAGGCACTGGTCAGCGCCGCAGTAAGACGGGTTTACTATCACCAGCCGCTGGAAACTAGAGAGGTTACTATCAATCCCAATACCCTGGTAGTTGGTGGTGGCATTGCTGGTATTCAGGCAGCGCTGAAGATTGCTGACTCGGAGCACAAGGTCTATCTGGTGGAGAAAAGCCCCAGTATTGGTGGGCATATGGCACAACTGGATAAGACATTCCCCACGCTGGATTGCTCAGCTTGTATCCTCACCCCAAAGATGACGCTGGTCGGCTCCCACCCTTATATTGAACTGCTGACCTACAGTGAGGTAGAGGAAGTTTCCGGCTATATCGGCAATTTTAAGGTCAAAATCAGGCAGAAGGCAAGGTATGTTGATGAAGATAGGTGCACTGGCTGTGGCTTATGCCAGACCAAGTGTCCCTGGAAGGTAGACAGCGAGTTTGATGCTGGTATGGGCAAGAGAAAGGCTATTTATACCCCGTTTCCGCAGGCAGTGCCCAATATTCCAGTCATTGACACGGAGCACTGTGCCTATTTTCTAAAGGGCACCTGCCGTGCTTGTGAGAAGGTCTGTGAAGCCGAGGCAATTGATTTTGAGCAGCAGGATAAGATAGTTGAGGTGGAGGTGGGCTCCATAATTGTCACTACTGGTTTTGAGGTGTTTGACCCCACCCCCATCTATCAGTATGGTTATGGGCGATTGGATAATGTCATTACCAGTCTTGAGTTTGAGAGATTGGTTAATTCGGCAGGACCAACCGACGGTGAAATCGTGCTCAAGGATGGTTCACATCCGAAGAGCATTGCCATTATCCACTGTGTTGGCAGTCGGGATGAGAAGTACCATGAGTATTGTTCTCGGGTGTGCTGCATGTACTCCATGAAATTCGCCCATCTATTAAAGGAGCATCTACCTGAGACCGAAATCTATGAATTCTATATTGATATCAGGAGCTTCGGTAAAGGCTACGAGGAGTTTTACAACCGAATTTTGAGTGAAGGGACAATCTTCATCCGGGGTCGTCCGGCGGAGGTAACTGATATTGCGGAAACTCCCAAGGAGAAAGGTAAGCTCATTGTCCAGTTTGAAGACACCCTAGCCGGTTTGCAGCGCCGCCTACCGGTGGATATGGTTATTCTCAGTTGTGCCCTGGAAGCACAAGCGGATGCGGAGAAGACGGCTCGCTTATTTAATATCAGTCGCAGTGCCGACGGCTTCTTCCTGGAGAAGCACCCCAAGCTAGACCCGGTAGCCACTATGACCGACGGAATATTCATCGCTGGCTGCTGTCAAGGCCCCAAGGACATACCGGATACGGTGGCTCAGGCTTCGGCAGCGGCGGCTGAGGTTCTGGCCATGATTAGTAAAGGCAGGGTGGAGATTGAGGCAGCCATTGCCATTATTGACGAGAGAATCTGCACTGGGTGCCAAGTCTGCAAACTGGTTTGTCCCTACAGCGCTATTGACTTTGATGAGGAAAAGAAGGTGTGCCGGGTTAATGAGGCTCTGTGCAAGGGCTGTGGCGCTTGTGTTGGCGGCTGCCCCAGTGATGCTATAAATCTGAAACACTATACCAATGAGCAAATTGTGGCTGAGATGGAGGGGATGCTGGTATAGAATTCCTCTTGAAATTCGCAGGAGGGTTAAACTTATTGAAGTGGTGGATAGAGACGACTTTTCTCAGCAAATAAAAGAGACCATCGCTAGAAGAGCTGGTCAGATTTGTTCCAACCCTGACTGCAACAATCCAACAAGTGGCCCTCATACACAGCCAGACAAAGCGGTAAACGTGGGCATTGCTGCACACATATGTGCAGCCTCACCTGGAGGTAAACGCTACGACCCCAATATGACCTCAGAAGAACGCGGAGGAATCGAAAACGCGATTTGGCTCTGCCAAACATGCGCCAAGTTAATTGATTCTGACGAAGAGGCATATACTACGGAGCTTATAAGAGAGTGGAAGAAAGAACATGAGCGTTTGGTAGCGGAAAGTTTGAAAGGTTCAAGTCAGAAAATCAAAGAGGCCACCGAGATTGCCCATAAACTGGATCGGAAGATGGATGGCATAGCTGTTGACATTGCCGCAGTTAGGCGTGGACTCTCTGTTGAAGTTGAAGTCCAAGCAACCCCCTGTCAAATATACACTCTCAATGCAATTTCTCCCGAAATGAGCAGAGATATTGAGATTGGCAAGCTATTCTACCAAAGATATTTGGAAGTTAGCTTTTCCACATTACCACCAGAGTTCTATGCACAGATTGTTTCGCTTCGATCTGTTGCGAAGGTCGCAAGTGGGGTTCAGATTGACTATATGCTCGACAGACATGTTCAGTGGGCATTTTGGGTATACAAGGATTATGGTACTGTTCGACACAATCGTTCGTATGTTGGTAATGTCTTCTCTTTGTCTCTTTCACCCTTTTACGATACCAGTTGGGTGAAGATGTATTTCATGCACTCTGTTCCTTTTCAGCTTAGGCAGATAGAGATTCAGGATCGGTATAGGTGATATATCGGAGGCAGATTATCTTTTAGCTTGAAAAAGAGTCATTTAATACTCACTGGAGATGAAGTCCTTAATCTGGGCATAGGTGAATACCGGCCCATCACGGCAGACATAGAGATCACCGATATTACACCGCCCGCACTTACCGATACCGCACTTCATCCTCTTTTCCAGGGTGGTGAGCATTTGCTCCGGGGTGAAACCCAGCTTTACCAGCACGGGGAAGGTAAATCTAATCATAATCGGTGGTCCACAAACGATAGCTACAGCATTGCTGGCAGAGGGAGCCACTTCCTCTAACACTTTGGGCACTAAACCTACTCTTCCCTTCCAGCCTTCATCACCCCGGTCAACAGTAATTACCATGTTTACTGCTTTATCCTTGTCCCAGGCATCCAGGTCATACCCGAAACACAGGTCAGCTGGACTGCGAGCGCCGTAGATAATGTCTATATTCCCGTATTTCTCTCTGTTGTCAATGACATTCCAGATTAACGACCGCAGTAGCGCCAGACCAATGCCACCACCAACAAAGACCAGATTTTTGCCCTTTAGCAAATCAAGAGGGAAACTGTTGCCGTAGGGTCCTCTAAAGCCTATTTCAGCACCAACGCCAAGCCGGTGCAGGGCATTTGTTACCCTGCCGGCCCGCTGGACAGCAAACTCCAGGTGGTTGCGTCGGGTTGGGCTGGAGGAAATACAGAAGGGGGCCTCGCCAACACCGAAGACGGAGCACTCACCGAATTGCCCAGACTCAAAGGTGAACTCTTCTCGCAACTTCTCATCCTTAAAATTAAAATGAAGGGTTCTGACGCCGGGGGTCTCCTCAATTATCTTTTCGATTACCGCTATATGCGGCAGGTATACATTACCCTGCGCCAGGAACCTTTTTCGGTGGCTAATATCGGTAATTGCCATTTTCAGTTCTCCAGTTTACGTCTTGGCAGGCAAGCTGTTCAGTGTTTGAGTAATGTCCCAGTTCACCGGACAAAGACGAATGCACCGCCCGCAGCCAGTGCAGGCAATAACCCCAAAGTTCATCGGATAGAACTCATATTTATGGCATACCTTCTGCCTCACCCGCCGCCACTTCTCTTCCCTGGGGTTTTCCATCGGCATCTTGGTATAAATGGGGAAGGCACAGCTATCCCAGCATCTGAACCTTGTCCCCTGCTGTTTAACCAGCTCATCACTAATATCAAAACAATAGCAGGTGGGACAAAGTAAGGTGCAGATGCCACAACTTATACACTTAGCGGCTACCTTTTCCCAGTAGTCTTCATCCTCAAAGCAGGAGAGTAGCTTACTATTGATGTCCTTAGTGTCTATCCTCCTGGTTACCTTGTGGTAGGACGCCACTTGTACCTCTTTAGCTCGGCTATCGTCAGCCTCAGTTGCCTCTTCTAGTCCACTAGTCTGGGAAATTAGCTGTTTGCCAGCATCAGTAACCCCTTCAATTAAGAACTCATCACCAATATCAGTAAGCATCAGGTCAACATTGGCCGCGTCAGAGGGACTGCTTCCTAATGAGGTGCAAAAGCAGCTGTCGTAGGGGTTAATGCAACCAAGCCCGACTAGCAGCCTATTTTTTCTTCGGGAAAGATAATACGGGTCTTCGTAGGCATCCTTGAAGGTCATATCCAATATAGCCAGGGCATTAGCATCGCAGGGGCGAATGGCGAAAATGAGCTGCTTCTGTCCATCAG
>Ga0114930_10005395_pt1 | contig 10529 bp, 6 predicted proteins | sample AnhtaG_FD_87300 | JGI IMG/M metagenome (GOLD analysis project Ga0114930, IMG submission 87300) | Deep subsurface microbial communities from Anholt, Denmark to uncover new lineages of life (NeLLi) - Anholt_01485 metaG | ecosystem: Environmental > Aquatic > Marine > Oceanic > Sediment | place... | reverse complement strand
ATGACCGAGATGCAGTCCGCCATCGGTCTATGCGAGCTCGAACGCCTCGACAATTGGAACATCCCCCGGCGCAAGCGGAATGCGGGGATCGTCATGGAAGCGCTCAAAGACGTGCCGCAGGTGCTGTACCTGCCCGTGGACACCCCGGAGCGGCAGAACGGCTGGTACGTGTTCCCGATCACGCTCGATATCGACCACATGAATTGCGACATGGCCCAGTTCCTCGAGGCCCTCGGCGCCGAGGGCGCGCCCTGCTGGAGGGTCTTCTGGCCGCAGTGCCACACCGAACGCGCGTTCCAGGAGCACAACGCCTTCGGCGACTCCGGGTTCCCCTTCAAGAGCAGCGAGTACGCGACGGCGGCCGCGGTGGACTACTCGAAGGTCGAGGTCCCGAACGCCGTGTGGCACCAGGACCGCACCTTCATTACCTTCATCTTCCCCACGTACGAAGAGGACCACATGCACGGCATCGCCAAAGGGATCCAAAAAGTGATCGCGGCGTACGCCAAATGAGGGAGTGCACGCTATGAAGACTCAATGGGGCGCCTTAGGTTCGGGCGGGATTGCCCGCAGGAGGACGATACCGGAAGGCATTGCGAAGGCCGACAACGCCGAGTTGGTTGCGGTTTACGACGTGGACGCCGCGGCCAATGAGGAGGTCGCCCAGGAATTCGGCGCGCGCGCGTTTGAGACCGAAGCAGACCTCTTCGCGAGTGACTGCGATTGCGTCTATGTCGCCACGCCGGCAAACGTCCACTGCCGCCAGGTGGTCCGCGCCGCGGAGGCCGGCAAGCACGTGCTGTGCGAGAAACCCCTGGGCATGACGGTCGAGGAAGGCGAACGGATGGCGGGCGCCTGTGCCGAGAACAACGTCAAGCTCGGGGTCGGGTTCATGATGCGATTTCACGCGCAGCACCGCGAGGCCCTCAAGCTGGTCAATGACGGCAAGATCGGCACGCCGGTGCTGGGCCGGGCGCAGCTTTCGTGCTGGTATCCGCCCATCGAGGGCGCGTGGCGCCAGGACCCGGCCTCGGGCGGCGGCGGCAGCCTCATGGACATGGGCGGCCATTGCATCGACCTGCTCGAGATGTTCTTCGGCAAGGCCCGCAAGGTCATGTGTCTCACCGGAAACCTCGTCCAGGGCTACCAGAGCGAAGACACGGCCGTGGTCATCCTCGAATTCGCGAACGGGGCCAAGGGCGTCGTAGACAACCTGTTCAACGTCCCCGACGAAAGCTCGAAGAACCGCCTCGAACTGTACGGTTCGCAAGGCAGCATCCTCGCCGAGGGCACGATTGGCCAGGGCGAGATCGGCGATATGGTCGCCTACCTCCAGGAGGTCCCGAAAGGCTACGCCGCCCAACAGAAGCGGGACGCCGACGCAGGCATCGTCATCGCGCCGGACCCGGTCAATATGTACCGTGCCGAGATCGAGGCGTTCTCGCGGGCCGTGCTCGAGGATACCGACCCGCCCGTCGGCGCCGACCTAGGCCTGTGGAGCCAGAAGGTCCTGGCCGCCTGCTATGAATCCGCGAAGACGGGCCAAGCGGTCGCCCTTTAGCGCGCATTTCTCACGCTCCTCGTGCCGCAGTTGCTCAATGGCCTCGTGCGAAATGGCTTGTCAACGCGACAGCGACTCGCGCAGAGACAGCGCGTTTCTCCGTGTCATTGCGAGCGAAGCGAAGCAATCCCCTTGCCCTGCGGGGATTGCTTCGCTTCGCTCGCAATGACACGGAAGGTGTGAGATATGGGGGTTAGGATCGCGCTCCTTGGCGCGCTGCTTCTCAGCGCGCCGCTTCCGTGATTCCATAAGATTGTGGTATACTTGCGAGTGGATAACTGTGGGTGCGTGAGCGACGGCACGGATGTCCCGCGATCGCCTGTTCCGGAAGGAGGGTTTCGCAATGGGGCTGAAAATCAACAACAACCTGCCCGCGTTGGGCGCACGCCGCCAGGCCGAGATCAATAACCGGGCCCTCAACCGCGTCCTTGGGCAGTTGGGCAGCGGGCTGCGCATCAACCGCGCGGCCGACGACGCGGCCGGGCTGGCCATTTCCGAACGCTTCCGGACCCAGATCCGGCAATTCACGCAAGAGGCCGCCAACCTGCAATCCGGCGTCAACGCCATCCAGACCGCCGAGGGCGGACTGAGCGCCCAGCAGGACGCGGTGGGCCGCATCCGCGAACTCGCGGTCCAGGCGGCCAACGGGACGCTGACGGACGACCAGCGGGCCGCCATCAACGACGAGGCCCAGCAACTCATCGAGCAGATCGACCAGACGGCCGAGGGTACCACCTTCAACGAGCAGGAGTTGCTCACGGGCACGGGCGACCCCATCGAACTGGGCACGGCCGCCGGCGACCAGGTCGTGATCAATCCGTCCACGGTCGACACGCTCGGGCTGAACGGTCTGGACTTGGGCACGCAGGAAGGCGCGGCCGCCGCACTCGATGCGCTCGACACCGCGGAGACCCGCATCAGCCAGAACCGCGCGAGCCTGGGCGCCCAAGAGAACCGCCTGACCCGCGGCATCAGCGTGCGCGAGACCACCACCCAGAACCTGCAAGAGTCCGAATCGATGCTGCGCGACCTGGACGTCGCCCGAGCCACCACCGAGCAAACGCGCAACCAGATCCTGCTTCAGTCGAGCCTCGCGGCACTGGCCCAAGGCAACGTCGTGCCCCAGGCCGCGGCGCAGCTCCTGGGTGGATGAGCGTCGGGCTCGAGCCCGTCACGTGGTTGTAGACGTCCCCAACGAAGGTTGGGAGCGTTTTCTTCTGCCTCGGCGGTGGGCAGGCCCTGCGGCGCCTGTCGACGCAGAAAGTAACGGCCTTGTCGAACCCATTCCCTCGTGTGCTGAATTCGCCATTCGTTGAATACTTCGCAGTCGTGCCTGGGAGGGCGAGCGTACCCGCGAGCCGCGGATTTTGCCCGTGACTTCGGCTCGCGCGTACGCTCGCCCTCCCGCGTACGCCCCAGGGCACATGCAAAGGGTTTCCGACTCAGAACACAGGGGACGCTTGATATCGGTCGGGGTTGCGCCTAGTATTGCCGCATTTCTGGGTGGGCGGGCGCCGAAGGCAGCGTCCGTTGTGGAGAGAACGTATTCATAGCGGCAGGTTCTTCTCTACATGGCTCTGGGCAAACCGAACCCCGGCGAGATAGACCCCGGCCCGACCCGCGAAGCGCTCTGGCAGAAGCGGCTGAGGCACGAGACCAAGTGCATGCGGGCGTGCCGTGAGGACGACGGGCCGCAGCCGTACCGCGAGACCGTGCGGGTGCGGTTGGCGCGGCTGGCGCTGCGCTTGGCCGGGCTGTACGACCGGGGCGTGCGCAACGCCAACAGCCCGGTGCTGCGTGAGGTCACGTTCTCCTTCCACACGCTGCCGGCGGCCTTCGACGGCTTCCGCATCCTGCATCTGTCGGACTTCCACTTCAACAACTGGCCCGGCTTCACGCAGATGATGTGCGGCCTCGTCCGGAACCTCGAGGCGGACCTGGCCGTGTTCACGGGGGACTACCGCTTCAACCCGCGGTCGCCGTGCTCGAGCGTCTACGAGGGGATGACGGCGCTCGTCGAGATCCTGCGTGCACCGTGCGGCACGCTGGCGGTCCTGGGCAACAACGACATGAGCGAATTCGTCGAGCGCTTCGGCGCGCTCGGGGTCCGGGTGCTGGTCAACGAGGCCCTCGAGCTGGCGCGCGACGGCGACCGCATCTGGTTTGCGGGCGTTGACGATCCCCACGAGTTCCGTTGCGACGGCCTCCGTCATGCGCTCGACGAGATACCGGAGGGCGCGTTCACCGTGCTGCTGCCGCACTCGCCGGAGCCCGTGCGCGAGGCGGCCGCGGCGGGTATCGACCTGTGCCTATGCGGCCATACCCACGGGGGGCAGGTCTGCCTGCCCTGGATGGGCCCGGTCTACCGGAACTGCCGGTGCGCGCGGGCGCACGTGGCCGGCCAGTGGCGCTACGGCCACCTCCAGGGCTACACGAACCGCGGCCTCGGCGCGTCCACCATACCCATCCGCTTCAACTGCCCGCCCGAGGCCGCCCTGATCACGCTGCGGCGGGCGCCCCTGCCTCACGGCCCGTGAGGTCAGGCGCGGCGGCGAGATGACGGTCCCCGGGATCGTCGCACGGGCCTTCAACAGAGAACACCTCACTAAGACCGGCGAGGCAGGACGTATGCGAGATCTGCGGTACGAGATGGTATACTGCCATCGGCCACAAGGCGCACGTGTCAGGCCGGCGGAAGTCGCAGCAGCCATGCCAGGGCAAAGGTTGCTTCTCGAGTGCGGCCGAGGTGGACGCATTCATGCGCAAGCAACGCGACTCTTGGGTGCCTTGACGCCTCTGAACGGTGAGCGGCTGTATCTCGACACGAACGTTTTCATCTACGCGCTCGAGGGAGCGCCGCACTCTGCGCAGGCATCATGTCGAACGACCGCGCCTTCCGGGCCGTATCGGAGTTGGGGTTGATACCCCTGGCCGAAATCGAAGCATAGGTCGCCTGCCAAGGAGACACGTCAGTGAAATGGCTCCGACGGGTTCTCGTCGTCATAATCGTCGTCGTTCTCGCCGCGTTGTTCGTGAAGAACGACGGGATCCAGTACACCGCGGCCTTTGTGTCGCGGTCGTGGGGGCGGCCGTTCGACGCGGCGGCCTATCCAGTCGACAGTAACTGCGACGGGCAGACGCCCTGCGGCAGCGGCGTGCTGAAGGTGCTGACGTTCAATGTGCTGTGCCGCGTTTGCGAGAAGGAGGGCTACGACCCTTGGGAGCTGCGGCTGCCCCACATCCGCGAGGTGATCGAGCGGTACGACGCGGACCTGGTCGGGCTCCAGGAACTGGGCGGCGAGGGGGACGTCTACGCCGTTATCGGCGAGGGGTCGCCCTATGACTACGTCGCCTACGAGTTCGGCCCGTGGGTGTACGCGGATTGCGCGCTGCTGTTCCGACGCGAACGGTTCGAGCTGTTGGATTCCGGGCAGGTCTGGCTGAGCCCGAAACCGATGGTGCCGTTTGCGCTGGCGTGGAAGCCGCTGTCGGTCCCGCGCTACGTCAACTGGGCCCACCTGCGGCAGAGAGAAAACGGGTTCGAGTTCCTCTACGTCAACACCCATTTCGACAACAACGCGCCGAATAAGGAGGCGGCCGCCTCGCTCTTCGCCGAGACCTTCGGGCCGGCCGCCCGGCAGATGCCCGTCGTGGCGACGGGCGATTTCAACACGAACCCGACCGCGCAGCGATACGAAGCCCTGCAAGGCCGTGCCGCCACGGGAACGCTCTTCGAGAACGCCGCCGACTTGGTGGCCAAGAAGGAGCTTGCTCAAGCCGCAACGCCCGACGAAGCCGCGCGGACGGAGTCGTTTGTCAATGCCGACCAGTTGATCGACCATGTCTTCGTCGGCGGTCCCGGGGACAAAGAGGTGACGCGGTGGGTGTTGGAGGCGCCCGTCTACGGGCCGGACAACCGGCGGCCTTCGGACCACCCCGCGGTCTACGCCGAGCTCTCCTTCAACCTGCGGCCGTGACGCCCGCCAAGGCGCCCCGGCGGCGCCTTCATTCCTGCTCGGTGGCGCGCAGGCGCTCGATACCCTGCTTTGCCTCGGCGTTGTCCGGGGCGATCTCGATGGCGGCCTCGTAATGCTCGATGGCCGTTTGCCGCCTGCCCTGTTGCTCGTAGAGCTGGGCCATATTGACGTGGATGCGGGCGTTGTCCGGGTAGTTCTCCAATGCCTTGGCATAGCTTTCCAGCGCCTCGCCGATCTTCCCCTGAAGGGTGAGGACGCGGGCCTGGTTGTAGTAGGCCACGCGGTCCGCCGGATCGATCTCGAGCGCCGCTTGGTAGTGCGTGACGGCCTTGTCCAGCTTGCCCTGTGCGGCCAGGGCGTTGCCCATACTGTTGTGCGTCTCCGGCGTGGGGGTACCGTTCTCGAGCGCATGCGCGTAGTACCGAATCGCCTCGTCCAGTTCCCCGGCCAGGGCGTACTGGCGGCCGGCGTGGTTCGCGGCCTCGACGTCGGCCGGGTCCAGTTCGAGGCACTTGTCGAAGTAGGCGATGGCCTCGTCGCGGCGTCCTTGGGCGGCCATCACGGCGCCGAGGTTGAAGTTGGCCTCGCGGTGCGACGGGTCGATCTCGAGCACGCGCAAGTAGTGCTTGACCGCCTCCTCGAGTTTTCCCTGCACCGCGAAGAGGTTCGCGACGCCCGCGTAGGCCTTGATGTTGAGCTCATCCAACTCGAACAGCGCGTGGTACAGCTCGATGGCGAGGTCGGGCTCGCCCATGGTCTCGAGGGTCTCGCCGAGCGTGGGGACCGAATCGGGGTCGGCGCCGCCCAGGCGAACGCCTTCGTTGTACAGGGCCTCGGCCTTCCTGTACTCGCCCTCGTGGGCCAAGGCTATGGCGAGATTGCAATAGGCCGAGGCCAGTTGCGGGTCGAGTTTCAGGGCCAGGCCGTAGTGGACGACGGCCTTGTCCCACTGCTTGAGGGCCGCGCAGGCCGTGGCGATGTTGTTGTGTATGCCTGGGTGCGTGGCTACCGCCCGCAGGGCGGTCTCGTAGAGGCGTACGGCCGCCTCGAACTCGCCGCGCTCCGCCAGCAACAGCCCGAGGTTGTTGTTGATGTTCGGGTTCGCCGGATCGATCGCCAGCCCTTCCCGGTAGTAGCCGATGGCGTCGTCTTTGCGCCCTTGGCGCAGGGCGATCTCGGCCAGGCCGGTGTGGGCCATGGCGCCGGTGAATTCCCCATGTGCTTCGATGGCCTGCTCGTATTCGGCGGCCGCGTTCTCGAGCTCGTCGATCAGCTTGAAGGCCTGGGCCCGCTGCAGGTGCCAGTAGTCCTTCTCGGGCACGTACGGGGCCAGCGGGATGGCGGCCACCGCACAGAGCGCCGCGCCCGCGCCCACGGCCGCCCCCGCCCGCACGAAACGGCGCTCCCGTGCGAATTGGACCACCCGCGCCACGCCGTAGGCGCCGAACAGAAACAGCAGGGGGATCAGAGGCACGCGAAACCGGCCCGACACCAGGAACGGCAGGAACGACGCGAAGTAGACGAAACCGAAGAGCAGGATGAAGGCGCTCATCGCGACGACGCGCCGCCGGGCTTCGGGATCGCCGCCCTGCCCGTCGCCGCGCCGCATATCGCCGGCCAGGAGCACGAGACCCAGGACGAACAAGGCCAACACCAGCGGGAAACCGGGCAGGTAGCGCAACACGCGCGAGTGGCGCTTGGCGTAGTGCGTGACCTTGTTGCTGGTGATCTCGTACGGTCCCCAGAACAACAGCGCTTTCTTGCCGACGAGCTTGGCGGCGCGGCCAGGCTGTTGCCTAATGAAGTCCCACCCTTTCTGCCCGAAGTAGTCGTTGGCCTCGCCAAACGTGATGGTCTCCTTGCCGAGCCGGCGCGCGATGCCGTCCATTATTAGTGGATAGTGGAAGCAGGTCCACGAGAGGCTGCCGGTGAGTTCGCGCATCTCGGGTATGAGCGGCATGACGCCGTCCGTCATCTCGTTGTTGCCGATGTAGAGGTTGACGCCGCCGTTGTAGGTGATGAGAAAGAACTCCCCGGAGACCTTGTAGTTGCGGATCGTGACCGGCGCAATGACCAGCAACGTGCCGGCCGCAGTCAGCAGCGCCGCGACGAAGCACCGGCGAAACCGTGCGCGCCGCCACAGCACCCACGCCATCCACGCCACCAAGGGCGGGCCGCACAGCAGCACGTTCGACCGGAACAGCGCAAGCAGCCCCAGCGCCAGACCCACGGCGAAGGCCCTGGGATGCGTGGGGTTGTCCAACCACCAACAGGCGGCGTGCATGAGCAGCAGCGTCAGGAAAACCACGACCACCGGGGCGCTGAGCTCTCCCTCGAAGTAGATGAATCCCCAGTACACGGCCATGAACGCCGCCACAATCGATCCCACGACGCGGCCGAACAGGCGTTTGCCCAGGTAGAACGCGAAGGCGGCGTTCACCAGCCCGACGAGCATCTGCACCACGCGCGCAACGAGGTAGCGGCCCCCGCTCAGGAAGTACACCAGGGCCAGGAAGTACGGGTAGCCCGGGGGCCGCCCATAGGGCGTAGACGGTATCTTCGGGTCCGGTAGCCCGGCCGGCGGCGTCCAATCCCCGCTGACCAGCCCCGAGGCCCAGTAGTCGTGGAACTGCGGGTCGAGCGTAGGTATCGCGAAGTCGGGCTCGTGGGCGATCTCATAGAGATAGGCCGCCCGCAGCAGCAACCCGACCAACAGGATGAGGCCGAGCACAAACCAATCGAGATTTTCGATTTTCGATTTTCGATTTTCGATTTGGGACCGCCGTGACGAGTCGATGTCTTTGCTTTGGAGGGATGCTTGTGTCTGAGAGCGAATGTCAGTCAAAGCACAACACCGTCAAGTGCGGCCTCACGAGCGGAAGCCGACCCCGCCCGTCCCAATCGACAATCGACAATCGAAAATCGAAAATCACCCGGGTGCATCGGCGAGGATGGCGACGCCGGCGCTGGTGCCGAGGCGGGTGGCGCCGGCTTCGATCATGGCGACGGCCTGGCCGTAGGTCCGAATGCCGCCGGCCGCCTTCACGCCGATGGCGTCGCCCACGACCTTGCGCATGAGTTGGACGTCCTCGACGGTGGCGCCGCCCTGCCCGAAGCCGGTGGAGGTTTTCACGAAGGCGGCGCCCGCCCGCACGCTCATCTCGCACACCGCCACCTTCTCCTCGGTGGTGAGGTAACTCGTCTCGAGGATGACCTTCAAGGGGACGTCCTGGACGGCGCGGACGAGGGCGGCGATCTCCTGCTCGACGAAATCGCCGTAGCCCGACTTGAGCGCGCCGACGTTGATGACGGCATCGATTTCGGCCGCGCCGTTCTTGACGGCCTCGCGCGCTTCCTCGATTTTGGTGTGGGGGGTGTTCGCCCCGAGCGGGAACCCCACCACCGTGTCGACGTTGACGCCGGTGTCTTTGAGACGACGGGCGCAGTAGGACGTCCAGGCCGAGTTGATGGAGACCGACGCGAAGCCCCATTCGACGGCTTCGTCGCACAACTCCTCGATGTCGACCAACGTAGCGTAGGCGTGCAATTCCGTGTGGTCGATTATCCTCGCGAGCGCCGCGCGGTTCACCGGCCGGCCTCCCCGCCTGCATCGGCCATCCGCGCCAGTTCGGCCATGGTCCCCTGCATTTTCTGATAGATCCTCAGATACACGCCAAAACACGACTCGTATACGTCAATATCCACATCCGGCTCGATGGTTTCAAATGGCGGCGCCATGGCGGCCGCCGCGCTGGCCAGGTCGCCGTGCAGTCCGCCGGCCACCGCGGCGCACACGGCCGAGCCCAGGCAGGTCGCGTCCTTCTCGGCAGAGACCAGCACGGGCTTGCCGGTCACGTTGGCGATGATGCGCACCCACAAGCTGTTGGCCGCGCCGCTGCCGCACGCCCGCACCGTGTCGACGGGACATCCGCCCTGCTCGAGCGTCATGAGCACGTTCCGAATGCCGTAGGCGCAGCCCTCGAGGATCGCGCGATATAGGTGGGCGGGGCCGTGCTCGAGCGTAAGCCCGCAAATCGTGCCCCGCGCCAACGGGTCGAAGTAGGGCGTGCGGTTGCCCCGGAACGCATCGAAAACCACCAGGCCCTCCGACCCGGCCGGAAGCTGCTCGGCTTCTCGTTCCAGGCGCGCGTAGGTATCTGAATCCGGCTCGGCGCCCATCAGGGAGAACAGCCACTGGATCGTCGAGCCGCCCGAGGTCTGCCCCGCCTCGTACACGGCGTATCCGTGGCGAACCCCGTCGGGGAACGGCCCCATGATGCCGTCGATGAAGCGCGGGGTATCCGTCTCGACGATGACGACGGTGGAGGTCCCGAGCGTCAGCGACGCGCAGCGCGGGGCAAAGCAGTTCTTGCCGATGATGGCCGTCCATCCGTCCATGCCGGCGTGCGTTACCGTGCACCCCGCGGACAGACCCAGCGCGCCCGCCGCCTCCGGCAGCAACGCGCCCACCGGTTCCCCGACGTACACCACGTCGTCGGGACCCTTCGCGGTCAGCTCGTCGAGGCCCACGGATTCGTAGAGACTCGACGGCCAGCCGCCGCTGGGCGTCCAGTGCCATTTGCCCACGGCGTTGCTGTTCGACGTGGCCCACCGGCCGGCCAGACGCCGTATCAGCCAGTCCACGCCCTCGACGATGTAGGCCGCGCCGGCGTAGACCTGCGGCTCCTCGCGCTGAACCCACAGGACCTTCGGCAGCAGCCATTCCGCCGAGATGCGCCGGCCGCAGTGATCGAGCACAGGGTGGCGCGTGGCCTCGACGCGCTTCGCCTCGTCCACGGCCCGGATATCCATCCACAGGATGGCGGGCCGCAACGGCGCGCCGTTGTCGTCGCTGAACACGACCGTACACGACGTGCCGTCGACCCCCAGGGCGACCACGTCGTTCGCCGAGGCCCCGGCGTCGTCGAGACACCGCCGCACTGTAGCGCAGAGCGCGTCCCACCAATCATCCGGGTCCTGCTCGGCCCAGT
>Ga0114930_10005394_pt1 | contig 10529 bp, 14 predicted proteins | sample AnhtaG_FD_87300 | JGI IMG/M metagenome (GOLD analysis project Ga0114930, IMG submission 87300) | Deep subsurface microbial communities from Anholt, Denmark to uncover new lineages of life (NeLLi) - Anholt_01485 metaG | ecosystem: Environmental > Aquatic > Marine > Oceanic > Sediment | place... | reverse complement strand
TTTGCATGTTCTGCTCAGGTAATCGTTCAGCCAATATTCAGGTTTAGCTGTTTTGAATATTGCGTGAAGGCTCGGCGCACGGAAATCTAAATCCAATAAACAAATCTTTTTACCTTTATTGGCAAGTGATATTGCCAGATTAACTGAGAGCAGGGTCTTTCCTGTTCCACCTTTGTATGAGTGAAACGTTATGATCAATGTTTTTTCCCTCCGCCAGCATTACCTGGATCAGGTTCTAAGGGTCGATAGTGGTCAACCATCCTCTCAGCCGGATCACGATCCAGCTCCCCTATACAACCTCAAAGTGATGATTCCTTTGATGCTTGAATGTTTAGCATAGGAGCTAATAACAATTATGAATTATAACTATGAATGGTCATGAATATTGTGGATTTAAAGTATTTTGCTGTGTTCTATAGTGGTTACGTATCGAACATGATTAGGAAATGTAGCTTTCGGATATTTTCTCTTGTTGTTGCGATCTCATCATGTAGACTCCGATAATAACAAAGACTATGGCACTTACAATGAAGGGAACTTGAAACTCAATTGGCGGTTTATAGTAGTCGAGAACGGCGTTAAACCATACTATCGCAAAAAGAACCAGTGAAGACAAGGCTAGAATAATTAACCCTAACCAATAAACCCACGTTTTACGTTTCGTCAATTGAGCTTGCATTCTTTTCACTTCGTTTTATTTGTTTCAGAACCGCAGTTTCCACAAAACTTCATGGTAATAGGCATCTTTGAACCACATTTTTGGCAGGTAATTTGTGTAGGGGGATAGAGACTTTGCCCACATTTTCCACAAAACTTGTTTTCGATAGGGTTCTGTGCAGCGCACTTTTGACATATAAGAATACGTTCAACTCCAACTCTTTCTGGCGGTCTCATGGCTTGGAGCATATGCTGGCTCATAACCAGCCCCAAAGCCATTCCTAAACCAGCTGAAAAGGCTTCACTCATAAATATTTCACGACTACTAATGCCCATTCGTGATCCAAACTACTACAGCATCTTCTCCTAGTGGTTAAACTAAACTACGAACTGTTCCTCTCTTTTCTTTTTGACCTCCTTTCCAAGTTTCAATCCCTTCTCAGCTCCTAACTTAGTTGCCTCTACGTCGTATTCTACGAAGGAACGGGTAAACTCGGACAGTTTTTCTGTCATCGTCTCCAAGTCCTTTTGCGAAAAAATAGTCATTATGCCCAGGTTGTTCACCCACTGCGTCCAGCCGAGCAAGCTTCTCTGTAATACACTCAACACAAAACGCAGGGACCTTACTAGCTCCAAACGGTCTTTATCTTTAGCATCCTCAAGACGTTTCAACTGTTCAAGAATCTTCTCAGAAACTTGAATCCACCTTTCACTCAACTCTATGATCCCCTAAGTTCTACAAATGCATGCATGCGAGAATTTCTTTCAATCCCCATTTTAACTCTCTCTAAGCTGTAAGCAAGAAGAGCTTTCACCGCAAGGCGCATCGAAGGAGTTGATGTTTGTATCGCGGGGCCTTGCTCTGTTTCTTCCTTTTGCTCGCTTGAACGCAAGCATCGGTGTGCCTTGATAAATATTGTTTCGGTTTCTTAAATCATTTATTATTACTCAAGGTTTAACTTACTATAATGCGCATGCATATAGTGTTGGAACTTGGGTAGGCTTGTCTGTGCACATTCATAAGAAAGGGATTAGAACTCTAGGAATCTCCGAAAGCTTCAGAAAAGGCATTAGCAAACATTCAATTCTAGCAGGAGTCGTAATGCGAGCTGATCTGATAGTAGATGGATTCACATTCTCAAGGGTGGAAGTTGGAGGTATGGATGCCACCCAAAAGATCATTGAGATGTTTGAAGCCTTGGACAGACGTGACATTAAGATATTACTCTTAAACGGCTGTGTCATCAGCTGGTACAACGTTATTGACCTTAACCGTGTAGTTGATGCCACTGAGTTGCCCTTGATCTGTGTAACCTATAATGATTCTAAGGGTCTTGGAACATACTTCAAGGAGAACTTTCCTGAGGACTGGCAGCAGAGGACAGAGGTCTACCTCAAGAATGGTCCAAGAACACTGCTGAGACTCCGCACAGGTCATATTATCTATACTCGATTTCTAAAAATAAGCGAAGAAGAGACTTCAAGACTATTAAATAAGATTGCCCTCCATGGAGCGGTTCCAGAACCTCTAAAAATAGCTCGGCTCCTAGCAAGATCCCTCATGAGGAGTTCATTGGCTATATCTTAGTGTTCAAGCTTTGCAAATTCCGAATTAGAAGATGCGCGCATGGTAAACGGGAATAGTTGTGTGACGTTAATTAGAGACTGCTTTTTGAGACATGTTTACCTGTGATGGGAATGGGGTGACCGCATTTTGGACATTTCTTATCAGAAGTAACCTTGTATGAGGTGATGGTGTAGCCTAATCGTTGGATAAGTATCTCGTCACAGTTGGGGCAATACGTGTTTTCGTATCCGTGACCGCGAACATTCCCTACATAGGGATATAGAACTCCGGCTTTCCTCGCCATCTCACAGGTCCTTTCTAGGGTTTCAACCTTTGTTGGCGGGTTGTAGAACTTGTAGGCTGGGTAATATCGAGTGAAGTGAAGGGGCGTTTCAGCTCCAGCCTCCTTTAGATGTCTCTCTATCACCCAGCTCAGGCATTCTTCATCGTCGTTAACCCCTGTGACAACTAAGTTCACAACTTCCAAATGGAAGCCCAATTTCTTGGCCTCTCGAACGTTTCTCCAAACCTTCTCCACATCAGCCCCACCGCAGTATCTCCGATATGTTTCAGGATCGCCCTTTAAATCGATTTTTAGGCCGTCCATCCCTGACTCCCTAAGCAGTTTTAGGGCTTCTAAGGTCATGTAGCCATTGGAAACGTAGCAACAATACAAACCCTTTTTACGAGCCAACCTAAAGAGGGGTACAACCCAGTCCGTTAGAATTGTGGGTTCTTGAAAACTTACACATAACCCATCATCTCCTCCCTGAAGGGCGCTCTCCACAATTCTTTCTGGAGCGTAATATCTGGATTTGGCGGGGTTCGGCTCAGTCTTCGATAGGTGACGGTTTTGGCACCAGACGCAGTCGAAGTTGCAGGACCAGGTTGAAAGGGTTAGGGCTGTTGATCCCGGCCAGTAATGGAAGAAGGGCTTGATCTCGATGGGCCTACTCTCAAGAGCGCTAAGGTCTCCATAAACAAGCGTGTATAGCTTACCATCCACGTTCAATCTAGTCTTACAGTATCCCTTCTGACCTGGGGAGATCAAACACTTTCTCTCGCACAGACCACACCTAACCTTATCGTCATGGAGTTTCTCATAGAGCAACGCTTCATGTACCGTGGGATATTTTAGCAGTTCATGCATTTCCTCAAAACCGGTCCATTTGACCTATTTACGTTACCCCTTTGCAGTAATATCTGACAGGGCACTCCTCACATTTACGTTTCTTGCAGTAATCTAAGTTTATTCGCACGAGAGCCGATTCATAAGGCTCCACCTTTTTTAGGGCTATTCGCTGAGCTACCTTCATGGCCATTCTAGAAGGCTTCGGTTTAGCTTTCTCCCAGATCCCCCCTAACTCCCTCAAGAATATGTTGGCGCCTACTGGACCAACACCTTTGAACTCTTGCAGGCGCCTTTCTAAGTCGTTCGGACTGCTGGATTCCCTATGAAGATTCTCAAGATCGCCATACTTTTCTTTGAGGTCTTCAACGATTTTCAATAGGTTTCGGGCTGTGGAGAAATCGTATCTCGTATACCCTCCGGAATCCAGGACTTGAACCAGCCGATCCCATCCAGCCTCAAGTATCTTTTCCAGCGTAGTCAATCCTTCCGCTTCAAATTGGCGGTAGGTCCTCTTAGCGATCTCTGCTGAGATCCTTTTAGCAAACAATATTGAAGCCAAGAACCACTTGAATCTATCCTCTGACCTAGTCAGGTCCAAGCCGAGCTCCTCAGAATAGCTTTGAAACTTTGAAAGAGCAGCTTCAACATTCAAATGAAGTCACCTTGGGTAACTTAGGGTGTTAATTATGTCTCCTTTCTCAAGCCAACCCCGTCTGGCGATACCTACTCCGAATCGCATCCACCCCATTTCGGATACGCTGTGAGCGTCTGTGCCGATGCGCGCGCGCTGAGAAGTGCGCATTTTTTCCATTTAGAAATTTGCAGTGACTATATTAACCTAGGCTTGGTTTCACTCATGTTTTACCCCGGTTTGACCTTTCAACCACTTTGCAACCGTTTTCAGGAAGGGATTTGTACTGACATCAATTACGGGCACCCTTACATTCGTCTCCCTAATAATAATGGCATTTTCATATTTGGGCATTAATGCCCATTCTACAGCAGACCAATGCACTATTCCTTGAAGTTGTTCTTTGACCACATCATCGGTTGGGGGCATTCCAGAATGTTTAAAAGCGATGCCTTCTGCCCAAAGCAAACGGTTTCCAAGTCCACCCGCTGGCACTCCTAAACTCTGCATTTTCACTAAATCCTCAAGAGAATGCTGTATGGATTCATGAATTATGACTTCTTCCCAAGGTTTGTAAGTTACCTTTACCATCAATTTTTCCTCATACTAACGGCCTTTCTTTTTCAGTTTTATATTTTCACATCGCGCGCTAGGTTTTTTCAAGATCTCATTTAATGCTCCAAAGAGCTTCTCTCCAAGGCTTTCCCGACTTGACGGTAGAAAAAGATAGGGGAACCTATTCCAACAAGGATTGTTAAAACAGCAGCCCATGTTATACTTATCATGCCGAAGATGCTAAAAGTGAGGAATATTGCTCCAACACCACCCATGTTTAAGAGGGAATGAAGGCACATGGTCTTACGAATGCCCCATCTAGACGTGAGCTTAAACCAGCCTTTCCATGTCAGCAAATCTCTTATCCTCAACGGGGCTGAGAGGTCTGTCTCTTGCAGTTCCTTAAGCGGTTCTCGCCTCATCAGTTCTATCGTCTTCGGTAATACCGCTACACTCAGTATACCTATGGCAACAAAAAGAACTAGCACCAATATAAATTGGTTGAGGATAACGAAGACACATGAAAGAAGCATAAGAAAGCTTATCATAGCACTTATGTAGTATGTCTTTTCCTTCTTTCGGCGGGCTTTCACAACACCAACTACCACCATCAAACCGAAAAAGGCAACACCAAAGAGCATTAACCCATAGAGAGGATTCATCATTTTTCACCTCCTCTTAAGATGCCACTTCTCTGTTGCCAAATCATATTCGACTAGCCCCTCAATCTTAAGCTTTGGCAATATATATCTAACATACTGCTGTGGTAGCCATGTCCTGCTAGCTATCTCGCTAGGGTTTAAAGCCTCTTTTTTGAGAACCTCCAAGATTCTGTCTCTTAGACTTCTCGCCAATCCACTTCACCTCTTTTTAAGGCGCCACTTATCCGTTTCATAATCATATTCGACCAATTCGCCTTCTTCCAGCTTCAACAATCTAGATATATGATAATCTGTTGGTATGCTTAGCCTTTCAGATAGTTCAGGCTCGGTTAAAGCCTCTTTTTTCAGGGCTTCCAAAATTCTGTCTCTTAAACTCTTCGCCACGCTTTCACATCCCTAACAGTTTTCGGCAATAAAACCTCCATTTTTCATTTCTCCCAACCCATTCACCAGTGACCGGTCATAGCAACTTTTTTAGACCCGCACTTTGGGCATTTTGGTTTTTGCCATTCTTAGAATTTCTTGATATTGTTCCTGATTTAGATAAGTAAAAAGGCTATCCAAATGTGTTACCCTCATTGAAGATATAGTTATTCCATCTGAAAACCTAGATAGCGAGTTTGTTCTTATCAAAGTGTCCTATGATGGGAAATGTGAAGTGGATAAGATCAAGAAGGGGCAGAATATTAGAGCTAAGGTCATGTATCGAGTGAAAGAAGGGCAAATGGTTTTTTCTTCAATTCGAGCAACCGATGGTGCTGTTGGCATAGTACCGCATGAGCTAGACGGTGCTTTAGTGTCACGGACTAGTTATCGCGTCTTCGATTGTGGCGTTCTACAAGACGCTGTTTATCTTTGGGCTGTCATTAGGTCGCATGAACTTAGAGCTGATATGCAATCAATATCTACAGGCTCAAGTCACTACACTACTCGATGGCCTGATATTGGACAATTACTAATTCCTTGGCTACCAGATGATCAACGCAGAGTTATAAGTCAAGAAATCTTGGATTCTTGGGATTTAGAACGTGAAGTTACTAAAAAGCGAAAGACTGCCCTTGAGAAACTGGCTTTCCTAGATATTGATTCCGATAAAAGCAGACAGCGATGGAAAAAATCGAAAGCTCCACAATGAGAACTCCCTTTATATAAAAAGTAGATAGAATTGACCATCACCCAATTTTTTCAGCTTTTATTCATCAACCGATTTTTTATATCAACCGAAAGGTAACACCTACAAGAAACATCTCAATCACCCGAAGACGCAACACCAGAAACTCCTAAACCTTTTTTATCTCCCAACACCCATAAACGCAACAGAACCGTTATGACTATTGAGGCTAACACACTTTACTATGGTGACAATCTGGATATTCTTAGAAAGTATATTCCAGATGAATCCGTTGATTTGATATATTTAGACCCACCATTTAATAGCAAAGCAGACTACAATATTTTATTCAAAGAGAAAACAGGAAAATCCTCAGTAGCACAAATTCAAGCGTTCAGCGATTTTTGGCATTGGGATCAAAATGCAGAAAAAACTTACGTTGAACTGCAAGAATATCCCAAGTACACTTCAATGGTACAGTTTCTTCACGCATTTCTTGGTAGAAATGATATGATGGCTTACTTAGTTATGATGACTGTAAGACTTAGAGAACTTCATAGGGTTCTAAAACCTACAGGGTCTCTTTTTATTCATTGCGATCCTACAGCAAGCCACTATCTAAAAATAATATTAGATTTGGTGTTTGGATTTAATAATTTTAGAAACGAAAATATTTGGCGACGTACAGGGGCACATAACAAGATTAAACGTTATGCTCCAATTCATGATACTATTTTGTTCTATTCAAAAACTGGCGATTATCATTGGAATTATCCCAATAGACCATACATGAAAGGTCATATCGAAGAATATTTTGTCAAAGACGAAAAAGGTTATAGAACCAATTACTATGGAAATGTATTAACAGGTTCTGGGGTCAGAGGAGGATTTTCAGGAAAACCGTGGCGTGGATTTGATCCAACACCTAAGGGACGACACTGGGCAATACCTAAAGCGGTTGTTGACGAAATAGACGAGGATCTTTCAAGTATGAATACACAACAAAAATTAGACCGCTTGTTTGAACTTGGTTACATTAAGATTTATCCCAACCAAGCTTGGCCTATCTATGAAAGATACTTGAATGAAGATGATGGACAGCCACTATTTGATATTTGGGCATTTCAACCATATACTGGTGGCACCGTCTTTGGTACAGATAAGGGAATAGATGAAGATGTACGTTGGCTTACTCCAAAGGATAAAGAAAGACAAGGTTATCCAACTCAGAAACCCATAGGAATCTTGGAAAGAATTATCAAATCTTGCACAAGTGAAGGGGATATAGTCTTAGACCCTTTCTGTGGATGTGGAACAACTATTATTGCAGCCCAGAATCTTAAGAGAAAATGGATTGGAATAGACATTACACACCTTGCCATTTCGCTCATCAAAGCACGTCTCAGAGAAAAAAAAGTAATCATAAAAAAAGATTATAGAGTGATAGGTGAACCTGTAGACCTTGCAAGTGCGACACAACTAGCCGAATCTAATGCTTTTCAATTTGAATGGTGGGCTTTATCGCTTATAGAGGCTAGACCCACAGGAGGAACAACAGGTAGAAGGGGAAAGAAGGGAGCAGATAAAGGCGTGGATGGGTGGTTGACTTTTCGTGAAGGTGATAGTCTTAATCTGCGAAAGATTGTGGTTCAAGTTAAAGGCGGAGTCCATGTGGGCGCAAAAGACATAAGGGATTTGCTTGGAACCGTCCAGAACACAAAATCTGCAATGGGTATATTCATAACTTTACATGAACCGACTAAACCAATGAAACAAGCTGCAATGGAAGCAGAATATTACATATCGCCAACATGGGGACACAAATACCCCAAAATTCAGATTCTCACAATCAAAGAACTCTTAGAAGGCAAAAAACCAATAATACCACACGCTCAACTAGTTTAACTCCATCACAAATAACTTAACAGTATCCTTCAAAGGGGTTCTGGTTCCTCTGCGTCGGATTCTGGGCGTGTTTTTTTTCGTCGGATAACAGGTTTTTGCTTAAATGCGAAGACAAACAATAGTATTGATTATGGTTCAGGGAAAAACCGTTTCTGTAATTGTTTTGTTAACATCTTTACTCATCTCAATTTTTTCACTCGTCTATGTATACTGTTTTCTAGAATTGAACATCAACGATTGGATAGCGTTGGTGTCTCTTTTGCTCTTAGGATGGATTTTTATGCTTAGTGGTTTAGGAGAAATCTTGAAAGTGTTAAGGCAATCTAAACTCAAAATTGTGCGGTCTTATGTAGAGGTAAAAAATGAGGGAACTAAAGGAGAGTTCAAAGATGTCTATTGTGTTATCGAGAATGTTGGAAGTGAAAAAGCCACAGATTGCGAAATCGAAGTAACAGTAGAGAATCATAATTCTTATTGTTTAAGGGGCAGTCACTTTGATCTTAAACCAGATAAGAAAGAACCTATACGTTTTCAACAGATAGTTAAGAGCACTGGAAAAACATCAGACACATCCGAGAAATCTCCAACTTTAAGCATAGGTCATGTATACGAGTGTGAAGTGACGTTTTATGGAAAGAATTTTAGAAAGAAAACTCATCATTTAAAGCTAGACCTTTCGTCATGGGAAAAGGTAGGAATTATTTTGGATTGACAATCTTGCTTACACGCCTAAATCTCGCGCATTTTTCAGTTGAGATTGAAGAAAATGTTAAATTCTGAAGAAAACGAATTACACGTTAAGGAAGAGGAAATGCCCAGAAAAAAAACAAAGGTTTCGTCATATAAGAGACGTAAACCTAGTGGTGCTAGAAAAACGGTAAGTGTGCGAGGTTATTCTAGGGGTGCTAAGAAGATAACAATCAAGTATCCAAAAAGGAAAACTAGGAAGAAGTGATGGGATGGCAAAAGATGTTTCTCGTTTTTTCTTGGATTCCAATGTTATCTTGGATGTTATCGAAAGACGGAAAAATGAATCGATAATGTTGTTGGAATATATCAGAGAGGCAAAGCTATTTTGTTGTACTTCTAGTTTTGCTCATGCTGAGTTAGTGGACATCGAACAAGAGTTTACTCATATTACAAATATGTTGGGTAAGCGATTTACCTTGAATGAAATTTTACGGGCGCGAAAGCAAAAACGCCTTATTCTTGAACAGCGGGAAAATGCTATTGATAGAGTTAAGGATTTTTTTAAACAGTATCGAATAGAAACTTGGGAATTAGATGAGAAAGGTTGGAGTACTGTTATAGAAGTACTTAGAGACCTGAATGTAAAAGCTCCAGACTCTATTCATGTTGCAACTGCACTAGAATCTGGTTGTACCTTTTTCGTTACTAATGATGAAGAATTGGGTAAGGAAGTTAAGAAGAAAATCAAGTGGGTAAAACCTAGTCAAGCTCTAGATATGTTAAAACGAACCTAATTTTTGATTCCCTTTGGTACAAATAGATGGTGTGCCTAATGGCATTTGACCCTTCTTTTTATCCGATGCTCTTAACTTTCTCTGCTATAGGTTTTACCATTCTAATCTCAGGCTCTACGGTAAGATACACTATATTAAGAAAAGTTCCAATCAGACGATGGTATTTCCGAGTGTTTGTTATAATAAGTACATACTTGTGGATACCAGGGATAATGCTTGCGTTTTCACCAATCCCAATTTTGTGGGACCTCTTGAATGGGAGCCTCATCTTATCGTATTATGGACTTTTAATAATTTTCTCCGCATATTTTCTTGCTTTTCTGTTTATACCCGGAGGTTTTGTTTTTGGTTACGCCTACCTCAGGACGGAGGAACATTTCATGAAAAAATTCAAAGCCGAGTTAAAGACTAAAAACTTAGAAGATTTTCCAGATTCTAGTGAAACCAAATAAAGTTTGTACAGATAGTGAAATTTAATTTCCGTTAAATATGTACATTCCCATCTTTTTCACACCCTTTAATATACCAAGAAAATCTCCACAGGTTATCTTTCATCGTAGCCCCATGTTTTAAGCCTTCCTTTTTACCTCAAACGAGACCCCCTTCGACCTGCCAGCTTTGTACTTACACTTCATTTTTTCACCCCATATCCTTCAGTTAAACCTCTCCCGGTCGATCGCCCTCTCCAAACATTAAGCTGCAGTTTTTATGTCCACCCTCACCCGCTTTCCCAACTCCTCGTTTATTTCTCCAGAAACAGCGTCCAACATCTCCACGCGCCTGCTGCCATCCTCTGCCGAAAGCACACAGGCGAAGTAGGGGTAG
>Ga0114930_10005391_pt1 | contig 10531 bp, 8 predicted proteins | sample AnhtaG_FD_87300 | JGI IMG/M metagenome (GOLD analysis project Ga0114930, IMG submission 87300) | Deep subsurface microbial communities from Anholt, Denmark to uncover new lineages of life (NeLLi) - Anholt_01485 metaG | ecosystem: Environmental > Aquatic > Marine > Oceanic > Sediment | place... | reverse complement strand
CCACTGTGCTGACCCCGCCAGTTCTTTGGCGCACTCTTCATTAACTCACGGTAAAAATCATCCCATTCCCTGTACAATGCCTTTTGTTCATCAGTCAACTCATAATCCATGCTATCCCCCTCCTTCGCTATCCTGCGCAATATTGCTATGGTAGCTGACTTGTCATTCGTGAGTAAGCGGTGCAGATAATCGACACCGATTATCACGCAAAGGCTATTATACCACCTTTTTTCAGTGTCTGGTCAATCTATGGTGGCTCTATACTGCATTCTGCGGGAAAAGATATAATAACCAAGCATGAGGGGTATCAGTATGGAAAGAAATCAAGGCAGACGCATCAGTGCAGAGGACAAGCTGGGCATACTGGGGGAGGGGAGGCAGTCGGGGACTATGGTAAGTGAGTTGTGTCGACGCCATCAGGTTAGCCATGCCCAGTTCTATCGGTGGGAGAGAATCGCCAGGGAAGGAGCTCTGGAGGCACTGCGCAATGGCGCAAGAAAGGCCAAAGGCGCGCTGTTCTATTGGTTCCTTAGCAAGTCTGGGCATTTCCTTTTTTTCAAAGTCTGCACACTCCAAAATTGAATACTGACGATGCTACAGTGAATAAGCCCTTTTGGGAACAGTTTTATCAACTCTTCACACCGCCTCGCCTTCTCAACCTACAAGCGACGCTCCCACTATTGATTTATTTATCTCCAAACTGACTGCAATCGCCGACGCACCAGCAATGGCTCGATACAGCCTCTCTATCTTGAAATCTTTCGTGTAGCCATAAGCACCATGAATTCGCCTAGCTAGTTCTACTATCTCCATTGTGATGGGCACCACGAATATCTTGGCCGCAGCTGCCTCGGTCATCCAATTTTTTGCTCCTTGGTCTTGAAGGAAAGCTGTCCTGTAGGTCAGCCATCTTGCCGCTTCTATTTTTGAGTGCATCTCAGCCAACATCCACCGGATACCCTGCATACTCGATATCGGCTTGCCCCTTACTATTCTTGAATCGGCATATTTTAAAGCCTCATCCAAGGCAGCCTGGGCTATGCCCACACAAGTGGCACACTGTTCCACCTTTTCGATGGCTATCCAATACAACAATGCCTTGAAGCCTTCCCCTTTGTCGCCCAGCAGGTTTTCCTTTGGCACTCTCAAATTTTCGTAATATATATCAGCCGCCTCTATTCCACCACCCCCCATTAACTCCCATACTTTTGAAGAAGAATATCCCTCTACATTCTTTTCGATGATAAAGGCGCTACATTTTCCGGTCTCATCCTTGGCATACAGCACAGCGTAACCATCACGGGCACCGAAGGTACTAAAACGCTTCATGCCGTTTATAACATAATCATCTCCGTCCGGTATGGCAGTGGTGATTAGTGAATCAGGGTCTGAGCCAGTTTCTTCTTCAGTGAACTGTATGCTGGAGCAAGCTGTTCCGTCACAGATAGGAGGGAGATATTTCTCCTTTATTTCCTCTGAACTGAAGTGGGCAATGCACTCGGGGATACTGTTGTTAAATCCTACTAACCACCAAGCACCTGTGCCGGTGTAAGCTAGTTGCTCGACCGCCAAGATACAGCTCAAATTTCCAACCTCAGTTCCCCCGTACTTTTGCGGAACTGTCATTCCGAATAGTCCAAGTTTAGCCAATTTCTTAGTCAGGTACTGCGGTATTCGTCCCTCGCGGTCTAATTGTGCCGCTATTGGCTCGATTTCACGTTCAGTGAACTCCCGCACCACCGTTTGAAGCATCAATTGCTCTTCAGTCAAATTAAAGTCCATAGAAAACCTCCTCACGTTCTTGGCATCTTCTTTTTTATTTTCGCCTAGCGGTTTCGAGGCACTTTTTTGCACTCTCCTTGCAAAAAGCGGTGTCACCAAATATCATCGGAGCACTCTTGGTTCAGCAGAAGTGCGGAGGTAGAAACCTAGATCGGGTTACCAAGTAAACGATTGCTCCTTATACTAAGCTAGCTCTCTGTTGCACCCTCAGCTATCTCGCTGACCATTGCCTCAGCGTTAGGCCCTAGCATAGCGTCCTCATACCCATGAGCAAACCAGCACGCGACCTCCTAGGAGCATTTAGAGAAATTGAAGAGCAAGCCGCATGTCAGCAATGCAGACTGTTGTGCCCTAAAGAAACTGATGTGCCTCCCATACTAATTCCTAGTGGGACGAAGTTGATATTCGGTGTCGAGTATTATACCACATTCCATCAAGCCCAGACCAATATTTGGTGAAAGAACAATATACGATTAGGAGGAGCTAGGGGGTTCCCAATACTAGCGTAAGCAAAAGCCTAATGTTGATATGGCTGTGCGAGACCGCAGCTGGCAAAGCAATACAACGATCAAAGCAACCTTACCGGTGCAACAAGGCAGAGGTGGGTCCTTTTTAGTAAGCATAGTGGCTCTTGATTTGCGGGAAACACTGGGCAAAATTGATCGCCAAAGTTGGCTCAAGTATAAGGAGCTCAGATATTGCACGCTTGTCATTAAATGTTTGTTTGAAAGATTGCTTTAGCGGTCTAAAAGAATAGCGGGAACTAATACTCCAAGTATTGGCTGCTTTTTCTCTTTCCGACTGACAAACTTATTCGGCGACCTTCGGTACTAATGCAAAAACTATTGTCCTTTCTGCCTCCAGCACTCTTTATTTTACCCTGTAGTAAAACCGGTAGCTTCAATCTCTATCAGACTTTCTGGTGTGAGGAGATTAGTCTGTATCAGGGTTCTAACTGGCGGCTCTTCTACCAAGAGTGGAGCATGCTTCTGATAGTAGTCTAATTCCGCAGCTCTAATGCGTGGTATATCCTCCACATTCTTAAAGAGTATTACGGTCTTAGCAATGTTGTTCATTGAACCCCCAGCCTCTCCACCAAGCCTGATACTTGTAGTATCTGCTCTAACCTTTCCCTATCCTGAACATTTTAGTCCCACATACGGGGCACACACCCTGGGTTGCCGGTTTGCCGTTCTTCATGATTATGGCCTTGGTATCCCTCATTTCCCTTTTGGCTTTGCATTTCATACAGTATGCTTGCATCTGCTCTACCTCCCTTTTTGAGTATGACGATAAACCTTTTGTTCTGTAATGTCAATAGCTAAATATGCAGACGCAAACTCAATATAGAGGTAATAAAAGCTTGAAAAGTTGGTCCGCTTGTTTCAGACAAGCCTTTAGGAGCACCACGGTCAGAAACGAGGCTTGCCAAACCCCTTATGAGTAGTAAACGCCTCAGAAACTGGGCTTTGCAACTTTCCCTATTCGGCGGCTCGCCACGGCGAGAATCTGGGCTTTTCAATTAGCTGGTAATGGGACAGGATTCGAACCTGTCACCTTCGGGCCGCGGGACCGAAGAGCTTCCAGTGCTGATACCCGTTAAACATTCTGACGGTTTGTGTTCTATGTTAGCTTGGATAGTTCTCAGATTGGCAACCTCTACTCTTAAAAGTGATGCTATGTGGTGCTTGACATTTATGCTAAGGAGAGTACACTATAGTCGTACGTCAGCTATGGTAGAATAGTGGTAGGTTACCTACGAATATCGGACGCGAATATCGAACGCGATTTAATAATGCCTCCTAGGTTATGTCCAGTATAGGAAATGGTTGGGATTCGAGATTAACTCATGTATGACGATTGAAAAGAAGGCATGAGGCGAGGAGACCTAGCGAACCCGTAATGTGAAGTTGAACCTTGTCCGTCCTGAAATATCGACGCATGCCAAAGAAATTGCTGACAGGAGGGCGGTAAAGTGAAGTTAGGTGTTTTGCAACCTGTTCCTTACTCTGAGGTAGACAGGCCTACCGAGAATATATTTAAAGAAAACTTCAAGACCATGGCAAGAGCAGGAACAGAGGTCGATGTTTTGTGGCTCAAAACTGGCTATACCGAACCAACATATATTTGGACAGAAACCTATAATGCGGTGGAGGTGGTAAAGGCCTGCTATAGAGCTTGGAAAACGGGTTATGATGGCATAATTATAGGATGCACTCAGGACCCAGGGCTGGTTGAAGCTCGTTCCATAGTTGACATCCCGGTAACTGGTGTTACCGAATCATCGATAGCTATTGCTTCTACTCTAGGAAACAAATTTTCGTTTGTTAGTCTCCTGCCAGCGGAAGCAGCTTCCATAGCCGATAAGATCAGGAGATACGGTTTGACCGATAGGCTGGCGAGTATCAGGTATACTGAGCTCAGTTCTGTACAAGCAAAGAGATTGTATGCAGACCCGGGAAAATTGATAAGCGTGTTTAGGAAGGTAGCAACCAAAGCAGTAAGAGAGGACAAAGCCGAGGTAATAATTGCTGGCTGCACTATTCTGGGCTCTATTCTCACTCATCAAAAGGTACACAATATAGACAGTGTACCAGTACTAGACCCGGTATGGGCTGGGATAAAAATGGCAGAGGTGCTGGTGGACTTGAAAAAGGCTTACGGCGTAGGGGTATGCCGGGCAAGTATATACTCGGCCCCTCCCGATTGGGAGAAGGAAATACCGATAGAACTTTAGATTAGTGGAGGCCGTCTGAAAAGATGACCTCCACTAATCGTATAAGGAGGTGAGCTATCATGAAAATCGCATTAGAATGAAGAAACTAGATTAACTATTTCGGAAATTACATTCAAAAAGAAAGGAGAAGGTAATGGCACAAGAGAAAGAATCGTGGCTGCAGAGAATGGCAAGAACGCATCCTGACTTTGAGCTTGAGCGTGTGCCCCAACAAAGGCGGCTACCGTTTTGGGCTTTGTTCGCCATCTTCCTGGGTTTTCAAAGCATTATAGCACCGACTATGGCTGGGGCAGGTATGTCCATGGGGATTCCATGGTCGCAAGGATTCTGGGCGATAATCATCGGTGTTCTTTTCATTGCCGTTTTTATTGGGCTGACTGCCTGGATAGCCTACCGTGAGGGCTTTAATGCCGGCATACTGCTTCGGAATGTCTTCGGCCATTGGGGCTATAAGGTTCCCCTGTTTATCCTGGCGGCTACCACCGTGGTATGGTTTAGCCTGGATATGTTTATGGTTGGAACAATGAGCGAGAGCCTCATTGGTTCTGTCGGCGGATTTTTTGTAGCCCCAGTAATTTTCATCGCTCTAGGTTTGTTTGCCGTTCTCTACGGCATTCACGGACCAAAGTGGGTGGCCTATGCCACCATCCCCTTCATGATTATAGTCTATATCTGGATTATTGTGTACCTGAATAATCTGGTAGGTGGATGGCAGGGACTATTAGCCTATGAGCCGATAGAACCTTTTTCCATGGCCTTTGGCATTCAGATGGTAGTAGGAACATGGATTGCCAGCGCCATGTGCAACCCAGATTTTACTCGATTTACCAAGAGTAAAGTAGGGCTCATTGCTTATCCGCTATCAACAATAATCATGATAGGTTTGGCTGGCTATATTGGGGCTATGGGCTGGATAGCAGTAGAGGGGTTTGGGCTAGCCGAGACAGTGCTCGCGCTGCCAGGAATGATATTTGTTGTCGGTCTGGTGCTCATTTTTCTTATGGTATCCAATAACGCTCCCGAGTCACAGTATAGCTATTCTATACAGTTTGGCATTGTTTGGCTGAAAACCAAGCACCTTTTTGTCATAATTTGTGCTCCAATACTGCTTATCGTAGCCACTATTATCCGATTCGTCACCGGCGGACCTGACTTCATGTTTGCCTATATGCCATTCCTTGTTTGCACCGCCACTCCACTTGTTGGAGTCGTTTATGCTGACTACTGGCTGCTAAATAAGGGGCATTATCCAGAAATCCGCGAAATGACGAGAGGTGTGAACGGAATAGCTCTTGCTTGTTGGGTTATTGGCTCAGCGGTGAATTATTGGACATCGGGTATGATGGAAGCTACTCCTACCCTTGGTTTTCAGTATGGGATTCCCGGAATCAATGGTGCGGTGGTAACCTTCATCCTCTACTGGATTTTGTATAAGGCGGTTCGTCTTAAGCCGCTGGAACAGCTTAGCTAAGGAGGGAACACAGATTTAGATAAATAGACCTCAAACCATTTGGGACAAAGCTAAAAATCACAAAGGTTATTTGTCAGCTCAGCCTTATGTCTGAGAAAGAGTGAATTGCGGACATAGAATAATGAGCTGATAAATGATGTAGCGATTTGATGCCTTACAAAATCTACATTACGCCAAGATTAAGGTGGAGAGGGGTAGGGCACAAATTGGTGGGGATAGACATGAAAAAGGCGTAAAATGATGTATTGAAAAAGGGAGAACACTAAAAATAGGAAAACTAATTATTCCAAAGGAGGCGTGAAATGCTACAAAGGAAGCCAGTGAGTCCAATGTTCCCCAAGCTTTTTGAACCCGGTTATATCGGCAATCTGTGGGTTAAAAACCGTCTGGTAACCGCCTGTATCCAGACTTCCTACGGTTCTAAGGACGGGTGTGTTACCGACCGTATAATAAGGCATTACGCAGACTTAGCTAAGGGGGGTGCTGGTCTGGTCACGATAGACTGTGTCTATATCGGCGATGAGGCTAGTAAGGAGTCTGAATGCGAGTTAGGTTTGAGTGTTAATGACTTCCGAGCCGGAATGCAATGGCTAACAGCAACCATAAAGGCAAACGGAGCGAGGTCCTGTGTCCAGCTAGAACATGCCGGCATTCAGAGATTCCCCGGGGTAGCTCCGATAAAGGGACCATCCGCTATTCCCTGGGAAGAAATCCCACCGGGTGCTCCTCCCCCCGAAGAGCTTACTATCCCAGAAATCCAGGAGATTGTGGGGCAATTTGGTGATGCAGCATTAAGGGCTAAGGAATGTGATTTCGATGCGATTGAAGTTCATTGCGGGCACGGTTATCTGCTGACAAATTTCCTCTCATCAGTTCGTAACCGACGCAACGATATATATGGTGGCAGCTTTGAAAACAGAAACCGAATTGTGCTTGAGATTATAGACGATATACACAAGAAAGTAGGCCCAGACTATCCCATAAGTGTCAGGGTAACCTGTACCGATTATGAAGAGGGTGGTATCAGCATAGAGGACACCAAGGTACTATGCCAGGCACTGGAGAAGGCTGGGGTAAATATTATCCATGTCTCAGGTGGAACCCACCACGTTATTGACCATGAGCATGCCCCGATGTATGGACCCCTGGCTAATAATGTCTGGGCTGCAGAGGAAATCAAGAAGGTGCTTAATATCCCCGTTATTGCTTCAGGGTCAATCACCACTCCTGAACTGGCAGAGCAGATACTGGAAGAGGGGAAAGCAGATTTTGTTAGCTTTGGCAGACCGTTTATCGCTGACCCCTATTTCCCAATAAAAGCCCAGGAGGGGCGTCCAGAGGATATCTGCCCCTGTATTCGCTGCTTGGATTGTGTTGCTAGAGGGGTTATGGTAGGTTCAGTAAACTGCGCGGTGAATGTAGCTGTAGGTAAAGAAGAGCAGTTCAGGATAACCCCGTCAGCTAAGCCTAAGAAGGTGGCAGTAGTTGGCGGAGGACCATCAGGGATGGAGGCAGCTAGGGTGGCTGCTCTCAGAGGTCATGAGGTTACCTTATTTGAGAAGAGGAAATTGGGCGGCATGCTTATAGAGGCATCAGCTCCTGAATTTAAGGCAGATATAAGGAAGCTCATTGACTATTTATCCACCCAGGTTAAGAAAACGGGAGTCAAGGTCATAAATAGTGAAGCTACCAGCAAGACCATCAAAGATGGCAAGTTTGACGCAGTTATAGTGGCTATCGGCGCTACTCCTTGGACTCCTGTTGTTTCAGGGTTAGACAAGCCTTCTGTAGTTGGTGCCTTGGATGTCCTTGATGGAGCTAAAACGGGCAAGAGTGTAATTGTTGTCGGTGGCGGAAGGATTGGGTGCGATGTCGCTCTATTCCTAGCCGAGCAGGGGAAGAAGGTAACCATTACGACGAGAGGAGATGCAATAGCCCGAGAGTTTAATCAGGCTGAGCATATAGCCTTTTTCAAACGGTTATCCAAACAGAATGTTGAAATAATAACTGGCGTCCACTTGACAGAGGTTACTGATAGCGGCGTGATTGTTTATGATAGATGGGGAACGAAGAGCGACCTCAAGGGAGATAGCGTGGTTTTAGCTGCTGGGCTTAAAGCGAATAGAGGTCTATTTGATGAGCTTTGGCAGATACCAACTCTGGAGATTTACGCAGTTGGTGATTGTGTGGAGCCACGCACGATTTATGACGCTATCCATGAGGGGTATTGGGCTGCGTACGCGATTTAAGCGCTTTAGCAATTGATATATTATCTGCCCACTGTTGGCAGTGATATTAACTCCGAGGAGGTATAGTAATGGCAAAAAGAGGGAGGAGAACCGATTCTTCCGAAGAGAAGGTGGTTAGGACAGTTTGTAAAGACTGCCACGTTGCCTGCGGGGTGCTTGCGCATGTTAAAGACGGCAGACTAGTGTTGGTTGAAGGAGACCCGGACCACCCACTGAATCAAGGCACGATGTGCCCCAAAGGCCTGGCCATTAAACAGACTGTATATCATCCCGACCGTATTGTCTATCCCATGAAGAGGGCTGGGGAAAGAGGGGAGGGTAAGTGGCAGAGGATTTCCTGGGATGAAGCTTTGGACACCATAGCCGCCAAGCTTAAAGAGGTCATAGATGAGTACGGCCCTTATGCCATCTTAGGTTCTATGGGCGGCAAGCCCAGCAAAAACATGCGTGCCTGGTATGGTGTTGTGAATTCACTGGGTAGCCCCAATGTAGGGTGGACTGACGCCCCATTTTGCTTTGGACCTTGGCCTATCGCCGCCATGTCCACCTATGGAGGCTTTATTAGCTGGGAGATGGGCTCCGATGTTAAAAATACGGACTGCGTGATTGTCTGGGGCGGACACCCAGCCTATTCTCACCCGACGTGGGGTAGAATGTTTATGCAGGCTAGGGCTAGAGGTGCCAAAAGCATCTTTGTTGACCCCCGCTATACTCCTCTAGCCTCAAAGGCTGACCTGTGGTTGCAGCTCAGACCGGGGACAGACGCCGCTCTTGCTCTGGGCATGTTGAATGTTATCATTAATGAAGGGCTCTACGATACAGAATTCGTTGATAAGTGGTGTGTCGGCTTTGATGAACTCAGGGGGCGTGTGCAAGAATATCCACCAGAGAAGGTCGCTGAGATTACCTGGGTACCTAAAGATGACACTATCAAAGCAGCCAGGTGGTATGCCACCATCAAGCCAGCCTGTCTGTATTCTCGTACTGCCCTTGAAATGGTGCCGAACGCGGTTCAGAGTCAGAGAGCTCTAGCCTGCTTAAGAGCTGTTACCGGGAATATAGATGTTAAAGGTGGCAATGTCTTCGACTGTTTCCCGCCTGACTTCATAGGTCATGTTTACCTTTGGCTTCCTGAGTACCGAATGCCACAGGAGGTGGAGGATAAAAGAATAGGAGCAAAAGAGTATCCTCTGCTGGCTGGGTCAAGGGCGCCGCTCGGTACTCCACACACCGGCACTGTGATTGATGCACTGCTCACTGACAAACCCTATCCAATCAAGGTATGGTTTATAAGTAATGACGTTATGATGTGCATCCCCGATAGCAGGAAGGTTCTTGAAGCACTGAAAAGGGTGGAGTTTGTGGTAGTTACTGAGTTCTTCAAAACAGCAACGGCGGAGATGGCAGATATACTACTTCCAGCGGCAACCTGGATAGAAACTGATGACATTGAATCCTGCTATACCAATCTCATAGTCTGCCGGCAGAGGGCGATAGAGCCGGTAGGTGAGTGTTGGGATGAAATGAAACTGATGTTTGAACTACTGAAGAGGATGGGGGTAAAGTATCGCTCATTCCCTACTGCAGAGACTATGGAAGAAACCTATGATATCCGGTTAAAGGGTCTGGGCATGACCTTTGAAGACTTAAAGAAGAAACATATCATTGAAATTCCCATGGAATACAAAAGGTATGAAAAGACCGGTTTTCGGACCCCTAGCAGCAAAGTAGAGTTGTATTCCGAGACATTCAAGGAATTTGGCTATGACCCGTTGCCTTACTACGAAGAGCCTCCCTACAGCTCGATAAGCACTCCAAAAGTAGCCGAGGATTACCCCTTCATATTAATTACCTCAGGAATAAAGGTGGGGTACATGCATTCTATGGGGCGAAATATCCCGTGGCTTCGAGAGTTGTACCCAGACCCCCAAATGGAAGTTCACCCGGATACAGCAAGTAAGTTGGGTATCCAAGATGGAGATTGGGTGTGGATAGAAGTAGCCGGTGGACCGGGCGGGCGGGTTAAAGCCAAAGCCAAAGTCACCCGGGGCCTGCATCCAAAGGTGGTTCAATGGATGGCACATTGGTGGTTTCCGGAAAGACCTGGCCCAGACTATGGACATTCCGAAGTAAACATTAATATGATAATGTCCAACGAAAGTCGTGACCCAATAGCCGGGACTCCTCCGTTGACCGGGCTACTGTGCAAAATCTATAAAGCAGGGGAGGAATAAGTCATGCCTAAATACTCTTTAGTTTTCGATGCGGACTTATGCCATGGATGCCAGGCAT
>Ga0114930_10005389_pt1 | contig 10535 bp, 9 predicted proteins | sample AnhtaG_FD_87300 | JGI IMG/M metagenome (GOLD analysis project Ga0114930, IMG submission 87300) | Deep subsurface microbial communities from Anholt, Denmark to uncover new lineages of life (NeLLi) - Anholt_01485 metaG | ecosystem: Environmental > Aquatic > Marine > Oceanic > Sediment | place... | reverse complement strand
CCGATAGTGAACTAGTACCGTGAGGGAAAGGTGAAAAGCACCCCGGAAGGGGAGTGAAATAGTACCTGAAACCGTGTGCCTACAAGCAGTTCGAGCCCTCTATCAGTTATCAGCTCTCAGCAATCAGCTCTGGCAGTTAAAAGCCGGGAACTGAGGACTGTGAGTTGGTAACTGATATGGTGAGAGCGTGCCTTTTGTAGAATGAACCGGCGAGTTATGGTGTGTAGCGAGGTTAATCCTAAGGAGAAGCCGTAGCGAAAGCGAGTCTTTAAATGGGCGTATTAGTTGCATACTATAGACCCGAAGCCGAGTGATCTATCCATGGCCAGGGTGAAGTCCCGGTAAAACGGGATGGAGGCCCGCACCCACTTCGGTTGAAAACGGAGGGGATGAGCTGTGGATTGGAGTGAAAGGCTAATCAAACTCGGTGATAGCTGGTTCTCCCCGAAATAGCTTTAGGGCTAGCCTCGGGTGTTTAGATTTGGTGGTAGAGCACTGGATGAGCTAGGGGCCTTACCAGGTTACCAATCCCAACCAAACTCCGAATGCCAAATCTTTAGAACCCGGGAGTCAGACTGTGGGGGATAAGCTCCATGGTCGAAAGGGAAACAGCCCAGACCACCAGCTAAGGTCCCTAAATATGGACTAAGTGGAAAAGGATGTAGAATTGCTCAGACAACCAGGATGTTGGCTTAGAAGCAGCCACCATTGAAAGAGTGCGTAACAGCTCACTGGTCAAGTGATTTTGCGCCGAAAATTTAACGGGGCTCAAGTCCGTTACCGAAGCTGTGGGATTGCTTGACGTTAGGGTCAGGCATTATACCAAACCCAGGTTCAGATCTTTGCTTAAAAATGTTAAGGTCTGACGCCAAGGTTTGGAAGTCTGACCCTAGAGTCGAGTGATCGGTAGGGGAGCATTCTTTGTAGGCTGAAGTCAGCGGGAAACCGCGGGTGGACTGCAAAGAAGAGAGAATGCCGGTATAAGTAGCGAGAGGAAAGTGGAAAACTTTCCCGCCGTAAACCTAAGGGTTCCTGAGCAATGTTAATCATCTCAGGGTTAGTCGGGACCTAAGCCGAGGCCGAGAGGCGTAGGCGATGGACAACCGGTAGATATTCCGGTACCACTAGGTTGTGTTTGATCAATGGGGTGACGCAGCAGGGTAGATCATCGTGGCGTTGGTTGACCACGTTCAAGCACGTAGGAGGTGGGGATAGGTAAATCCGTCCCCGCTTAACTCCAAGGTGTGATGACGAGCCGATTGAGGCGAAGTGATTAATCCCACACTGCCAAGAAAAACCTCTAGGTAGCAACTTGGTGCCCGTACCCCAAACCGACACAGGTAGGTGAGTAGAGGATACTAAGGCGATCGAGAGAACCCTCGTTAAGGAACTCGGCATAATAGCCCCGTAACTTCGGGAGAAGGGGTGCTCTTTTAGGTGACAGCCTTCGCGGCTGGAGCTAAAGAGAGCCGCAGTGAAATGGCCCAAGCGACTGTTTACTAAAAACACAGGTCTCTGCTAAGTCGTAAGACGACGTATAGGGGCTGACGCCTGCCCGGTGCCGGAAGGTTAAGGGGAAGGGTCATCCACTTCGGTGGAGAAGCTCTGAACTTAAGCCCCGGTAAACGGCGGCCGTAACTATAACGGTCCTAAGGTGAATAACTTGCCTTAGTAAAATCCGGCCATATGCTGGGAAATCTGAGTATCTCACACTACCACTTGTCATGTGCGAACATATGTTCTATGATGTTTGATATGACAGGGGTGACAATGTGATGAGTGCAGACAATCAGCAGGAAAGAACTCTGATATTTATCGGAGTTATCCTCAGAGACTATACGCCGGACTCCATGAAAAGGAGAAGATATAGTCCGAGCCCTATGGCGACATAGGGAGACTGACAGAAATGATCAGTCCGCCTCATATTAATGAGGTCAACAAGTAACAGAACTGAGCGAAATTCCTTGTCGGGTAAGATTACTTGCCCCTTGAGAAAGTGATTTCTCAAGAAAATCTGGCTAATAACGGTGAAGCCCCATTAAGTGGGGTAATACCGTGGGAAGTCCTAGTGACCCCGTAACGACTGATCCTCGGCAAAACCGAGGTGAGATAGTGTGCTGATACCAATGTGGTAAATATATAGCCATTATCATACGCCAGCTCTCACCAGAAGGGTAAAAGGAAATACTCCAAAGGTGAGATGAAGATATAGTCTGCACCCTTGGTAACAAGGGATAAATGTGAAGTTCCGACCTGCACGAATGGCGTAACGACTTGGGCGCTGTCTCAACGAGGGACTCGGCGAAATTGTAATGCCGGTGAAGATGCCGGCTACCCGCAACAGGACGGAAAGACCCCGTGAACCTTTACTGTAGCTTGACATTGGATTTTGCTCCATCATGTCCAGGATAGGTGGGAGGCTGGGAAGCCCCAACGTTAGTTGGGGTGGAGCCAACCTTGGGATACCACCCTTGGTGTAGTGGAGTTCTAACGGTAGACCGTTATCCGGCTATCGGAAAGTGTCAGGTGGGCAGTTTGACTGGGGCGGTCGCCTCAAAAGTGGGGCGCCCTGATGGTAACATCAGGGGCAAACCTGGCTATATGCTGGAAAGTCCGTCTCTTAATTCAGCCGTTCTCCGTTCAGGTTGAATGAAAGAGTGAAGAATCCGGCACTACCTTTAACGGTGAAAATGTGACCGGTGCGGATAATCAGCAGGGAAGTCTTTAATGACCCCTCAACGACTGCACGCCAGGCTCCGACATGATGTCGGAGGTGATACAGTCTGAACTTCACAGCGATGTGAAGCCCCGATAATATCGGGGGCCTAGCTCATGGAAGGTGAGTGATGAGAAGCAATGAGATTGAAGAGAAAAAGAAGAAGCTTAAGCTCAGGGCTGAACAGCGAGAGATTCTAATCGGGCTTCTTCTTGGGGATGCTCATCTTGAGACTCAGAATCAGGGCAGAACATACAGACTTAAGATCGAGCAGAGCGAGCAACATCGCCCATACCTTTTTCACCTCTATGCGCTCTTTAGGGAATGGATTTTGACCCCTCCCAGGCGGAGGTTGGTGAAAAGCAGCGGCAGAGTGAGCTTCAATTATTGCGTTCAAACAGTTAGTCATGGTGCTTTACGGTTCTATGCACAGCAATTTTATGCTGGAAGACGCAAAATTGTTCCAAAGCTAATCCACCGCTGGCTTACACCAAGAGCGTTGACTTATTGGTTTATGGACGATGGTTCACTCAAGGGTAGCCAATCAAAAGGTGTGATATTTAATACGCAGGCTTTCGAGAAAGCAGATGTGGAAAGATTAATTAATGCGATCTCAGAGAATTTTGGACTGAAAGCCAAGAAGAGAAAGCAAAAAGAAGGCTACCAAATATATATCTCAGGCGAATCATTCGAAGAATTTTCTAGATTAGTTGAACCCTTTCTTTTACCGGAAATGGCGTATAAATTACCAGTGGCTAGGTTAACAAAATTGCCTAAACAGTAACGGAGGCGTCCAAAGGTTCCCTCAGCACGGTCGGCAATCGTGCGTAGAGTATAAGGGCAGAAGGGAGCTTGACTGCGAGACCTACAAGTCGAGCAGAGACGAAAGTCGGGCCTAGTGATCCGGCGGTTCAGTGTGGAATGGCCGTCGCTCAACGGATAAAAGGTACTCCGGGGATAACAGGCTTATCTCCCCCAAGAGTCCATTTGGGCTCCCTCTAGGAGTAATTCTAGAGTGAAAAGCGACTCATATCGGTGAAACCCCTTGAGGGCAACACCGAGGGAAGGTAGCTTGTCGTGGAAACAGTATATGAGTTATTGATATCGTTTCTGCGAGCTAAACTTGGGATAAGCTCTTCTCTAAACCGAGATAAGAACTATTGGCGGATTTGAATTAGAGCAGAGAGCATGAATGATTTAGTTAAAATCGTTCGACCCCATTTTGTTCCAAGCATGCTTTACAAGCTACCCCTGTAACGACTTCCCTGATCTTATCAGGGAGATGGTGGTCAATTACATTAAGTGAAATCTGTGGCTGCCATAATACGTCGCTATCCTGAAAAGGATAAAGGTATAGTCTAATCCATTAGTAATAATGGATGCCATATCGACGGGGAGGTTTGGCACCTCGATGTCGGCTCATCGCATCCTGGGGCTGAAGCAGGTCCCAAGGGTTGGGCTGTTCGCCCATTAAAGCGGTACGCGAGCTGGGTTTAGAACGTCGTGAGACAGTTCGGTCCCTATCCGTTGCGGGCGCAGGAGACTTGAAGGGAGTTGTCCCTAGTACGAGAGGACCGGGACGAACGGACCTCTGGTGTACCAGTTGTCGTGCCAACGGCATCGCTGGGTAGCTACGTTCGGACAGGATAACCGCTGAAAGCATCTAAGCGGGAAGCCAACCCTAAGATAAGGTCTCCCACCCTGAGCTTAGGCGAAGGGTTAAGACCCCTCGTAGACTACGAGGTTGATAGGTCACAGGTGTAAGAGCAGCGATGCTTTTAGCCGAGTGATACTAATTGGTCGAGGACTTGATTTTTCCCGTACTTTTGCTGTGTAGTTTTGAAGGTATAAACAAAGCCTTCTATAATTCCCTATTCCATGTGATGAACCTGATTCCTTGCTCTTCTCATTCCTAAGAAGCTAAAAAGCTACAAGCTAAAAAGCTTACTTGGCACTATTTAAAGGTGTAGCGCAATGGTATGGTCAATAAGACTATTAGGTTTAGCTGTAGCGGCAATTGCGATACTTCAAATCAAACGTTCCCTCGATTATCCGCAGACACTCTCAAATTGGAAAATTGATGAAGGTAAAATCAATCTAATTGTATGGATAGCCAGGGTTGGAGGATTTTTTGGGCTTTTGATCGGTATTTGGCTATTATTCTTTGCAAAGGTCTAAGTGGCTACTTTTACGCGAGGAAAGAGGAGGATGTAAGACATGGAGTTTTACAGATGTGTAATTTGCGGAGAGGTATATATGGGGAAAGGCAGACCATCCAATTGCCCTTTTTGCGGTGCTTCTGAAAAATATCTTTCTCTAAACCAAAAATGGGTAGATGAGAATCAGGAACTAACCGCGGTATCGGATATTTCCCGTAAGAACCTAGAAGAGGCACTTCAGCTTGAGGTAAATAATTCACCTTTCTACAGGGATGCAATGAACAAGACCAGCAATGCAGCGCTTAAAGGTGTTTTAAAGTATCTATCGAAAACCGAAGGGGAACATGCCTCAGCAGTGAGGAAGATTCTAAAATGCGATCCGATTGAGCCCGAACCGGGTAAAGAAGTGGCAATGGATGACGACAGAGCGAATGTAGAAGCCGCCCATGCCCGGGAAGTGGCCGCAACCGCATTCTATAAAAAAGCCGCGGAACAAGCTGTTGAGCCGCGGGTCAAGAAAGTATTCACAGCTCTGTCCGAAATCGAGGGTGATCATATCGATTTGGAAGGAGCTCTTCTTGAGCGGATGGATTAGCAGACCATAGGCACAGGCAAGTTTGTTAATCTCAATCAGATAACACGTTATCGGAGATAACTTATCGCTTCCTCGAAAAATATCCGTGTGCTTATTGATGGCGACGCTTGCCCGGTTCTCAGGGAAGCGGTAAAAATTGCTTCCATAAGAGGATTTCCGGTAGTTCTTGTGGGTAACGATACCCAGAATCTTGGCCGTTTTGCTCCTCTGAACGGTGTTTCCACAATCGAAGTTCCCACCGGCCGGGATTCAGCGGATTTTGCTCTTGTCACCCGGGTATCTCCTGATGATGTAGTTATAACTGATGATATTGGCTTGGCCAGTATGGTGCTTGGCCGTAAGGCGAGAGTTATAAGTTGCCGCGGGCATGAATTCAACAACAAGACTATAGATTATGATCTGCATTTTAGACACCTTGGACAAAAGATAAGAAGATCCGGTGGTAGAACCAAAGGTCCTGCACCTTTTACAGCCGAAGACCGGGAGAAATTCGTCGTGGTTCTAAAACATATTTTAAGTGAGGTGAAAAAAACCGGCAGCAAGAATCAATACCGGTAATGATAAGGGAAAGGATAACATTATGGCAAAGGCAAAGGATGGCAACACTGTCAGGGTTCACTACGTAGGCAAACTTGACGATGATTCAGTTTTTGATTCTTCCAAGGATCGCGATCCTTTTGAATTCCAGGTGGGTAAAGGACACGTAATCCCCGGTTTTGAAGAGGCTGTTGTTGGGATGAATCCCGGGGATACCAAAACAACTAAAATCCCTTCGGACAAAGCATATGGTCCTTGCAGGGAAGATATGATTCAAAAGATGGATCGAAGCCAAGCTCCACCCGAAGTCCAATTAGAAGTTGGTCTGCAACTTCGAGTGACCGGTCCCGATGGACGCCCCGGTATAGTTACAGTGACCGAGCTTTCAGATTCAACTGCTACACTGGATGCCAACCATCCTCTGGCAGGTAAAGACCTAACTTTTGAGATCGAATTAATAGAGATTCTCTAGGATGCCATCACTTGAGAAACTGAACGCCGGAGTTTATCCAAAACAGTATCGGGTTAAAACCACGGGTGGTCTAGGGAGGACACTCTGCGCAGACTGAGCGGAATAAAGTTGTGCTGAGGTAGCGGTCGCCCCGGTCCGGCAAAATTACAACCATTGTGCCGGCGTTAATGCCCTCAGCTATTTGCAAGGCACCGGCAACTGCGGCTCCACTGGACATACCGACAAACAGACCTTCTTTTTCCACCAGTTTTCGTGCCGTTTCATAAGCGGTTTCATCATCAATGATGATCTTCTCGTCAAGTTTTTCTTGATGGTAAATGGTAGGCACGATTGATTCCTTCATATTCTTGAGGCCTTGTATCTTATGACCAAGATTGGGCTCAATTCCAAAGAGTTTTATTTCGGGTTTTTGTTCCTTTAGATATTTTCCTGCACCCATAAGCGTACCGGATGTTCCCATACCAGCTACGAAATAGTCGACTTCCCCGTTAGTTTGGGAAATAATCTCAGGTCCGGTTGTTTCATAGTGAGAAAGCACATTATTTTCATTTTCGAACTGGTTGGGCATATAGTATTTCTCCGGCTCTTCTTTCAGAACCTGGTGGGCTCGACGAATTGCACCGTCTGTTCGTTCTTTGGCCGGAGTCAGCTCAAGCTCGGCACCGAATGCTTCCAGAATACGCCGTCTTTCTATGCTAACGCATTCGGGCATAGTAAGTTTCACCCGATATCCTTTTGCCGCCCCAATCATGGCCAAAGCTATACCGGTATTGCCTGATGTTGGCTCCAGAATGGTTTTATCGTGGGTTAATTCTCCCGATTCTTCAGCTTTAAAGATCATGTAATAGGCGGGCCGGTCCTTAACCGAACCCCCGGGGTTGTTTCCTTCCAGTTTGCACAATATTTTTAATCTGGAATTGTTAACCAGCTTGGTTAAGGGCACAAGGGGTGTGTTGCCAATAGCAGACACCACGCTCATAGTTGTCCTCCTCTTGCATTGATAATTTTGCAACCGAACTCCTATAATATCGAAAATATCGAAGTTATACAATCCAGCCTGAGCAAGTTCTCCCTTATGATGCGAGGTGATGTTTGCTACCGTGTTACTTAGGTCACTTAAGGCCGGGAGATCTGGATTTAGGATGGTAAGCGAGAACCGCTTGGAGGTATAATGCAACTTTAGAGTCAGTTAACGGATTGATCGCGAGGAAGGGAGAGAAAATGGCGGCCAATGAAAATTTGAAAGAGGCTTTTGCCGGTGAGTCCCAGGCCAATAGGAGATATCTTGCATTTGCCAAGAAAGCCGAAGCGGAAGGAAAGGAGCAAGTGGCAAAACTTTTTAAGGCAGCAGCTCAAAGTGAGACCATCCATGCCCTTCAACATCTGGATGTCTTGGGCGAGGTTGGAACTACCGAGCAGAATCTACAGGCAGCGATTGAGGGAGAAACCTATGAGTTCGAACAGATGTATCCGGGCTTCATAGACCAAGCCGAAAAGGAAAACAATAAAGCGGCAGCAATGAGTTTTAGTAGTGCCAATGCTGTTGAAAAAATCCACGCGGGATTCTTCAAAAAAGCTTTGGCTGACCTGGGCAAAGAGGAACAAGTTGATTATTATGTTTGTCCGGTTTGTGGAAATGTATTTGAAGGGAAAGGCCCCGATTCCTGTCCTATTTGCCATACTCCCAATAGTAAGTTTGCTGGTGATTCTGATTCATTGTTTAGGAAATACAACTGATTGATGTTGTGTTAGATAAAAAGTAGTCAGTATTCTTTTTTTGGCTTGTAGGGCCGGTATGTTGTATACTTTAAAGTGCTTGATTTATAGAAATAACTGGTCGGAGGGAGTTATATGAGTAAAAAGGTTTATACCACCAAGGAGGCAGCCGAAGTACTTGGGCTTAGCCCGGCAACGGTTAGGAGCTACTGCTCAAAGGGCAAGATACCGGCAATGAAGTCTGGCGGAAAACTTAAAATTTCTTCTAAGGCATTGCAAGATTGGGCAGTTTCCAGTAAAAAACAGTTGAAGTACAAAGCCAAAGATGGCAATACTTACAGGGTGGAAATATGCAGTTTAGCCCAGGCGGGCGAGCCAAGACCGTCTTTTTTCTACATTTATGGCAATGATGATAATGCTTTTTTTGTAGAACTTATAATCACCGGAGGATTTCCCAACAAAGATGAAGTGGGGCTCAGTGAAATTCTCGGTTTTGTTCATCGAGCTATTGATTCTAATGTAAGGGAGCCAAAGCGGGTAGTTGTAGGAAAAGAGGGTATCTCTTACGAAGATCTAGTTCCTGACATGGAATCATTCTAAGAATTTAGGCTTAGCAGCTTTCTGGGATTATTCCAGAAGACCAAAGGGGCTTTACCTTTCAGAAGCTTTTCCATATGTTCCCTATCTTCTTTATGATCACTCCAGGGAAAATCTGTCCCAAAGATCACTTTTTCAATACCGATTTTATCGATTAAGTCTAGAAAAAACTGGTCGTCGATGTTTCCGGGAAGATGGGCGGTGTCATAATAAACGTTGTCATAGCCCAAAACCAAATCCAATTTATCCCATGTTCTAAAACCTCCGAGGTGGGTTAGGACAATTTTAAGTTCGGGAAAGGCTCTTAGGACTTTGACAAACCTTTCTGGCTGACTATATTCTCCTTTAACTCCACCTTCTTCATCGCCGGCATGAAAAACCACAATCAAGTCAAGCTCTTGAGCTTTTTGGTAGAATTTGAACATTCTTTTTTCATCGGGATAGAAGAGTTGAGCGTTTGGCTGGAATTTAATTCCTCTTAAGCCTAGCGAAGGAAATAAATCAAGCTCTTTTGGATCATTGTTGGGATGAACAGAACCAAAAGGGATTATCTTGTCCGATTTTTCTTTAAGCTGAGCGTACCAAGCATTAAACTTAGCGTGTTCAGGCTTATTGGCTATGGGTAGAACTACAACTTTATCGATCTCACCCTTGTTGGCGGATTCCAGAAGAGAAGCGAAAGTAGCATTATGTTTCCGCTCAACTCTGTAGATCTCTTCCATCTTGGAGATTAATTTTTCAGCCACATTATCCGGGTAGATATGGGCATGAAAGTCAATTATCTGAGCCATTTTTCTTGTTCACCTCACGAGTCTATAATTTTACCTCAAAGACTGGAAAATAGTCTAATTTCAATCTTGACAACTTGGATAGGAGGGTATATTTTATAAATATACGAACATATGTTCGTATTTGAGACGGGAGAGAAATTGGTTTTTGAGACCAAAGAGACTATTTCAGTCTCAGCTGTTTTTAAAGATTTTCAATTAAGGCCGACTGCCTTTATCTGGAATGGCAAGAAATACAGAGTGATTTCAGTATCGAGCTCTTTTCAAAACCGTAAAGGCAAATTTTGCTGCTACCACTATGCGGTCAAGGCTCAAAATAGAGACATATATGAGATTTGTCTGAGCACCGAGGATATGTCCTGGAGTTTGATCCGAGTTCATAGCCAAGGTGATTTGTGATGAAAGAGCGCCGGATTATTCATCTGGACATGGACTCCTATTTTGCTTCCATTGAACAAAGAGACGTGCCTCTTTATCGAGGAAGACCCCTTGTTGTTTGTCATACAAATGATCCTTCTTCTAATCGAGGAGTAGTCGCTTCTGCTTCTTATCCTGCCAGGGACTATGGATTAAAGGCAGGAATGTCTGTTTTAGAAGCAAAGAAACTCTGTCCTAAGGGAATTTATATTAGAGGAAACTATGACAAGTATTTATACAACACCAGAAAAATTATTGAGATATGCCGAAGATACTCTGACTTGGTGGAGGTTTTTTCCATAGATGAAGTTTTTGTTGATGTTACTCCTACCAATCATTTTTTTGGCTCCCTGGTTACTGCGGGAGAGAGTATTCAAGAGACAATAAAGAAACAACTGAATCTTCCGGTTACTATCGGAATCGGGCCCAATAAATTAGTTGCCAAGATGGCTACTGAATTTGAAAAACCCTGTGGGTTTACAGTGATTAAAAAGAGTGATCTGCCTCATATCCTAGCTCCTCTTCCTGTAGGAAAGAT
>Ga0114930_10005385_pt1 | contig 10542 bp, 8 predicted proteins | sample AnhtaG_FD_87300 | JGI IMG/M metagenome (GOLD analysis project Ga0114930, IMG submission 87300) | Deep subsurface microbial communities from Anholt, Denmark to uncover new lineages of life (NeLLi) - Anholt_01485 metaG | ecosystem: Environmental > Aquatic > Marine > Oceanic > Sediment | place... | reverse complement strand
TTACGCTTCGCATATTGCATTACTACAATACACGCAAAACTCGGTTAACATCCCCACGCTACTGGGTTAATGTATCGGACTTTCACCGATTCGGACTCTATACAACTTCACGGCGCACATCTGAATAATTCACAAAATTGATTTTTTAAAAGATAAGCTCTCGATACCTTTTAGCGGGATTAAAAATGCTGCATTTGCTGAAATAAAAAGGATTTCGTGTTTCATCTTTATTGTCATTCCCTTTCCTTATTGTCATTCCCTTTCCTTATTGTCATTCCCTGCGAAAGTGGGAATCCAGTTTCAATATTACCTATGGATTCTCCCGAATATTCGGGAGCATGACATTGATATCAATTGATATTTTTTCAGTATTACCTTATTCAGAAATAGGATTTATTAATAAATCAGGAACATTACTATATCGACATCTGCTTTTATCCGAAAATATTGTAAGAAAAAGCAGGAAAATTGGAATTATTACAGAGAGCATTAAATAGTTTACATTTTGGAGAAGTCGAAGGTGAAGAACATCCCGCTAAGCGGGAACAGCGTAGACACTTTTCTCTGTTGGTGATAACACCAACAGAGAACTTAAAATGCAAACAATTTTATGACCCGAGTAGTAACATGAATTTTTAAGTACTTATCCCTGCTTTTCTCTTTGAGACCGCATAAGGCATTTCATGTAATTTTAACTTGACTTTTTTTAATAAAGGTTGTAATCTATATACCGTATGAGTATATTTATATTTGACATAATCCGTAATTACGTTAAACAGGAGCTATCACTTAATATTTATGAATAATCGGGAACGCCTCCGCCGGATGGTGGATTCAGTAAATGATTACATTATAAAAGCGCACTATTTCAAGATTATTGGGGATGTCAAATCAGCACGAGAGTGGGCATTTAAAGAATTTGCCAAAAAAATTTCCCTGGGTGCATTTAAAGGAGCGATGAAGGTCAGACGTGAATATGAATTACCACCGGATATGATCAGGGAGGCTGCATCGAGGGCAATAGACAAGCTATTAGAAAAGGATGAGTATGAATTTGCCGCCTGGATAATGAAGGAGTGTGGATTTCCGGAACAATCGTATATTAACACTGCAGTTGAAGCCTTTGACCGTTATTTTAATCAAAAGCGTTATAATAAAGCGCAGCGAATCGTGAAAGATTTCAGTCTGCCGCTGTCCCGCCTCCAGAAAACCGTTGTGAAAACGTTTGAAGAATTTATAAAAAAAGGGAAATTTGAATTTGCGGCAAGTCTTGGAAAAGAGTACAAACTCCCGCAGAAGGATATTATAGCTGCTGCAGAAAAAGCGCTTGAAAAATTTATGAAAGACGGCAATTTCGAGAAGGTCGAATATATTATCGAGGAATTTAATATTCCGAAATCCATTGTTCATAAAGTCGCTGCAGATGAATTTAATAGGTACTTTCAAAAGGGTTATTATGATCACTGTATCTTTTTAAAAAACCAGTTCAAAATACCCAAGAAAATGATCATCGATGTGGTGCTCAAGGTATTCAACCTTCATATGGAACGGCATCTTTTTGGGGAGGCGAGTGTTATTGAAGCTGAGTATAAGCTGCCAAAGATGCTTTGCCAACCTGCTGCAACAAAGGTATTTTTACACTTTATAGGGAAAAATGATTTTGAGAAAGCAATGATATTTTTCAGGACATATAAACTTAATCGCAAAAAATTGCAAAATCAACTATTGGGCATTTTTAATAAAAAAATGGATGACGGCGACTATGATGCTGCAGGCGTTCTTGTACGAGATTTTCGCCTCCCTCGCGAAGAAATCCTGCCAACAGTTGGGCGGGCAATTGAAACATGCAGAAGACTGGGTTATTTTAAACAGGCTGACGATTTAAAACGAGAATATGTAATAACGGACAACACTGTTTTTGGAAGACTCCTTGAAAAATTAACCTGATTTTTTATCATAGATTAGCCGGGATTATTTATGGAAATAGTATTCGTACTTTGCTGTATCATTATTGTTACGTTTTTTGGTATCGCAATCAGATTATTGGTCGATATTCGTTTGCTCTTAGCAGAAATTTACCATCAAATAAACAAATTGGAAATTAAATTTAAATATATACCACTGCCTGATTCTGAGCGGGTGCATTTCGAAAAGCTCACTTATCATTTAAAAAGGCTTTTCCGTGGTATGCGAAATATTAAACCAAATAAAGACTAAGGGAGTATAACTATATAAGACATCATGTATTACGGTAATTATGAAATATCATTCAGGGGACGAACAACTCCGGCAGTAAAAAATCTTATCGTTGCCAACGTTTTTGTATTTATGCTGCAATTTGTGGGTGTGGTTCCATCGAGCATTTTTGGTTTGGTTCCGGCTCTTGTTGTACAAAAGTTTTATATCTGGCAGCTGGTCACCTACATGTTTTTACACGGCGGCATGTTCCATATATTAATGAATATGTTTGTTCTCTGGATGTTCGGCAGCGAAATAGAGCGGCAATGGGGATCTCGTGAGTTTTATAAGTACTATTTTATAACCGGCATCGGCGCAGGAATTTTCAATGTTATCTTTGACCATACTCTAACTATACCAATCGTGGGCGCCTCAGGGGCAATATTTGGCATACTGTTAGCTTTTGGACTTATGTTTCCAAACAGACCAATATTACTTTATTTTTTAATTCCTATCAAAGCTAAGTACTTTGTGATCTTTTTTGGAGTTATATCGTTTTTATCTGCTTTTTCGGCAACAAATGATGGAATTGCTCACTTTGCGCATCTCGGCGGTATGGTTGTCGGTTTTTTGTATTTGCGTCTCGACTGGAGATTAAGCCGTTTATGGTCATCCTTAAAAACAAAAACGAAGCGTTCTACGATGCGTTTGCATAAAAAAGAAGACCATGACGACAAAGACTTTAAAAAACGGATAGATGAAATCCTGGATAAAATAAACGAAGTTGGATATAAAAATCTAACTGACGAAGAGAAAGAGATACTCAAGCGCGCAAGTAAATATTATATAAACAGAGATCAATAATAAAGGAAAATCGGTTTAATTATAACAAAACTTTGACAAATTTTGTCCCGCTAAGCGGGATAAGGATCATTTTTGTATTGAATAACAACCCCAAACCCCAAAAGAAGGGGCAGGCAGAGTTTTGGGGGTGCCACCCAAGCTCAAATAGTCATTACGAGGATCCCCCGAGTACTCGGGGGAGAAGTGGCAATCTCGCCGCTAAGATCTAATATAAAGCTTAATTTTGCCTAAAAGTAATTTTTGCCAAAGTTTTGTTATAAATAATCAGCAATAAAAAAGAGGTGTGTTTCGAAAATTAACAGTGCTCGATTTATATATTGTTATCCTTATTTGACGCTGATTACCACAGTCCCGCTTAGCGGGATTATGATGGACGCTGATTATATTTTTTATTATTAAAAAAATTATCATAAAAAATCTGCGTCCTTCAGCGTCTTATTTATCCTTAAACAGAGCTTTTGTGAAAATTTAACGTACGAACATTTTTGTTTTTTATTACAAACACGTACCCATTCCATGTCAGCTATGTGAAACATATTAATAATTCTCCCCCCCTTTTGTAAAGGGGGGTTAGAGGGGATTTTAAAATGTTCCCCTAAATCAAAAAATCCCCCTCAATCCCCCTTTAATAAAGGGGGAAGGGTAAATGTCTGAATCCCCTGTTTTTAAGGGGGATTTATAAATCAATTCACCATGATTACAAACGTTACAAAAGTTCAGTTATAAGATGAATTATTGAAAAATATAAACCATGAGACTGCGAAAAAACAACCAACATAGAAGATGCCACGTGTTTAACACCCGTAATTATGTATTACTTTTAGGATGTATGGCATTTTTATGTGCCCCGGTGCAATTGAATGCACAGATTTCCTCGCTTTTTGATTTCAAAAATATGTCAATCGGTCTTGGAATGAACCATTCACGGTATGATTTTGACTACCGCGAAATAACGGATTTTAGCAATACCGATTTAAAGCAGTCATTTTTAATCGACCTTCGTGCAAACTTTTCAACACTGTATGGACTGGTATTTTCACCAACATTTGAATTATGGAGCTGGACAGATAATTCAGGCGCTCAATATGACGTCATTCAAAATGGTGTTAATGACTATATGTTCAGTTTTGACATTTCAAGAGTTTTTGTAACATACAATCAATTTCAATCATATATTGGCGTTGGCATTGGAGCTCATTTTTTTACGTACTGGACAAAATTTCCGCGGTTCAATCCGTATTACCAGGAAGGAACCGGAAGTAAAATCAGAAGTATAACGGTACATAAAAGCTTATTCGTTCCGGATTTAATTGCAGGTCTTGAATATCAACTCCGGGAGGGGTTAAACATCTCCACGGAAATTCGAGGTGAATTTTCAAATACTTTGAAGCAGTGGAAATTTCTCACGAGCATCAGCATGTTTGATTAGATGCTAATTCTATGTTAAAATGCGCCGCCTTCTGACAAGACACTTTTGAACAATTACAGTAATATCGTGGATAGTACGTAACAAAGGAGGTACAATATCGCACATTGTGAGGAGTTTACTTCCAAAAATCATTAATAGGAATTTACGACAATGTACGATGCGCCCATTTGCCAATTTTTTATGCGGATTATAATGGTATTGTTACAGCTCTGCAAGTTTATTCCCACCTTGTCCACAGCCATTCTTTCATTTGTAATTTTCAGCTTCATAAACATACTGACTCCCATTCCCGGGCACAGCCAGGTGCTCAAACAAGAAAAACATTTTGCACAATTACATGCTGCCGGCTTACCCGGCAATAGTATTAGCACCATCCTCGTTCAAGGAACGAATGTCTGGCTTGGCACAGGCAGGGGACTCAGCATGACATCAGACGGAGGGGTTACCTTTATTGATTTTACAGGGAATCCGGGAATTGGGAAAGGCGGAGTTTCCGCACTGGCAGAGCATAACGGCGCTATATGGGTCGCAACGGCGTATGATACGGTTATAGAAGGGACAAACCTGACGGCTGGAGGAGGATTGAGCCGGTCAATCGATGCTGGAATAACATGGCATCATATCAGCCAGCCTGTCGACCCGAATAACGAAGATTCTCTTGGCTACAAACCTACAACCACCAATATACTAAACGTTACGTTTGACATCGCAATCGACGACAGCGCCATCTGGATTACGAGCTGGGGCGGAGGACTGCGGAAATCCAACGATAACGGCGCTACCTGGACTGTCGTTACACCGGATGGGTATTCGTTCGACGTCTTAGCACATCTTAATCACAGGGCTTTTTCTGTTATTACTGCAAAAAACGGCTTGTGGGTTGGGACTGCCGGGGGCATTAACAAGTCCACAGACGGCGGACTAACATGGACGAACTATACGGCACAAAACGGCAGCGGAATATCGGGCAACTTTGTAACTGCGCTTGCCGAGCAAATTACAATTGACGGGAGCATAATCTGGGCGGCGACATGGAAAGCAGAGGGTGAAGACGAATTCTACGGTGTAAGCCGCACGACTAACAACGGCTTGACATGGGAAACCATGCTGGAAGGTGAATTCGCGCATAACTTTGGTTTCAATGGAGATGAGGTGTATGTTGCTGCAGATGACGGTCTTTACAAGTCTCCCGACCGGGGTAAAACGTGGGGACTGTTTCCATGGATAACCGATAGTAATACGGGTGAAAGGATTCTTACTACGGAATATTTTGACGTTAAGTATCATGAAGGGAATCTCTGGATCGGGACAGATGACGGTCTTATCAAATCAACCGACGGCGGAATAAGCTGGAACATTTTCAGAGCCTTTACAATGCCCGGCGCCTCCGGTGAACCGGCAGCTTATGCTTATCCCAATCCATTTTCACCGCTGCGTCATAACCGTATAGGCGGCAGTGGATACGTAAGGATTCAATACAGAACATACAGTAATACCGAGGTTACGCTGGATATTTTTGATTTCGGCATGAATCTTGTAAAAAACGTGGTCTCAAACCGTCCAAGAGCGGGTGGTGAAAGCTATGCTGAAACATGGGACGGCACCAATAACTGGGGCGTAATAGTTGCAAACGGCGTGTATTTCTACCGGCTCAAGATAAAGGATCAGCCGACCTTCTGGGGAAAAATTATTGTGGTGAATTAAGTGATAGAATCGACCCGGCGGTATATGGGAAGTGATGGTAATTATTACGGAGAGCATTAATCCCACTCAGCGGGAACAGCGAAGAAAAGATATGAACAGACAAGAATGTCTGTTCATCAACACTGCTCACTGTTGGTGTTGTCACCAACAGTGAAATAGAAGGATATGTGTGTTGGTGACAACACCAACACACAGCTTAAGATTAATTCTTTAAAGGGGGTATTGAAATGCGATTATATAGTATATTAATTCCTGTTCTTTTATTATTTTTTAATTGCAGCACAGATGTTGAATTTCAGACTTGGGAAATAGAGCCGTTGACCGATGTGCTGACTTTAGAGCTTTCTTTCGGTGATGAAAAAACTATTGATAAAGATGATTTTTTGTTGGCGCGTCCTTTCGGTCTTGCCGTAGCCGATAACGGGGATATAATTGTAACCGATGAAAGCAGGCTCAAAGTCTATGATAAAGATGGAAATCCAAAACAGGTAATCGGCAGACCCGGTCAGGGACCAGGTGAATTCGGAAGATTTCCAATGTCAAGTATTGGATTATCAGATTATTTGGTTACAACGGAATTTCGTGGTGGATATAACTTATTTTCACCGGAATTCAAGTTCATAGAGAAAAAATATATGAGGAATGATTCAAAACTGAAAAATTTTCTTTCGAAAAATAACAGATCATTTAACATGATAAAAGGAATTACTTTCTTTAATGAAAATGAAAAAGTTTATTCGATAGATGCATCTGACCGTTCGCGGGAAAATAGAGAATTCAGTTCAGATTATCTTCTGTATCAAAATAATGATACCCTGATTGTCTTAGCGGAATACACTACTTTATCAAAGGTATATGATGAAAATACCGGAATGATTGTTCCCAGACCGTCTGTAGGACAATTTCATTGGGCTGAATTGTCAGATAGGCGTTTGGTGTATGTTCATACAGAGCATGACGTGATGGCTGATGAAGGTAATTTCTCATTTACATTTACTATTATCTCAATAGATAATTTTGAGACAGAAACAGTTACCCAAACGTATATACCAACCGTGTTCCCCGATTCAATAAAACAAAAATCAGGAACCACTATTAGATGGGAAGAAGGTTCAGAAATGAATGAGAAAGCAAAAAATTTAAACAAAAGATTAAGTGAAATAATCAAAAGCACTGAGTATTATCTTCCCATTATTGATATCAGGACAGATGGTGACTATATTTTTATTTTTACCGATAAAAAAAACGATCTTGGTCATACACTTGTAAAAGTTTTTAATGCTGCTACAAAATCGCAGAGCAGTGCCGCATACTTTCCTTTACTACCTGTTATACGAAATGGCTATGTATATATCCTTGGAAAAAACGAAGAAGGCTTTTACATAGTAGAAAAATACAAGCTCGACCCGGCGGTGTACGGGAAATGAAGGAAAATAGATTAAATACTCTTTTTTCAATCAAAAAATGTTGATATTACTTAATATAATATCATTTCACAGGAGGCTACAATGAAAACCAAACTTTTCTTCCTTAAAGGCATATCGATTGTTTGCCTGTCTATTTTTCTTTCGTTGTTTAATTGCGGTTCGGATGTAGATGTTCAGACTGTGGAAATGCCGCCGCCGTTAACCGATGTGCTTACGTTTGAATTTTCTTTCGGCGATGAAAAAACCATAACCAAAGATGAATTTTTGCTTGCTGGACCTTTATATGGACCTTATGTCAATAATGACAATGACATATTTGTTCCTGATGAAACGAGAATAAAAGTATATGACAGAACAGGAAAGCCGAAAATGATAATCGGCGGTCCGGGGCAGGGACCAGGAGAATTTAGTTGGATAAGTGGCATAACGTTTAACGACCTTGGTCTTATGACCGTAATTGGTAGAAACGATTATCATATTTTTTCTCCGGAATACAAGTTTATAAAGCGCTTAAGGTATCTATATAGTGACTGGTACAATCCAGTCATTAAAGAGAGTGGATATTTTATGGATGGTGTCACGTATGTTTATTCTCTTGATTACGATAGACGGATTATCGTACCTCGGGGAAGGAAACTATATACTGAAACTCCTGGAGCTAGATTCCATACAATTATATTTGAAACACCGGACTCCGTGAACGTCATAACAGAATTTACCATGGCTGAATATATTGAGGTAGACAGGTTTTTAACATATCCTGCCGAATTAGGATGGATAATGTTCGATATGCTGCCCGGTAATCGTTTGGTCTATACTTATTTTATTGCCAACGAACCTGATAATATACAGGATTCACAATATATATTACATGTGATTGATCTTGATTCCGGCAAGAAAACCGAAATATCCCATACTTATACACCGCACCCAATAACTAAAGCCCCAACCCAGACCTATGAAGATAAGTTGGAAAATCCCGACACTTCTGAAGAAGACAAACGGTCATGCCGAAAAATGATAAGCAAGATCAAGGACCGGTTCAAGGATATTCCATATTATATACCCTTACGAAGAATTAAAACAGACAATAATTACATTTTTGCGTTTACGTTTTTTACCGGAGATTCCACCGAGATACTTGCCGATATTTTTGATGGCGATACCGGAAATTACCTGCGGTCTGCGTTTTTCACGTTCATTCCTGAGATAATTAAGAATGGTTATGCATACAAGTATAATGACTGGAGAGAAAATAACGAATTCCCTCTTGTCGAAAAATACAAAATCGACCCGGCGGTGTACGGGAAATGATGGTAATTAATGACAACAAATTTAGTAGGGGAAGAATCTAAAATAAATCACATGAATTCGGTAAAAAGATACACAATTTCACATATTTTCCGTAACAACGACTGCGGTTTCCACTTCGGGAGTATTACATTTTCAGCTTTTATAAGGCGGATTTTTGTACTGCTTCTGGCGCTTATTTTTACCGCCGGTTCGCTCTATGCAGAGGATCGGGGTGGATATGCGGGTAGTTTTATGAGGTTAGGGCTCGGGGCACGTGCCAAAGGGATGGGCGGCGCATTTGTCGGAATACCCGGCGACGGATACAGCATATATTATAATCCAGCCGGATTACCAAATCTTACAGCACGGGAAGCGGCGTTTTCATACAGGAATCTTTCGCTTGACCGGGAGTTTTTTTACGTGGGTTTCGCTACCAAACTGCCCCCAATAGCAGGATTGGCGATAGGCTGGATTCATGCTGGAGTTGGAAAAATCGACGGCAGGGACTTTACCGGAACACATACACGCATGTATACGGACAATCAGAATGGTTTTTTATTTTCATTTGGATTAAAAATACATCCTTCCATTAATATTGGGATTGGGGGAACTATATTACGCGAGGACCTTGTATATATTACTGCTACAGGATTTGGACTCAGCGCAGGAATTCAATATAAGCCGTTCAACATTTTGACGCTTGGTGCGGCAGTGCGGGATTTCGGTGCACACTATTCGTGGAATTCAGAATCTCTGTATGAGAGGGGAAGTTCTATTACAGATAAATTTCCAACAGTTTATACCGCCGGAGCATGCTTAAATATCGAGCGTTTCAATACCATTGTATTGTTTGACATTTTCAAAAACACAAAAAGCGAGCCGGGATACCGGGTCGGCTTAGAAAACCGGTATATTGACAGAATTGCAATTCGATGTGGAATAGACGACGGATGCTTCACGGCTGGAGTTGGTATTCTGTTTCCTTTAATTCAAAACGAAGGATGTCTTGATTATGCAATCGGAACGTCGGATATTGATCCGGAAATAGCTCAAGTCATATCGTTTAAGATTGTTTTTTAACGTATAATACATGATTTATTCATAAAATTCATATTTTAGAAGAGAAGTATCTAATCCCACTGAACGGGATTAAAAATGCTTTATTAGCATTTAAAAAACAGGTTTTTGAAATTTCCCTTTATTGTCATTCCTGCCACGAAAGTGGTGGCTTACGCCATGAAAACGGGAATCCATAAATTATATCAACTGGATTCCCACTTTCGTGGGAATGACATTGATATTAATTGATATTTTTTATGTATAAATCGGATTTATGAATAGACCAGAAATAGTGTGTTGGATTTAAAAAATTAGTTCTTCGATGTTCCCTATGGATAGTGCTTAATTAACATTTGTTGCATTCGCCTTTGATGGAGAACATCCCCCTAAATCCCCCTTCAAAGGGGGAATAAGAAAGATGTCTCCATTCACATTAGGATTTACCAAAGTTTTACATCACTGGGGGATTAAGAAAGATATTCATCTACATTGGGGATTCAAAAAAGTCCCCCTTTGAAGGGGGAATAAGAAAGATGTCTCCATTCACATTAGGATTTACTAAAGTTTTACATCACTGGGAGATTAAGA
>Ga0114930_10005384_pt1 | contig 10546 bp, 8 predicted proteins | sample AnhtaG_FD_87300 | JGI IMG/M metagenome (GOLD analysis project Ga0114930, IMG submission 87300) | Deep subsurface microbial communities from Anholt, Denmark to uncover new lineages of life (NeLLi) - Anholt_01485 metaG | ecosystem: Environmental > Aquatic > Marine > Oceanic > Sediment | place... | reverse complement strand
GTGCGCAGCGGGCGCATCCGGTTCGTGCCGGAGCGCTGGGCGAAGGTGTACCTGGATTGGATGGAGGGGATTCGCGACTGGTGCATCTCCCGCCAGCTCTGGTGGGGCCACCGGATACCCGTGTTCTACTGTGAAGGCTGCGATCATGAGTTCGCCGCTCGGGAGGACCCGGACAAGTGCCCCGAGTGCGGCGGCACGGACTTGAAGCAAGACCCGGACGTGCTGGACACCTGGTTCAGCTCCGGCCTGTGGCCGATTTCCACCATGGGCTGGCCCGAGAGCACTTCCGAGTTGGAGTACTTCCACCCCACCTCCGTGCTCGTCACCGCCTACGACATCATCACCTTCTGGGTCGCGCGCATGATCATGATGGACCTGTACCTCACCGGCCAGGAACCGTTCGGCACGGTCTTTCTCCACGGTTTGGTGCGCGACGTCCGGGGCCGGAAGATGTCCAAGAGCGAGGGCAACGTCATCGACCCCCGCGCGGCGATGGACCAATACGGGACCGATGCCGTCCGGTTCGCCCTCATGTCGCTCATGAGCCACGGGCAGGACATCGCGGTCAGCCCCGACAGGTTCGTCGGCGCGCGCAACTTCTGCAACAAGCTCTGGAACGCATCGCGCCTGGTGATCACCAACCTCGACGCCGAGGCGCCGCAAACGGTCCCCGATGACGCGGCTCTGGAGCTGGCCGACCGTTGGATCCTCGCGCGCCGCGACGCTGCCGTCGCTGAGGTGACGCAGCATCTGGAGAACTACGAGCTCGCCGATGCCGCGCGGCGCATCTACCAGTTCGTCTGGGACGAGTTTTGCGACTGGTACCTCGAGATGGCCAAGCAGGCCCTGTACGGTGACGACGACGCCCGCGGCAGCGCCGTCCGCGCCGTACTGGCAGCGACCCTGCGAGACATCCTCAAGCTCCTGCACCCGTTCGCGCCGTTCATAACGGAGCAGTTGTGGCAGACGCTGCATGATGGCACAGAGAGCCTCGCGGTGCAGCCGTGGCCGGAGGCGGGGAAGAGGCCGGATGCAGAGGCAGTCGAGGAGGCGATGAACACGCTTCAGGCGGTCATCCGCGCGGCGCGACACCTCCGAAGCACCGTCGGCCTCCCGCCATCGCAGCGAGTGGAGGCCATCCTGACGGCCCCGGACGACGAGAGCGCCGAGCTGCTCCGGCGAGAAGAATCGCAGATACGGAACCTCGCGGGGCTCTCGGATCTTGAGCTCACCGTCGGTGGGGCGCCCGACGTGTCACGTGCACTTCCCACAGTGGCCGCCGGCGTGCACGTGCTCGTCAGGGTGCCCGATGACGTCGATGTCGCAAGGGAAATGGACAAGTTGAACGCGCAGCTCGCCCGCCTCTCGCGGGAGCTGGAATCCAGCCAGAGGAAGCTGGCGAATGAGAAGTTCGTCAACCGCGCGCCGGCCGAGGTCGTGGAGAAAGAGCGCGCCAGGCGACAGGACTTGGGCGAGCGGAAGGCGAAGCTCGAGGAACGCATTGGGCTCCTGGAGAATCTTTGAGCCCCAGGTGTCGCCGCTCGTGTGCCAGAGCCTGCTCGTCAACCCGGGCACCCGTAGCCGGTGAAAGCACGGGTAGCGACTACCCGTCGCCGCCAGGGCCTACTCGCTGGGCTGTTCCGCCGTGGGAAGGCGAATGACGAACGTCGTGCCCGCGCCCAGTTCGCTTTCCACGGCGATCTCGCCGCCGTGCCCCTCTTCAATGATGCGCTTGCAGCTAAACAGGCCCAGTCCCGTCCCGCCCTCTCCTTTGGTGGTGAAGAAGGCCTCAAAGAGCCGTGGCATATGCTCAGCGGGGATGCCGGGGCCGGTGTCGCGGAACTCCATCTCGACGACCCCGTCATCGGCCGCCGCGGTTATCACGAGGTCGCCGCCGTCGGGGTCCATGGCCTGCACGGCATTGAGGATGAGGTTGACGAAGACCTGCTCGAGTTGATTGGGGTCGGCCAGTATTGGCGGCAGGTCCTTGGACTAATTCGGCTTGATGCGCACCTTGCTGCGACGCGCCTCGGTTCGGACCAGGTCGAGCGTGGCTTCGAGGGCCGAGGCAAGGTCAAGGGGCTCCTTCTTGACCTTCTGGGGACGCGAGAACGAGAGAAGCTGATGCGTGAGGGCCCGCAGGCGCTGGGTCTGCCGCTCGACGGTGTCGCGGAGCTCTGGCTCAATATCATCGCGCATGACGGCGAGCTCGACGATGGTGGAGATGGGTGTGATGACGTTACTTATGTCATGCGCAACGCTCGCCGAGAGGGTGCCGATGATGGACAGCTTCTCGGATCGCACGAGGCGCTGTTGTGTGGCCTGGAGCTCGTCGTACGCGGTGCGCAGATCAGTATACAGTTCCGTATTGGCCAGGGCGATGGCCGCTTGCTTGGCGATGTCGGTGATGAGCTCCAGGTCTTCCTCCGTGAAGACGTGGGCCGCCGAGGTCGTGTCCAGATAGATGATGCCCAGTACGTTCTCACGATGTATCAGGGGAACGCACATGGCGGAGCGGATGCGGAAGTCCATGACGCTGTCGCTGGACTTGAAGCGCTCGTCGGCCATGGCGTCGGAGCTGAGGATGGACACACGCTCGTTGAGTGCCTGGAAGATGATGGCGCGAGAGACGCTGATGCGCTCGTCAAGCTGGTCCGTTTGGGTGCGGACGACTTTCGAGATGAGGCGCTTGGCTTCCTCATCCGCCAGCATCAGGATGCCGCGGTCCGCCGGCACGGCCTTCATGATGCTATCCATGATCGCCCTCAGCAGGGCGGCGCGGTCGAGCTTGCCGCTGAGCGTATCGGCGATCTGGTGGAGGGCGTCGAGCCTGTGCTGGAGCTTCTCGACCAGCTCCGCACTATCCACCGCCACCGCCCATTGCGAGTGCATCGTCTGCGGATCGAGGGTCTGGCTCACCTGCATGCGCTGCCCTTCGGGCTCCTCCGCCACGATGGCAACGGCCCGCTCGGCCGCTGCCTGCAGGTCAGCCTCGCTCTCCTCGCGCAGGGTCAGGTGGGTACGGCCGATGCGCACGATGGTCTCGGTGGCCCAGTGAACCTTCTGGGCTATACGGCGGTTATGAAGGAATGTGCCGTTGGCGCTGTTGGTGTCTTCGAGCCAGTAGCGACCGTTCTCGTAGGTGAGGCGGCAATGCAGTCGCGAGACGCGCGGATCGCCGTCGAGGGAGACGTCCGCGTCCTGCTTTCGCCCAATGGCGAACGCTGGCTTGGTAATCCGGAACTCCCGGCTCCGGAGTGGACCGTCCAGGACGATGACCTTCATGCGTCCTCCAACGCCTCCTCGTCCGATGACGCCATCATGTCTTGCGCAGGGTAAATCTGCGTCGTTACTGGCATTATACCGCGTTTGTTGTCACGATAACCTGGCCGGCGGGCGGCGAAGTTGCCGTGCAGGACTTGCTGATGTTACATACTTATCAACCAATTCTCCCTTGCCTTTTGTTGCGATCTAGACATTAGCATGTAAGCGGGCATACAATTATGAAGCAGACAGACCATCGAGATCACCATCCACCTGACTTGGGCGCGCCCATCGCGCGGGGGTGCAGCCTGCTGCTTGGAGCTGTCGCGGTGGCGCTCATTCTGGCTGCCACGAGCGCTTCGCGCGAACACGAGGCCGGTGCGGCCCACGCCCATGGACCACCGACGGCGAGCACGCGAACGCACTCGATGCTGACGATGCTGTGGGATGCCGGCGGGCGGAATTACACAGCGGCCGCGACGTGGGACATCGATGAGAACGGCGACGACGAGCTGCTCGTGCTCCAGGACGATGACGTTGTCGTCATCTTCGACGCGGACGGGGCACCGCAGCGCAGCGTGTTGCTCAGGCAAACGGCCCGCTCTCTCGATGTGGCAAAGCAACGCAATCCTCCGGCCATGATTCTTGGGAGCCGGCGGTACGGGCAGATGTCGGTAGCGGCCTATGACCGCGCCGGCGACGACGTGTGGTACTACCCCCTCCCCCGTGGCTACGATGTCGCCGCCTGCGCCGTCGCCGACATCGATGGCGATGGCGTGGAGGAGACCATCGCCGCTCAGAGCGACATGGGGCTGTCCTGTCTGGATGCGGATGGCCGGCTCAGATGGGAGCTCCCGCTTCCCGGCCTCATTGCCAGCCTCGCCGTAGGTGACATAGACGGCGACGGACGCCCCGAGATCCTCGTGGCTGGGCACGATACGCCTGTGACCGTGGTGAGCTGGCAGGGCCATGCGCTGCGTACGTGGGATATATGGGCGTCGGCGTGCTACGTTGCCGCCGCCGACCTCGACGGGGACGGCAGGGCAGAGATCGCCGTGAAAACGGCCACCTTCCGCGAACCCGAGAACGCCTTCGTCGCCGGCGTTGACTCCTCAGGCCAATTCATCTGGCGCCGGCCCGTACCGGGTCTGGTCCGCGCCGTCGCTCGTCCACTCACGGCCGTTGACATCGACGGCGACGGAGTGCGCGAGTGGGCTGCTGTGGGCAGCGACGGATCGGTGCACCTGATTGGGAAGAATGGCGAGCCGCTCGGCAGGCAGAACGTCGGAGAGCCCGTCATTGGCGTGTACCCAATGCGCACCAGAGCGGGGGCCGCCGAGTGGCTGGTCGCGGTCTCGCCAACGTCTGCCAAGTGCATGCAATTCAGGGGCGGTGCAGGCGGGTGACGCAGCCAAGCGGGAGAGCGGACAAGGGAAAGCAAAGGGCAGGCGGCCGGCGTCCGCCCTTTTGGCTGCTGATGATGGCGCCGCTGCTGCTCAGCGGCTGCCCGCACCGGCAGCGGCCAGCGGGGCGCACCGTGGTGACGTACTGGGAGAAGTGGACGGGCTTTGAGGGCGATGCCATGCGCGATGTGGTGAACGCCTTCAACGCGTCGCAGGATAGAATCCACGTCGAGCTGCTCACCATCAGCCAGATTGACCGAAAAACAGTGGTGGCCACCGCGGGCGGCGTTCCCCCCGATGTGGCCGGCCTGTGGTCCTTCAACGTCCACGCGTTTGCCGACAAGAACGCCCTCACACCCCTGGATGACTACCTGGCCGAGGCCGGCATAACGCGCGAGCGCTACATTCCCGGCTATTGGGACATGTGCAGGCATCGGGGCAAGATGTGGGCCCTGCCGACCACGCCCGCGTCCGTGGCGCTGCACTGGAACAAGACGCTATTCGCGGAAGCGGGGCTCGACCCGGATCGGCCGCCCAGAACCCTCGAGGAGCTGGACGCCTACGCCGACCGGCTCACCAGGCGCGACAGCAATGGCCGGCTCGTGCAGATGGGCTTCTTGCCCGCCGAGCCGGGCTGGTGGCACTGGAGCTGGGGCTGCTTCTTCGGCGGCAGGCTCTGGGACGGCAAGTCCAGGATCACGTGCGCCTCGCCAGAGAACATCCGGGCATACGAATGGGTGCAGTCGTACGCGAAGAAGTACGAAGCCAAGGCTCTTCAGGTGTTCCAGAGCGGATTCGGCAACTTCTCGTCGCCACAGAACGCCTTCCTCGCCGGCAAGGTCGCCATGGAGCTGCAGGGCGTGTGGATGTACAACTTCATCAGCAAGTACGCCCCGGGCCTGCAGTGGGGCGCCGCGCCGTTTCCCCATCCTGCCGACAGACCCGACCTGGCGAACGTGACCATTGTGGAAGAGGATGTGCTCGTCATCCCTCGCGGCGCGCGCCGTCCGCGGGAGGCCTTCGAGTTCATCAAGTTCGTCAACTCGCAAGCGGGCATGGAGCTGCTCAACATGGGCCAGCGCAAGCACACGCCGCTGCGGGCCGTCAGCCCCCGGTTCCTCGCCGAGCACGAGAATCCGTACATCCGTGTGTTCATCGAGCTCGCCCACAGTCCGAATGCCGTCTCGACGCCCAAAATCAGCGTGTGGGATGAGTACCGGGACGAGCTGACGAACGCCTTTGACGAGATATGGCTGTGCCGGGCCACTCCACGCGAGGCGCTGGAAGCTGTGCAGACGCGCATGCAGGAGAAGCTGCATCGGGAGATGCGGCGGGAGCGGAGGACCGGTAAGGCGCCCGTGTAGGGGCGGCGGCCTCTACTGTAGGCGCGCAACCGTGGCGCGCTGGCGAGGTGGCGGGCTCGGCCAGCCTCCCACCTCGGCCCGGCGAGGTACAGGCCCTCGCCTACAATGTCACCGCGGCCAAGTGTTCGAGGCGGAGTACCGATGACGCCACGAGCGAAGCGCGACATGCGCAATGGGCTGCTGTTTGTCTCGCCGTGGATCGTGGGCTTTGGCGGCTTCCTGCTCTACCCCATCGGCGCCTCCCTGCACTGGAGCTTCTGCGAGTACTCGGTGCTGCAGCCGGCGCAGTGGACCGGCCCCGACAACTACCGCGACCTGATGACGGATGAGGTCTTCTGGAAGGCGCTGGCCAACACGCTGCTGTATGCGGCCTTCGCCCTTCCCCTTGGGCTCCTCGTCTCGCTCAGCCTCGCCATTCTGCTGAACAGCGGCGTGCGGGGGATGGCCCTGTTTCGCACCATCTTCTTTCTGCCGGCGCTCGTCCCCTTGGTGGCGCTCGCCATCATCTGGTTGTGGCTGTTTAACGGCGAAAACGGCGTGCTGAACCACTGCCTGTCGTGGCTGCACATTACCGGCCCGCCGTGGCTCACCGATCCCTCCTGGTCCAAGCCCGCCCTGACGCTCATGAGCGCCTGGAGCGTCGGGCATGCCATGGTCATCTACCTGGCGCACCTGCAGGACGTGCCCGAGCAGCTCTACGAGGCGGCGGAGATCGACGGCGCCGGGTACTTCCGCAAGCTGCGCCACGTTACACTGCCCGTCATATCGCCGGTGATACTGTTCAATCTCGTCATGGGCATCATCGGCACGCTGCAGTTCTTTGCCGTGCCGTACGTTATCTCGCCGCAGGGCTCGCCGGCGCGCTCCATCTACTTCATCACCATGTACCTGTACGACAACGCCTTCCCGTACCTGCGCATGGGCTACGCCTGTGCCATGGCCTGGATACTGTTTCTCATCATCTTCGGGCTCACGATGCTCGCCCTACGGCTGTCGCGGAGGTACGTGCACTATGGCTAGCATTTGCCTTCGCCAGCCTTGTCCTACTGGACCGCAGGTTTCCAGCCTGCAGCCTTGTCCGTTTGCCGTCACCCCCCAGGCGAGATCACCCCGACCCGACGGCCCCCGAGCCAACAGGGGGTACGAGCGTTGACCGTCAAGGGCCGCGCCAGCAGAGCGCTGGTCTACTGCCTGCTGATCATCGGCTCGGCAGTGTTCCTGTTTCCGCTGCTGTGGATGATCTCGACGTCGCTGAAGCCCATCGAGGAGACGATGCGGCTGCCGCCGCAGTGGATTCCGTCCACCTTCAGGTGGGACAACTACTGGCGAGCTATTACGTATCAGAGTGACAAGCTCGGCTACATCCCCTTCCTGCGCTACGGGATGAACACGGTGTATCTGGCGATCCTGGGCGTGACGGGGACCGTGATCGCCAACGCCTTCATCGCGTACGGGTTCGCCCGCATACGCTGGCCGGGCCGCGATGCGTTCTTCGCCGTCACGCTCGCCACCATGATGATCCCCTTCCCGGTGCTCATGGTGGCCATGTTCTCCATATTCAAGCACGTGGGCTGGATCGGGAGCTTCCGGCCGCTCTGGGTGCCGGCGTGGTTTGGCAGCGCCTTCAACATCTTCCTGCTGCGGCAGTTTTTTCTGACGATACCACAGGAGCTCTGCGACGCGGCCCGCATTGACGGCTGCTCGGAGTTCGGCATCTTCCGCCACGTGGTGCTGCCCCTGTCGAAGCCCGCGCTGGCCGTTGTGGCTCTCTTCCACTTCATGTATGTCTGGAACGACTTCCTCGGGCCGCTCATCTACCTGACGCACCAGGAGACTTTCACGCTCTCTCTGGGGCTGCAGGTGTACCAGAGCCAGCACGGCGGCACGCCGTGGAACATGCTCATGGCCGCAGCCACCATCGTCGTGCTCCCGATCATCATCGTCTTCTTCTTCACCCAGCGCACCTTCATCCAGGGGATCCAGTTGACCGGGTTGAAGGGGTAGGACCAGAGGGCCACGCCAGGCGCGTGGCGCGCCGGATGGCCGGGTGCCCTGTTGGGTCGTGCAGGACACGGGAGGAAAGTCGAGGAAGAGCGCTTTGCCTGGCACGGGAGGCTGCGGGCATGGAGCGTCCGTCGGGCTTGGACGCGCGCTACGTCAACTGGAACGCCCAGTTGCCCTATGGCGTCACAGTGGGGCACGTCGCAGAGGCTACGGCAGAGACCTACCGGTTGTTTCACGGGGTCAACGAGTACCTCGTCGAGGACGGATTGCGCCCCTTGGAGGAACTCCTCCTTGGCAACTCCCTGTCGGGAATCATCTCGGAGTTTCTTGTCAAGAACATGGCGAGGGTCTGCCCAACCCTCATCGCCAACGAGAAGGTAGGCGGCCATCCCGATCTTCTCCCGGCGGGGCACTACACAAGCAGCGCCATACTCAAGGGCGACCAGGGGATCGAGGTGAAAGCGTCAGTCCAGAAGGGGGGATGGCAGGGACACAATCCCGAGGAGGGTTGGGTCATGGTGTTTAGGTACCAGGTAGGAGGCGTACCGACCGGCGGATCCAGTCCGATGACATTCGTGGAGATACTCTCGGCCAAGTTGGCGGAGGATGATTGGTCCTTCTCGGGCCGACGCGGAGCATCTCGCCGAACCCCCACAGCCTCGATCACGTCCTCAGGCGTCGAGAAGCTCCGGGCCGGCTTCGTATACCGAGTGCCTGGTGTCGGCGTGGGGCGGCACCGGGACATTCTCGCGGATCAAGCATAGAGCCGCACGCGCGCCTCGTCATAGCTGGAGCTTCCGTTGTCCCGCGCCTTCTCTCCGATCTCTGGCCGCCGAGTCACCGTTCGGAACGAAGTCAGCCAGCCGCGGTATCGCCTGCACGGCCATCTGGAAGTAGACAGAGTCCAGCTCGATGCCTATGCTCTCATAACCGACGGCACAGGCGGCCGCGATCGTTGATCCTGCTCCCATGAACGGGTCCAGAACGACGCCCTCTCCCAGCGGAAGGGCAGCCCGCACAATCTCGCGCATGAATCCCTGGGGCTTCAGCGAAGGATGTGGCGCGATGCCTCGCTCAGTGTTCCGAGTTGGTGCGCTCTTTATCACGTCCCGAAAGGGCTCGTCGTCTGAGATCCGCCTCAGTCCTCCGGCCTTCCACTTCCGCAGGTTATCCTGCACGCGACCCTCACACGGCTTTCGAAAGAGCCCCCACGGTTCCCAGCACGACCGCGGCATGACCGTCACGCCGTGGAACTCCTCGTGCGCGTTCTTTGGCCTGTCGCCGCCGCGAAGGGTTTGCACCAGCCGGACTACCTCCCCGCGCTTTTCGAACCCGGCCTCGATCAGCCCCAAATAGGTCAGGTGTGACACCAAGGGATTGGTGGCGATGAACACGTGCCCGCCAGGGACGAGTGCTTTGAGCACCAGCGCCGACCAGCGCGAAAAGAAGTGGCGCAGCCGGAGCTTGTCGCTCTCCGTGAGAACCGTGAAACGCGGCAACGGACGCCTTGTACATCCATCGAAGGTGGGAGGTATGCGCCAGACACCGCCACGACCCCTCCGCAGCTTTCTCTTCTCGTCGTCTGTGTATTCCCTGAGTCCGTAGGGAGGGTCAGTCACGACTGCGTGGACGCTATGCTCCGGCCGGGCCTCAAGCCACTCGAAGCAGTCCCCGTGGACGAGTTCGTAAGATTCCGTGCATACACTGCGGCCGATTTCAGACTGTTTCTCCCGGACGGGTCTTGCGCTGGCCGGGCTCATTCCGCCTTGCCCCCAAAAACGCGTTTGCGGTAGGTCGAGTCCTCACGCGTACTTGCCCCCAATATCCAGCGCAGGGCATCGATTCGGTCGGGAGCGGCTGTCAACCTGCGCATGCGCTGGACCATGAACCACGCCGTCTTGTAGCTGATGCCAAGCTCGCGCCTCAGTTCTTTGGCCGACATGCTCCCCGCGCTGCCCACAACGCGGTGGATGGCCAAGAACCACGCCGGAAGCGGAATCTTGGAGTCCTGGAAGATCGTCTTGTAGAGGACTGAGAAACGACGTCTGCAGTCATAGCATTCGTATTGCTTCCGCTTTCTCTTGAGGTATACTCTCTGTGACGCGCACCTCACGCACACCAGGCCGTCTGGCCAGCGCAGCTTCTCCAGGTGTTCTCGGCATCTCGCGTCCGTGCCAAAGCGCTCTGCGACTTCCCATCTGGTCACCCGGACTCCTCCCGCCACGGGATAATAGCACATTTGTTTGGGGGCGTCAAGTATATATCGGGCAGATAGTACCGGCTCCAGGGCCCTGGTGGCGCCGCAGGTATCCACGGTCGCCCATTGACATTTGCCCCGCCCTGGACCTCTGCCCAAGGGGCGAGAACTCGTTGGGGGTTTGACGCGGGACGCCCCGGCGAGTAGCATAGCGGCTGACCGCCTGCGTGCGCATGAACACACGCATGCGCAAGCCTGAAGGCATGGGACAGCTCACTCCCCAAATCGGCCTCACCCTCGCCATCATGGGCGTC
>Ga0114930_10005383_pt1 | contig 10547 bp, 12 predicted proteins | sample AnhtaG_FD_87300 | JGI IMG/M metagenome (GOLD analysis project Ga0114930, IMG submission 87300) | Deep subsurface microbial communities from Anholt, Denmark to uncover new lineages of life (NeLLi) - Anholt_01485 metaG | ecosystem: Environmental > Aquatic > Marine > Oceanic > Sediment | place... | reverse complement strand
AGGGGATATCCAAAAATAACAAAAAAGAAGCTAAACATCCCGGACAATGCGAAACCCGGTTAAGAAATTTCGATCTCCAGGTTCGTTTCTATGGCGACTAGCTGATCTTAATAGATTTGCGTCATTGTCCCAGCTTCCACCCCTGGATATGAAGTTTCGATTTACTGTTTCCCACACACTTCCATCTAAAGGTGCATTGTTATAGTTATCATGAAAACCATCCTGTACCACTTCCCATACATTACCATGCATGTCGTAAAGTCCCCATGGATTAGGCAGTTTCTGTCCTACTGGATGCGAGCCCTTTTTGTTATCACTATACCAGGCATAATCATCAAGTTCCAATTCATCATCACCAAAAGAATAACGTGTAGTTGTACCGGCCCTGGCTGCATATTCCCATTCAGCTTCTGAGGGTAAGCGATATTTATTGGTATTTTCCCGTTCGTTGAGCTTAGTAATGAATTCCTGAATTTGATTCCATGAAATCGATTCTGCGGGTAATCTATCATCTTTTAACAATGAAGGGGAAACTCCCATTATTTCAATCCATTCTTCCTGTGTGACTTCGTATTTGCCCATATAGAATGCTTGTGTAATTTGCACTTCGTGAACAGGACCTTCATTAATGAGTCTTCCTTCCTCATCTGAGGGAGAACCCATGTAAAAATTTCCTGCTGGTATTAGCACAAATTCCATTCCAATGGTATTATCAAAAGTAGTATTTATTGCCGGTTCTGCAATTGGATCATCTATATTAGGGTCAGGTAGTTGATTATAATCTTCATCTGTACATCCGGAAAATAATATGATACCTATGATTAAAATTGAAATTATGAATATTTTTTTCATTTGAATCATCATTTTTGGTCCAATTTTATTTAATGAGGAGTTCATTTATGTAGTTTTCTATTGCCTTAATTTTTAGGTGAAGAATATATAGTCAATTGTTAGGTCGTTTTATATTATATCACTGCCCCCTAGTTGCATACATGCATATCGGCTCCCTCAAACTCCCAGGAAACCTTTTCTTAGCTCCCATGGCCGATGTAACTAATGTGGCGTTTCGGCTAATGTGCAAAAAATATGGGGCATCAATGGTATTTTCCGAGATGATCGATGCCGAAGGTATAATCAATCAGAGCTTGAATAGTATTTCAAGATTATCATCATGCGACCAGGGGCGGCCTTTTGGTATACAGCTATCAGGATCTACTTCTACCAGCTTTGAAAAGGCAGCCGAAATAGTTGAAAAACAATACCAACCCGATCTTATTGATATTAATTTTGGCTGTTCGGCACGTCATATTATAAAAAAAGGATGCGGTGCTGCTCTATTAAATAAACCGCAGTTGATGCATGATATCGTAAAAATGGTCTCCCTGGCTGTTAATGTCCCGATTACCGCAAAAATGAGGATGTATTCAAGTTATGAAAAAACATCTGAAGTTGCTAGATCGCTGGAAGTGGCGGGTGTAAATACAATCACGATCCATCCACGGACATACGATCAGAATTATTCACACAAGGCGAATTGGGATGTAATAAGGAAATTGAAAAATGAATTATCGGTTCCTGTGATCGCAAATGGTGATATTGTTGATGAGCGATCAGCAGAGAAAGTACTCGAATACACAGGATGCGACGGAATTATGATCGGACGTGCAGCAATCGGGAACCCATACATTTTCAGGAGGATCGAGCATTATCTTAGAACAGGGGAATATCTTGAACCTTTGAGCAAGGAAGAACAGGTCAATGACTTTTTTGAATACGTTAGCCTGTTAAAGAAATTCAATATGCTTGATTATGCCAATATTAAGCTTCATGCAAAGTGGTTCACTAAAGGAATTAACGGGGGAAAATTGGTTAGGACAAGAATAAATGCTGCCGATAATATCGATACCATAATTGAGATTATGCGCAAAACTACTAATACCCAACCTCATAATGTTTTCAATTTTTAAAATCAGATATATCCGGGTTCTGATAGATTTTCTTGCATCACAGGAACAGATTCGACCTCGGCGATGTCAGTCCAGTAATCGTTAGCTTCCAAAATACCTTTTAGATTACCCCTTACCTCATAAAGAAAAAACATTCGATTTCTTGTGAGGTCAATCCAATAACTATGTTTTTTCATCCATTTAGGACATTTCCCTTCATCTACCTTTTTTATAACTTCGTCTCTTTTTCCTGGTTTCCACGTCAAAATACTCATAACCTTCATTATAGTTCCCCTTTCTATTTATTTTTTAAATTAATGTAATATTTTATTATATATAAAAGTAATGTTACTCACTTTAAACATATTTTTATACCGTTCGATGGTTTGAAATTGTTTGTCGTATTGTCCCCTCACATAACTCATACGTTGAACTTCGGGTATTGATAATGGCCTCATTTAGGCATAATTGCAGATAGTTGGTATAAAACCCTTAAGTAATATGGATAGTCCCGTAAACGTCCTTAAATTAGTTCTATAAAATACCCGGAGTTTTACTTTTCAGTTATATAAATCACTTCATAAACTAATTTATGTATTTCTAAAAAACGTAAAATCTTCATAATTATAGGAAGGATAATAATTATTATCAATAAAAATTAAAAACCATATAATTATAGGAAGGGAAAATAAAATCTCATTCTCTTTTTTTAAAATTTTTTAGTATTAATAGTTAATATAAATATAGGAATATAATTATGGACCAACAAAATAAAAAACACATAAAAAGCTTTTGTGCGACTGATGAAGTCATAAACAAAATCGAACTACTTGCAAAAGTAATGAATCGGTCACGGAGTCAAATCATATCTGAAGCTGTAATGAAATTCGGATTGAAACAAACAGATTCTGAAAAGAAATATGATATGATTCTACAAGATATTGATTCTTTGAAAACAGAATGGAACAAAGTCAAAAAAATAGTTATGGATCAATAAAAATAAAACTCAAAGCATTGTGTATGGGAGTATTTCGCTTATCCTGTTCTTCTAACCGAGATATCCCTAAAACCTCCTACAAAACACTATCAGCTAGTGGACTATTCGACTATCTCAATAGTCGAGAGCATTACAAATTAAAGATTAATGGTGTCATATATAATTATTACAACTGGTTATATATGGCACCGGTGGTAATACGATTATTACAAGGGGTCGTATTATCGCAAACCTCCGGGACGTATGTTTCTAACCCATCCATACGTCCCCATGCCTATTTCTGATATTGTTGATTTGAAAGATAAATCATCCATTTCTGAGGTGTTGGGAATGTTTACTACTAAACTTTCCCAACTAAAAAAAGATTTTAACAGTGGTAAAAAAATACCTGAATTATCTGAATATCATAAATTGGATGAAATGGTAATTTATAATATTCTATATGATGGATTATCCGATGCCCTGGATGAAACTATTACAGATTGTGGATATTGTAATAAATCCAATTGTAAAAAGCGAATGACCTAGTAACCGAAATAACTTAACTTTACTATTTATATTGATTAATCATTTATATTCTAATCAGATAACTGACCTGGTAACCAAAAGTTATTTATAATGTTACTTACAATTAAATATATGTAAATGTAAAAATAATTTCTATCATATATAAAATGATACTGATTCTATAAATACTTTACTATTTATTGAAGTCAAATGGACTTCCTAAAATGATTTACTGAATGAACGAAGATGAATCTGAAAAGATGAAGTATAACTCTATTTTGAGTTATACTAAATTTTTTAAGAATAGAAAAGAAGTGAATATAAAAATGCAAAAACAACAAATAGACAAATATCAAAATGTTAAATTAAAACATGTACAGGCAAGAATTCATAATGAAGTTTATGATATTCTTAAAAATAATAACTTATTTTATAACTTCGATGACTTTATTGAAGATGCTATAAAAGAAAAATTGGAAAGACTTGGAATTATTAATAACGAGGATTAGTTCCAATGTTTACTATTTCTGAAAAACATAATGATGTTCTTAGTGAAACATCTGAATCTTATAAAAACCTTGAAGATGAACAAGACATAGCTTTAGGTCTACGAAATTTAAACCACCCAAAAAAGAAATCCGATAAAAAAGAAAGCGATTCACAAGCAATAAAATTAATAAAAATAGTTCAAGATAATCCTGAAATGATATTATTTCACGATTCATATGAAGAACCATATATTAGAATTCTTAATAGTGATAATCGATTAAAAAACTTATCATTAAACAGTAAGGTTTTAAAATCATCATTAACAACAATTTATTATAAGACATACGGTAAACCTATTAATCGTAGTTCAATAGGAACAGCGATCGATACACTTAGTGGTTTTGCAATAGATGATGGAAAAGAGTATGAATTATATAATAGAATATGTAATCATAATAATGCTATATGGTATGATTTAGGTGATTATCGAGCAGTTCGAATAACTTCTAATGGATGGGAGATAATTGATAAACCACCAATTTTATTTAAGAAATATTCACATCAGAAATCACATAATATAATTGATAATGTTGGAAATATTGATGATGTACATAAAATATTTAATTATATAAATATCGTTGGATATAATGAAAGATTATTATATGAAGTAAATTTAGTAGCTGATTTCATACCTAATATCCCACATTCTATTGATGTTTTTTGTGGTGAAAGTGGTTCTGCAAAATCCACTACTATGAAATTTAAAAAATGTTTAGTTGATCCTTCATCAAATCTAACACTATCTTTACCAAAAGATAGAAATGAATTAATACAAATGTTATCACATAACTATCACGCAGTATTTGATAATGTAACGTATATTACACAAGAACAATCTGATATATTTTGTCGTGCAGTAACTGGTGATGGTTTTACTAAACGTGCATTATTTACGGATGATGATGATGTTAGTTATAATTATAAAAGATGTATCGGATATACAAGTATTAATATTGCTGGGACTAAATCAGACTTATTAAATAGAAGTATTATTTTTGAACTTGAAAATATTCTTGATAGTAATAGAAGGTCTGAAGAAGATTTATGGGGTAATTTTAATCGTGAAAAGAACGATATTGTAAAAGGTATTTTTAGTGCAGTATCCAAAGCAATGGAAATAAGACCAACCATTAAATTAAAGAGTATTCCTAGGATGGCAGATTTTGTATTATATGGTTGTGCGATTGCTCAAGCATTAGGATATACACAAGATGAATTCATTAACGCATACGCCGAGAATCAAAAACTACAAAACATTGAAGTGGTTGAATCCGATATTGTCGGTACATATCTAATGATGTTTGTGGATGAAATGAATATTTCATTTAAACCATATGAGTATTGTGTTCGTGACTTATATGACAAATTAACTGAATATGTTAGAAAAGAAGGCTACAATATTAAATCTAAATCCTGGCCACAAGATCCTAAAAGTCTATCAAGAAGATTAAAGAGAATTATGAGTAATTTGAAATCTGAAGGTCTAGAGATTACACATAGAACAACAAATCAATGTAAGAAATATATATTAACTAATCATAATCAGAAAAAACCAATATCAGAAAAAAAACAGAATGAAATAACCGCTAAAAAAGAATCTGAAATAATTAATAATAAAGATACTTCCGAAGATTATGATTGTGACGATAATACTGATGATAAATGGGAATCTTAAAAAGTGTCGATAAATTACGATGATATTCTGATAAGTGTCGATAAAGTGTCGATATTTATTCTGATATAATCATTATCGGAGTAAATTATAGTGTCGATAGTGTCGATGTGTCGATATTTTTTTGGTCTATCATATCTTGAACCTTAGAGAAAAAAGAGTATAAGGGTGTATATATATAAAAGGTATGAAAAATATCGACACTATCGACATATCGACACCATTATAAAGAAATTATGAAAGTGATAATATATACTGAGGTTAAAATTTCAACATCGGTATTTATAGAGTGATTGAATTAAAATTAATTTACAATGTCTAAAATTAAACCGTTAAAAATGTCTGGATTGTCAAATAAATGTCTAATTGGACTTTAAATCTAAATCGGAGTACCTTACATAAGATATAATCAAAAAAGAAGTCTATTAAGATATTGTCGAAAAGACCATCGACAATTGTCGAATAATAAAAATATACGCAAAGTTTTAACGGATGTTCTATAACTATAATTGTAGCCTTTGACACCTTTAACTGGATGTTTAAATCTTCGAACAAAAACTTTTTCATCATTTCTAGAAATTCGACTCAACTCTACATTTCCTACAATCGTGGAGATAAAAGCTGGAACACCATTAAATACCGTTGAACCTTGTGCATCCAATACATTCACATCATACCAGAAAAATAAATAATTTAATTTCTTTGCCATCATTTTTTGGCTTTTTGCAGTCTCAAGATATTTTGGTTGCTTAATTTCATTAGACTCCAAAAAACCACTAATCAATTTTTTATCAAAAGTATCTGAAATTATGAGTAATGAATCAAAAGTAAAAGCTATACCAAATTTACTTTCAATAGGCACAATTATTTCTTCTTTGATTGTCCCGAAAAACATATCTAAAGCGAACCAGTTTTTCGATTTCAATAATTGCCCTTCTGGTACAATTCTATCCGAAGTAAGGAATCCAGTATGTGATTCAATTAGTTTTCCAGCTTCCTCTGAATAGATCTCATGTGCTTTATGTAAATCCTTTAAATGCTCCTCAAATTTCTTAGTTTCAACTAGAATAAACCAGAGATATTGCAGGGCATGGACATATCCTAAATAGGTTTTTTCCATATATTCTTCTGATTTAGAAAATTTCAATATTGGAGTTAATAAAAGCACATGTGGAAAACCTCTATGCGTGTCATTTAGGAAAATGTAAGTATAAAATGAAGTTGAAATTTTCAAAGCATCGTCTTTTCCGAATCCTTTTATTGGGGAAACATACTGCTTAAAAAGTGCATCAAATACGTTGAATAGCTCATCTAAACTTTTAATCGCTTTGATTATTTCATTCCATTTTTTTGCCTTACGAATGTTCCTAGTTAAATTCCAAATATTGTTAATAAAAATCGTTTTTTCAGAAGTATTAGGAATATCATCAAGTTCAACACCAACGAACCTAGCCCTATAGAATGTAAAATCTTCTTCTAAATCAAGAGAATTTTCATAAATTATAGAATGTAATAAACCTCTAACACAAGTGTCTAAAAAGAACCTATACCCTTCGAAAATTTCATCATCATTCTTAATGTTGTGATATTCTTTTAACCATTTTCTAAAATCAAATGTATTTGTAGCTATTTTCAAAATGTTAATGAAGGAAAAGATTTCATCAGATTCCTGCTTTATTTTTTCAATATTATCTTCCATATTTTATCATTCATATATTAGTTCATAAAAATTTACAGAATACTAAGCTTAATATTTTAGTGTATTTTAATTACTTTTTTATTAGCTTGCTGAAGTATATGAAAACAATTGGGACTGATCCTGTGAATTTCATGAGCAGTCGAGGTTTAGAAATCGTAACGCGATTTTCGTTACTACAAAATAAAATAGTAACTGAATGTTACCATAATTTAATACAATCCATGCCAAATTATCAAATGGAGTGATAATATGCCAACAATTGTTCATTTTGATATTGCAGCAGATGATCCCGAGCGTGCAAAGAAGTTCTATGCCAAATTATTTGGCTGGAAGATGGAACAACCTCCCGGGCCGCCGATGGAATACTACCTGATAGAGACCACTACACTGGAAGGAGAAGTAGGTGTTGCGGGCGGGCTGGGGAAACGCAGAGCTCCAGAACAGAGAATCACCAACTTTATGGGAGTCCCGTCAGTAGATGAATATCTTGCCAAGGTCGAAAAACTCGGTGGCAAGATCGTAGCCCCCAAGATGCCAGTGCCAGGGTGGGGATATCTGGCAACATGCATGGACACCGAGTTAACCTGTTCGGTCTCTGGGAAGAGGATGAGAACGCAAAATAGATATGGTCTCGTAAAATCCATCAGTTAATGAGATATTATTTGAAAAAATGTGGTATCATTTACTGAATTTAGTTTGGTTACCTTATAATGAATTTCACTTGTTGTCTAATCATTCAATAACGCATCCTGAAAATGGGATATGAATTCCACCCCTCTTTTAATACCGTAATATTATTAACCGGGTGATTCAATTGGATTTTTGATCCCGCATTACTTGCTAATATACCATAACTACTGTCAATTTCAAGATTCAGAACGTTAACATATTCTGCTGTGCTTGAATTGTCCAAATAAATCCAGAGACTTCCAACTGGTATAGCATAATATTCTTCAAAAGGAAAAATTCCACTCCACATGCTAAAATTTTGGTCAACAGCTCCTTTGCTATTAATAATATTCTTGACTTCGACTTGCTCATTTGTGATTATCTTCAAGGCTTTTCCATGCTCAGTATCGATGATCTCATTAACCACATTTGGATTAAGTGTACCATTTGGATAACAGACTGTCAGATTTATCATAACATCAGATACAGTCCCATCTTTATTCACAGCAATGGGAAGAAATACTATTGCAGTTCCGTTTACAGGTAAAAGAGATACGTGATATGAATTATGTGTTGAACCAATAAGTTCATCTTTACCTGTACACCCTGAAAAGAAAATACTTGTGCAAAGGATAATTATAATAATTGAGATTGATTTTATTCTCATGATAAAAAAAATGAAATAAAATTCAGATCAGGTTTTATTTTTTTGTTTATTATCAATTTTGTCTTTTTCAATAATTCCATTTTCAATCAGTTTTTGATATAAGTCTGGATAATCTTTCTCGACATCCCGAATACTGATATTCTTCCTCTTTGATTTGATTTCGTCAAGAATTTTCACTTTTTTTCCAGTATGTTTTTGATAAGATTCTTCAAGACATTGTTCATATGCTTTAGCAAGTTCCTTGTCGCTTACTGTTTGTTCGAAATCGATAACTACTGCGCCATTCTTTGTATTTTTATGTGGTACTATCAGCCCATCGTCAATTAATTTCGCGCCAATTTCCATCTTTATTTCCACATATTCTGCACTATGTTTTTTCATTTTATCAACTGAAACACTTGAGAAGAGTGTGTTTTGTGAAAGTGCTGATCCACTCGGTAAAAGAGATGATGAAAAAGTCGCTGAAGTTACATTATCAACTGCAAAATTATAGTATATATTGTATGGTTCATTGTATGAGTAATATGCCCATATGAGGAACGCCCAGTCTGAGAACTGGGGTTTTTTATCCTGTCTGGCGTCAATTATTTTTTGCTCAGTCAATATTGCAGCCTGCAACGACTCGTAGGCTTCTAAATATTGAGAGCTGTCATATTCTTCTGAATAATTTGTTCCGTAAACAGCATAATCTACAAATGCCTCTCCTATTTGATCTGGATATACCACGAATTCCTCAGGTATTGTTCCTTGATGGAACCAATACGATAAAATATCACCACCGAATTCTGCTTCAATATGTGCCAATAATGTATCACTGGCACCAGCTGCTGATAAATAATTTTGAGGATCTTGATAAGCAGAACCTGTCAAATAAGTTCCATGAGATGTTCGATCTGCTGTTGTATGTGTCATCCAACCTCTTGCCCATAGTTCTTGAGATGGACCATTTGAAACATTGTAAAGAGAAACATCAAGGGGACCGTATAAAACACCAGGAAGTTCTTGATGTACGAATACATCTAAATCATTAAAACCATAATTCAGATCTTGAAGTGCATCTGGTGCAACCGCCGCAGAAAGCTCATCTACCGAATCATTATTTGCATCTCTATTTATGCTATAATGAGTTAATCCGCCCCACGCCAAGGCGGGTTGTATACAGAGTAACATTATTAAAAGGGAAATTAAGACATTGGCACTTTTTTTGGTTAAATTATTTACTGCAAGATCTTTATCCATTTATGTCACCTTCTATTGGACTCCTCTTCCTTGAAAATCTGATTGAGCAATTAAAATAAATTATAGATCTGGTTAATTACCCCATTAATGGATTGACTTTATGGTATTTAAATTTTAACAATAAAATTATATTAACACGATATGAATTTGAAATGACTGAGATGCGCGTGGCAGGCAATGTAGAATTTGTCGATGATGATGCACTGAAATCACGGCTACTGGAAGAACGACCCTTCTTACAAGCAATAGCGTCAGGGCCTGATGATCAAAAACTGCAATTATTCAGGATATATACAGGCGAGGCCCATTTCTGGACCATTGAGGACAATCTGAGGGAGTCAGAAATTAAAAAGATAGTGTTTTAGTACAACCTATCTTCACGCTTTAGACCACTTATATGTGAAAATGAGACTATCAATTAGTGTAACTAATAGCTAAGTCCAATTATTAAAAAAAAGCAATAATATTACAATAAAAATGGTAACAACTCACGTTTTAGAAACCACCAACGATTTTGAATTTTCTCCTCGCACAAATACAACTTTAACATTTTCCATTTTCCATTGTTGTCAGTTCAAATAAAAATCTCACCGAAACTTTTT
>Ga0114930_10005382_pt1 | contig 10549 bp, 7 predicted proteins | sample AnhtaG_FD_87300 | JGI IMG/M metagenome (GOLD analysis project Ga0114930, IMG submission 87300) | Deep subsurface microbial communities from Anholt, Denmark to uncover new lineages of life (NeLLi) - Anholt_01485 metaG | ecosystem: Environmental > Aquatic > Marine > Oceanic > Sediment | place... | reverse complement strand
GACCCGGAATACCCGGGCTTCCTGGCCGAAAGCCCCTTGGGCACGCTCGACATTGTCCCAGACAACCTGGCGGTCGAGAAGTACGGGCGCTACGCGGTGCTCGTCGCGCTGGGCTATCACCGAATGACCGAATCGCTACGCGATACGCTGCGGCAGTACGTCGAGGGCGGCGGCGTGCTGGTGTGCGCCGACACGCTGTTCCTCGATGAGCTCGAGCAGCCGTTGCCCCCCGATTTCATCGAGCCCCTAATCGGGTGCACCGTCTGCGCGGCAGAGGAAGACCTGCTTCGCCTGCACCAGCCCCGCGGCCAGGTGGACGACGTCGACGGCTATGCCGCCTCGGGCGAACGCGTCGAGTGGCAGAATCACTGGCTCCATCCCGTGCGCCTCACGACCGGCCGCGTGGTCGCCCGGCTGGACGACGCCCCGTACATCATCGAGAATGAGGTCGGCGACGGACGCGTCTTCTTCGTCACCGCGCTCAACATGGTGGGCAGCAGCGCACAGAAACGCGGGCAGGAGCCCTTTCTGTACGCGAACACCCTGTACGAATTCCTGCACACCCTCGAGGACCACCTCGGCGACGGCATCGCCTTCTCGCCCTGGAACGGCCTCGAACACATCTTCAACGAGCGGCCTGATGGAACCGGCATGCTGTTGGTGATGAACCACGGCGATTCCCCGTACCGCCGCGACGCCGTCATGCGAAATGCCCATGGTTTCACCGCAGGACGTGTGGCGGCGCAAGGGAGCTGGGAAGGCTGGCGTTCGGGAGGGGACCTGCTATTCACCCGCTCAGGGGACACGCTGGCCTGGTCTTTCGATATGCCGCCAAAGAGCTTCGTGCTGTTCGAGTTTCGCTGAGAAACGCCGATCTTCGGCCCACGCGTCAGGCAGGCCGGGTTTGGCGCAGTAGGCCGGGTTTGGCGCAGTAGGCCGGGTTTGGCGCAGTAGGCCGGGTTTGGCGCAGTAGGCCGGGTTTGCCAAACCCGGCCTTCTCCTGCCCGCCGCCAGGGCCGCGCGTGCTGGAGGCCCGGGGGCGTCCCAGGCCGCCGTTGGCAACGGCGGCCTACGGGGCACGCGGCGGACGCGGGTTCACTCGTCGCGCAACCGGGGGTGTTCCCGAACGGCAATCTCGAGCGCCATCAGGGCGTAGCTGGTAGCCAGGTTCGGGTCGTTCTCCCACCAGCGGTTGTTGTCGTTTTGCCAGTAGCCCAGGCCGGTATCGGGGTCAATGCGTTGTAGGGATACGAGCTTCTCGACCAGCGCGCGCCGCCAGCCCACCTTCCCGCCGCCCGGCAACTCGAGCGTCTCCTGACCATACGCGTTCAGCGCCTTGGCCATCGTGTGATAGTGGTAGTAGAGGCCCTGCTGGCCCATCCCGGGATTCTCGTCCACGGTCCACCGTCGCGTCACCCAGTCCACCGCGGCCCGGACCCGCGGGTCGTCCCCGTCGACACGCGCGTACAGGAAACTCAACAGGCCGCTGTAGGTCATGCTCCCGTAGGACCGCAGGTAGTCGGCGTCGCCGTCCGCGCTTTCGGCCGCGCCGGCGTGGCTCTTCTGCGGGTGATAGACGAAGCCGCCGCGCTCGTCGGCTTCGTCGCTGACCCACGCCGCGTCGTTGCTTGCCCGCCGATGTTGACAGCGCGACACGAACGAGATCGCCGCCTCCCAATCCAAGCGGGCTTCGGCCGGCGCCTCGAGATCGACACCCTCGGTGCGCCGGAGGGCCTCGAGGGCAAACAGCGTGTTCGACAGGTCGGCATAGGGCCGGCTCGTCGCCTGGTCGTAGCCCATGCCGCCACGAAACACGTCCTCCCCGCGATGCTGTCCCCGGACCAGGAACCGCCGTGCCAGGCGGATGATCGGCTCGTATTCCGGATTGTCCGCGTCAACCAGCGCCATGGCGCACAGGGCGGTGTTGTAGTTGGGCAGACCGCCGCCCTTCACGCCCTCGACCGGCTGATAGATCCCTCCGTCTTCCTGGACGCAGCCCACAATGAAGGCCAAACCGCGCGACACCGACCCCGGCGGTTCCCGCCGGGCCAGGGCCTGCGGGCTGTGATGGATGGCCGACACGGCCAGCGCCGTCATCGCCGGAAAGGACGGACTGGACCAACAGCCGTTGTCCTGTTGGTGCTGCTCCAGCCATTGCACGCCGAGCCCGAGCGCGTGAAGCGCGTCCTTGAGCAGCGATTCATCGATATCGAGGCTGGTGTCCGTGCTCACGCCCTCGGCCGCGCTGCACAACCCGCTTGGCCCAGCCATCACCAGCGCCAAGAAAACGGCACAGCCCAACGTGCCCAACGTCCTATTCGTCATGCGTCCTCTTTCCTTCCTGTGCTTCGGCTGGCACGATACGGACTTGCACCGGTGTGCCAACGTCCGGGATCGCCGCCGTGTTGGCAAAGGTGAAGTCGTCGACTTGGCCCAGCTCGAGCGGGTTGTCGATCACGGCGAGCCGGTCGTGGTAGTTGCTCATGATCGACCCGGTCTCGTGCGCGCCATAGACGCCCCGGGCGTCCAGACTCGAGCCCGTGAACACCCAACTCGTCCGAGGCAGGCAAGCGCCGGTCCGTTCGTCCTTCAACAGGGCCTCGGCGCGGATCTCCTGCGGTCCATCAGGGGTTTCCCGCCGGATGAAGACGTCCACGCGGTCGCCGGGTGGGCGGTCCCAGCCCGGCAGCCGGAGCGCGGGGTCGTCCGGTACGTACCAGCCCGGGTTGGCGCCCGGCTCGAGGCCAAGGAGCAAGAGCGCAACGTGGAGGTGGATGGGCTTGATCGAGGTGACCAGGATGCTCTCGTGCAGCTTACCCCCCTCCGCGCATACGACGACCTCGATGAGGCCCTCGTTCATGTTGACCCGCGCCGGAAAGCGGATCTCCCGCGATGCGGCGTCCACGCGGATCCCGCCCACCTCGTAGGAATGGGGGCCGGTCTTCTTCACCGCATCTTGCCCGACCGCGTCAAGAAGGCCACTCCGTTCTCCACCACCAGACGCGAGATCGGCCTCCCCCGTCTGCGTTGACCCGATAGGTGCGAGGAGCAGCGCGACCAGGCAGGTCATGGAAACCGCGCGGGTTTTCATGCAACTATGGCCCATGGCCTCAGCATAATACCCGAAGGGAGGAGAGAGAAATCCAGGGCAGCGGTTCCAGCATACTCGAATGGTTTCTGCGGCTCATCGGCGTGACCGGCGACCTGCTCGAACACGTGGACGAGGCGACGCTGGCCTTCCAGCGCCCCCAGCTTCTATGGATCGGCCTGATCGCCCTGGTCCCGGTGGCCTACCTCATCTACCGGCGGCAGCAGCGCAATCTGACCACGATCGGTTGGAGGCTGCGGGTCCTGCTCAGCGCCACCCGCGTGCTCATCCTCGCGCTCCTGATCGCCGTGCTCGCCGGACCCTACCTCAAGATCGACCGGCGCGTCGACAAGAAGCCCCTGGTGGCCGTGCTGTTCGACCACTCCCGCAGCATGGGGCTGCCCGCCGGGCCCTTCGAGTCCGACCCCGAGACGGCCCTAATGGCCGAGGCCGTCGGCTATGAGGTGTCCGATGGCCAGGTTACGGCCGAGGTGCGCAAGGCCCTGAACCAGACCAGCCGTCTCGAACTGGCCCAGGCGGCCGTCACCCAGGCGGCTACGAGTCTGCTACAGCCGCTCGCCGAGCGCTTCGATATCGAGTACTTCACCTTCGCCGACGCGCTGGCGCCCCTAACGACCGACCCCGCGCAACCCGAGTTCCCTGAGCCCGAGGCATCGGGCGGCGCCACGCGGCTGGGCGACGCCCTGGCCTCGGTGCTCGATGACGCCGCGGGCCGTCCCATCGCGGGGATCATCCTGCTGTCGGACGGCCAGCACACGGGCGGCCGCCCGCCGCTGCCTATGGCCGAAGCCGCCGCCAAGGTGGACGCGCCCGTTTTCCCCGTGCCGCCGGGCTCTTCCGCACGGCTGCGCGACCTGGCGATCGTGGACGTGTTCACCTGTGGCGTCGTGTCAGTGGGCGACACGGCGAAGGTCGCGGTGACCCTGGAATCCCAGGGGCTCGACGGCCAGGACGTCGAGGTGCAGCTCCTGGACGGCGAGGAGACCCTGGCCACCAAGTCGCTGACGCTACGTGGCGCGGAACAGCAGCAGACCGAACTGAGCTTCACGCCGTCCAAGCCCGGCCCACGGTACCTGAAGGTGAACGTGCCGCCGCTGGCGGACGAACCGGAGGAACTGCACGCCAACAACTCCGACATGACCGTGGTCGAGATCAACGAGGAGAAGCTCAAGGTCCTCTTCATAGACGGATGGCCGCGCTGGGACTTCCGCTTCCTGAAGAACTCGATCCGGCGCGACGAAGGGTTGTGCGGCCGGACCGGTGAGGACCCCGACGTTGTGCTCGAGGCCGAGGTCCGGCGCCGCGCTCCTGAGGAGGCCCCCGTCCTGCCGCAAACAGTAGACGAACTGGCCGAGTATAAGGTCGTCATTGTGGGCGATGCCTCGCCGAAGCTCCTCGACGCCGCGTTCCTCGAACGCCTGGATGAGGCGGTCCGAACCCATGGAGTCGGGCTCATCGTGGCGGCCGGACCGTCCCACATGCCGCATGCGTTCGGTCCCCGGCTGCACGACCTGCTGCCCATCCAAATGCACCCGGAGGCCGCGGGCATGCTTGCGCCGACCCATAAGCCCTTCGACTTCGAACTTAGCCCCGAAGGCAGCGTGCACGAGGTGATGCGGCTGTACGAGGACACCGGGCGCAACCAGACGATCTGGGCCGTGATGCCGCCCTACTACTGGTGCGCCGCGGCCGAACGCCCCGCGGCCGCCGCCACCGTCCTGGCCTGGAACCCCAACCTCGAGGTCCGCCACGGCCGCGCCCCCCTGATTGCCTTCCACTTCGCCGGCGAGGGCAAGGTCCTCTTCCTCGGGCTGGACTCGACCTGGCACTGGCGGCAGAACGTGGGCGAGCGCTTTTTCTACAAGTTCTGGGGGCAAGCCATCCGGTTCATGGCCCGAGGCAAACAGGCCGATCCCGACGCGCCCGGCGGCCGTCCCGAGGCGAGCCGTCTCGCGGTGCAGCCCATCCGCGTGGCCCCCGAGGCCGAGGTCGAGATCGCGTTGACGGCCCGCGACGCCGACGGCGCCCCGCGCACGGCCGAGGGCCTGTCGGTCACGGTGGACGGCCCCGAGGGTGCCGAGACCATGACGCTCGCGGCCGACGGTGCGTCGCAGGGGCGATACGTCGGCCAGTTCTCGGCCAAAGCGGCCGGCGACTATAGCGTGTCCTGGACTCCTGGCGACGAGGAAGAGGCGCTGGCGGCGCGCTTCCAGGTCCTCGAGGGGCCGGAGGAGTTGCGCCATCCGAACATCAGCCGGGCCCGGCTGCACCAACTCGCGACCGCATCCGGTGGGGAACTGGTCGAGTTGAGCGACTTGGCGGCCATTCCGGACAAGCTAAAGGGGGAAACCAAGCAGACCCAAATGCGCCGTGAGGCGACCATCTGGGACAACTGGCTCACGCTGCTCGTGCTCATCCTGGTCTACTCCTTGGACGTGGGCCTGCGCCGAATGACGGGGTTGACATGAAGTATCCGCTATCAGCTTGCAAGTGGCGCCGCGTGCTGTTCGGTGTGGCGCTGGTCTTGGCGGTCCCGAGGGCCGCCGGCCAGGAAGCGCAGGACCAGCCCCCCGAAGCGGCATCCGACGTGGCGATGATGACGGAGATCGAGGTCGTCGAGCGCGTGATGGCCGCCGCCGACCGGGCCCTCGAGTATCTCGCCCTGCACCAGCAGCCGGACGGACGCTGGGTCGGCAACAACGGCACGGATGCCCTCGCCTTGCTCGCGTTTCTGGGCCGGGGCCACGTGCCCGGTCGCGGATCCTACAGCGACGTCCTCGAGCGGGCGAAACAACACATCCTCGGCACCCAGCGCGAGGACGGGTATTTCGAGTCCGGCGGGCGGATGTACGGCCACGCCCTCGCCGCGCTGGCCATTGCCGAGATGTACGGGATGGACCGCGACCGGCGCATCGAGGAGGGCCTGCGCAAGGCCATCGACCTGATCGTGCGTGCGCAATCCCCCAACGGCGGCTGGCGGTACGCCCCCACACCGGGCGACCATGACCTCAGCGTGACCGTCATGCAGATCGTGGCGCTGCGCGCCGCCAACAACGCCGAGGTACCCGTGCCCGAGGAGACCATCCGAAAGGCCATCGAGTACGTCCATTCGTGCCACGTGCCCGATCCCGGCGGCTTCTGCTACCAGCCGGGAGGCGGCGCCAGCGCGTGCATGACGGCCGCTGGCATTCTATCACTCCAGTTGCTCGGGGAGTACAACGACCCCCAGATCGCGCCCGCCATCGAGTATCTGGGCCGCGCGCCGGTTGAGTGGAGCGGCGGCGCCCCGGTCACGTTCTTCTACTATTTTCACTACTACGCCATCCAGGCGTCCTACCAGGCCGGCGGACAGCATTGGAACAACTGGCACCCTCGGGTGCGCGAGCTGCTTCTCGAGCAGCAGAAGCCCAACGGCAGTTGGGAGGCCCCGCCGGGGAGCAACCACGAAGCCAAGGTGGAAACCGTGGGCCCGAACAACGTGTACCATACCGCCATGGCGTGCCTGGTGCTCGAGATCTACCTGCACTTCCTGCCCGCCTACCAGCGATAGCGGCGCTTGGGCAAGCGCCGCATAGCTCATTGAGGCCTAACAGTTTGTCGGACTTTGAATGTGAGAATGCTGCGATAGATAACTATTGCTATTTGCTGCCCGCGCGAGTATACTTTCCTCATGAGTACGCGATTCGTATCCGTCGACCGCGATCAGCCGTTGTTACTGCCGCCGGACCTGCGTGAGTGGGTGCCTGAGGACGACTTGGTCCATTTCGTCATCCAGGCGGTGGAGGGATTGGACCTGGCCGCGTTCAAGGTGAACGTGAAGGGCTCGGGCAGCGCCCAGTATCCGCCGCATATGATGTTGAGCCTGCTCATCTATTGCTACGCCAACGGCGTGTTCTCCTCGCGCCGCATCGAACGGGCCACGCACCGCGACGTCGGTGTGCGCTACCTGAGCGGCGACACCCACCCCGACCACGACACCATCGCCAAGTTCCGTCGCGAGAATTTCGACGCGGTGGCGGCGTGCTTTGTGCACGTGCTCGAGTTGGCGCACGAGTTGAAGCTGCTTAAGGTGGGCACGGTGAGCGTGGACGGCACGACGCTCAAGGCCAACGCCGGCAAGAACCGCAACGTCCGTTACGACCGGGCCGGGGAACTTCTCGAGCAGTTGGAGTTGGAAGTCCGTGAACTGATGCAGCAGGCCGAGCGGGTCGACCAGCGCGACGAGGCGGATGGGCAATCGTTGCCCGAAGAGATCGCCCGGCCCGAACGGCTCAAAGTCAAACTCGAACAAGCCCGGCGCCGCCTTGAGCAGCGCGCCCAGAAAAGGGCCCAAGCCCAACAGGCCCACTACGAACGCAAGGTGCGCGAACGCCAGCAGCGAGAGGGGCGCAGCAAAGGGCGCATCCTCGAAGGCGACGAAGACGAACCCAAGATGGAGGTGTTGGTTTCCGCGCACGCCGAAGCCAAACAGCTTCGACGCAAACACGACTTTCGTCCCCGGGCCACCGAAGAGAAGCAAGCGCCGCAAATCCGTTCCGAATTCGTGCGCGAGATGAAACAGAAAATGGAGCGCACCGAATCACGCGAGAAATACCGCCTGCGCAAGCAGACCGTCGAACCCGTCTTCGGCACGATCAAGAAATGGATGGGGTTCACCCAATTCCTGTTACGCGGTCACGAGAAGGTGAGCGGCGAATGGCAACTGGTGACCTTGGCCTACGACGTGAAGCGGCTTTGGCGGATGCAGTGCGCCCAAAACAAGGCCCGTTGCCCCGCATGAACGGGAGACAACGCGGCTCAACGCCCGGAAAACGCACCCAAAGGCAAAACACCAGTCCAAGGCGCGTCCGTCAACCGCCCCAAGTGGCCAAAAACACAGCCGCGCGATTCTACGGACCGTCCTCCGAGCACAAAGTCCGACAGACTCCTAGCCGGTTCCGGAGGCACTCGCGCGGGTTTTCGACGGCTGGACACCCGGCGCTACGGGACGTACCCGGCGATCACGGATCGTAGGAATTCACGATAGGCCCTTCGCCGACCGCAACGTGATGTGGACGCTCCATCCCGGCAACGGGGCCTCAGTCCGTCCTGAGCCGCTTTTCCTTACATAGGACCCGGCCACTGCGCCCGAGGTTTTCATGCCTTTGTGGTTTGTCTTGAAGTCAAAGCCCCGCAGGTGACCCCGCGATTTCGCACCTGTGATCGCTGGAGGAAAACTGTTGACATTTGCGGCGAATTAACATACAATACGGATGAGAAACCGGGTAGTCGTGGAGACTATGACGGGCTGCTGTTGCGGGAGAGCGGGCTGTATTTCGCCAAATCCTCATTTAGGGCGTCGGCATTGTCCAGAGTTATGCAGCCGGCTCGGAAAGAACTGTTGACGGTACGTGCGAGAAAGCGATAGTACCGAGCAAGAGGACAAAAGGTGTCATGGCGGACGTGGAAAACGGGGTGACGAACCTGGCAAGGGCTGAAACGGAGAGCTCTGACCCCATGCAGCGCCTTTCCCACGGGGCCAAGGTCAAGCGGGGCCAACTGAGCGCCGTACAGCAGGGCCGCTACGGTACCGGGCCGGCCCCCTATGGCTACCGGCGCGGCAGAGAGGGCGAGAAGCCCCTGGTGGTCCACGACCGGGAGGCTGAGGTCGTGCGCCTGGTGTTCCGCGAGTACCTGCGCCATCGCAGTACGGGCAAAGTAGTGTCCTACCTCCACGGCCGCGGCATCTACACGCGCAAGGGCAACAAGTGGTCGCGACAAGCCATTGCCATCATCCTCTCCAATCGCACCTACCGCGGCCGCGTAACCTACGGCAACGTCGAGACCGAGGGGCTCCACGACCCCATCATCGAGCCAGCCCTGTTCTACAAGGCCAACGCCCTCAAGGAGCGCAAGCGCAGGCGCCGGGTCCCCGGCGTCGACCAGGCGCAGGAGGACTCCGCCAGCGCATGACGCCAACGGCGTGGTGGCGAAGGGGTTCTGCGCCGACGTCGAGTGCGGCGCGACGGAGACCCAGAGACGCAGCGCCGGCGCTTCCACGTCGCCGCCGTGCGAACCGGCCCATCAGCGTCTACAATCCAGACCCCAAAGCGGAGGGCAGGGATCATGTTGAGTCTTGATGATGCCGTGCTGCTCGTGGTGGATTTCCAGGACGGGCTCCTGCCAAGAATCCAGGCGGGGGACGCGGCCATGGACCGTTCCGTGAAGCTGATCCGGTTCGCGCGGGAGTTGGACGTTCCGATTGTGTGGACCGAGCAGTATCCCAAGGGACTGGGCCGGACGAACGAGAAGGTAGCGGCGGAACTGGACGGGCTCGACCCGATTGAGAAGGTCTCCTTCGGCTGCTTCGGCGAGCCGGCCTTCGTCGCGTCCTTGGCGGCCACGAAACGCACGCAGTTGCTGGTCGTGGGGATCGAGACCCACGTCTGTGTGCTGCAAACGGTTCTGGCGGGGATGGAACGCGGCTACGAAGCGTTTGTGGCGCGCGACGCGGTCGGCTCGCGCCATGCGTGCGACTACGAGGCCGGCCTCGCCCGCATGGCGGCCAATGGTGTGCAGCTCGTCAGCGTGGAAATGGCCATGTTCGAGATGCTGCGTGAGGCCGGCACGCCCGAATTCAAGAAGGTCCTTCCGCTCATCAAGTAGCATGACACCCGGAGGAGGAAACCAGCTATGAAGATATCGGTTCTTGCGCCCGTGATGGCGCTCTGCGTTGCGTCGCTCGCCGCGGCCCAACCCCTCGTCACGGCCTTTGAAGACGACGGGATGATCACGGTCAATGGGAAGCGCACCCTCATCATCGGATCGTACTACGAGGCCAAGTCGGACCGGCCGTACGCCGAGCTGGCCGAGGCCGGGTTCAATCTGGTGCGCACCAACGGCTCGAGAGAGGCCATGGACCAGGCCCACGCCGCGGGCCTGATGACGTGGGCCACCATAGGCACGCTGGACCTGGACAAACCCGAGGAGAGCCGCGCGGCGCTCGTCGAGAAGGTGACCCGCGTCAAGGACCACCCGGCCCTGGCCTTCCTCGAGAGCGTCGACGAGCCCGCGTGGGACTGGCTCAAGGCGGGGCAGCGCGTACCGTGGCAGGCCTTTGCCGAAGCCTATCCCATTATCAAGGAGGCCGACCCCAACCACTTGCTCTACATGAACCATGCGCCGACCAACCTCGTCAAGACCATGCGGCAGTACAACGCGGGCACGGACATCGTGGCCATGGACATATACCCCGTGAATCCCGGCGGGCTCGAGTCCATGTTCGCGTTGTTCCCTGACGGCCTGCAGGGCGACCTCAACAACGAACAGATCAGCCAGGTGGGGGAATACGTGGACAAGATGCGCCGCGTGACGGGCCCGGACCGGCCGCTGCTCATGGTGCTGCAAGCCTTTGCCTGGGAGATGCTCCAGGACAAGGAAGGCATCCACGAGCGCCGCGAG
>Ga0114930_10005381_pt1 | contig 10549 bp, 13 predicted proteins | sample AnhtaG_FD_87300 | JGI IMG/M metagenome (GOLD analysis project Ga0114930, IMG submission 87300) | Deep subsurface microbial communities from Anholt, Denmark to uncover new lineages of life (NeLLi) - Anholt_01485 metaG | ecosystem: Environmental > Aquatic > Marine > Oceanic > Sediment | place... | reverse complement strand
GACATATCTTGCCACCTCTGCTCGACATCCCCGAGCCGCGTCAGGCAGTGCTGGAGAAGGCGGTCGGGCGTGTCTGGTCAAGTAGCATAATTGAGTGGCATAATAATGAAATTCTCACTTGAATTATTAGAAACTGCACAATCTGGACAATTGTTACCTGATCGAACAACCAAAGTTTCATGTAGTAACTAAGGTTCAGGGTAGTTTACGTCCGGCACGAAGTACTGCAGATGCGGATTATTAATTGTCCAGAGCCAGAATCCGGAACCGTCCCACGCCATGCCGTAACCACCAATCATCCCAGGATCACACCAACCCTCTACTGTAGGGTCAGCATCGACATCTAGTTTAAATAAGTGGCGTGCCCCCCAAAAAGGAGTCCAGTTTTATCACGGTATCCCATATGCCCCAGTGTTACCATCAAGAAAGATTGGCAGATGTGGTGGATAGAAGGTAGAGAGCATAAGAACTAAAGCCAGCAGTATTATGAATATGGGAGAAATGAATTTTGTATATTCGGGTAGCTTGGATGAAATCATTATCTTATAGCTGGTTAGCTGCCCTATAACAATAGCTAATAGGAATATAAGAATGTCGACAATCAGAATCTCTTTTCCAATAATGGCCGTATATCCATAGAATACCAATCCGGTAATAATGGGGATTATGTAGACAGCGACAGCTTTTGCTACCAGAAAGTTATTGACATGCACCCGCAGGAATCTATATTCAATGGCAGCAAATAGGCACATAGGCCAGAACCCTTGCTTGAAGTGTTCCCAAACACTCTCATTAACCGATGCAAATAACCCAACAATTCTTGATTCTCCTGACCATTCAAACAAGAAATGTAGCAACGCACCCAGTAAAAAGACAAACAGAATACCAGATACTTCCCACTTCAGAACATACTTTTTCATTGCTGTCGCCTTTACCCTTCACGAGGGTTTTCTTTGGCTACCTGTCAACAGCCAGGTTCACCATGATGACCGCAACAACTCTGCCCCTTTACAATTTTAATCATATTGTTGCGGAAAATGAGGTATAGCTTCCTGTGAAGAGGCATGGATACTGACATATTTGTAAAAAACGCCCTTATGCTTGGCATAGTACACCTTAATTACGTGTGCCATTTTCGTAATGCCAAAATAATTGTAACATAGAGTATTATATAAGATGTTTAATAAAGTCAATTCTTACACAATGCGGCTAGAGGGCGAAAATTAGCATTTGATTTTCCCTAACCGTTGACAGAACCTATTTGAACACCACCGCCAAGGAATTCCGTTGTCTGAGGATCGATAGGATATTTGAGGCTGACAGAGACGGGGCCTCCCCCGTCTCCACCATTTGGTAGTAATAACGCTAGCTTTTTACCACTAGCGTTTCTTCCTTGAGGGATTATGCAAACTGGACGAACCCCCCATCTCCCCGTCCGTTCGGGAGAATTGTATAAGACTTTTGTGCTAAAAGGACAGAGTGGACCTAGGTTAATAGGGGGTAACAATATACTAGAATGTGGCTTTGGCGTCAAGTACTTTCAAAGATAAGCAGCCTGATACTTCAAATATCTTACTAATACGATCGTGCAGTTATATGCTTAACTTCTCACCGAACACCCTTCCATAATCTTGGCAGGCACGCATTCCTTCTCCTGTCTCAATGACTGCTTCCTTGAGGTTGAAAGAACCCAGCTCAAATGGTTTCATCTTATACACATATTGCATGGTGTCAAAGATTATTGCTGGGGAGTCTCCGCTGTGAGTATAGGAACCGAAGGCACCAGCCGGCTTCCCTTCCAGGTCTGCCTTCTTTGCTAAGAAGAGGAAAGTCTTCATTGGCTCGGCCATGTCCCTATGGTATGTTGGTGAGCCGAAAATGTAGCCATCGTATCCGTTCAGGTCTTTGAAGTTTTTGATATCCGATATTTTTCTAACAACGGCTTGTTGCCCGCTAAAACGAACTCCCTCGGCGATATATTCAGCCATCTTTTCAGTATTACCACTCAAACTAAAATATGCGATCAATACTTTCCCCATGTCTTACCTCCTCCTTATAGTTAGTTTGCCAAGTTCTGAGCTACAAATTCCCAGTTCACCAGATTCCAAAATGCGTCTATATACTTGGCTCTTGCATTGCGATAATCAATGTAGTAAGCGTGCTCCCATACGTCGCAGGTAAGCAAAGCTTTCTTACCGTCTTTGAGTGGGTTCCCGGCATTACTCGTAGTTTCGGTTGAAAGACTAGCATCAGCGTTCTTCACAAGCCATGCCCATCCAGAACCAAATAGCGTAACTGCTGCATTGGTGAACTTCTCTTTGAACTGGGTAAATGCCTCGAACTGCTTGGTGATTGCGTTTGCTAACTCTCCGGTAGGTTCACCTCCACCATTGGGCGAGAGACAATTCCAATAAAAAGTGTGGTTCCATACTTGGGCAGCGTTGTTGAAGATACCACCGGACGATTTCTGGATAATCTCTTCCAGTGACATCTTTTCGAACTCGGTGCCTGTAATAAGTCTGTTTATGTTGTCGACGTACGCTTTATGGTGTTTTCCGTAATGGTATTCAATAGTCTCTGCAGAAATATGAGGTACAAGTGCATCTTTGCCATAAGGTAACTCGGGTAATTGGTGCTCCATGATTTCCTCCTTCACTTACATATTCTTACTAGTCATCTCAGACCAATATTGTATTAGACCCGGAACATAATCAATTTCACGGTCATCGTTAGCGTTTTCCTGCTTCACGAAGTAATCTTACTCCATTTAGGTCATAATGTTAAGATTTAGCTCCTGACTCTAATGGTTGGTCTGAACCAAGCAGTCTAAGCACAGAACCTATATCGTTAGTCGGAAGTTGGCAATTATAGTCGAGACAGACGTAAGCGGTAGCTTTACCATCTATACTCGAGTGGTCTCTGGTGAACCCGGCAATATCGTCTATCGCTGGAGATTTCTGGTCAGTGGGGCGTAGAATAACTATCCTATTGGGCATGAATAGTCCTCGAATTGCATCTAACATTTGTCTTGTGTCGTTAGCTTGTGAGCCACCGGCGATGACCACCTCATAAGAAGGCCCGATCGCGAAATCCACCGCAGCCATGAGCTGGGTGTACGCTGATGGCAATTGGCTCACACTCCTGTAGAAAGCTTGTCCAATTTTGGCTGCTTTCTCTTCATAATCATGTTTCGCAATGATACGCCCCAGACGAAGCAGGTTCAACATAGCCACCGAATTCCCCGACGGGATGGCACCATCGTAGATCTCCTTCTGCCGAACTAAAAGACTCTCACTATCATCAGCCGTAAAATAGAATCCGCCACTGTTGTGATCCCAGAAATGCCGGATCAAGTCCTCGTTCAATTCCAGCGCAGTCTTTAAATAATTCACCTCGAAAGTCGCTTCGTAGAGTTCCAACATACCATAGATCAAGAATGCATAATCGTCAGCATGAGCTGTTAAGGCTGCCTCACCATCCCGATAGCGATGGAGAAGTCGCCCTTCCAAAGTGCGGACACTCTTGAGGATAAAGTCAGCGGCATGCCTGGCTGCGCTTGCATAATTAGGCTCATCGAAGACCTGCGCCCCCTTTGCCAACGCAGCAATCATGAGGCCGTTCCAGTCGGTCAGGATTTTATCGTCCTTGTGAGGATGGATTCGTTTCTGGCGGTAAGCAAAGAGTTTCTGCCGTATGCCTTCTATCTGTGCTCTAAGATCAGGCGCAGACATACTAAGGTCAGAGGCGAGTTCATCAATCGATTTGGTCAGGTGCAAGATGTTGCGCCTACTCTTTCTACCGGCAACCTCGTCCACGAAGTTGCCATCCTCGCTAATATTGAACACTTTTACTGCCAAGTATGCTTCTTCAGCAGAGAGTACCTTTTTAATCTCATCATTTGTCAACAAATAGAATTTACCTTCCTCGGCTTCACTATCGGCGTCCTCTGCAGAGTAAAACCCCCCTTCCGGAGAGGTCATATCCCGCAGAACGTAGGTAAAGATCTCTTTGGGTGTTTGAGCATATTCCTCTTTCCCGGTTGCCTGATAGGCTTCTGTGTAGGCCATTGCCAGTAATGCCTGGTCATAAAGCATTTTTTCAAAGTGTGGCACGAGCCATCTTGAGTCCGTGGAGTAACGATGAAAGCCAAATCCCACATGGTCATAGATGCCACCATGTCTCATAGCTTGGAGAGTTCTCTCGACCATCTCTAACGCCTTCTCGTTACGGGTACGCTTCCAATAACGTAATAGGAAGAGAATGTTGTGTGGTGTCGGAAACTTCGGGGCGCTACCAAATCCACCGTGATGCTCATCGAAGCGCTCCGCTAGATGTTCATAAGCAAGGTGGAGTATAGGTTCGTTCAATCCTTCGCCGGGCGCTTCTGATGCGGTGTCTTGCAGAGATGCGGTAATCTGAGCGGCGGAACTCAATACCTCGGCCTGTCGCGTCGACCACAGTTCCTTGATGCGCGGTATAAGGGCCAGCATGCCAACCCGCCCGAAGCGTGTCTCCCTCGGAATATAGGTGGCGGCAAAGAAAGGCTCTTTATTCGGTGTCATTATTACCGTAAGAGGCCATCCCCCGCTACCGGTCATCATCTGGCAAACGGTCATATAGACCCTGTCTATGTCAGGTCGCTCCTCACGGTCTACCTTGACAGATACGAACGTCTCATTCATGAGCTTGGCCACTTCGGGGTCCTCAAATGACTCGTGTGCCATTACATGGCACCAGTGGCAGGTAGAGTATCCAATAGATAGTAAGACCGGCTTGTTTTTTTTCTTAGCCTTCTCGAATGCTTCTTCTGCCCAAGGATACCAATCGACAGGATTATCAGCGTGCTGTAGCAAATAGGGACTCTTTTGAGATATCAACCTGTTATATTTACGAGTCATTTATACCCCCTTTAGTATGGCCCAGCCGCATGGTTACTGCAACAGCTCTAGCTCTACTTCGTTCGGCGGTGTAGAATGATGGCCACGATGAGCTTGCCAAGTTGAGAGCAAGACTTTCCCTTAGTGGGAATGACTTTATCCTTTTCATAGCTAAAGCGATCTCAGATCCCACGATATCCCCTATATGTTAGTTTATGACATTTTAGACTTTCACAAAATCTTTTGTATGTGACTTTTGTCCCGCTTCCTTTGATGAATGGCAAAATAGCAAAGGAGCGAAGTTTTGCCTTCGCTCCTTTGCCTTTCCTAACCACCCCCCACTTCAACTTTGGCTAGATTTCTGTTTTGGTTTCCTCTGGCGTTGCTTACGCTCGCCCTGAGGAAGCTGGGCTTTGACCTCGATCCTCTTGGCCTTGACCTCTTCAGCCTTGGGAATCTTCAGTTCCAAAACGCCGTTGTCGAAAGTGGCTGAAACCTTATCCCCATTGACATGGGATGGTAGGGACATTGAGCGGACATATTTGCCGTAGTATCGCTCCCTTGTATGATGGGTAGCATCTTCAGTCACTTCCTCTTTCTTCTCGGCCTTTATGGTGATCATATCGCCCTCTAGCGTGACTTCCAGGTCCTTCTCAGTGATACCAGGTAGGTCCGTCTTAACAACCAGTTGGTCTTTCTCCTCATACACATCAGTATGTGGAACCAAGGTCGTGCCAAAGAAGCCTGGTTGCCATGAGCCCCAGAACTCTCGTGCCAGTTCCTCCATCTCATCGAGTAGACCCAGCGGGCGATAGAAAGGCGCCCAAGTTGTGAGAGCTCTAGTCGGATTTCTGTATAGAGTAATATTCATCCTATTACCTCCTTTCCTCTGGATTAATTTTACAATCAGGGTTTCGATCTGTATGTGACTTTTAGCACAATTAGGTAAATCTACAAATCAATTTGTCCGCCTCAAAGTTTACATCTTGTAATGGACATCTTTTGTAGCCGTCGCCTTAGCCAAGTCCACGGAGGCCTTCAATTCATTTCTATAGGAGCAGTTTATGCACTGTTCATACCAGCCATCCATATCTCTATCAACGAACAAACTACCGCCACATCTTGGACAGCCGCTTATCTTCCACTTTCCCATATTGATACACCTCCACCAGACAACATCATAATCATGCGTATAATAGTTCAATAAAGCGCGGGTGTATGTGACTTTGGTCTCATTCCGACCATTGATATGTCGAAAGCTAACGTGGCCTAGATTGGGAGAGGTGCTTTGAGAGAGACTGCTGAAAATCAGATATTGAGGCTGAGGATTTAAGCTCAGCTGAGTTCTATGACTATCTCAAAAGGACAAGCGATTGCTCCAGTAGGGCAAACCGCTTCGCACTCTGTGCACCAGCTGCACTCTTCTGTTTCAACTACAGTTACAACACCGCCGACTAGCACAAGGGCATTGCAGTGGCACACGCTAACACATAATCCGCATCCATTACACTTTTCCTTATCCACCACCGGCATTTCAACCACTGCCATCAACCTCCATCAATCATGTTACGATAAATACAGACTTGTGTCTGTGACTTTTGTCTCAAGTAGATACTCCGGCTATACTCCTAAGGGCTTCTTTATCGATAACAACTATGCGATGGCGGTCTATTTTGATCACCCCGTTCGATTGAAGAGCTTTGAGCGACCTGCTGACCACCTCCCGGGCAGTACCCACAATGGCGGCCATATCTTGCTGTGTGAGCCGCTGGCCAGGGCTTGTCCCGTCCCCCGCATATTCCAAGAGGATCTTGGCAACTCTGCCAACCACGGGCCGGAAAGAAAGGTCCTCGACAAGCGACACCAGATGGCGCACTTGAGCCGCCAATACGTTAGCAATGGTGACAGCTACCTGAGGATGATCCTGGAGGAAGACATCCAGCTCGTGCTTTGGTATACCGTATAGGGTAACCGGCCCCATGGCTTGGGCACTAGCCAGGTTTGGGCCGCCATCAAATGCGGGAACATCGTTGAATGAGTCTCCGGGGCGTACGATATTCAGTACCTGCTCTTTACCCTCGGCCGATGTCCGGAACATCTTCACCGCGCCGGAGCCTACGAAATATAAGGCCTCAGGAGGGTCGCCTTCAAACACAATAATGTCACCCCGCTCAACTTTTCTCTTAAAGATGAGCTTCTTGACTGAATCAAGTTCTTCAGGACTTAACCCGGAAAAATAGGGTATAGACTTTAGGAAAGAATTCTCTACTCCCATCGTTTTAAAAACAACAAGTAGACCCTAATTATGATGCCCCATGACAGTATATCATAAAAATAGCCAGTGGTTTTTAAACTCAACCGTCTAACTGGAATAACCACTCATATCCCCTGGTATTGAGACTTAAGTCACATACACATGACTACCCCTCGTCTATAATCTAACTAAGCCAAGTGAAAGGGGGTCGGAAAATTGAAGATCGTACACCTGTGCTCTTGTGGTTCATGTTGCCCGGTAGTCAAGGTGTCTGACGACCATGTTGAAATTGGTGAAGAAGGTAATCTGTGTGTTCTAACACGTGAAGAATGGGAAACCCTGAAGAGCAAGATCCTTGGCAAGGAGATATAGGTAGATGGCATCGTGCCAATAGGGTAGGGGCAACTAAGATCGGCGCTGCGCTATACGGATACATAGAGTTGTTGGAAGTACAATGAATTACTTAATCGGACTGATAGCGGGAGCTGTTATCGGTGGAGTAATCGGGTACCTCGGCAAATGTGCTGGAAGTACCTGAGGCATAACTGCTAGCCCCTGGTCAGGGGCAGTATTTGGTGCTCTACTAGGACTGCTTATAGGTGCTGCAATAGTGTCCAGAACCTAGCTACAACACAGCGATGATTCTGGAAGAAGCTTCAACGAACACGGTCGATTGATGTAAAGTGACAAAGCTAATCAGGCAATGCATCGCTGTGACAACTTACGAGGCAGAAAGAAGATGACTGCTAGACTTCTCAGGTTCTGTATGATTCCGATAGCCTTGCTATTACTATACTTTCCGATCGCGTGCAGCCAAGCATCTCCGGTGAAAGATAACCACTACCCTGAACAGGAGGGACAGATCATGCCCGACAAGGTGATCAAAACTGATGAGGAGTGGCGACAACTACTTACACCAGAGCAATATGAGGTTACCCGCCAGAAGGGAACAGAACCCCCATTCACAGGTAAATATTACAACTTCAAAGAAAATGGTATTTACAAATGTGTCTGCTGTGGTAATGACCTGTTCAGTTCGGAAGCAAAGTTCGATTCCGGCACCGGCTGGCCAAGCTTCTGGAGTCCGATTTCAGAGACAAGCATCAAAACAGCCGAGGATACAAGTCATGGCATTGTAAGGGTCGAAGTAATGTGCAGTAGGTGTGGTGCACATCTTGGACATGTGTTCGAAGATGGCCCGCCACCGACTGGTCTGCGCTATTGCATCAATTCGGTGGCACTCGATTTCGTAGCCAATTAGGAGGAGCAAGACAGGGAATGTGGAATCTGAGGAAGGTAATAACACTCGCGGTGCTGGGCGCACTGATTCTTGGAGCTATCTTCAGTTCAAGTCTTGTTGGTTGTAAGAAGGAGGACGAGAAAATGGGTGTAACAAATGATGGGCTTGTTCCTAACGGAGGCATACCGGCAATAGATGCGCCTGCACCGGTGAGAATCGAAACGGCCACCTTCGCATTAGGCTGATTCTGGGGGCCTGACTCCCGGTTCGGGAGTATCGATGGAGTAGTTCGCACACGTGTTGGATACGCTGGAGGAAGTTCCAACAACCCCACATACTACAATCTGGACGGCCATTCCGAGACGATTCAGATTGATTACGATCCGACTAAGGTCGCGTACGAGGAGTTGTTAGAGGTCTTTTGGGACAGCCATAGTCCCACGGTCCAGTCCAGTTCACGCCAATATATGTCCATCGTGTTCTACCACGACGAGCAACAGAGAGACCTGGCCGTAAAGAGCAAAGAGCGCGAGGAGCAGAAGTTCGGACGGACAATCGTCACGGAAATCATACCCTTCTCAGAGTTCTACCTGGCTGAAGACTATCATCAGAAGTACTATCTGAATTACGAGCCGGACTTGCTGAGAGAGCTCCGCGCCATATACCCAGATATTCACGACTTCATATCTTCAACAGCTGTGGCACGCGTAAATGGCTATGTTGGTGGCTTTGGCACCCAGGAAACTCTTGAGAAAGAGCTGGATAGCCTCGGTTTGTCTGAAGCAGGGAGAATCAGGCTGCTGGACATCTTTCAAACTGTCTTTCTCGGTCATTTTTGGCCTCCTCTCTTAGAGAAATCCGCGGAAGATTATGTGCTGATTTCTGATGAGTAAATATTAAAATTGCCTCTGGGCCATTGTCAATACACCAAAAAATGGGGACCTTTTGATTGTACATGCAACAAAACAAGCTCCTGTTACCCCCTGAACTGAATTTGTTTGACTATTAGGCTATTGACAAAGTCTCAAGGGACGACTAAACTCAAGCCTCCACGAGTGAAGTGACCTCTGACACGTAACAAGAAAGAAAGGAGGCTCTGGAGATGGCTGTTGAAAAAGTCGGCGAAAAATACAGGTGCAATGTGTGTGGCAACGAGGTGTTAGTGACCAAGGTTGGTGGTGTTGTTCTTGTCTGCTGTGGTAAGGAGATAGAGAAAATTGATACTGAACAATACAGTTCGACGCCCCGAAGCTTGCCAGATGCCAATGAAGGTGATGGAGCAGGAGATGGTGGCGGTAATGGTGGATAGGTGACTGTGTCTCAGCTTTTTGTTATCCATCATACATTATGCAATTTTGTTGCATGCACAGCCTTGACAGACATAACCCCTTTATTGCTGGGGACAGGCTTATGTAAACGACAGCACTGCACTTTTCGTCAGAAAGTGTAACTTATAGCTCCCTAGGAGTAATTATCTGTCTAGGACTAGAAGTAGACTATATCCATAGTCTATCGCCACATTAAACCAGGGCAGCGGGGGTCGGATTCGAACCAACGAATGGCGGCATATTGACAAGCCTACTATCGTGATATATAGTCATTAAAACCATCAGCTATAACATTAACCGGGCAGGAGTTATTCGTACCGGAGGAAAACTAACAAGAGGGCTGTCGATATGCAGGATAGTAACGTCCAAAAGAACTCTGTTACGCTGGCACCGGGGGTAAGTTCGGCCTACGAGAACGGATGGCGGCAACTCTGGAAGTATTTCCTAGAGCTGTTCTTAATAGGTATCATTGGCTTCGTCATTGGCATCCCCGCCGGGATGGGTGGCTGGAGTCAGGGTGCGGCAGCGGGTTTCCTCGGCTTTCTAGGAACGGTATACGGTATCCTTGTCATCGGACCGGTGGACTATGGCGTCTCGTTTGCCCACCTGAAGGCATCGAGGGGGGACTCTCTTGAGATCAAGAACATGTTTGAAGCCTTTCAAACCTATTGGAATGCCGTCCTGGCCAATCTGCTGGTAGGAGTTATCGTATTTATCGGATTTATATTACTAATCGTGCCCGGTATTGTATTTGCCTGCAAGTTGGCCTTTACCCCTTACTTAGTGGTGGATCGGAAGATGGGTGTAATCGAGGCGGTCAAGGGTAGTTGGAGCATGACCGGCGGGCATG
>Ga0114930_10005380_pt1 | contig 10550 bp, 12 predicted proteins | sample AnhtaG_FD_87300 | JGI IMG/M metagenome (GOLD analysis project Ga0114930, IMG submission 87300) | Deep subsurface microbial communities from Anholt, Denmark to uncover new lineages of life (NeLLi) - Anholt_01485 metaG | ecosystem: Environmental > Aquatic > Marine > Oceanic > Sediment | place... | reverse complement strand
TTTGAGCAACTATCCCCTTGTTCACCTTACCGCCGAGGACCATTTCTACAACATCCATTGTAGCTTCATCTGTAAGGCGCATACCCCTGACAAACTTAGAACGTATGCCCATCTGCTCAAGCACAAGGTTAATTTGCGGTCCTCCGCCATGAACAACAACCGGATTCATGCCAATAAATTTCAGCAAAGTTATGTCCCGGGCAAAATCTTCCTTTAACTTCTCATCAACCATGGCGTGTCCGCCATACTTGATAACGACGGTTATCCCATAAAAACGTCTTATATAGGGCAGTGCTTCAATAAGTATGTCAGCCACATTGGGAGTCATAATATATATCTTCTAAGATCCTCGTCGTTTTTGATATCCTTCAATTTGTCTACCACATACTGCCCGTCAATTACTATTCTTCTATCTTTAGCTTCTTTAATATCTGAGGCGCTAAAAAGAATGTCTTCGAGCATACATTCCATGAGCGTATAAAGTCTTCTTGCTCCTATGTTCTCAGTAAGGTTATTAACCTCTTCAGCGATTCGCGCTATTTCGGAAACAGCATCGTCCTCAAAGACAACATCAACACCTTCGGTTTTTAAAAGCTCAATATACTGAAGAAGCAACGCGTTCTTAGGTTCGGTCAGTATTCTTAAAAAGTCTTCTTTTCCAAGAGAGTCAAGTTCTACGCGTATGGGAAATCTCCCCTGGAGTTCCGGAATTAAATCAGAAGGTTTGATTGTATGAAAGGCTCCTGACGCTATAAAAAGAACGTGATCTGTTTTAACCGGGCCGTACTTGGTGGTAACTGTACTCCCCTCAACAATGGGGAGAAGATCACGCTGAACCCCCTCCCTGGACACATCCGGCCCATGCCCGCCGTCCTTCCCGACAATTTTATCTATTTCATCGAGAAAAATTATCCCAGACTGCTCAACCTTCTCGATCGCCCTGCTTATAACTTTATCCATATCCACAAGGGCCTGGGCCTCTTCCTGGGCAAGAATTTCCATGGCTTCCGGCACTTTAATTTTTCTCTTCTTTCTACTTTTGGGCATAATTCCACCTAACATGTCTTTGAAATTGATGCCCATCTCTTCCATCCCCATGCTTGAAAAAACTTCCACAACAGGCAGGGCTCTTTCCGAAACATCAAGGTCCACAAACCTGTTATCAAGCTTTCCTTCATGAAGCATGGAGCGAAGCTTTTCCCTTGTGGAAGAAGGCCTATCTCCATTACTGGTTACAAGCTCAAAGGGTATTTCTTTTAATTCTTCGTTGCTCTGGGACTGCTGAACCTTTGGCTTTGGAAGAAGCACGTCAAGTATTCTTTCTTCGGCAACCTGCCATGCCTTTTCCCTGACAGCTTCCTTCTCCCTTGATTTTACCCTGTTTACAGTTAGTTCAAGAAGATCCCTTATCATCGACTCAACATCCCTGCCCACATATCCAACTTCGGTAAACTTGGAAGCTTCAACTTTGACGAACGGAGAGTCAGTCAAAATAGACAAACGCCTTGCAATTTCGGTTTTTCCCACCCCGGTAGGACCAATCAATATAATGTTTTTTGGTATGATCTCTTCACGAATGTCTTCCGGAACCTGCTGCCTTCGCCAGCGGTTCCTTAAGGCAATCGCAACAGAACGCTTGGCTTTGTTCTGACCAATAATATATTTATCAAGTTCTTTAACTATTTCTGCTGGTTTTAGATCACTCATATCTGCTTTCTAATTCTTATATCTCTTCTATGGTAAAAGAATCATTTGTAAATACACAAATGGATTCCGCTATTTTCATCGCCTCTTCTACAATACTCTTTGCATCAAGGCCGGAGTGCTTTATAAGTGCAGTTGCTGCCGCCATAGCACTTGTGCCTCCAGAGCCTATACCCATAACACCTTCATCCGGCTCTATAACATCACCGCTTCCTGAAATGAGCAACATATTTGTCTCATCTGCCGCTATCATCACCGCCTCAAGGCGCCTTAAATACTTGTCGGTACGCCAGTCCCTGGCCAGTTCAACTGCACTTCGCGTCAAATTCCCGTTATAACGCTCAAGCTTTGCTTCAAGGCGCTCAGACAAATTCAAAGCATCGGCGGTAGCGCCGGCAAATCCTACAATTATCTTGTCATTATAGATCCTTCTGACTTTTTTGGCATGATGTTTTACAACGGTATTATTCATGGTAATCTGGCCATCACCAGCAACTGCCAGTTTCCCCTTATGTCTAACTGCAAGAATAGTTGTTCCATGAAAATTCATATCATTAATCACCTTCTATGATCTAGGATGGGTCTTGTCATATGTTTCCATCAGCCTGTCGATACTAACATGTGTATATTTCTGTGTAGTCGAAAGGCTTTTATGGCCTAATAGTTCCTGAACCACTCTCAAATCCGCCCCTGCATCAAGCATATGGGTTGCAAATGTGTGTCGCAGTGCATGGGGTGAAACCGGAACCATAAGGCTGCATTCTTTAACCAGCTTGTCCAGGATGCGTGCAATTGATCTTGGAGTAAGGCGGCCATTATTTTTATTTAAAAAAAGCGGTCCATTCTCCTCGATTTGCAAATCAGTTTCTCTATGCAATTTATCTCTATATGCCTTTATAGCCCTTAAAGCCTTATCACCGATAGGGACAATTCGCTCTTTGTCTCCCTTACCAAGCACGCGGATCATACTTCTCGTAAAATCCACATTAAAAACATTCATTCCAGCAAGTTCCGATACACGTATCCCCGTAGAATAAAGGGTTTCAAAAATAGCGCTATTCCTTAGCCCCAGCCGACTATCGGTCTTAATCGAATCCAGCAGACGAAACATATCATCAACTGTAAGATATGTGGGAATCGTTTGTTCCTGTTTAGGCGTATGTATCAATTCCGCAGGGTTATTCTGAATTATGCCATGCTTTATAAGATGTCTGAAAAAAGAACGTATAGCCGAAAGCTTGCGTGCTATAGTGGATTTTTTGTTCTTCTTGTGTAATAATCCCAGATATCCTCTTATCATCAGAGCGTGAACTTCATTTGCTTTAAAATCATATGTTTTATTCTGCTTCTTTTTACCTCTAATTCTACTCTGTACGAGAAAATCCGCAAATTCATTCAGATCATGCAAATAAGCACGAGAGGTATTAACTGAATAACCTTTCTCAGAGGATAAGAATTCAACATAAGACTTGATCAAATTCTGCAAATTATACGAACTCATTAAATTTCATCACCATCAAATGTAAAAGTCTCAATAAAAGGATGGCTTTTCATGTTTCTAAAAGGGCATCTGCCTTGTTTTCAAATAAAATTATGCGGCTTTGCGCGTTTTTTTCTTCAGCCTGACAATACGGCGCTTATAAATAGCCGCCATTTTATTATCGTTTGATTCGAGAAGCGTTTCCCTTTTTGCCTTAAGGTCTCTGATCTTTTTCTTTATTTCACGAACCTCTGAGCTGGTCTTTTTCCCGGACTCTATTTCAATCCCCTTCGCCAGTTTTATCGCATTAATAAGTTCAGCCTTATTCATTCCGTGGACACCTGTAACATCAGGAATCGTGAGGGCAACCTCTCTCAGCTCCTTGGCTGTCATCTTTTCCAAGGGTTTTTCCTTGGCTTCCTTTTTTTTGGAACCCATAAACAGTAAATCTCCTTTCATTCAATATAGTTAAAGAGCAAGCGGAGGCTGCAAAGCCCCCGCATTTCATGTTAAGAATTATAATATAAAATTGAGATTTTAAACCATTTTTTTTTATTATGTCAATAAATAAAGGCAAATTGGCAAATTTTAATATCAGAAATTTGAAAACTCATTATGAGATTAATCAGAGGCAGCGGGTACTTAAATTTAAGAACGGCTGAAACTCGCGCATAAGTGAGCCTAAAGAAAAAAAAGTATTAAATCTACCCCTTCTACGCTTTAATCAATATCTCCCGTGCGAATTATGATTTCTTTTTGTGATTTCGAAAGTTTTTTAATTTTTTGTTCCATCTTTAATGCCGACGATTTGCTCCCTGTTTTTTTTTGAAACACCAACTCAAGAGGGCCCCTGCCACGAAGATATTTCGCTCCTTGTTTTCCCATTTCCCGATGTTTTTCAAAACGCCGGGTAACATCATTTGATATACCTGTATACAGTGCACCATCTTGGCATCTGATCATGTATAAATACCACTCGGCTCTCTCCGCTTCCAACATGGCCATCCATAGTTTTAAAGCTTTCCTAACTTTTTGATCTAAAAAGGAAAAAATACGTTGAACAGTATTGCGGGAATGAGAACGTGTGTGGCCTGCCACCTTTGTAACCTCGAACTTTAACCGGTCATGAAATTCGTAATATTTGCCGTATAAAGATGCGTTTTTTAACAGACGATTACCTCCCCTACAATGGAAACCGTTGCTTTTCAGCCGGGCCCTTCTTGGCAAAAGCCCTTCAACACACTGGGAATCGGAATAAATATGGAGTTTCCCTGACCCGGAAATGGTTGATCCAATACAATATTCTTCCAAAGCCCACAAAACTGTTTGGATCTCAAGTTTTGTAGAAGAAGTGTTTTCAAATCTTCTTAACACCAGAATTTCGTCCAGTTCCGATATTTTGATCAGGTTTGATGGGGTTTTAATAAACGATTCAGGAACGATAAGATAACCGCCCACACCAACTTTGAGCTCAGGGTTCAGACTTGCATCGGTAAAGAGAGAATAATTGTTCATTAAGAAAAGGATTTACGGTTCAGGCGCATATTTCCTTCACCCGCCCAACTTCGCCGCTTTCCAAACGGACTTTAATGCCGTAGGAGTGATGGGGAGATTTTGTCAAAATGTCTTTCACAATACCTTTAGTGAGATTTCCCGATCGTTGGTTTTTCTTTAATACAATCAAAACCGGTAACCCCGGTTTTATATTCACACGATTTGTACCATTCATAATTTTCCTATCTTATGATAAAAATCAGGAGCAGTCAAGCGCCTGGCCGGTCAAATGCTTACAGCGTAGTGTGACCAAAGGAGTATCTCATCACAAGTGGCACTAAAAGCACAAACTCCCATTAGCTCTAGCCATTGCAACAGTTATTGCATGAATTATAGACTCTTTGTAGAGAACTCTATCAAGAGAGTGATAGCACAATCAAAGGGGTCGTTAAATGACTTTGGCTTTTGCGAGCCATATTGTTTGATTTGCCAGACACGCCAACGAATAGGCATTATAAGTTCGGTATTTATAGAGATAATCAGGTGAAGTACTCATTTTATTAGCCTAACGAATTGTATTAAGCAGAAAAAATTCTGTATATTAACGCTATATATTTTCTTTATAATAAGGTGGGGCTTCATTCTCGACAAAGTAAACCTGGAACGTGAAGAATGGTGACCTGCCCCCGTGTCTATTCTGTCCTTAACCGGAAATTCGGGAAAATTGATGGTGTGGTAAAAGCCAAAAGAAAACGATATATTCCTGTTGTACTCTCACGTGAAGAAATTGATGCGATTGTAGGAAACCTTAAATATCCTTATGATCTGGTGGTTAAGCTGTTGTATGGCTGCGGGCTTCGTTTATTCGAGTGTCTGAACCTGCACGTACAGAGTTTTAATTTCGATTTCAGCATATTGACGATTCACGATGGCAAAGGAAAAAAGGACCGCACCGTGCCGCTGACCCCTAATCCCTGTTTTTTTCACTATCCATAAGTTTCAACAGCGGCCTGAAAAGATCCATGGGAAATGGGAATATGGTTGTCGTAGTATTTTGCTCTGCCGACATCTCCCGCATTGTCTGGAGATATCTAAGCTGCAAAGCCATAGGTTTTTTTTCAATTATTTCCGCTGCCTCTGCAAGCTTTGCTGCTGCCTGATATTCGCCTTCAGCATTGATAATTTTCGCACGACGTTCTCTCTCAGCCTCAGCCTGTTTGGCCATTGACCTCTGCATTTCCTGAGGCAGGTCAATGTGCTTAAGCTCAACTGTTGCAACCTTTATTCCCCAGGGATCTGTATGTGTATCGAGTATTTCCTGTAATTGTAAATTTATTTTTTCCCTTGCAGATAATAGTTCATCCAGTTCTGCCTGGCCGCACACACTCCTTAAAGTTGTCTGAGCAAGTTGAGACACTGCATAATTGAAGTTTTCAACCTCTACTATGGCTTTTATCGGATCAATTACCCTGTAATACATGACTGCATTAACTTTTACAGAAACATTATCTCTGGTAATAACGTCCTGAGGATCTACGTCCATGGCCACAAGGCGCATGCTGACTTTTATCATTTTATCAATAACCGGAATCAATATTATCAGCCCCGGTCCTTTTGCCTTTATAACGCGCCCCAGCCTGAATATCACCCCGCGTTCATACTCATTCAAGACCCGTATTGCCGAGGTTAGGAAAAAAACAACAAGTATTATTATGGCTATTGCAGCAAACATTTTATCTCCTTTGGTAACAGTTCACGGTTCACGGTTCACGGTTCACGGTTTACGGTTGATCAAAACATAAAACTGTTAACTGTAAACCGACAACCGAACTAATCAATCGGCTCCACCTCTAATACAAGATTAACGACCTTTACCACCCTGACCTTCGCACCCTGTTTTATTATATCCTTTGAAGTCGCATCCCACAGCTCGCCATGGACAAAAACCTTGCCTTCCGGCTTAATGTCTGTTTTCGCCACCCCAATTTCCCCTACAAGACCTTTTGCCCCTGTCTTTGGTTTTGAGAACTGTGCTTTAAAAACAATACTGGCAACAGCAACAAAAAAAGCTGAAACTATAACCACCGTCGGCATAAATACCGTCCATGATAGTCTTAGCCCGGGAGCGCTGCTTTCGAACAACATAATGGACCCAAGCAGAAGCGAGATAATCCCTGCTATGCTCAGAAGGCCATAACTTGTAATCTTCATCTCCATAATAAAAAAAATTATAGAAAGTATGATAAGAAGAAAGCCGGCATAGTTAACAGGAAGAGTCTGAAATGCAAAGAAAGCTAAAATTAACGAAATTCCGCCAACTACTCCAGGGAAAATTGCACCCGGGTGAGACAGTTCAAAATAAAGTCCGGCAAGACCTATCATCATAAGGATATATGCAATATTGGGATCGCTTATGGTTTTTAATATCTTTGTTCTTAAACTTTCTTTCAGAATTATCTTATTGGCATTATCAAGCCTTAAAACCCATTTGTCTTCTATTCTGCGTCCGTTTATCTTATTTATCAAATCATCCAGGTCTTTCGCTATAATATCTATTACATTTTCTTTTAGAGCCTCGGTTTCAGTAACGGAAACGCTCTCACGTATAGCCTTTTCAACCCAAACAGCGTTTCTTCCACGTTTTTCAGAAATACTCTTCGCATGAGCGACCATATCGTTTATTACCTTTTCAGACATGGCTCCTCCAATTTCTTTACCACCTGCCCCTACCGGATGCGCAGCCCCGATATTTGTTCCAGGAGCCATAGCAGCAATATGTGCCGCCATGGTTATCATAACGCCTGCTGAGGCGGCTCTTGCCCCACTTGGGGAAACATAAACAACGACCGGCACCTTGCTTCCAAGTATAGCCATTACAATTTCTCTCATAGATTCGGCAAGACCGCCAGGCGTATCAATCTCAATAATAATACAGGAAGCATTATGTTCCGATGCCTTTTGAATTCCGCCTTTTATATAATCGACCACGCCTGGATTTATAGAACTTGATATTTTGGCTATATAAACATCATTCTGATCCGAAAAACAGTTCTCAGGATTAAATGACAGCAAAAATAAAAGAGCAACAATAGAAAATTTGCATTTTATAAAGCGCATTTTTTCATCAATTTCCCATCTCATTGATTAACATTTTCATATCTTCCCAAACATCACGCTTTTTATCAGGATTTCTAAGAAGGTACGCAGGATGATATGTGGGTAAAACCATTATGCCCTTGTATTTATGGAAATTAGATCTGAGTTTTGAAATGGGCTTTTTTGTTTCCAATAGTGTCTGAGCTGCAAAAGTTCCAAGCGCGCAAATAAAATCAGGCTTTAATACCGCTATCTGCCGCTGTAAAAAAGGTGAGCAGGCAAGTATCTCGTCAGGCAAAGGATTTCTGTTCCCCGGAGGCCGGCATTTTATTATATTGCAGATATAAACCTGCTCTCTTGTTAATTTTATAGCCTGAATTATCTTGGTCAAAAGCTGGCCTGCAGCACCGACAAAAGGCCTGCCTCTTTTGTCCTCCTCATATCCGGGCCCTTCACCAACAAATACAAGCTTTGCATTATGATTGCCCTCACCAAAGACAATATTTCTACGACCGTCACAAAGCTTGCAACGGCAGCAGTCACCCAAGTCTGTCCGGATTGATTCCAATGTCTCAGGCAAAGAGATTTCTTTGTTTCCCCAACTTTTAACAATATCAAGGCTTTTTTCTGAGCAATCAAACCCCCGGCATCCTGATGCGGCTAAAAAGCTAAGATGGTTTTTAATTTCCTCGATAGTTGCAATATAGCCCTTTATATTCACTGTTCTAAATGATTCCTTATGGTAAGCAGATAACTTAATAAATAGCGTGGCTCACTGGTGAGTGGATCGATTTTATCGTTTAATTCTCCTGGCTTAACATAGCTACAAGCCGATCAAGAAGAATATCTGCAACCTCATCTTTTTCCATTTCACGGAGCGACTCGGTTGTTCCGTCTTTATAAAAAAACGTTACTTTGTTGGTATCTGAGCCGAAACCGGATGAGGGCCGGCCGACAAGGTTCCCGACAATTATATCAAGATTCTTTCTAACAAGCTTATCAATTGAATTTTTTTCAAGATTCTCTGTTTCTGCTGCAAATCCTACAAGCAAGCGGTTCTCTTTTCTCCTGCCAAGTTCTTCCAGTATATCCTGATTTCTTTGCAGAGACAAAACCATCTCATCCTTTTCCTTCTTAATTTTCTGCTGAGAAGGATCAACTGGTCTGTAATCTGAAACCGCTGCTGCCTTTATAATAATATCTGCATGTTCCATATGCTCAAACACAGCAAGGGCCATATCCTCTGCAGAACCCACCCTGATTACAGTTATATTTAACGGGTCTGGAAGGCTTGTCGGGCCTGTTACCAGGACAACGCTGCCCCCTCTTTTCTCAGCAGCTCTTGCAATCGAATAACCCATCTTGCCTGAAGACGGGTTGCTTAGAAACCTGACCGGATCAATGTATTCCTGAGTTGGGCCGGCAGTTACAAGTACATTTTTACCTCTCAGGTCTTTTGGTGAAAGGCAGAATAATAACCTCTCAAGTATATATTCCGGTTTAGGAAGGCGGCCGGGCCCGCTTGTGCCGCAAGCAAGTTCTCCGGCCTCAGGGTCTATGACAAAAAGTCCATCCTCCCTTAATCTATCAAGATTCCTTTGAAGCGCTCTGTTCCGGTACATATTTGTATTCATGGAGGGACAAATTATTACCGGAGATGTAACTGCAAGCACCAACGTGCTAAGGGCGTTATCAGCTATTCCATTTGCTATCTTGCCAATAATATTTGCTGTTGCAGGAGCTATAAGCAGGGCGTCTGCCTTCTCTGCCCAATCTATGTGTCCTATATAATGCTCGCTTCTGCTTACGACTTTCTCAAAAAGACTTGAGCAGACCGGCTTGCCTGATAATGCTTCAAAAGTCAGTCGGCCGACAAACGCCTTGGCATTCTCGGTCATAAATACCTTGACATTTGCGCCGTGTCTTTTAAGAAGTCTTAATAATTCTACACTCTTGTATGCTGCAATACCTCCGCAAACACCAAGCACAATATTTTTATTTTCTATAAGTTTCATAATTTATAACGCCTTAGCGCTTTTAAATATTTTTTTTTGACAGGATCAACAGGATATTCAGGATTAAAATTATTGTAGCCGTTCACGGCTTGAAATTGGAAATTGGAAATTGGAAAGAACAGTACAAAAGCATGAAGGCCAAATTTCTAATTTCAATGTTCCATGAACGCTTACAAATCTTGTCTATCCTGTTAATCCTGTCAGATTATTTTTCAAAAAGCTACTTCAGCAACCCTGACTCAACCTCATTAATCCTCGGCGCAACCCATATTTCAACATGAGTATTAAATTGTTCGACAATTTTAATAATGCAGCTTCTGTTTTCCTTCTGAAACAGCATGATACTTAGAGGATTCGATTTAAATATTCCTAACAGCCTCCAGTTATCCTTAACCATACTGCTTTTAAAAAATTTAATCAATGAATCGACTTTCACTCTGCCCTTGTAAGCATTAACGCCTGCTATAAAACCCGAAGTTTCGAATATAAAACTTAACTCCTTGTTAACTTTCAACTCTTTAGGCACAAGCACATCTCCGAAGTCACGATATAAAGGTTGGGGTCCCTTTTCCTTTTGTTCTTTTGTTGAGGATTTTGAATCGTTCTTGCTGGATTTAAAAACTGCACATCCGTTTACTAAAACAAAAAAAGCAGTTATTATTCCAATAAATGCCAATGCAGCTCTTGTCCGCTTTGATTTTGTCATATTCATACCTCCTCGTTTTATAAATATTGCTTAAATTTTTTCAATTTTTGCAGCC
>Ga0114930_10005378_pt1 | contig 10552 bp, 11 predicted proteins | sample AnhtaG_FD_87300 | JGI IMG/M metagenome (GOLD analysis project Ga0114930, IMG submission 87300) | Deep subsurface microbial communities from Anholt, Denmark to uncover new lineages of life (NeLLi) - Anholt_01485 metaG | ecosystem: Environmental > Aquatic > Marine > Oceanic > Sediment | place... | reverse complement strand
GCGCGCCGGCACGGACGTGACCTTCATCACGTCGACCAGGAACGACACGAGTTCGTGGCTGCGCCCGGCCAGATCGCGCGCCCGCGGCTCCATTTCAAGGTCGCCGGCGAACAGCTTGGGATAGTGCTCCCGGAGCATCCCCGCGCACGAGCCCGACGGCGCCACCACGTAGTCGAAGCCCGCGAAGGCGTCGATCACCGCGCGCGCGACGGCCCTGGCGTCGGCGCGGTCACCCGAATTGTACGCGGGCTGGCCGCAACAAACCTGCGCCGCCGGAACCGCGACGGCGCAGCCCGCGTCCTCCAGCAGCTTCACCGCGGCGAGGCCGACCGAGGGCCGGAACAGATCGACCAGGCAGGTGACGAACAGCCAGACGCGCGGCTGGCCTGCGGGCTTGGGTTCGGGCATGCGGCGTTTCTCTCCCCGGGCCGAACATGGCGGGGCCGCCGGGACAACGCAAGGGCTGGACCGTTCAGTTCGCCGCGGCCCTCGGCAGCAGCAGATAATACGCGCCCGGGCTGCGCATCCGGCCGGCCTGCTCCAGCGCCGCCTCGCCCGCGCCGAAGAAGATGTCGCCGCGCACCGGCCCCTGGATCGCGCCGCCGATGTCCTGCGCCACCATCACCCGGCGCAGCGGCGCGCCGTCCGGCGCGGTCGTGTCGAGCCACAGCGGCACGCCGAGCGGCACGAAGCGCCGGTCCACCGCCAGGCTGCGCCCCGGCGTCAGCGCGACGCCCTGCGCGCCGAGGGGCCCGTCCGCGGCATTCGCGCCGGCAAGCTCGCGGAAGAACACGTAGCGCGGGTTCCGGCGCATCAGGCCCGCCGCCTCGGCCGGGTTGGCGCGCAGCCAATCGCGGATCGCCTGCATCGACATTTTCTCGCGCGGAATTTTGCCGCTTTCGATCAAGAGCCGCCCGATCGGCACGAACCCGTGGCCGTTGTGCCCGGCGAAGGCCACGCGCACCGCGCCGCCGTCGGGCAGCACCACGCGGCCCGATCCCTGGACCTGGAGGAAGAACGCGTCGACCGGGTCGTCGACCCAAAGAATCTCCAGCCCCTTGCCCTTCAAGTACGCCGTCTCGATCAGGGAGCGGTCGGGATAGGGCCGCAGACGCCCCTGCTCCACGCGGCCCGCGATGCTGCGCCCCTTGAGATCGGGCGCGAACTGCCCCAGGTCGATCTGCACCAGGTCGGCCGGCACGCCATAGAGCGGCACGATGAAGCGCCCGCCTTGCCGGCGCGACCCCTTGAGCTCGGGCTCGTAATAGCCGGTGAACAGCCCCGACGCGTCGTCGTTGCCGGACGCGCGGTAGGGACGGAAGTGGCGCTCGAAAAATCCGCGCACCGCCGCCGCTTCCGCGCCCTTGCCCGTGGGCAGCGCGGCGCACACCGCGCGCCAGTCCGCGACGGTTCCCGCTTGCTTGAGATCGCGATCGAGCGGCCGGTCCGCCGGCAGGGCGTCGAGCTTGGCGCAGGAGCGCGCGAGCGCGGGCACCACCTGGCCCGTGTCGTCTTCGCCCCAGCCCGGAAGGTCGGTGAACGCAACCGGCGCGAGCGTCAGCCGTTCCGCCGGCCTTTCCGGCGGCATCGGGGCCGGCACCGCCGCCGTTTCGACGGGAAACCAGTATCGTCCGGCGAGGAACCCCGCACCGCCGCCCAGGATCAGCGCGGCGGCGGGCAAAGCCGCCCACAGCGCAATCCGCCGGGCGGTCCGCCGGGCGATCCGTTGGGCGATCCGCTGGGCGGCCCGGTCGAAGCGGGATTTCGCCTTGGCGTCGCTAATGCGCCGTGCCCGTTGCCACCAGCGACCAGTTGGGATCTTGGGCGCGGGTGCTGCGGGCGAAGGTCCACAGGTCCACGACCTCGGCCGCGGCGGTCGATTGCCCGGGCAGCGGCTCGCCCTTCTCGTCGCGCAGGATGTTGATCTGGTCGCTGACGAACTTCACGGTGACGTGCGCGACGCGGCCCTCGAGCCGCGCCTCGACGATGTCGGCCGAGCGGATTCGCAGCACGGTGTTGTCGAGCCTCTGGCTGTCGCGCTCGCGCGCCGCGATCTCGCGCGTGAAATTGTCGAACACCTCGTCGCTGAGCAGCGGGCGCAGCGCGTTGCGGTCGCCGGCGGCGAAGGCGCCGATGATCATCTCGAACGCCGCGCGTGCGCCGCCGAGGAAGGATTGCGGATCGAAGCGCGAATCGGCGCCGTGAATCTGGTTCAGCCCCTGCGCCACGGGATCGCCGGCGGCCGGTTCCCCCGCGCGTTCCGGCAGGGCGATCACGTTGTCCGGCGCGCGGCCGGGCGCGGGCCGCTGCGGCGCCGGCGAGAACGGATCGGCGCGGCGCTGCTCGGTGCCGGTGCGCTTGCCCAGCACGCTGCGCAGGCGCAGCACCAGGAACAGCGCCACCATGGCAAAGAAGACGATATCGATGAACTGGAACTCGCCCATGCTCCGCGCTTTTCCGCCGGGGCCCTGTCGCGCCGATCCCCGGTCCCGGAGGGCCCCGCCCAGGCCCGGCGCCCGCGCCGGGCGGCAGGGTTGCTTCAGTCGTCCCCGGGGTGCTTTGATCGCCTGGCGTCGGGAGGCGGAAAAACGGCGTGGCGCACCGCCCAAGGGACCGCCATCGGCGCCCCTTTCTACATAGAACCGCCCCCGGGAAAGAGCAAGCGTGGCCCTCTTGCTGCCCCTCGTTTTCGTTGTGTTCGCGGAAATCGCCGCCTTCGTGGCGGTGGGACGAGCGATCGGCGTCTTCGCCACCCTGGCGCTGACCGCCGCGGCGATGGCGGTGGGGGTGGCGTTGGTGCGTTACCTCGGCGTGGACGCGCTGCGCCGCGCCGAGGCGAGCATGGCGCGCGGCGAAAGTCCGGCCGGGGCGGCGTTCGACGCGGCCTGCGTGGCGCTGGCCGGGGTGCTGCTGATCGTGCCCGGCTTTCTCACCGACGTCCTGGCGGTGCTGTTCCTGATCCGCCCGTTGCGCCGCTGGGCCGGCGCGGCGCTGTGGCGCCGCCTGCAAGCCTCGCCCAACGTGCGGGTATGGACCCACGCCGACGGCGCCACCGTGGTGGAGGGCGAATACGTGGAGATCGTCGAGGACCGCCGTTTGCCGCCCACCGGGCGTCCGGCGGGCCGCCGCAAGCGGCCTCCCGCGGGTTGAGCCGCGAAGTTGAGCCCGGAAGCGATCCGTGATAGCCCAAGCGCGGCCCGGCGACGGGCCGCCCGCCCTCGAAGGCAACAGCGGACAGTCCCATGACCGAACCGACTACCGCCGGCAACGGCGCCCAGGCCGCTGCGGCAGCGGCGCAGATGCCGCTGCTCGTCAATGCGCAATACATCAAGGACCTGTCGTTCGAGCTGCCGAACGCGCCCGACATCCTGCGCCGGCTGAACCAGCAGCCGCAGATCCAGGTCAACGTCAACGTCCAGGCGCGCCATCTCGGCGGCGATGCATACGAGGTTTCGCTGTCGCTGAGCGCCGACGCCAAGCTGGGCGAAGAGGCGCTGTTCATCGTCGAGCTGGTCTATGCCGGCGTGTTCACGGCGCAGGGCGTGAGCGAGGAGGCGTTGAAGCCGCTGCTGCTGATCGAGGCGCCGCGGCTTCTGTTCCCGTTCGCGCGGGCGGTGATCTCGACGCTGACGCGCGAGGGCGGCCTGCCGCCGATGCTGATCCAACCGATCGACTTTACCGACCTCTATCGCCGCCAATCCCAGGAAGGCCAGAAGCCCGCGGTCGCCTGAACGCAACGGCCTACTTGCGCCAGATCGCGTCGCCGAGCGCGGCGACGAACGCCTCGTGCGCGGCCAGTTCTTCCGTGCTGGGCGCATGCGATCGCGGCGGCCGCGTGCCGCGGCGCTGCGCCGGTCCCGGAGCGGCGGCGCCCCCTGCGGCCACCGCCGCCACCGCCGTCAGTTCCAGCCCGGGCTGGCGGCCGCCGATCAGCTCGATATAGACCTGCGCCAGGAGTTCGGCGTCGAGCAGCGCGCCGTGCTTCTCGCGGTGCGCATTGTCGATTTCGAAGCGCTTGCACAGCGCATCGAGGCTCGCGGGCGCGCCGGGAAACCGCCGGCGCGCCAGCGCCAGCGTGTCCACCACCCGGGTGAACGGCAGCGCCGCATGCCCCGCCAAGCCGAGCTCCGCGTTGAGGAACTTCAGGTCGAACTCCGCATTGTGGATCACCAGCGGATCCCCGGCGATGAACTCGAGGAATCCGGCCGCGACCGAACCGAACACCGGCTTGTCGGCCAGGAATTCCGCGCTCAAGCCGTGGACCGCGAACGCGTCCGTGGGCATGTCGCGCTGCGGGTTCAGGTAGCTCTGGAACGACCGCCCCGTGGGCAGGTGGTTGACCAGCTCGACGCAGGCAAGCTCGACCACGCGGTGCCCGGCGACGGGATCGAGGCCCGTGGTTTCGGTATCGACGACCAGCTCGCGCATGCCTATGCCCCGTTGTCCAGGAAACCCTTCGCCGCGGCGGGCCGCCACCGCCGCCCGCGCCGCGCCTTGAGCGTCGCCACCACCCGCACCAATTGGCCGAGCGTGGCGCGTTTCGTCAACCCCGTCAGCACCACGAAATCCGCGCGCCGGCGTTTGACCGCGTCGGGCGTCTGGCGCGCGAGCACGCCCACGAGCTTCTCGCCGGTCATGCCGGCGCGCGACAGCACGCGCAACCGCTGGAGCGCGGCGCCGGTGCTGACCACGGCGACCGCGTCGCAGCGCCGCTCGCCGCCGGTTTCGTACAGCAGCGGGATGTTGAGCGCCACGACACGCGCGCGCCGCCGCGCGCAAGCGCCGAGGAACCGTTCCTCCTCGCGCCGGACCAGAGGGTGCAGGATCGCCTCCAGCCTCTTCAACGCCGCGCGGTCCGCGAACACGACCGCGCCGAGCTTGCCGCGGTCGATCGCGCCGTCCGAAGCGGCCGAGGGAAAGGCGCGGGCGACCGCCGCGACCGCGCCGCCGCCCGGCGCCAGCAGCCGGTGCACCGCCGCGTCGGCGTCGTGCACGGGCACGCCCAGGCGCTGGAGCATCGCCGCGGCCGTGCTCTTGCCCATGCCGATCGAGCCGGTAAGACCCAGGATCACCATGCACGCGACGCCCGGGCCGCGACCATCGCGCTCATGTCCGCGCCAGCCCCTGGCCGCGCAGGAAATCCAGCAGCGGCAGCAGCGGTAGGCCGAGGATGCCGAAAAAGTCGCCCTCGACGCGCGCGAACAGCTGCGCGCCGCGCCCCTCCAGCCGGTAGGCCCCGACCAGCTCCGGCGCCTCGCCGCCCTCCGCCTTCAGGTAGCCGTCGAGAAACTCCTCGCTGAAGTCGCGCATCCACAGGCGCGCCCGCTCGACGTGGTGCCACAGCCGCGTCCCGTCGCGCACCACGCACACCGCGGTGACAAGTTCGTGGCATTTGCCGCGCAAGGCGCGGAGCTGCCGGCGCGCATCGCCCAAGTCGACCGGCTTGTCGTACCAGGCGCCCTCGCAGGCCAGCATCTGGTCGGCGCCGACCACCAGCGCGCCCGGATGGCGGCGGGACACCCGCATGGCCTTGAGCTCCGCCAGCGTTTCGGCGGCCTCGGCCGCGCCGCCGCCTTGCGCGCGCAGCGCCGCCTTGATCTCGCCCTCATCGACTCCCGCCGCCTCGGTCCGCGCTTCGATTCCGGCATTGCCGAGCAGCGCCGCGCGCGCCGGGCTGGCCGAGGCGAGCCACAATCGGGGCGGCGCGGGCGAAACCGCCGCGATCATGCCTTCTCGCCGTTCTGCTGCATCAATTGCAGGATCGCGGCCGCGGTTTCCTCGATCGAGCGGCGCGTGACGTCGATCACCGGCCAACCCTGGCGCGCGTAGAGCCGGCGCGCTGCGGCGACTTCTTCCTTGACCACCTCAAGATCGGTGTAGTCGGTTTCCTCGTCCTGGTTCAGCATGCGCACGCGGTTGCGGCGCACCTGCACCAGGCGGGCGGGGTCCTTGGTAAGCCCGATAATCGCCGGTCCCTTCAACGCCAAAAGCTCGGGCGGCGGCGGGCTGGTCGGAACCAGCGGGACGTTCGCCGCCTTGATCCCGCGGTTGGCGAGATACTGGCAGGTCGGGGTCTTGGAGGTGCGCGAAACGCCCACCAGCACGACATCGGCCTGACCCAGCGTGTGGAGCATCTGCCCGTCGTCGTGGGCGATGGCGAAGTGCATGGCATCGATGCGGTCGAAGTACTCGGCGTCCATCAGGTGCTGGCGGCCCGGTTGGTCGCGCGCCTGCAAGCCCAGATAGGCACTCAAGCCCATGAACACCGGGTCGAGCACCGAGATGCAGGGCACCTGAAGCTTGCGGCAGGCCTCGTGCAGGCTTTGTCGGAACGCGGCGTTGACCAGCGTATAGAGCACGACGCCGGGATGCGCGCCGATCGCCGCCAGCACGCGGTCCATCTGGCCCTGGGTGCGGGTCATCGGCCAGACATGCTCGACCGGCGCAATGCCTTCGAACTGCGACAGGCAGGCCCGCGCGACGCTGTGCAAGGTCTCGCCGGTGGCATCCGACACCAGGTGGAGGTGAAAGGACTTCGTCAAGGGCGGGACCGGAGGGTGAACATGCCTGTGGAAAAACGGCCAATGCCGTGGGCCCTATATTCTGCCCCCGACTCCAGTCGCGCAACTGCCGATCGCTCCCCGTTGCAGTACAGGAATTCGTGGACGACGCACCGGCCGGCGGCAGCCGTGACCGCAGCGGCATTCACGCAACTCACGCAGTTCTTGTCCGCCTTTTCCCCATTTGAATCGAAACGCTTTTTCCGCGGAATTCCGCGCATCGCTCCACAACCAACAGACAATCCACCCAGTTATCCAAGCCTGCTGGCAAGCGCCGCGTAGCCGGGAATAGACGCGTTCCACAGGCCCAACAGACTCCTACTACATCCCTTTCAATAGAAAGAATGTTAAGAGAGGAAAGATGAATCGCGGGAAAGCATCCCTACGCGGTGCCGGCACGCGCCCGGTGCCAACCAAGCCGCTGTTGCTGGCACTGTCGGGCGGGAACGTCGTTCCACCGCCGATCTGGCTGATGCGCCAGGCCGGCCGGTACCTGCCGGAATACCGCGAGCTGCGGGCCCGGGCGGGCAGTTTTCTCGACCTCTGCTTCTCGCCCGACTTGGCCGCGGAAGTGACGTTGCAGCCGGTGCACCGGTACGGTTTGGACGCGGCGATCCTTTTTTCCGACATCCTGGTGATTCCCCACGCCCTGGGACGGCGGGTGGATTTCGTCGAAGGCGAAGGACCGGCGCTCGATCCGCTCGGACCGCAGGATATCGGCCGGCTTGCGGCCGGCTCGGTCCGCAAGGCCCTGGCGCCGGTTCTCGAGGCCGTTCAGGCGGTCCGTGGCGGTTTGCCGGACCGATGCGCGCTGATCGGATTTGCCGGCGCGCCCTGGACGGTCGCGACCTACATGATCGAGGGTGGGTCGAGCCAGGACTTCGCCGCCGCCAAACGGTTCGCCTTCGCCGATCCCGAGGGTTTCTCGGAGCTGATAAGCGTTTTGGTCGCCGCGAGCGCGGACTATCTGCTGGGCCAGATCGAGGCGGGCGCCGAGGCGCTTCAGCTGTTCGACAGTTGGGCCGGGGTGCTGGCCGAAGCGGAGTTCCGGCGGTGGGTGATCGCGCCGACGCGCGAGATCGTTGCGCGCGTCAAGCGCGCGCGTCCCGAGGTTCCGATCATCGGATTCCCGCGGGGCGCCGGGATGATGTACGCGGACTACGCGCGCGAAACCGGCGTGGACGCGATAAGCCTGGACACCGGGGTGCCTCTCGTCTTCGCCCAGGCGTTGCAGGCGCGCTTGCCCGTGCAGGGGAGCCTGGACCCGCAGCTTCTGGTCGTCGGCGGCCAGGCGATGCGCGACGGCGCGCAGGCGATCGTCGCGGCGTTGGGCGGCGGACCGTTTGTGTTCAACCTGGGCCACGGCATCGTGCCGGAGACGCCGCCCGGGCATGTAGCGGAGTTGGTGCGAATCGTGCGCGAGGGCCGCGCGCCGTGAACGCGGGTCGGCGCGTTGCCGTGGTGCTGCTGAACCTGGGCGGGCCCGATTCGCCCGAGGCGGTGCGCCCGTTCCTGTTCAACCTGTTCAACGATTCCGCGATCCTGGAGCTGCCGCAGCCGCTGCGCTGGCTGCTGGCGCAACTGATCGCGCGCCGGCGTGCGCCGTTGGCGCGCCGCAACTACGCCAGGATCGGCGGCGCGTCGCCGCTGCTGGCGAACACCGCGGCCCAGGCGCGGGCGCTGCAAGACGCGCTGGGCGGGCTTGGCGAGGTGAAGGTGTTCGTCGCGATGAACTATTGGCGGCCGTTCAGCGCGGACGCGGCGCGTGCGGTGAAGGCGTTCGATCCCGGGGAGGTGGTGCTGCTGCCGCTCTACCCACAATTCTCGGGGACGACCTCGGGATCGTCGCTGGCGCGCTGGCGCGCGGCGGCGGCCGCGGCCGGGATTGCCGCGCCGACGCGCGCGGTGTGTTGCTATCCCGACGAGCCCGGTTTCGTCGCCGCGGGCGCGCAGGCGGTCGACGCGGCGCTCCGCCAAGCCAAACGCGCGGCAACGCCGCGCCTGCTGCTGTCGGCGCACGGCCTGCCGCTCAGGACCGTGGAGCGCGGCGATCCGTACCGCAGCCAGGTCGAACGCAGCGCCGCCGCGATCCTGGCCGCCCTGCGGCGGCGCGACCCCGCCTGGGCGGGGCTGGAGCACGCGGTTTGCTACCAAAGCCGCGTCGGGCCGCTGGAGTGGCTGCGGCCCTATACCGAGGATGAAATCCGCCGCGCCGCCGGCGACGGGCGGGCGATCGTGGTGTTCCCTCTCGCCTTCGTGTCGGAGCACAGCGAGACGCTGGTGGAACTCGACATGGACTATCGTGCGGTCGCCGAGGCCGGGGGGGCGCCGGCGTATCACCGCGTGCCGGCGGTCGGCGCCGACCCTGCGTTCATCGAAGGCCTGGCGGGCTTGGTGCGCACGGCGCTGCGGCGGCCCGCGGGCGCGGCGTCGCTGACCGGCGCGCGCATCTGCCCCAACGGATTCGGCCGCTGCGCGATGGCGGCCGCTCGCGCGACGGGGGAGCAGGCGGCATGACCGCGTGGGTTGCCGCCTGGTATGCCTGGATCAAGGCGCTGCACATCGTCGCGGTGATGGCGTGGATGGCGGGGATGCTGTACCTGCCGCGCCTGTTCGTGTACCACGCCGCGGCCAAGCCCGGCTCCGAGCTGTCGGAGACGCTGAAGGCGATGGAGCGCCGCCTGCTGCGCGCCATCATCAACCCGGCGATGGGCGCGGCGTTCGTGCTGGGCGGCCTGCTGCTGTTCGTGCAGGACTGGGGCCGGGGCTGGCTGTGGACGAAGCTCGTGCTGGTGCTGGCCATGGCGGCGCTGCACGGGCTGTTCGCGCGCTGGCGCCGGGACTTCGCCGCGGACCGCAATACCAGGCCCCCGCGCTTCTACCGCGTCGCCAACGAGATACCGACGGTTCTGCTGATCGCCATCGTGCTTTTGGCCGTAATCAAGCCGTTTTGAAGGGTTTTCCGGCCAAACCGCTTGACGCGGGGGGCGGGATACCCCATGTTGAACCGGCCCGGCGGTCCCGCCGGGCGTCCTCTTCAAGCCATGACCGCGCGCCGTTCCGTCCCTCAAAGGGCCGGAAACATGTTTGAAAACCGAGCGCGGCGGCGATTCCATCCCCACACCCAACAGCGTTTCGGCGTCCATGAACCTCAAGGAACTCAAGACCAAGACCCCCGCGGAGCTTCTGGCGTTCGCCGAGGAGCTGCAGATCGAGAACGCGAGCACCCTGCGCAAGCAGGACATGATGTTCGCGATCCTGAAGCAATTGGCGGACAACGACCAGGCGATCTACGGCGACGGCGTGCTGGAGATTCTGTCGGACGGCTTCGGCTTCCTGCGCTCGCCCGAGGCCAACTACCTGCCCGGCCCCGACGACATCTACGTCTCGCCGAGCCAGGTGCGGCGCTTCGGGCTTAGGACCGGCGACACCGTCGAGGGCCAGATCCGCTCGCCCAAGGACGGCGAGCGCTATTTCGCGCTGCTCAAGGTCAACACCATCAATTTCGAGCCGCCGGACAACGTGCGGCACCGCATCAACTTCGACAACCTGACGCCGCTCTACCCCGAGGAGATGCTGCACCTCGAGCTCGAGCCCGGCGTCGCCGGCCCGCCGCAGTACCGCGGCAAGAAGGCGGCGCACGCCGAGATGCCGGTGCTGCAGGAGCGCCCGGCCAAGGGCAAGGCCAAGGCGAACGGCGACGGCGAAACCCTGAGCCTGCCCGGCAAGCCCTCGACCAAGGGCACGTCGGACATCCGCCACGACCTTTCCACGCGCGTCATCGACCTGATCGCGCCGCAGGGCAAGGGCCAGCGCGGCCTGATCGTGGCGCCGCCGCGCACCGGCAAGACCGTGCTGCTGCAGAACATGGCGCACGCCATCGCGGTCAACCATCCCGAGGTGTTCCTGATCGTGCTGTTGATCGACGAGCGGCCGGAGGAGGTCACCGACATGGCGCGCTCGGTCAAGGGCGAGGTGATCAGCTCGACCTT
>Ga0114930_10005377_pt1 | contig 10553 bp, 12 predicted proteins | sample AnhtaG_FD_87300 | JGI IMG/M metagenome (GOLD analysis project Ga0114930, IMG submission 87300) | Deep subsurface microbial communities from Anholt, Denmark to uncover new lineages of life (NeLLi) - Anholt_01485 metaG | ecosystem: Environmental > Aquatic > Marine > Oceanic > Sediment | place... | reverse complement strand
TTAGTAGTTACTGAGCCAACATCGATACCCAAATAGGCTTCCATGATTCCCCTTATCGGTTGTTATTGGATGTCCGTCGCTTTCGTTCCAGCAGGTCAACAAAGGCCTCCAGTCTGGTTAACATACCTGCTTTACCCAATTGCTCGTCACAAAGTATGGTTAATACCGGGATAGTCTCCTTAGTCGATGGCATGATATTTTGAGCTATTATTTCAGGCATACAGGTGAAAGGGGCTAGGTGGACTAGTCCATCATACTTTTTAGCGTGGAGCACCTTTTCTCCCACCGATTCCCAGCCATCGCCACCTATATCCCGCTTGAGGTAGGGCCAGGCTGCTTTATGAATTCTGTCCTTTTCATCCATGCCCAGAGGATTGAGGAATAGACTAAATCTAGTCCACTCCGAAACGAAGGTTGTTCGTCTTACCTCTACCCCTAGCTTACCCAGTTCAGTCTCCACATCTAGATTAGAGAATGGCTCCAGCACTACATAGAACTCCCCGGTGATGCCTACTATCAGTGGTGGGGTTTCAGTATCCTTAGGTACCTGGTTAAGCTGGTCAATGTAGTCTCTTTGCACCTTCTTCAAGGTACTATAATCATTAGCCTCATCAATAGCCTTAACCGCTTTAGTAAATAGCTTATTAGCTGTTCCCTTTATTCGCTCTACCGGGCGCACCTTATGCACTACTCGCTCTATTCTGTCCAGGGCGTTTAGCTTGGCTAAACCAAAACGAAAGGCTGATATAATCTTATACCACGATGCATTGTTTGACAAGCGCTTAATCATTCCGAGTATACCGAAAAGCTTTTGCTCAGAAACTCCCACTTGAATCATTTCAAAGTTGTACCCCAGCTCACGAAGGATTTGTTCCTGAGTCCTAGCGTAGTAGCCTAAGCGGCAGGTGCCATAGCCGGCAGGCATAATCAAAGTATCTGCTCCAAGTTCAGCAGCATCAATCAGGTTACCTAGAGTCAGCTTAAATGGGATGCAAAGCCCTTCGGGGGAATACCTGACACCCAGGGATAGAGTGTGCTGGCTATTGACTGGCGGTATGACCAAGTCAATATTAAGCCTCTGAAACAGAGCTTTAAAGGGTATATAAATATTACCCATGTGAGGCATGCCTACACGCATATCTCTACCTGCCTCCTTTTCTTTCTGTGTAGCATATCTATGAAGGCTTCAAGGCGACTTATTACTCCTGTCTTCCCGGTGTGTTCGTCATAAATGATATTAAGTACCGGACATCCCTCTTTTGTTGACAGCATGATATTGCGAGCCATTATTTCGGGCACACAGCCAAACGGTTCAAGGTGAACAATTCCATCCCAATCTCTGGTGTGTAACACCTTCTCTCCCACCGACTGCAAGCCATCCCCGCCCACGTGGCGGGAAAGATAGGGCATGGCTGCCTTGTGGCTTTTGTCCTTTTCTCGTAACTTAAGGGCGTGGATAAAGGGGTTGAGCCTGACCCATTCACCAGCGGATATGGGACGCCTGACCTCAACCCCTAACTTGCCCAGTTCAATTTCTATGTCCATGTTGGCAAAGGGGTCAATCACGATGAAGAACTCACCGGTAACACCAACTTTTAAGGGAGCAGGTGAAGTGATGGTGGGTAAGTTCATAAGTTTCTGTAGATGCTCTCGTTTGGCTCGGTTAAGCGCTTGATAGTCTCCAGCGTTATCAATTGCAATAATGCCGTCTCTATAGGTTCGGGTAGCTTCACCCTTGTTCCGCTCTACGGCTCGTATTTTGTGTACCATTCGTTCGAGTTCCTCCAGTGTCTTCAATTTGGCTATGCCAAAACGGAAAGCTGTTATTACTTTCCTTGTAGAAGCCCCGTTGGTGACACATTTCACTATGTGCAATATACCACGATCCTGGGTTACCATATGAAACTTATAGCCCAGCTCGCGCAGAATTAGCTCGTGAACCTTATGATAGTAGCCAAAGCGGCAAGGGCCAGGTCCGCCTGGCATAACCAGTGTATCTGCCCCCAACTCTAAAGCCTCAATCATGTTGCCGAGTTGGAGTTTGAACGGGAGGCAGACTGTCTCCGGTGAGTATTTAACACCCAAAGAGAGGGTGCGCTGAGTTGTGGGCGGAGGCATGACCAGGTCAATGCCCAGCTCTCTGGCCATGGCCCTTACGGCTACATCAATACTACCCATATGGGTTAGGCCTAGACGCATATCTCTACCTGCTTCCTTTTCTTTCTATATATCATATCAAAGAAGGCTTCCAGTCGGGTAACGACGCCAGCTTCAGCAGTGTGCTCGTCCAGAGTAAGGCTCATAAAAGGGGTAGTCCTCAGTCTAGTCGCCTGCCGTCGCACCATGTCCATCATTAGTGAATCGGGTCCACAACCAAAGGCCATTATACCAATAACACCATCAGTTCCGCTTTTCAAGTAGTGCTCTCCAGCTCCTACTACTTCCTCTTCATATGTCCAGTAGGCTCTGCCTACTAATCTGGCTATGGCTGATTCAAGCTCCTGCGTAGTCAGCATCTCCGGGGTTAATACCCTATTATGAGCCTGCTCCAGTCGGTGGATTAGACGATGACTTATATGTTCATCATACAGGAGGTAAGGGTGGCCAATGATGGCTACAGTGGCTTGCGGTGAAGTTGGGTTACTGGAATGTGTTTTTGGCTCGGGCTTAGGTATGCCTGATATTCTTTCTATCGCTTGTGGTGGCGTTAATCCAGAGTCAGACATTAGCTGGCGATAGTTCAAGTGAGCTTGCCAGGCAGCTATACTGGCACTTCTGACCTTAGACGGATTCCAGGTAAAATGCCGTCCCAGTTGGTAAATAGCCTGATACAGTTTGCGTTTCCCCTTATTAATATCAATATCTATATCTAGGATAGGGGGGAGTTCAGGGATGACTGCTTTAGTCATATCAGGTAAGCCAAGAAATTTGGAGCAGTTGTAAACCTTGCTTTGTACACTGCGGATGGCAGGAATAAAGATATAGTCGCACTGTTCTACCAGAGTAAGAACATGCCCCAAGAAGAGCTTTACTGGCAAGCAGGTCTCGGCTACCACCCGGGAAGAGCCTGAAGACAGCACAGTTTCAGTGGTTGGTGGTGAGACCACTACCTCTGCCCCAAGTTCGTGAAAGAAGGTCTGCCACATAGGGTAATACTGGTAGTAGAGTAGGGCTCTGGGAATACCTATCCTAATCATGCTTGTTGCTGAAATTCCTCTTTAATCTTAATAATTATCTCAGGATTAACCACTAGGTCAACAACGGTCATAGCTAGAGCTTTGGCGGCATCAAGTAGACCGCGGCTGGCCGCTTCTGAGGCAGCCGCTGAGGCAAACTGGGGGGAATGGACTCCTTCTTCTACTGGAGCTATGGCTACTATGGGATGGATGCTGGGCACTAGCTGGCTGACATTCCCCATATCAGTGCTACCGAAGGCTCTCCCGGGGTCAGTAAGGTGAACCCTGCGTCCCAGGGACTGCATATTCTGGCTGAATAATTGGGCTAGGGTTAGGTTATTACGCATAGGAGCATAACGTGTATTTCCCCACTTGTATTCCAGGCGGACTCCACTGGCAGTGGCGGCTCCAATGAAGCAATTTATGACCCTCTGTTTTAGTTCATTTAAGTAAGTATCATCTTCAGCACGGACCATAAAACTTCCCGCACTGTGGGCTGGGACAATATTAGCTGCCTCTCCACCATCGGTAATAATACCGTGGATGCGGGCTTTATCCTTAATGTGCTGACGCAGTGAATTGATGGCGGCGAAAGCCTGAAGCATGGCTTCGAGGGCATTGATGCCAGCTTCAGGTCGGGCGGCAGCATGAGCCGCTTGGCCAAAGAATTCAACCTCTAGGGTCTGACAAGCAAGGGCTTGCGTGGTGGCAATATCAATTACCCCTGGGTGTACCATCATAGCTATGTCAACCTCATTAAAAGCTCCTCTGTCAGCCATTATTGCCTTACCCCCATATAGCTCCTCACCCGGTGTGCCTATAACCAGAATACTACTCCCGAACCGATCAGTAGCTGGCTTAGAAGCGACTCCAGCACCAACAGCACAGGCAGCTATAAGATTATGACCACAGGCATGTCCCAGCTTAGGCAGAGCATCATACTCAGCCAGAATAGCAATAGCTGGCTTTCCTTGACCGTAACTTCCCCTGAAAGCAGTCGGTAGCTCACAGATGCCCCGCTCTATACGGAAGCCATTTTTTTCTAGATACTGAGTTAACCAGCTTGATGCCTTGGTTTCCTGAAATCCTAGTTCGGGGTTGGAGTGGATTTTTAGACTTAGCCTAGTTAGCTGATGGCGCTGAGCGTCTACTTCACTTATAACTGAAGCCTTTAGTTTTTCTAAATCCAAGCTCCACCCCCATTCTGAGGATGACTTTGTAACTACTCCAATATGTTGCTTATTATAGCTTAAACTAGCCAGGATTTCTATGTTTATATCCCTTGGCTGGGAACTAGGCTGTCTCTCCATCTTACCCTGTGCTGATATGGTAGTCAACTTTGTATCCACCTTGACAGTAGGTATGTGGCTCTGCTTATAATAAACCGACTTTAGCTAGGAATTAGGCAACTTTTGAAGCATCCTCTGGAGCAGCCACCAAGAAAGCCAATTGATAAACTTGGCACCATGGTTATGTTAATACATTTCCCTAAATAACCAGCGAATTAATGGGAGAGGAGGAGTTATCTTGGAGTACTTCTTAAGTGAGCAACAGAAGACGATCAAGCATCTGGCGAGAAGGATTGCTGAGGAAAGGATATTGCCGGTGAGGGCAGAGCTTGATGAAAAGGAAGAATTCCCTTGGGCTATAATAAAAGACCTCGCCGATGCTGATATGTTCCGGGTCTTTATCCCGGAAGAATATGAAGGATTAGGCGGGGGCTGTCTTGACCTGTGCCTGGTGGTGGAGGAGCTAAGCCGGGTATGTAGCGGAGTGGCGATTAGTTATGCGGCTACTGCTCTCGGGTGTTCCTCCCTGCTGGAGTATGGGACTGAGGAGCAGAAGCGAAAATACCTTCCTGATGTAGCCAGTGGGAGAAGGTTAACTGCTTTCGCTCTAACCGAGGCTACAGCTGGTAGCGATGTTAGCGCCATAAGGACGACTGCCCGCCGAGAGCAGGGAAGCTATGTTCTCAATGGAACCAAGCAGTTTATCACCAATGGCGGTGAGGCTGAGATATATACCGTTATTGCTCTGACTAGCCCCGAGAGAGGTATCCGTGGCGCCAGCACTTTCCTGGTAGAGAAGGACACTCCCGGTTTTACTTTCGGCAAGAAGGAGAAGAAGATGGGCCTCCGGGCTTCTGCCACACGGGAGCTTATTTTTCGAAATTGTCTAATCCCTGAGGAGAATATTATTGGTCGGGAGGGAATGGGATTTATTATGGCGATGAGGCTTCTTGATCGCTCTCGCCCGGGAGTCGGGGCTCAGGCGGTGGGACTAGCTCAAGGAGCGTTGGAAGCAACGGTAGACTACGCTCGGCAGCGTATCCAGTTTGGGCATCCGATTATTTCTCTTCAAGCAGTCCAGCTCATGCTAGCTGATATGGCTATCGCCGTGGAAGCAGCCAGGTTATTGGTTTATTCTGTAGCCAGGACAATTGATAGCGGGGCAAAGGACTTTACCGAAGAAGCAGCAATGGCTAAAGTCTTTGCCTCAGACACGGCGATGAAGGTTACTACTGATGCTGTGCAGATTTTTGGCGGGGCTGGTTACATGCGTGATTACCCCGTTGAGAAAATGATGAGGGATGCCAAAATCACTCAGATATATGAAGGCTCTAACGAGGCACTAAGAACTGTCATCGCCTTTGAACTCAGGAAGAGGAAGGCAAGGCGAGAATGAACATCGTAGTTTGCCTAAAGCAGGTTCCTGGCATCACTGACGTCAAAATTGACCCCCAGACCAATACCCTGGTGAGGGAAGGGATTAAGAATATTGTTAATCCCTTTGACACCTATGCCTTAGAGGAGGGGGTTCGAGTAAAGGAGCGATACGGAGGCAGGGTTACGGCCATAAGTATGGGTCCAGCTCAAGCTGAAGAAGTGCTGAGAGAGGCGATTGCCACTGGTGCCGATGACGCTGTTCTATTAAGTGACAGCGCCTTTGCTGGTGCCGATACCTTAGCCACTGCCTACACTCTAGCCAGGGCAATTGATAAATTGGAGCAGTATGACCTCATTATTTGCGGTCGTCAGACAATTGACGGGGATACCGGACAGGTAGGGCCAGAGCTGGCTGAGATGCTAAAGCTGCCGTTTGTTGCCTATGTCAGCAAGCTCGACGAGATAAGCAATGGATATATGCGAGTTAAGCGAATGGTTGAAGACGGGTATGAGGTTATGGAGACGCCCTTACCAGCTGTACTCACGGTGGTAAAAGAGATTAATGTTCCCCGTTTACCATCTCTTCGCGGACTGGCTAAGGCGAAGAGCGCCGTGATACCAGTTTGGACTGCCCAGGAGTTAGGTGTTGATAACAACATGGTGGGGTTATCCGGCTCAGCTACCAGGGTAATCGAGATATTCTTCCCCCAGAGAGTCGGCCGTGGTGAGATATTCCAGGGGGAGTTAGAGAGCCAGGTAAGCAGCCTAGTCGATAAGCTAAGGGAGGCCACGATAGTCTAGTACTATGGGAATCCAGATTGACCTTGATAAGTGTGTTGGCTGTGGTAACTGCGTACCGTCCTGTCCTTTTGGTCTCCTGGAAATAATAGGTGAAAAGGTTCAGGTCAAGGATGGTTGCAACTTTTGTGGGGCTTGCCAGGAGGCCTGTGACTACGAGGCTATAGTCATAGAAGCTGTTACCCAGGTTTCGGCTCCAGGTGACAGCCACCGAGGAGTCTGGGTATTTGCTGAGCAACGACATAGCCAGTTGAAAAGCGTAGTCTATGAGCTACTATCAAAAGGTCGGAAGCTGGCAGATACCCTTGAGGCTGAATTATGCGCAGTATGTCTTGGTCATAATATTAATGAGGTTGAGGAATTAATTGCCTACGGTGCCGATAAGGTCTACTTGGTAGACAGCCCCGCTTTAGCCCACTTTCAGGAGGATTTGTATGCCAGGAAACTGGTTGAGCTAATTCAGGAGTATAAGCCTGAGATTGTTGTTGCTGGTGCCACTCCACATGGGCGTTCCTTTATTCCTCGGGTAGCGGCTATCTTAAGGACAGGGCTCACTGCTGACTGCACCGGGCTTGAAATTGACCCCGAGACAAGGCTTTTGTTGCAGACCCGCCCTACCTTCGGTGGTAATATCATGGCCACTATTATCTGCCAGGCGAAAAGACCGCAGATGGCAACGGTCCGCCCCCGAGTCTTTAGAAAAGAGACGCCCAGCAAGAGCAGAAGGGGACAGATAATAAAAGTGGATTTGGATAGTGAAGGCATCACCTCAAGAACCAAGTTACTTGATTTTATTGAGGATATTACGGAAGCAGTCAAGCTTGAGGAGGCTGATATTATTGTTTCCGGGGGGCGGGGACTAGGGAAGGCGGAGAACTTCCAGTTGCTGGAAGAACTGGCTAACGTTTTAGGGGCAGCGCTGGGTTCATCGCGACCACCGGTGGATGATGGCTGGATATCGTATCCCCATCAGGTGGGGCAGACAGGTAAGACCGTTTGCCCTAAGCTTTATATTGCCTGTGGTATCTCTGGGGCGGTTCAGCATCTGGCGGGTATGCAAACCTCAGATTATATCGTGGCTATCAATGATGACCCCAATGCCCCAATCTTTGAAGTAGCTACCTATGGCATTGTCGGCGACCTGTTTCAGGTAGTGCCCATGCTGATAGAAAAGCTGAAGAATGAATAATCCAGTTCGGGTCTTGCTTGGGTAGGGATTGCGCTCTTTCCGAAGCTGAACAGATACAAAGTAGCCCGAAGTAAAGAAGAGTGAATGCTCAGGGAAGGGCGAAATGTTGCGCTTTGGCGAGGAAAACTTAAATGACTAATGTTGATTGGATGCTCACTTGGAACACGGTTCAAGCTGTGTTTACCGCTTTGATGGCTATCGCTATCATTGTCGCAGCGGTTTTTGCTGTAAGGCAGTTGCGCGAGGCAGCTCGTGCCAGACATGCCGAAGTGCTTAGTCAAATACACGAGATTCTTGGAGACCCGAAGGTTGTTGCTGCACGCCAAACAGTCAAAAGCCTACCACAGAATTTTGAGATTGAGTCATTGAATGACCAGCAAAGAAACGCAGTAGAGCTAGTTACGCGGTCTTTTGATCGGGTGGGCTTTTATCTGCGGTGCAAGCTTATCCCAGAGGACCTTGTATTGCCTGAATATCCCGGTGCCCTTTGGCACTGGCAAAAACTTAAGCACTATGTGGAGCATCAGCGGAAAGCAGAGGGATATGAGGCAAGATGTTTTTTTGAATATATGGCTTTGCGAACCAGAGAATACAGACAGAAGCACGGTCTTTCCTTACGAGGGGGGTGAGCCATAACAAGCCACACCTCAACAAAAGTTCGGATTTTCCCCCTGCTCAGGTAACCAAGTTCGTTTTTCAAAGGGAGTTTAAGAGGGGCGAAGCCCCTCTCTCACCTCCATTCCCCCTTCCCCTTATCAAGGGGAAGGGGGATAAAGGGGGATGGGGTTACCACATAAAACCTAAAGGGGGTGACCCCGTAGGAGTAAACCAACGGGGTGAGGTTAATAAACAATCTCTTAAGCTTGCGGTAGGTATCCGCTTCAGTTTATAATAGATTGAGTTTGGGCGGAGGCTAGAGGCAATGCAGATTAATGTTTCTCAATGGCTTAAGGAATCTATAGGTGCCAAGCGGAATTATCAAGTAGCCGATATTGTTGATAGTGCTGATAGCGCCGGTATGGTTGAGGGTGAGGTGAGGCTACTACGCACTGACCGGGGTATCCTGGCTAGAGGCACACTAAATACGGAGGTTGAAGTTACTTGTAGCCGTTGCTTAAGTTTGTTTCGTTGCCCTATAGCTCTAAATATTGAAGAGGAGTACTTTCCCACTACTGATGTAGTTAGCGGTGCTCCGCTGTCCCTACCTGAGGAGCCTAGTTCTTTTACTATTGATGAACATCATATCCTTGATTTAAGCGAAGCGATACGCCAGTATGCGCTACTGGCTATCCCTATGAAGCCACTTTGTCGTGAAGATTGTGCTGGGTTATGCCCTCATTGTGGGCATAATCTTAACCTGGGGCCTTGCCATTGCCCATCGCAAGCAACAGACCCTCGCTGGTTTCAGTTGACTAAATTGGTAAATGAGCGGAAAGGAACTGATTAAATTATGGGTGCTTTACCAAAGCGAAAATACGCCAAGGCGCGTCAGGGTAAGAGGCGCAGTCACCTTGGGTTGGCTCTTCCTCATCTGAATTATTGCCCTCAATGCCATACTCTTAAGCTGTCTCACCATGTTTGTCCTACTTGTGGAAGCTATGATGGCCGACAGGTTGTTAAGATTGAAGGCCCCAAAAAGAAGGCTGGCTAAAGAGAGATTAAGCTGATGAAAGTGGCTTATGTCTTTCCCGGGCAAGGTTCTCAGTGGGTAGGCATGGGGCGTGACCTCTATGATAACTTCGATTCAGCCAAGGAGGTCTTTAAGCAGGCTGACCAGGTTTTGGGATTTCCTCTTTCAGCACTATGCTTTGAGGGTCCAGAGGATGAGCTTCGTCAGACTATTAATGTCCAGCCAGCAATCGTAACTGTCAGCTTTGTTTGCCTACAAGTCGCCTTGGTTGCTACCGGTAGCAATGGGTTACCATCCCCTACTTTTGTTGCTGGGCATAGTCTGGGGGAGTATACGGCACTGGCAGCAGCCAAAGTGCTTGATTTTGCTACCACTGTTTATCTGGCTCGAGAGCGGGGGCGCTTAATGCATGAGGCTGGGCTGAGGCAACCGGGAGGTATGGTGGCTATAATTGGGCTTGATGAAGCTTCATTGGCTGAGGTGTGTAGTGAAACTGACACCCGGATGGCTAATATTAACTGCCCCGGTCAGCTAGTAATCAGCGGGGCAAGGGAGAACTTAACTCAGGCGGTGGATTTAGCTAAGTCCAGAGGAGCTTATCGTGCCATTCCGTTAAAGGTAAGCGGTGCCTTTCATACCCCACTGATGCAGCCGGCAGTTGACGGTATGTCTGAAGTTTTAGCCCCTCTTTCTTTTCAGCAACCACAGGTTCCTATTATAGCTAACACTACGGCGCAGCCGATGACCACTACCGAAGAGGTAAAGGCGGAGCTTCTAAGACAGCTATGTAATGGTATTCAGTGGCAGCGCTCTATTGAGTATATGATAAATAACGGTGTGTCCACCTTTATTGAGATTGGACCCGGGAAAGTGCTTAGTGGTCTTATTAAACGAATAGACAGGAATGTTGAGCCGCTGAATATAGGTGATGTGCCGGCTATTAAGACTTTAGTTAATGGTAAGGGGTGAGGTTGATAGAGAGTCAAATATTTGGCATCTCATGAGAGCAAGGAGTGGATGGAGGCAGGGCAATATCTTGGCTGTGAACATTATTGATTCTTATCGGTTTGGTCTGGTAGTAATCAACGGCAAGA
>Ga0114930_10005376_pt1 | contig 10554 bp, 5 predicted proteins | sample AnhtaG_FD_87300 | JGI IMG/M metagenome (GOLD analysis project Ga0114930, IMG submission 87300) | Deep subsurface microbial communities from Anholt, Denmark to uncover new lineages of life (NeLLi) - Anholt_01485 metaG | ecosystem: Environmental > Aquatic > Marine > Oceanic > Sediment | place... | reverse complement strand
GGTAATGGCACATATTGGTACTTGAACGCAACTTCTTCCAATTTATTCTCTTCAATTGATACATTTGTAAGCGGAATAGCTCGGGATATGGTTAATCATTCAAACACTGTCGCATTTAATACTACTTTTAGTGAAAGGATTTTTGATGGACTATTAAACTTAAGTGTATTTTCGCCAAGTCCAAGATATTTAAACCATACTAAAATGTTAAATTTAACTCCTTTAGCATCGGATGATGAATTTCATGTGACAGATTGGGATGTATCGGTCAATGTTACTGAATATGGTGTTTTTAAGATTCAAATGTCATGGAATAATGATACTGCTGCCGGGTTTTTAGAGGACTATATTACAGTAATAGCCGATACAGACTTAATTTTGAGTCTACCAAAAAATACCTTCGATTCAGGTGATACATTCAATATGACAGTATTCTATAATGATACTGGTCAAGACTTAGGCATTCAAGCCGATACTATAAATTACCAGATAGGATCGGGAGGTTTAAGGACAGACAATATAGTTTATAACGGTAATGGTTATTATAATATTACATTTAGTTGTAATGATGCTGATTTCACCAACTATGGTTTAAATTCAATTACAGTCAATACCTACAAAGATTATTTTATTAATCAAACCAGAAACACACCAATAACAATCTTAGCTGAAACTAATGCAATTATAGTTTATCCTCCAGATAATGCTGTGTTTGACAGCACAGATTCTATTGTTCTTCAAATATTTTATAACAACACTGTCAAAGATGTAGGTATTACTGGAGCGACAATTAATTATAGCCTTGATGGAGGCAATAACTATATACAAGAAAATATCAATCCTGAAGGACCAGGAGAATATAATATCACTATTTCTGCCTCGGATTCTAGGTTTGGTGGTTATGGATTTAAAAATATAATTGTAAACTGTAGTAAAGATTACTATTATAATCAATCTAAAACAGTTACTATTCAAATATTGGGAATAACCTCAACAACACCTCAAAAGATTCCTGATCAACCCTATTATAATTCCGCTGAAACTTTTAACATTTCAATATATTACGAGGACACTGCCAAGAGTATAGGAATAAGTGGAGCAACGATAGATGTTGATGTTGATGGAACTGTATATAATCCACCAACAAAGTTTGATTATGGCGATGGAAACTATGATATAACAATCGACTGTAGCGACTCGATTTTTAGTAGTTATAAAATATTTTCAATAAGAGTTAATGTTACTTTAGAAAATTATTATAATCAATCTACTATACTTGATACCTTAATTGTTGGAAATGTTTCATTATTTACAATAGCTCCATCTTATAATGCAATTTTTATTCAGGACCAAACTTTCAATATGACTATCCAATATAATGATACTATCTTAGGAGTAGGAATTGACGCAGCGACTATTGACTATAGCCTTGATGATGGCTTAACATATAAACAAGATAATATAAATTACATTGGCGAGGGAAAGTATAATATTACTATTGATGTAAACGATGCTGATTTTATATCATATGGATATGTTAACATCAATATCAATGCTTCTAAACAATATTATGAAAACACAACAACAATTTACACTTTCCATAGACAAATTAGAACTCAGATTTCTTCATCTGGGAGTACTGATTTAGGAACTATAATAAAGGGATTGAATGCGACCTATACATTTGATTACGAAGAATTTTATACCCCTAGTACTTTAATTCGAGAAGCAAGTTGGACCCAATTAAGTAGCCCAGTCGGATTCACTTCACATTTACAAGATTATGGAAATGGTACCTATACTATGCATTTAGATACGACTAATGTATTAGTCACTGGAGTTCCTTATGTTTTTGAATTTAACATATTTGCTGTTGGTAATGAAACTCAAGTTATCCAACTAACTGTAGATGTTTTAATAATAAGAACTGAAGTAGTCAATGTATCTTATATTTCTGAAATTGCTAGAAATTCTGGTTTAAATCAATCTTTAAGATTCTATTTTAATGATACTACTAATAATGATGCTGTTCGCGATTTAACCACTTCAAATATTGGAGTTAAGAATTATTGGACCGGTATTCAATTCAGTGCAGGAGAATTCTGGTTAACTAATCCTTCAAATAATGGTACATATTTTTTGGATATTACCATGGGAACTCGAAATTCAGGACAGTACACATTAGAGATCAACGCATCAAAATTTCCCAATTATGAATATACTCTATTTAACATAACTTTCTATTATAGAGGAAATTACACTGATATTAATTTAATCTCACTTTCAGATCCTGCTCCTGGAGCACTCTCTCCAGTTGGATTGTATAATTTTACTATATTTGAAGGAAGCGATTTAGATATTGAATTTAACATTACCGATTCAGAATATTTTGATAATTTAATCATTGGTGATGCTGATTCATACACAGTAAGATATACGAACCTTGGTACTGGATCGAATGGAATTCTTGTTGCCAATATAAATTTCATAGCGCTATCGCAATCGCATATTGGAACAATTCTTACCTCAAATCCTGCCTTAACGATGGGTAGATATTTACTTAACATTTCGACTTCCAGAACAAATTACGAGGATACGTGGTACGCTTTCAATCTAACAATTATTGAAAAACATCTAACAAACCTAACAAGGGTGTTTGTGCCCACTCAAATAAACTCAGGAGACGAATTGACAATTATTTTTCAAGCAATGTTTCTTAACGACACTGTATGGTTACCTATTATAAATGCTTCTATTACAATGACGCCCTACTTTAATGGAATTAGAATTGATTCGGCCATTCAAACCTTAAAGACAAATAGTACAGGTGAAGTTAGATTCTATATAATTACTGGAACCAGTCTCAGAACAGTAAATATAACTCTTGAATTGTTATCTGAATATAATTATTTAGGTTATCCCTATGATATTTCAGCCTCAGACATAACTGTGATCCCGCCAGAACCCGGATTAACTTTCGAAGATTTACTTCCCTACATTATAGCTATAGTAGCTGTTGCTGCTGTAGCAGTCGGTTCCTTAGCAACCTATCGAGGAGTTATCGTTCCTAAAAAGAAAGAAAAGCAACGCATTTTAACTGAAGTAAAAACTATTTTTGACGATGCTATTAACTTAGAACACATTTTAGTTTTATACAAAGGAACTGGGACATGTATTTTCTTTAAATCTTATGGTTCAGAACAGATCGATCCTGAGTTAATCGGTGGGTTTTTATCAGCAGTTTCTTCGTTTGGGAAAGAAATGGCTACTCAAGCAGCATTAAACGAAATATCTTATGGTGACAAAATGTTACTCTTAGCTGATGGATATCTCATAAGAGTAGCGTTAGTTTTAGGGAAAAAAGCTTCTTTGATTCTTCGTCGTCATCTAAAAGAATTTATTAAGTCTTTTGAGAAGACTTATGCCGATGTTTTACCAAATTGGCGAGGTCAATTAAATTACTTCAGAAATGCTGGTCTTATTGTGGATGACTTACTGAATACTTCGATTATTCTTCCTCATCAAATTTCATATGATTTCTCAAGTGTTAAAGACTTAAAAAATCCCCACTCAAAGGATGTGTTGAAAGTCGCACAGAGCTGCTGTGAAGAGGCTGAAAGAGAATTCTTCTTTATTGCAACCCTACTAAAAAACGCCTCTGAGATGACAAATAAAGATACTGCGGAAATTTTTATGGGGATTAAAGAGCTTAGAGATAAGAAGATTTTAATCCCAATAGAAATCTCAGCTATTGAAGCTCAACCAATTTCCCAACAAGAACTTAACCTTATTAACCAAAAAGTCGGTGTTTTATCAAATCTAACGAGTGAAGAAAAGCAGAAATTAGTGCAGGATTTGGGACAATTAGGTCCAATAGAAAGAGAAGCTTATCTTTCTAGTTTGACCAAGCAGCATGAAATAGTTACTGCACCAATAAAAACTACTGTTGAAGGAATAGATGTTGATAATATAAAAGCGGCTAAAAGGGGTATTAAGGAGTTAACGAAGCGAGCGAAATTAGCCAAAGGTAAGAAGGATTACATCAATGCTGTTGAGATTTTCGAAAGTGCGGCTATTTTAGCCTCAAATTGGGAATTATCAGATGATTATGTTAAAATCGAAGAAACTATTCGTAAAACTAAAATTGAAGATTTAAAGGAAAAGAAGATAAGATTAGAAAAAGAATCAAAAGATGCGGTTAAAGCGAAAAAATACGCCGAAGCTGCTACAAAGTATAAATACGCTTCTAAAATGGCTTCTGAAATCTTCAAATTAGGTGACACAACTATGACAAAAGAAGTAAAAAGGTTAACCAACAAGGCTAACGAATACGAGAAACTAAAATAAATTTTATTTTTTTTAATATATCTATTTTTTATTATTTTTTAAAAAAGAATTTTAAGGTATTACTCTAATCTATAATCCCATTTTCGGTTATTGAAAATACAGCTTCTCCTTCTGGTAAATGTGGTGCATCTATCATTTTCGCTACTCTCTGTTCACCTTTTCCTTTTCTCAAATATATTCTAATTGTTGAACCATGTGCTACAATATTACCCCCCGCTGCCACAGTTGGATTTCCATAAAAAACATCAGGCTTTGATTGAACTTGGTTTGTTACCATCACGCATAATTCAGGAAAAATATCTGTTAATCTTAATAAGTCGTGTAAATGAGTATTTATGGTCTGTTGCCGATTCGCTAGAGTCCCCCTTCCTACATATTCACTTCTAAAGTGCCCAATCAATGAATCAACGATAACAAGTTTTATATTTTTCTCTTTAATAAGATTACTTGCTTCTTTTATTAAGAGGATTTGGTGATCAGAATTATACGCTCGACCAAAAACTATATTTTTTAAAACTACTTTATGATCTAAGTCAAGCCCTTCGGCCATTTGAATAATTCTTTCTGGTCTGAAAGTCCCTTCTGTGTCTATATATAAGGCATTTCCATTTAAACCACCATCTTCTTTTGGTAATTGAACATTGACGCATAACTGATGAGCTAATTGTGTTTTACCTGTCCTAAATTCGCCAAAGAATTCAACGACACATCCTGTCTCAATTCCACCTCCGAAAAGATTATCAAGTTCTTGGCTACCAGTGGTAATTCTTGCTATATTCTTTCTATACTCCCATACAGCTTCTGCGGACTTAAAACCAATATCTAACTTATCCATTGACGCTTTGATCAGCTTAGCTATCGTTTTATCTCCTAAACCTGATTCGGATTGAATTATGCTTGGAGGTGTATAGGCAATAGATTCAAGACTACTGAAACCGGCTTTTATCAATTTTTTAAGTGTAGCTTCTCCTACCCCAGGAAGTTTTTTAACCGCATCTACACAAGCACTTGCATCGTTATCTACGGTTAGAACCTCATCATCATAATCTTCTTCAGTATCGTTATGGATTTCTTCTTCATCCAGTCCTCTAATTATTTCGCTCTCTTCTTCTAAAGTATCAGAATCTTCTATTTCTAATTCATTAGACTCAGATTCAGATTCAACTTCATCTTCGATAGAATCTTCTATTTCCGATTCGACTCTAGCAAAATTCAAATGCTCCTTGTAAATCTTACCCTTAGTATGATTACGTTTGCATTCTTGGCAATAATAAGGTTCTCCTATACCAGATTGACTTCCATTATTTACTTCGCTTGCTTTAGCCATTACTAATCACATTTTTATTAAAATTAGTGTTATTTTTATAGTTCTTATTTATATAGAATAAATATTGTAAAAGTTATTTTAAAAGGAATAGACACCTAATTTATTAGATTTCTAAAATATTAGCCTATTAATAAATGTAAATTACAATGTGAATAGCACAATTCATATTTACATAAGATAATATTACCTTATTACAACCAGAATATTTTCAAATGGTGATTAAAACATGAGTTTATTTTTACATTTTGAATACTATCCAAAAATTGATGCCAATTTACTGGAACTATCAAAAAAAATTGTTTTATCAAATAAAAGTAAATGGGATCCACCGTTTTTTACTGATACTGAATCGTATATCGACTTGGATGAAATTCAGCAAACCTCCAAGGATTTTTTAGACGATAAAATAAAGAATGTTATTGTTTTAGGGACCGGGGGGTCAATTCAGACTCTACTTGCTCTAAAACATTTATCTAAGAAGAAATTATATCCAATAACAAGTTCTCGAGCCGTGGAGTTGATAAAGTGCCTTGCTGAAACAACCCCAGAAGACTCAGTTGTGATACCTATTTCCAGAGGAGGTGAGACTCTTGATGTAAATTCTACGATTGGAACTTTCTTAAAAAACAATTATAACTTTTTAGGGCTCTCTTCAAAAGGTACAATGTATCGCATGTTAGAGAAGATTGGGTGTCCCATTCTCGAAGTTCCGGATCTTTCTGGTCGTTTTGCGGGATCAATTTCTAACGTTGGAATTCTTCCTGCGTTTCTGTTAGATATTAATGTTAACGATTTCTTAGCAGGATTAAATGCTGGTTATGAGAAATTTATGAATTTTAATAATAATCCCGCGTTAAATTTTGCTGCATTTCTTTATAATTTATACAAAAAAGGGTTCAAGGTAGTCTTTTCTATGCCATATTCCTTGAATCTTGAAGGAAGTGTCGGATTGTTTGTTCAGGAAATTTCAGAAAGTACTGGAAAAGAAGAAAAAGGACTAATTGGTACTTATCAATCGGCTCCTTTGTGCCAACATTCCGTACTAGAATATCTCTTAGGGGGATTAAAAGGTGCTGTAATTCCTGTATTATGGACTATAAGAAATGAAGACCCCGATTTAATATTAGAATCTTCAATAAGTTATGTAAACAAACAAACAGCTCAAACCATTGTAAATTATCAAGCAGATGCTACATTTCAAGCTTTATTGGAACAAGGAGTTCCTTCGGCAAAGATCACAATTGAGCGTCCTGATGAATATAATTTAGGTAATTTGATCGCTTTTATTCAATCAACAGTTTATTATTTATGCTTATTATTAGACGTAAACTGGTCTAACAATCCAAAAGTAATTATAGGAAAAGAAATTGGTAATAAAGCGTTAAAAAACAAAATACCACCTGAACAAAGAAAGATTACTAGGGAAAAATTAGCTAAAAGTAAATTTAATCAAGAATTTTTTGAAGAGTAATTTATCTCTTCGTTTTTTTTCTACTGGGTAATGAAAGCGTCATATAGTACATTAACAGCTTTCCTACAATTTTTTCTGTCGATTATTGCTGTAAAGCTCAATTCCGAAGATCCTTGGGCAATTGCTAAGATATTAATATTGTTATCTCCTAAAGATGTGAAAACTTTGCCAGCTATACCAGGTGTGTAAAGGATTCCAGTGCCAATAACTGCCACTAAGGAAATTTCGTGATTTATTTTTACCCTAAACCACTTTTTACCGAAATAATCTGAATTTCTTAATAAAAAACTTACTTTCATTGAATCTTCTAATTCTATGCCAAATGTTATGTTATTTTCTGAGGAACTTTGTGAAATAAATATTATATTAACATTATTATCGCCTAAAAGTGAAAATAATTTCGATGCGGTTCCGGATAGAGGAACCATTGTATCGCTTTCTAAGATAACCATAGAAAGATTCTCAATTGAGGTAATAGCTTTTATAACATCATTATTCTGAATAATTTCTTTAGTAATTGTAGTAAATTCTTCTGATTCTGGTTCATTGAAATACTTTACTTCAGAAGGGATATTTCCTTTCTCATTTACATCAAGACATAATGGGTGGAGTATTTTCGCTCCGAAAAACGCTAACTCTTTGGCTTCTTTATAAGATATATTTCTTATAAGTGATGTTTTTTTGGCAACCTTTGGATCTGCATTCAAAAAGCCTTTTACATCTTTCCAATATATGATTTTACAAAGAAATTGATTACGTAAAGCATATGCCAGTATAGCTGCTGATAAATCACTTCCTCCCCTCCCTAAAGTGGAAATTTTATTATCTTTTGTAGATCCATAGTATCCACTTACGCAAACTATATCATTCAAATCTGATTTTAAAAGAGGATATAATTTTTCTTTTACAAGTACTTCTGTTTCTTCGAGTAAAGGAAGTGCGCGTCCAAAATTATCATCTGTTCTTATAATTTTGTCAGAGAAAATATGATTCGATTTATATCCATTTGATGTTAAATATTTACTTACAAGGAAAGTGCTGAGTTTTTCTCCATATGATACAACCAAGTCATAGATGTCAGCACTTGGCCGAATTAATTTAATAAGTCGTCCCAGTTGCTTTAATTCTTCAATGTTAGCTTGAAGGAATTCTACTGTTTCGTCATATTCAAACCGTTTCCTGTCTAATATATCATCAACAAGCTGAATATGCATATTGTATATTTCTTCAATAAGGAGATCACAATTGTTTTCTTCACTACAAGATTTTTCATAGAAATCTATTAATTTGTTAGTCATCCCCTTAATAGCAGAAAAAACAATCAGTATTTTTGTAGATTTCATATGTTGTTTAACAATAGAAGCGATCTGTAGATACGAATCCTTGTTTTGTAAACAAGATCCACCAAATTTCATTATTGTCAAAGATTCTTTCTTTTCACTCATACAAACAAACCAATTGCTTTTATAAAATTGATCTTAGATATTGAAAAATTTGAAACTATTTTAGCTTTTTCTATAAAGAATAACACTGATCAAAAGTGTTATTTAGAGGAGAAATTACATAGCATTAGAATCTTCTAATAGCACTATGATATAGTTATTGGTTTTGAAGATCCTAGAGCTTTTTTAATATTTGAAATTAGATATTCAATGTCAAAAGGTTTTTGTTTAAAACTATGTGCACCTAGGGATAAAGCTTCCTTTTTTACACTTGCATCAGCACTAGCAAAGATTACTATAGCATGATCGTTGATATTTAAAATTTCTTTCAAGGCATCAATTCCATTTTTAACTGGCATTCGATGATCCATTATAATTACGGAAGGTTTCTCAACAAATTGTTTATAAAGTGAAACAGCTTCTTCCCCTAAAGTGAGTAATCTCACTTTAGGAATTAAGGAAAATTTATTCTAATAGCTGTTGGACATTTAGTTTGGATTCATTTAACAAATCTTGTTTTACCTTATTTTCCATATTATATCCTTCTTTATATACTAACCTTTTAATTCCCGCATTAATAATTAATTTTAAGCAACTCATACAAGGAAAATGTGTAGTGTAGAGAGTTGTATTACCTGTTATTGAAGTACCATGAATGGCGGCTTGGATGATACAATTAATTTCGGAATGCACACCTCGACATAATTCTGGTTTCTCTCCACTTTTTAAGTTCTGTCTCACACATGTTTCTGAAGTGCAGTGTTTAAATCCAGATGGACCTCCATTGTACCCTGTTGATACAATATGAGAATCTTTAACTAACACTGAACCCACTTTACGTTTTATACAAGTACTCCTTTTAGAGACAAGCTCAGCAATTTTTATAAAATAAGTGTCTTTGGATATTCTTGTTTTGTTTTCTTGACTCATTTTCCTACCGAGATTGATTATTTATTATTAAAAAAGGAATTACTCAAATATGATTTTATTTATTCTCAATGAATTAAGAGTATAAAAGAAAAATTTATTTTTCCTTACAACCTATATTAATTAGAGCAAAATTTGAATTCTTATCTTGTTTTATATGAAAAAAGTTGAATTACTAGCTCCAGCTAAAAATTTAAAATCCATTAAAGCAGCTTCTCAATACGCTGACTCAGTTTATTTTGGAATTGAAAAATTCAATATGCGTAGGCGAGCTGAAAATATTGCTTTGGAGAATTTAAATAAAGTTGTGGATTTTTGCCGCAAAGTTGGGTTAAAAACATATTTAGCTACAAACATTTTAGTATATGATAGCGAATTAAACTTCTTGCGAGAAATCATAGAAAAAGGAAAAGAGGCAGGGATTGATGCTTTCATTGTACACGATATTGCTGCTATTGAAATAGCAAAAGAATTGGGAGTGCAATTTCATGTATCTACACAATGCAACATATCTAATTCTTTATCTGCAAGATTTTACGAAAATTTAGGAGCAGAAAGATTGATACTGGCAAGAGAACTATCTTTAGAGAAAATTAAAGAAATTAAGAGGAATCTCACTAAATCAGAAATAGAAATTTTCATTCACGGAGCAATGTGTACTTCTATAAGCGGTAGGTGCTATTTCTCTCAAGATATTTGCGGTACAGAAGAGAAATCCGCGAATCGAGGTAATTGCATACAACCATGTAGAAGACGGTGGTGGGTAAGGGAAGAATCTGGTGCTGAATATATATACGATGGAGTAAGATTTATGAATTCAAGGGATTTGTGTACAATTTCCTATATTCCCCAATTTATCGAAGCTAAGGTTGATGCATTTAAAATTGAGGGTAGAATGCGACACCCACATTATGTAGAGATTGTAACGAAAACTTATCGTGAAGCTGTTGAAGCGCATTACGATGGTAAATTTACCAAAAAAAAAGCCGGTAAATGGGTAACAGAATTGAAAAAGGTATATAATCGTGGATTTACCCCTG
>Ga0114930_10005375_pt1 | contig 10556 bp, 11 predicted proteins | sample AnhtaG_FD_87300 | JGI IMG/M metagenome (GOLD analysis project Ga0114930, IMG submission 87300) | Deep subsurface microbial communities from Anholt, Denmark to uncover new lineages of life (NeLLi) - Anholt_01485 metaG | ecosystem: Environmental > Aquatic > Marine > Oceanic > Sediment | place... | reverse complement strand
TCGGATTGCTGGACGGGCCTCAAGCGCGTCGTCCGAGAGGTCGCCGACTTGGCCGAAGCGGTGGCCTCGCGCACGACGGACGTCGCGTTGCACCTCGAGTACCACGAAATGGGGCACTCGGTCGACGACGGCGTCCAGACGCTGGTCAAGGAACACGCGGACAAGATGTATGTGTTCACGTGCAACGCGGACAAGAACGCCTGCAAGGCCACGCTGTCGGGGCTGGGGGAATGGACGACGTGCCGGGTGGTCAACGAAGACCGCACACTGCCCCTCGAGACCGGCGCTGTCACGGACACGTGGCGGCGCTTTGACGTGCACGTCTATGAATTGAGCCGGTAGACGGGCCGGGCTTCACCCGTCGAGTCGCTCGGGCGTCTCCTCGACCGACCCCGCTTCGTCCGTCGCCGCCACCTCGGGGTCGCCATCGGCCGCATGATCGTAGCCGGCCGACGGCTCGTAGTCCGCGCCCCAGGACTCGTCCTGCTCGTAGTCGTCCTCGTACGCGCCTTCGCCCTCTTGGTCCGCAGGCGCGTCCGTGCGGGGTTCCGTCACGGCGGACTGGCCGGTCTTGTCGTAGCTGGGCCCGGCGTCCTCGCCATCCACGTCTTCCTCATCGTCATCGTCGACGGACGTGACCGCGTCCGTGATCGAATCGATGTAGTCCTCGGGGTTGTGGCGCGACAGCTCTTGGATCTCCTTCTTGATGGGGCGCAACTCCTCGGCCATTTCCCGCTTGACTTCGTCCACGTAGCCGCGCATGTCGCGGAAGGCGCGCATGGCGATCTTGGCGTACTCGGGGAACTTCTCGGGGCCGAGTACGACCAGGGCTATCCCGGCGATGAGGAGGATCTCGCCCATGCCCAGATTGCCGATCATCGCCTATCCTCTTTCGCCTCCGGTCACCCGCCGCCCGCGGCGCCCGCACCGCCGCCTTCTTTGCGTCTGCGCAGGACGACCAGATAGGACATCCAGATGCTCATCTCATAAAGGAGCGCCAGCGGGAGCAGCATGATCATCATCGAGATCGGGTCCGGCGGCGTCAGTACGGCCGCGCCAACGGCCATCAGAATGATAGCAACACGACGGTACTGCTTCAATGTGGCCGGCGAGAGCAAGTCCAGGTAGACCAACACCAGCACGACCATCGGGAACTGGAAGGCGATGGCGAAACCGGTCAGCCCCTTGATGATGAGAGACACGGTCTCGCCCATGCGAAACTGCTGCTCGACGCCGTCAGGTAGGAAGCGGGACAGGTAGGGAAGCACGAGGGGAAACACACCCAAGTAGGCCACGCCCACGCCAAAGACGGCGAAGACGGTGCAGCCGGTGATGAAGAAGCGCGCGGCCCGTCTCTCTCGCGCCGTCATCCCCGGAAAAACAAAGGCGCAGATCTGGTACACGACCACCGGCATGGCCAACAGCATCCCGGCGTAGGCGGCCAGCTTGAGGCGCACCAAGAACGGCTCCAGCGGGTTGCCCGCGTACCAGCGCGTCTGAAGGGTTGCCGTCGTCGCCGTGCCCGCGGGCCCCTTGCTGGCTTCGGGCTCGCCTTCGGACGGCCCTTCGACGATGATGCCTGCTGCCTTGAGGGGCGCCAACGGGCGGGAGACGACGGCGAAAATCCACTTCGACGAAACATAGCAGACGATGAACGCCACGAAGACGGCGATCATGGCCCGAATGATGCGCAGGCGCAATTCGCCCAAGTGCTCGGTGAACGTCATGCGCGCCTCGTTGTTCTTCGCCACGGTGCAAACCTCGTTTGGGTGCGTCTCGGTTGGATGGACGCCCGCCACAAGCGGCCCGGCCGGTCTGTGTGGGTGGCATCCGGAGAGCCCGTGCCAGGGGTCCCGCTAACCCAATCGAGGGTAATCCATGGAGTGCCCGCGAGTCAATCGCGCTGGGGCAGTCGCTGTGCGCGGACGGCTCTGGAGGGAGACCCCGGGCTCGTGTCACATGGTCTCGCCGAAAGGTCCAGGCAGATCCGGCTGTGAAGGGGGCGATTCGACGGACGGTGGGCTCGGGACCGTCGCGTCGGCGAGGGTGGGCTTGGGCCCGACGCCTTCGACGTACTCCTTAAGGGCCTTGCCGGGCTTGAAGGTCGCCACGCGCTTTCCCGCGATCTTTACTTCCACACCGGTGCGCGGGTTCCTGCCGATTCGCGCGTCGCGTTTCTTGACCTCGAATACGCCGAAATTGCGGATCTCGAGACGCTGGCCTTCGGCCAGGCACTCGGTGATGGCGTCCAACGTGGCCTGAACGACGTTGGCGACCTCGTTCTGGGTGTACCCCAACCGTTCCGCAACCGCTATCACCAGTTCTCGCTTTGTCACCCATCCCTCCTTTCGGCGTCGGCGCCCCCTGCCCGCGCCCCCAGCAACGTGCGGGGCGCACGCGCCCTTACTACGGCATGATGTTCTCGCGTGACATGATCCCCAGTTGCACCAGCGCCTCGATGTACAGGTTCCGGATCGGGGGCACAAACCAGATCGCGCCAATCACGATGACGATGGCCCCCACGATCATGAGGTTGCGCTTCGCTTTTTCGGAAAGGCCGGCGCTGCTCGCTCTCATGGCGGTGCCCCCGCTGGGCAGAATGAACATCTTCTCCCCCGCCTCCGCCCGCATCTTCTTGTCCTCGAGCACCCCCAGGGTTTCGTTGATCGAGATGAACGCCCGGTGCCATTCGGTCTGCAGTTTCTTGATGGCCACCTCGGACTGGGAGTAAATGTTCTCCAGGCTCGTGGCGCCTGAGATGATGTTCATCAAGTTCTGATCAATGCCGTAGTCGGCTTGCAGGGTGTCTTTGAGCACCCGGTGTTCACGGGCCAGTTTGCTCTTGACCTTAAGGAACTGCTGCTCCAGTTGCGCCTTGTTGGACTCCTTTTTCGGGTACGCACTGAGAATCTGATTGAACAGGAGCCAATCGTTCATGAATTCCCGGCACAACTCGACGCGCTTGTCCAGTGCGTCCACGATCTTCAGTTGCTTTCTACTCAGTGCCATAAACGATGACGCCTCCCTCTTAGCGGCCTACCTCCAAAACACCTACCTAATTTAGCACAAGCCCGCCGTAAAGTCAAACATATGAAAGCGCTAAGTCTCGGCGCTCAATACCCTTAAACCGCCGTTCCCGCCACGCCAACCGCGTAGTGCCCTCTGGCCGCGGCACTCTGAGTGTCTTGCCGGTGCGCGTCGCCCTGTCCGACCCTGGGCGTCTGGGATGCCATGCCTCGGCCACCGCATGCTCAAGCCAACTGAATGATTGCTAGTAAAGGGTTAGCGATATCTGGGCTCCTGTTGAAAACCCACCTGTGAGTGCCATTTTGTGACCTGCTGCCGGTTGGCGGCGACACGGACAGGGGAGTCTACAAATAACTGCTGCAGAAGGACTTAGCCCGGCTTCGCGGCGCTGCTTGCCGGGACCGCGACGGGCCGGTCCATGCTGTGGAAAACCTGTGGAAAAGCCCTGACGACATGCCCACTGCGCGCTGAACCAGGCGCTTCGGCGCGGCCCGCGTGGGGAGGAACGTATCTGTAACTTCCGCTGACACGGGCATTTGGCCCAATGCCGCCTACTCAAGGGCTTTGCTCATCCTCGTGATGCGTCTACTCTCTTCGATCACGATGACGAGTACGACGACGATGACGAACGACGAGACGGACCGTGAGAGATCTTGAGTGAAGCGTATTGGCATTTGCCCGCCTCTCTCGCGGGGCCCCCGCTCGTGCAGGCCGAGGCGCCGGACGCACGACGATCACGTGGCCTCATTCGAACAGGCCCGCGTTGCGCCGGACGCGCAGCCGCAACGCGTTCAGCTTGATGAACGCGCCGGCATCGGCCTGTTGGTAAGCCCCCTCGTCCTCGTCGAAAGTCGATATGCGCTCGTCATAGAGCGAGCGTTCGGCGCGGCGGCCGACCACGTCGCAATTGCCCTTGTACAGTCGCAGCCGCGCCGTGCCCGTGACGTTCTCCTGGGTCTTGCGCACGAAGTCCATCATCAGTTCCATTTCCGGCGAGTACCAGAAGCCGTTGTAGATCAACTGGGCGATCTTCGGCGACAGGCCGTCGCGCAGCAGCATGACTTCACGGTCCATGGTGATGGACTCGACGGCCCGGTGGGCGTGGTACAGAATCGTGCCGCCGGGGGTTTCGTATACGCCCCGGGACTTCATGCCGACGAACCGGTTCTCGACCATGTCGACGCGTCCGACGCCGTTCGCGCCGGCCAATTGGTTGAGCTTGGCCAACAACGCGGCGGGAGACAGACGTTCGCCATCGACGGCGACGGGCGTGCCCTCCTCGAAATCGACCTCGACATAGGTCGGGGCGTCGGGCGCCTCGCGCGGGTCGACCGTCAGCACGAACATGTCTTCGGGCGCTTCGGCCCACGGGTCCTCGAGCACGCCGCCTTCGAAGGAGATGTGAAGCAGATTGCGGTCGGAGCTATAGGGCTTGTCCGCAGTAGTCGGCACGTGGATGCCACGGGCGGCCGCGTATTCCATCATCTTCGTGCGGCTCGTGAGATCCCATCTCGGGTCCCGCCACGGCGCGATGATGCGGATGTTGGGCTCATGGGCGTAGTAGGTCAGCTCGAAACGGACCTGGTCGTTGCCTTTGCCCGTGCATCCATGCGCGACCGCGTCCGCCTTCTCGTAGCGGTACACGTCGACCTGGGCCTTCGCGATGAGCGGCCTGGCCACGCTGGTGCCGAGGAGATAGCAGCCCTCGTACACCGCATTGGCCTTCATGGCCGGGAACACGAAGTCGCGCACGAACTCTTCGCGCAGGTCGGCCACGTGCACGCTCGAGGCCCCCGTGTCGACGGCCTTCTGGCGCGCGGGTTCCGTCTCCTCGCCCTGGCCGATGTCGGCGATGAAGGCGACCACCTCGGCCTGGTACGTTTCCTTGAGCCACGCCAGAATCACCGACGTGTCCAGACCACCCGAGTAGGCCAATACGATCTTCTTGACGTCCTGTGCCATTGCGTTCACCCCTCCTGCCGGCCCGTGTCGCCACAGCGCCCTGTGCGGCGCCTGGACCGCCGGCTTCAATCCTTCATAAGAGCGACCATGATGGCCTTCTGCGCGTGAAGGCGGTTCTCGGCCTCGTCAAACACGATCGACTCGGGGCCGTCTATGACGTCGCCGGTCACTTCACTGCCGCGGTGGGCAGGCAGGCAGTGCATGAAGACCGCGTCCTTCTTGGCCAGTTGCATCAGCGCCGCGTTCACCTGGTACGGCGCGAACGCCGCGGCCCGTTCCTCACGCTCGTCTTCCTGCCCCATGCTGGCCCAAACGTCCGTGTACACTGCGTCCGCACCGGCCACACCCGACTCGACGTCCTGGGTCACGACGATGTTGCCCTCGGCCTGGCCGCGGGCCTGCGCGAACTGCTCCGGGTCCGGCCCATATCCTTGCGGGCACACGAGCGTCAAATTGATGGGGATGCGGGCCGCGAAGCACGCCCACGAGGCAAACACGTTGTTGCCGTCGCCCACGAACGCGACCTTCAACCCGTCGAAGTCACCCTTGTGCTCGCGCAGCGCCAGCGCGTCCGCGAGGATCTGGCACGGGTGCGTCTTGTCCGTAAGGGCGTTGACAACGGGGACCGAGGAATACTTGGCCAACTGCACGACCACCTCGTGGCTGAACGTGCGCGCCACGATGCCGTCCACCCACCGCTCGAGGTTCCGCGCCACGTCCGGCACAGACTCCCGCTCCCCCAGCGTGGTGGCATAGTAAATGCCGTGCCCGCCCAGTTGGAAGATGCCCACCTCAAACGTCATGCGGGTGCGGAGGCTCGGCTTCTCGAAAATCATGGCCAGCGACTTCCCGGCCAGGAAACGGTGGGGGACGTTTCGCCGTTGCAGTTTCTTCAGGTCCGCGGCCAGGTCCAGCAGACCGTAGATCTCGTCCGCCGTCAGGTCCGCCAGCGAGATGAAGTCGTCCATCATTGGCCTTCTCCCAGGGCCTGGTCCAGCGCGGTCACGACCCGGTCCACGTCGTCCTTCGTGATGATCAGCGGTGGGATGAACCGCAGCACGTTCGAGCCGGCGGGCCCGCAGATAACGCCCGACTCGAGCATCTTCTCGACGACCGGCCCCACGGCGTCCTTCATCTCGATACCCACCATGAGGCCCCTGCCGCGGACCTCGACGATGCCCTCGTGCTTGTCGGCGAGCGGCGCCAGGCGCTCGAGAAGGTACTCGCCAATCGCCGCCGCTGCGTCGATGAACCCCGGCTGCGTGAGCACGTTCATCGTGGCCACGGCCGCGGCCGTGCTCAACGGATTCCCGCCAAACGTGCAGGCGTGCGATCCCACGCCGAACCCCGACGCCGCCTCTTCAGTGCAGCCCATGGCGCCAATGGGAACGCCGTTGCCCAGCCCCTTGGCGAGCGTCATGATGTCCGGCGTGATCCCGTAGTGTTCGTGCGCGAACAGCTTGCCCGTGCGCCCGAGTCCCGTCTGCACCTCATCGAGCATCAGCAAGACGTTTCTCTGGTCGCACAGGTCGCGAACCTGCCCCAGGTAGTCGTCGGCCGGCACGCGCACGCCCCCCTCGCCCTGGATCGGCTCGAGCAAGACGAGGCCCGTGTCGGGCGTGATCGCCGCCTCGAGGGCCGGGACGTCATTGAAGGGCACATAGGCGATTCCGGGAAGCAACGGCTCGAATCCCCGGTGATACTTCGGCTGGCCCGTGGCCGTAATGGTCGCCAACGTGCGGCCGTGGAACGAGTCGTGGGCCGTAACGATGCCGGGTCTCGGCGTGCCTTTCTGGGCCCAGTACCGCCGCGCGAGCTTCATGCCGGCCTCGTTCGCTTCGGCCCCGCCGTTGCAGAAGAACCACCGCTCCGCGAACGAGTGTTTCGCGAGCAGCCCGGCCAGTTCGACCTGCGGCTCGATATAGTAGAGGTTGGACACGTGCACCAGCGTTTGCGCCTGCTTGCACACGGCCTCGGTCACGGCCGGGTGGCAGTGTCCCAGGTTCGTCACGGCGATTCCTGCGAAGAAATCCAGATATTCCCTGCCGTCCGCATCCCACAGGCGCGCCCCTTCGCCGCGCGCCAGCGCCAGCTTACGCGCGCCATAGGTGTTGACGACGTACTGATCGTTCAGGGCCCGGATTTCCTTCGTGTTCATGTTGAAAGACCTTTCCCGGTTGCGTGCCCGCGGGGACGCATCCATTCGCCGTCGGGCCTCGCTCAGTCCTTCTTCGCGCCCTTCGTTGTGGCGTCGCTCTTGGGACCCTTGCTCTCGGTCTTTGCCTCGGTCTTGGCCCCGGCGGCCGCGTCGGTCTTGGCCTCGCCGGTCTTGGCCGAGTCGCCGCTGGGCTCCCCCGACTTCTTGTAGTCGGTCTCGTAGAACCCCGACCCCTTGAAGATGAGCGCGGCGCCCGTGCCGAGCAGCCGCTTGCATCCGCCCCCACACTCCGGGCATTTCACCCGCGGATTGGCCGTCATCGGGTGGAACACGTCCAACGTGTGATGACACTTCCTGCATTCGTACGTGTACGTGGGCACTTCCTGATACTCCTCTCCACGCCGCGCTACGGCATGGGCCCGGGGCCGGGCCCGTTGATGCCGCTGTCCCGTCCGGCTTCCCAGCGTTCGCGGCGAAGAATCCGGTAATCTATCAGGTTTGTCCGTCGATTGCAAAAGAAAAGCGGCGTTCCTTGCGCGCCCGAAGCCGCGACCGCCCCTTTGTTGACTGCCGAGGGCCGGTGCGGTAGGCTACCATACTTGAGCAGTGTGTGCAGTACGCGTTCGGAACCGAACCGCCCACGCCAGGATCAATCCGGAAGGCCCACGCGCAATGACACGGCGCATGTGAGATGGGCCGGTCGCGATGTCTGGACGTGGCGGCGCGAGCGGTCGCACGTTGCAGTGGAAAGGGCAGTTGATGAGCGACACGACGAAAGTCGTGATTCTACTGATGTTGGCCGTCTTGATCGGCTTGCCGTTGGCGGGGCAGCTCATGAAGTCGGCGCCCGGTAGTGCAACGGTCGACGAGGCCTCGGTTTCCCAAGGGCCCCAGCCGCCCCGGCAGGCCTGGCGGCAGTCCCCGCAGCCCCGTCCCCAGGGGCGCCCGAACCCGGGGCCGCGCGGACGGCGGGGGCGCGGCCGGCAGGCAGGCCGGCAACCGCCCATGCTCAACGCGAAGAACCTGGTCAACTCGGTGTGGGAGCTCGAGGGGGCCCGGGTCACGCTGTTGTCGGGCGGGAAGCTCAAGGCCACCCATCCCGCCGTTCCCTTCCCGATAAACGGCACGTGGTCCGTCCGCGGCTCGACGCTGACGGTGTCGGCCATGGGCGAGACCCAAACGGCGCAGATCGTCGGGCACGATGTCGTGGCCTCTGGGACGTCGATTCGGCGCATCCGGTAGGCGTTTGGTGTTCCGGTGGGCAGGTCAGGCCACCGGTCCGGCGGTGCACGGCGCGTCGCTCGTTCGGCGCGCGAAGCGAGGAGGATAAGCTATGAAAGCACTGATGAGATCGATTGCTCTGTTGGCGCTGGTGGGGGCCATGATGGCCGGCGCGGCCGGCTGCGGCCGGAAAATGGGCGAGAAAGTGGCCGAGAAGGCCATGGAGCACGCCATCAAGTCGGCCGCGAAGGAAGACGGGGAAGAGGTGGACGTGGACGTCAACATCCGCAACGGGTCGATGTCCATCAAGGGCGCCCAAGGCGGGATGCAGATCCGGGCCGACGAGGGACAGGTGACGATCGTGGGCCAGGAAGGTGGTCAAGCCTTCACTTACAAGGCCGATGGCGACTCGGTTACGATGACGACCCCGGAAGGCACGTTGACCGCCACGAGCGGCAAGAGCGCCAAGGTCCCCGACGGCTTCCCTAAGGATATGCCCATCTATCCGGGCGCCGAGGTCGTTTCGGCCACGAGCATGGCGCAGATGGGCATGGCGTCGGTCCAGTTGTCCACCGGGGACGGCGTGGCCAAGGTGGCGGCCTACTACAAGCGGGAGTTGGCGGCCAAGGGCTGGAGCGAGGTGACCGCGATGAGCCAAGGCGGCGCCCAGGCGATGGAGATGCTCAGCTACTCGAAGGGGGAGGCCGTGGCCACGGTGATGGCGATGGCCGAGGAAGGCAAGACCATGATCTCCGTGACCATCGGCAAGCAGTGACCGGGCGGTTGTCAACAGCGGAACACAAGGAGGATCGGGCGATGGGGACGAGCGGGCCGGGAAGGGTGTCCATCGAGGAGCTGATGCGCGGGGCGATCGAGAAGAGCGCCTCCGATATCCATCTGAAGGTGGACAGCCCGCCCATCTACCGGATCGACGGCGACCTCGTGCGGCTGCCGGGCGACCCGTTGACCGAAGAGGACGTAGTCGCGTGCCTGGAAGTGATCGCCGACCCGGCCGACGTGGCCAAGTTCCGAAAGATCATGGAGCTGGACACGTCCTACACGCTGGGGGACCTGGCGCGGTTTCGCGTGAATGCGTGCAAGGAGGACGGGGCCACGCGGGTCGTCATGCGCCTCATCCCGCTCGACGTCAAGAAGATCCCCGAGTTGGGGCTGCCGCCGGTGCTGGCCAAGATCTGCCAGGTCAAGACCGGGCTGTGCCTGGTGACGGGCCCGACGGGCAGCGGCAAGTCAACCACCCTGGCCGCGATGATCGACGAGATCAACGAGACGCGCCCGGTCCACGTCGTCACGATCGAGGACCCGCTCGAGTTCGTCCACAGGGACAAGAAGGCCATCATTACCCAGCGCGAGGTGGGCCACGACACGCTGTCATTCGCCAATTCGCTGCGGGGCGCGCTGCGCCAAGACCCGGACGTCATCCTCATCGGCGAGATGCGCGACGCAGAAACCGTGCGCACGGCCCTGGCCTCGGCCGAGACGGGGCACCTGGTGCTGTCGACGCTGCACACCGTGGACGCTGTCGAGACCCTCAACCGGATCATTGACTTCTTCGAGCCGCACCAGCAGTTGCAGATCCGCAAACAGATGGCCAGCGTATTGCGGGCGGCGATCTCGCAACGCATCCTGCCGCTGAAATCCGGGACCGGGCGGTGTGTCGCGACCGAGATCCTTATCGGCACCCGGACCGTCCGCGACTTCATCGAGCAGGGCAAGAGCATCAAGGACATCGTCAAGCTCATCGAAGAGGGCAAGGACCAGTGGGGGATGCAGACCTTTGACCAGGCCCTGTTCGACCTCTACCAGGCCGGGACGATCTCGGCCGAGACGGCCATGCAGTTCGCCACGAGCGCCAAGGACCTGAAGCTGCGGATTCAGGGCATGCGGGTGAGCTGAGCGGGCCGCGCCTCGTGCGCGGCGGGACTGCGTCGGAGGGAAGCGCCGGGCCGCCCTGGATAGCGCCGGGGTGAGGCGACGGTCACGTAACGCGCCTTGGACGGGACGGTAGAGTATCATGTCAACGAGGCATGCGGCGGCTGCGCACGTGAGGGACCTGTCAAGCCATTTGCTAATCTTACCCTGGGTTGCATCGTCAAGCCATTTGCTTTCTTACCCGGGGCAGGGGGTTTGGGCCCGGGTTGGGTTGTGAGCCCCTCCCCGCGGGGAGGGG
>Ga0114930_10005374_pt1 | contig 10556 bp, 8 predicted proteins | sample AnhtaG_FD_87300 | JGI IMG/M metagenome (GOLD analysis project Ga0114930, IMG submission 87300) | Deep subsurface microbial communities from Anholt, Denmark to uncover new lineages of life (NeLLi) - Anholt_01485 metaG | ecosystem: Environmental > Aquatic > Marine > Oceanic > Sediment | place... | reverse complement strand
TCTGTTCGCACAGGACCGCACACACGGGTTGAATATACTTGGCAATGCCCGTGGCCAGCTCGAGGCCGGTGTCACCGCGTGTCACTTTGACGTACGGAAGTCCGGCGCCGCCGATGCCCCGGACCTCCTCCGTCAGACCGTCGAGAACCTTCCGCGTCAACGTGTGACCACCTTTGGCAACCAGACACTTGATCACACCGTCTTGGTCGAGCGCTTCGCGGAACGCGCGGAAGTCGCTCTCCCGAACTATGTCGGTTACATCCTGAAGCTCCATTCCGTATCGGGTGTCGGGCCGGTCGATTCCAAACCGCTCCATGGCCTCTTGGGCGCTCATTAGCGGAAACGGCGTACTGACATCAATGTCCAATCCATCCTTGAAAATCCGCTTCACACAGCCCTCAACCGCCACCATGACATCCTCGCGCTGGACAAATGCCATTTCCATGTCGAGCTGGGTGAACTCCGGCTGCCGGTCGGCCCGGAGGTCTTCATCGCGGAAACACCGGACAAGCTGTGCGTAGCGATCAAATCCAGCGATCATGAACAACTGTTTGAAGATCTGCGGCGACTGCGGCAGAGCATAGAAAGTACCGGGCTTGACGCGAGAGGGTACCAGGTAGTCTCGGGCCCCTTCCGGCGTGGATTTCGTCAAAAACGGCGTCTCCACCTCGATGAAGCCGTTGTCGTGGAAGTACTCCCGAATCGCCCGGGCGACCCGATGGCGCAGCCGGAAGACCTCCTGCATTTCAGGCCGACGCAGATGCAAGAACCGGTAACGCAGCAGCATCTCCTCGCTGGTATCGAATTCGTCGTTTACCTGAAAGGGTAGGGGGTCTGCACGACTGAGCAGGTCAATCGCGCTGACCTCGATTTCGATTTCGCCCGTGGGTAGCTTGGGATTGATCTGCTCCCCACGGCTGACCACCGTCCCCTCGATCGCGATCACATCCTCATTATGAAGTGCTCTCGCCACCTCGTGGGCCTGGGCAACCTGAGCCGGGTTGAATCGGAGTTGTACAAGGCCGGTGTGGTCCCGCAGGTCGACAAAGATTAGCCCGCCATGATCACGGCTGCTGTGGACCCATCCCGCCAGTCGCACAGCCTCCCCGATATGCGTGGCCCGCAACTGTCCGCACCTGTGCGTACGCTGGTTATACCGAATCGCCAATGTCTTGCTCCCAAGAACCGCTCTACACCGTGGTCCACCTTGTAGGGGTTGACGCCCGGAAAATCAATCGACGCGTGGAAGCATCCAGCTCACATTCTCCCCTTGGGCAGGTCCCGAAGAAGGCGGCTGGGCCGTCCAACGGCGTGGCAATGCGGGTCTACCAGGGCTATACTGCTTCACGATTCCGGGGGCTCGCATAGGGTGTTGCAGATGGCCATCATAGCGGCCAATGGGTGCTTTGGTGGCTGGATCCGCCGCATCGGTTTGGACCACAGGGTGCCGGAGAGAAGGTTATCGCATGTCAGCCAGGCGTTTCGATGCCGTCCTGATTGACTTTTACGGGACCATATCCGCTGGAGATCGTGAGGCCGTCGAAGCCACAAGCCGGGGTATCGTCGAGACCTGTGGTCTGCCAGTGAACGCCCAAGAATTCGCCATCCGGTGGGGCGACCGATTCTTCGCCGTAATAGAGAAGAGCAATCACGAGGCTTTTCGAACGCTTTACGAGTGCGAGAAGCTGAGCCTGGTAGTGACCCTGGCCGAGTTCGGAATCGAGGCGGATCCTGCTCCGCTCGTCGCCGAACTTGAGGAATACTGGCTCAACCCGCCGGTCTACGCGGACGCCTTCGACTTTTTCAACCGCGTCGATTTGCCTGTGTGCTGTGTCTCGAACGCCGATATCAAGCCGCTGACCACCGCCATCAAGAACTTAAACCTCCGGTTCGACGCAGTCGTGACCTCCGAGGGCGCGCGCTGCTACAAACCCGTCCCTGAAATCTTCGAGCAGGCCGTCAAGGCACTTGGTGTCAAGCCCGATCGGGCCATTCATGTCGGCGACTCGCTTCATAGTGACGTTGCTGGAGCGGCCAAGCTCGGCATCACTACGGTCTGGGTGTGTCGGAACAGCCGTATACACGACATAGGCACATGTCAGCCGGACTATACGATCGACACTTTGACTGAAATGCCGAAGATCCTCAGCGGGTAAAATGCTGTAATGTCCGTGATTTCATTTGCATTCTATCGGGCTTTGAGGTATTATTTAACATGCGGAGATAATGTCAATATGATAGATTTCTCGTATGTAAACAGTTGCCGAGCGATAGGAGGTGTGTGATGAGAACGCGGTCTTGTTTTCGGTTGTGCGTCGCTGGCGCAGTGCTGGCCGTAGTCTTTGCGTGTGCGGCCGAGTCCTGGGCGGCATCGCCAAAGCGAACTAAATCGAGCCGCACGGCCGCTCGGTCAGCTCGCCGAGTATCGAAGGCTCCCGTGGCTCGAACCGCACCCAGCCGTTCACGCCGCTCGACGTCCCCGGTCGCGGCCTCAGTCTCCCGGGCGCGGTCGTCAGGTAGCATCCATAAGGCAAGTCTGAGTGGACGAAGCAGTGCCAAGCGGTCTGTGGCTCCAACGGGCACGCGATCGGTACAGCGAGCAAGCGCCGTGTCCAGCCGCAGCACCAGTGCGATACGCCAGCGTTCGGTTTCCTCTCGGCCGCCAGTAGCCGCCGCAAGGTCACCTGCCCGTCGTCAAAGCCGGGCAAGCTCTTCCGTAGGTAAGGTCAGGGCTACGCCTCGGTCGAGTCAGTCAACAAGGCCGGCCGGTGCCCGAAGCGCTGCGTCGTCATCATTTTCGCGAACCCCGGTGGCACGGGTCCCACGTTCGTCGGTGGACACGGTCACCCGGCAGAAATCTCGCCCCCACGGATCGGTCACGGTAAATCCAGGCTCTGGCGGTTCCCGGCGAGCATCGAACACCTCGCGCGGGCCATCGGTCGGGTTGACCATCGGGAGGACAGGTGATCGCTATTCCGGATATGTAAGTCTCGGCCGCGACCGATCGGGGTCTCAGTTGCGTGGTGCGCTCTACTACAACAACCAGCGACACCGTGGCTGGCCGCAGCGTTATTACCGCGGGGCATATTACTCTCACCGGTATCGGCCCATCAACTACTACGGGTGCGACTACTACAGGCCGTGGTACGGGTATACCTACAGCACGGTCTATTATCCGGAGCCATACGTTTATCGCTTCTATGACACCAATGTGTACTACGTGGACCGGACTTACGAGGCAGACGATGTCTACGAGGCTGCTGCACCGTCTCAGGTCGATGCGGGAAATGAGCCGCTTCCTCCAACCGGCACGTATCGGGCACTGACTGCCCCGGAGGAGGCGACACTGCTCGGGCAAGGCAATGCCGCGTTTACGGCCGGGCGCTATGATGAAGCCCGCCGCTTGTATGTAAGCGCCATGCTGGCTGACGAGCGGGACGGATACGCGAAGTTTCTCTACGCCCTGGCCAACTTCGCCATGAGGGACTACGAAGTTGCCGGGATGGCAATCCGACGCGCGTTGCTGACCACGACAGACCTGATTGATTACCCGGTAGACGTCCGAAGCTTGTATCCGCAGCCGACCCTGTTTGAGGGCCAGCTCGAGGAATTGACCCGCTTTGTGGCGGATCACCCGCATGATAGGGGGGCGCTGCTTCTGCTCGGCTACCTGCACTATGCCGGGGGTCAACCGAAGCCTGCCCTTTCGGTGCTGGATCGTCTGGCCAAGATCGACCCGGACGACGACGTAGCGTCCCTTTTGCGGGACGCGGTCGCCCGGGTAAGCCGCTAGGAAGACCCGGGAAGACGATCAGCGCTTACGCGGGATTGCAGCAATACGAACCGATCGAAGACCTCCCTCCCCACACCCGTACGGCGGCACCCGAGACCGCAGCAAGCCCGTGTGCTTGGCCGGCGATACTGGTAGGCCAGGCCAACCGCGTCCGCTCCGGGAGCCAACAGGCAGGCCGAGAGCGGTACTGCGCAAGAATTGCAGTCGGCATCACCGTGCGTCCGGTGAAGGGACTCATCCTCCGCGCGATCGGCGGCGCGCTGGGGGGAAGGCTCACGGCGTGGTCTCGACGGCGGGCGGAATAACGGAGATTTGGGCACGATCGGGGGTCGGTGGCGCCAAGCTGTCTGCCGATGTCGCTGCCGGCCCGAGCTGGCGGGCCGGCAACCCCCGACAAAGCGTGGCGAGCGCGGCGAGCACCTGCTCCGTGGCCCCTGCGATGTATAATACCCCGAGCCGGAATCGGTCCAGGCAACGAACGCAAACGGTTTGCCAAGCGGCCCGACATGTGTATACTCATACCGGTTTAGGTCATTGAGCCAGGGCGGACCCACGCATCGCCCATATCAAAGGAAGCAACCGCACGGGATGTCCGGCATGCGAGCTGACTCATCATCACCGAAGGGATCTCCTGACAGAGGTATGGCCTCCGGCGAGATGTTCACGCACGTCCTGCGGGTGATTTTTGTGCTGGCGCTGGGAGCGGTAGGGTGGAGTCTGGCATCCGATCCGCGCATCGCAACCGGCTCCTTGGCCGGGCAAGGCCTGTTCATCGTCGGCGGGTTCGTTGTCGCCGCCGTGATCGTGGTGGCACTGGATGTCTTTTTCATCCCCCGGAAATCGCTGACGGCCATATCGGGGTTGTTTTTCGGGCTTGTCGTGGGCATGGTTGTGGCGTACGGCTTGTCGCTGATCATCAACCTGCTGGTGTCGGCCAACGTTCCCGGCGAATTGACGGACTCCCAAGCCTCGTTCGTCAGTGCCCTGAAGCTCGGTATCGGCGTGATTTGCTGCTATCTGGCCATTAGCTTCATCCTCCAGACCAAGGATGATGTCCGGTTCGTGATACCGTACGTCGAATTCGCCAGGGAGACCAAGGGTGGGCGGCCGATGGTGTTGGATACCTCCGTCATCGTGGACGGGCGAATCGCCGACATCGCCAACACGCGGATTCTCGAGTCGGAGCTGATCATCCCACGTTTCGTTTTGCAAGAGTTACAGACCATCGCAGACAGCTCCGACAAGCTAAAGCGAAGCCGCGGCCGACGAGGGCTGGACATGCTCAACAAGCTCCAACTCAATGACAACATAGATATTCGAATTCTGGACACAGTGCCGGAGCGCAGCGCGCCCGACGCCGGCGTCGATGAAATGCTGGTCGACCTGGCGTTACAACTGCGCGGCAACGTCGTTACCAACGACTACAATCTTAACAAGATTGCCCAACTTCGCGGGGTTACCGTGATCAACATCAATGATCTGGCCAATGCAATGAAGCCGGTGGTGCTGCCCGGTGAATCGCTCGAGGTTAAGGTGATCAAGCCCGGTGAAGAGGTGGGGCAGGGCGTCGGTTACTTGGACGACGGAACCATGGTGGTAGCAGAGGGAGCCCGCGAGCGCATCGGCGAGGTCGTCCAACTAACGGTTACCAGCGTCCTGCAGACATCCGCCGGGCGGATGATTTTTGGGAGACTGGATGGCGCGCAGGTTCCCGAACGACGTCGCTCGAAGGCGGTGAATAGAAGCTGAACCTAGAGCCTTCTGGTGCAATCTAGTGCCGGAATCTCATGCCGGCGATCACGGGATACGCCATAGCGGCTGGCGAAGCGAGGAATCGGTCTCCGGTTGGTGTAGGGAGAATATGCCGGTATGTCGAAGTTCTCTGTCATTATCGCAGCGGCGGGGAAGGCTGAGCGATTCGGAGGTGCGGAGAATAAAATGTTCGCAAAGCTGGACGGTCGCCCAGTGTTCCTTCGCTCCCTGGAACACTTCGTAACCCGGGAGGACGTATGTCAGACCATCCTGACCGTCGCCCCTGAGAACGCCGAGACCATGAAGTCCAAGTACGGCGCCAACCTGGGTTTTATGGGTGTGAAATTGGTTGAAGGCGGTGAAAAGCGATGCGATACGGTGGCTGCTGCGCTCAAGGTAGTCTCGGATGAGGCAGAGTTCGTGGCGGTCCATGACGCCGCCAGGCCCTGCGTGATCTCGGAGATGATCGATGCCGTGTTTGCCGAGGCGGTGAAAAGCGGCGCGGCCATTCTGGCCGCCCCGATCACGGGTACCATCAAGCGGGTTGGGGAATCAATGGTTGTCGAAGCCACGGAGCCGCATAAGAGGCTCTATGAGGCCCAGACACCGCAGGTGTTTCGGAGAGATGTCCTGCTTGATGCTTATGAGCGCCTCGGACCAGAGACGAGGAAGGAGATCACCGATGACGCCCAGCTCGTCGAGCGAGCGGGTCACCACGTTTCGGTTGTAGTGTCCGATACGACAAACGTCAAAATCACGACGAGGGCGGACATGACTCTCGCAAAAGCGATTCTCAAAGCCCGTCCGTCCAAGCCCGCCCCTCGGCTGGGCGCCTTTGAAGAGGCACAGTGGTAGAAACTCGCCCGGCAATCGCCTTGACGTGATAAGGCGCCGGTGTTGAAATGCGACAAGGAGAAGAGCAGAAGCCCACACTTTAGCCAAGGAGAGGTCATGTTCGGCACAATCAGAGGTATAAGTGTAGCGGTGTTATGTGGGTCCGTTGCGGTGGGTGTTCTCGGCTGCAACGTCGAGGGCAGGTGGTCGACCACTCCTGGAGTCTCGGCCGCAAGCTCCGCTCGGCTGGTTCGGGCAGACGAGGGTATCGATATCTCAACCGCCGACACGCAGGAAGTGGATCTGGTCGAGGCAGTGGTGGGTCATCGACGGCAGTACCTCCACACCCTGAGGCAGCTTCACGACTATTACGAAGCCCATGGGTACACCACCAAGCAACAATGGGCAACGTTCGAGTTACAGGGAATGGACCGCGTCCAGAAGTTTCGTTATCTGCTGGATGCCGAAGTGGCCTCCGACGCGTTGCGTCCAGAGAAACAGATTGACGAGGCTGACGCCCTCTACGAAAAGGGACTCGAGCTGATGCGACGCGGCGGGCATGGGATCCCGGGGATCTACCGGCAGGACCGGATGATCGAGGCCGCCGACCTCTTTCGTGGGCTCATTGAGCGCTACCCTTCAAGTGACAAGATCGACGACGCTGCCTTCTTCTGCGGCGAGATTCATAAAGAGTACCTCCCTGGCCAAGAATCAATCGCCGTCAAGTGGTACGAGCGGGCGTACACCTGGGACCCCGGGACGCCTCATCCAGCCCGTTTTCAGGCCGCCGTCATCTACGACTACCGGATGCACGACCGGAACCGGGCCTTGGAACTCTACCAGGCTGCCGTGAAACACGAGTCCGCCTACAAGAGCAACGTACGCTTCGCGTCCCGGCGGATCCGTGGGCTGACCGGCGGGGGCCATACACTGGCGACTCCCTAGCCCGTGCGGCGGCGTATACGCTTTGAAGCGATCGCCGGCAAGCCTAGCAACATGAGGATCAGGACGGTCGGCTCGGGGATAGCACCACCCACGTCGTGTACCGCGGCTGGCTGTACCCGCAGCCCAAACCCATCATCTCGCCTGTGAAGGTAATCATCCAACGGTGCCGTCGCCAGCAGGTTGGATTGCTCCTCCAAGATGGGATTGTCGCCGGCTGCAAGGCGTTTCTGTACGGCGACGGCCGAGGAGGTAAGCCGGTCGCTCAGTGAGCCACTTCCGCTGAAGCTCGCAAAGGGATTACTGGAGCCGGTGCGATCGAAAACCGGCTGAGTTATCACGGCAAGGGCGTCGGCATAAATGTTGCCCGAGATATTGATCGGGCCGACGTCGAAGTCGAAGGTGTCATTGTCGTTGGTAAACCGGCCCCTCCGTTCAACTTCCTGTCGCGAGGAGTAGGTAAGCTCGAGGTCGTAGAATCCAAACTGGTTGAGCGACAGCCCGGCGTCGATCAAGAGCGTCCCGGGAATCTGTGTCGATTGTCCGCCGACGTCGTAGTTGAGCAGGTAGTTGAGCGGTACGGCCGTGGCATCGCCCGTTAGTGCAGTCGTCAGGTTGATGTCAAGCTGAGGCAACATGCGCCCACCTGTGGAAAGCTCCAGCGATATGGGCCCTTGAAAGGTCAGATCCCAAGCACCGAAGTCGAGTGGTTTGCCGACGAAGTTGCGGCTGACGCGGAAATCCGCCCCACCGCTGAGATGATTCTTCCTGCCCTCGATGTTAAAGCCGGCGTAGCCCAGACCAATGGCTATGTCGCGGAAGACATCCGCGTGCGCAGCCGTCGGCAAGACCCCAAGTGCAAATATCACTATCGGACCGAATCTACGCCAACCTGGCGTGGGCATGGCGTTACCTCCGTGGGGTTAGTCGCTCCGGCGGCCGGTTCGGGGACTGCCCACTGGAGAGGTTAACCGTTGTCAGCGATAGGCAACAGGCAGTTTCCCGGTTACAGCCATTTGTCCCCATCGATATCGGCAAACCGTCCCTAGGGGCTGTCAAAAAGCCTCGTACATATGGCCGACCCGTCGGGTGGATACATCCCATGCCTCAGCGAGCCTGATCTCCCGAGACTTATAGGACGCTTTCCACGTCGTCCGCGATTTGGACTGATCGCCTCGCGCCGTGGGACAACCCTTATGCCAATTGGGCCAGCCGATGCACGAAATGTGCCGCGGTCTTAGTCCCACCGTGGAAATCGGAAACAGCCAGAAACTCATTGGGGCCGTGGGCGTTGCAGTCAGGTACGCAAAAGCCCATCATCAGTGAGTCGGCGCCCAGCACCTCCTTGAACAGCGGCAGGATCGGCAGCGTGCCGCCTTCACGGATGAAGAATGGACGTTTGCCGAATCCGGCCTCCATCGCCTCGGTGGCTGCGGTCATGCCGGGTGAATCCATTGCGGCCACGTAGGCGGCGCAGCCCCCGTGGTCGATGATCTCCAACCTGACCCCGTCCGGGCATGCAGTTCGAACAGCCTTATCAAACGCTGTGGAGATTTGGTCCGGGTCCTGATCGGGCACGATTCGCATCGACACCTTGGCCGACACCTTCGCCGGGATCACCGTCGCCGCCCCCTCACCGGTAAATCCGCCGAAGACTCCGTTTACGTCGAGTGTCGGCCGGATCCACCGACGTTCAAGGGTGCTGTATCCCTTCTCGCCGGTCAGGGCGGGTGCTCCCATTGCCGCCAGATATCCGTCCTCGTCGAACGGGAGCTCACTGAGCTTGGCCCGCTCGACAGCCGTAACCTCGCGCACTTTATCGTAGAACCCCGGGATGGTTACACGGTTGTCGGCGTCGCGTAGCGAAGCGATGATGGTTGCTACCGCGTTGCCCGGGTTGGCCAACGTCCCGCCGAAGGAACCGCTGTGAAGGTTCTGCTTCGGGCCGGTGATGATGATCTCCTTGTAGACCAGCCCCTTGGTGCCGTAAGTAATGCCCGGGGTCGTTTCATCGAATTTCGGTGTGTCGGATAGCGCTACGTAATCACACACCAAACGGTCGCGGTGATCTCGAATCACTTTTTCCAGATTCCGTGAGGCCACCTCTTCTTCGCCCTCGATGAGGAACTTGACGCGGATCGGCAGCCCTTTAGTCACCTTCATCCAACTCTCGGCAGCCAGCACATGGGCCAACACCTGACCCTTATCATCCGCCGCGCCGCGAGCGTAGATCAAACCGTCGCGAATGGTCGGTTCGAAGGCCGGCGAATCCCACAGCGATTCATCCCCGGTCGGCTGGACATCATAATGGCCGTAGATCAGCACCGTTGGCCCGCCGCCTGCGGCAGACCCCGTATCCGCCAGCACGCAGGGGTGCCCGGGAGTCTCAACGATTTCACTCTTGATCCCACACTCTGTCAGGAGCCTACGGATCCACTCGGCGGCGCGCCGAATGTCATCCTTTCGTTCGGGGTACGTAGAGATGCTCGGAATCCGCAGCAGCTCCATCAGGCGTTCGACATTGGCATTCTTGTTGGCGTTAATGTGGGCAATGACCTTGTCAACCATAGGTTGTTCCCTCGGTTCTACAAACGCTCAGACTTAACACCGGGAGCAGGACGCGCTGTGAACCCGGCCATGAGCACGCGCAAACCTTCAGCGGCCGAGTACAACGCGACACTCGCCAAACAGTCTTGTCCCCGTACCGTACCAGGACACAGAGATTACCCACGCGGCGGTGATGACACCGCGTCGTTCCGGTTAATAAGCCTGCGATCCGGGTGCTGAGAGTATATGGCGGACCAGCCGGGCGAGGCCGGAGGCACTTAACCCTCGATGACCCGGACGCTTGCGGCTTTGGGGCCCTTCTGGCCTTGTGTGACCTCAAACTCGACCCGTTCACCGTCGCGAAGGCCCCTGAAAGCCTCACCCTCGATATCGCTATGGTGGACGAAAACATCCGGGCTCCCGTCCGACGGCGAAATGAACCCGTATCCCTTGGTTTGATTGAACCACTTTACGGTACCTTGCATGACTACAACCTCTGCTCGCTCGCCCATCGGACAGGGCCGAGCTGAAACAAACCTTGTTTCGGTAGTGCTGGGACCTGTTCGATGGTGTGCTGTTTGCTCTTAATACCAGTATCGACGCTCGTAGCCGGGCTGTCAAGCGACGAAACCTGCTTCCGGCGCATTTTGTGAGGCGGCTTCTATGCGTGATGAGCCCCGCTCGTAGG
>Ga0114930_10005373_pt1 | contig 10556 bp, 8 predicted proteins | sample AnhtaG_FD_87300 | JGI IMG/M metagenome (GOLD analysis project Ga0114930, IMG submission 87300) | Deep subsurface microbial communities from Anholt, Denmark to uncover new lineages of life (NeLLi) - Anholt_01485 metaG | ecosystem: Environmental > Aquatic > Marine > Oceanic > Sediment | place... | reverse complement strand
CCCACATATGGCCAAAATAGGCTAAATTTGCGTATTTAACTGAATTTTTTGCCCAGATGACCTTTAAATTTGAGAGTTTAAATTTCGCACCATGGGACACATAGGGTCCTTCAGTAATAAATAGATATATCAAAATTGTACCTACCAAAGCCAGAAGAGAGGATATACTTAATAATAGTCTCCATTCAGGCGAACCAATGATATTGAACACATATGGAAGCCCAGATCCCGCAGTTAAAGCCCCTAGTAATATTCCAACTGCTAAACCTCGATGTTCTTGAAACCAAGATGCCATAAGTTTCATAGCGGTAGGATAAACACCAGCAAGAAAAAAACCCGTTAAAAAACGGAATAATAATAACCATAAGAAATTAGGAGAAAATATAGCTAAAAAATTAGTTAAAGCACTTAATCCACCATAGAGGGTATAGAAGTTTTTTGTTTTTACTACATCTGATAAATTTAAGAGCGCAGAAAGAATACCCCCTGTAACAAATCCAAATATAAGTATCATACTTAGTATTGCGATGTCGTTTTCATTTAACGCCCATAGACTTATCAACTGATCTACAATAGCATTAACACTGAACCATACAGTAAGGGAAAATAGTAACGAAACTGAAATTGTAATTAAAATCGCAAATTTTGATTTAAGATATCGTGTCAACTTTGAAGCAAGTAGGTTGTTATTTTAATAAATTAATTTGCTGTTTAGAACATTTAAACTAAATTATAATAAATTCTAAATCAGAGTTTTTTTACAAAATTCATGATAAAAGATTACACAATTCTAAAAAAAATCTTAACATAGAAGATAATAAGAGGACACATAACTAAGCAATAAAGCGCCAAACTACTTTTATAAAATTTGGACAAATACAAAACTAATTGTCTGATGTAAAATGTAAAAACTCCATATAAAGCAAAGAACCCTATAAGTGAAATTATCCCTCCAAGCAAAGGGTAAGGTGGAATAGGGACAAAAGCCACAAAAATTAACAACGAGGCCAACCTTATTATCATTAAAATATAAGTGTGTTTCGGATTAAATTCTCTTAAGTATATATAATCCATAATTCCTGAACCTAATCCTATCGCTAAAGTTATGAACAACGATGTATTTATGATGGGAATAATCGATTTTAGCATAATTATAGAATTTAAATTGTAAATAATCAAAAACAAAACCATAGGAACAAGAATTGTTAAAAATGTGTATAAGAAAAGCAAAAAATCGTGCTTAATCCAACTTCTCCATTCATTCTTCCAACTTGAATGCAGTTCACTTGGTATAAAAAGTAGAACGATTGAAGTTACTATTGGATAGAGGATGAAATAACCAAAGATTAACGATACGTTAAAAATTGAGCAGAAAATGCCTGTAATGAGAGCTGTAAGGAGATAAGCGCTCGAACGATAGATAATCATTTTTTTGTACTTCTCATTTGCTGTTTTTTCATCGAAAGGGGATTTTTCTCCCGGTATCTTTTCCCAAAAAGGCTGGATTTTGAATTTGATTGCAAGAATACTCATTCCTATAAAAAATAATATTGAAGCAATAATAATTGAGATTTCTGATATGTCACTTTGCGGATAGGCTAAAGGAAATAAATGTATATTGGTAATTTCGGCATCTAAATTAGAAAGATCAATTGAGGAGTTATTGTAATAATATTGAAACCAAGCAAGTGAGAATTTTAAGGATGTTTGATCGTATTCATTCTCTCCGTGATTTAATCCGGGTCTCAATTTTAATTCGATATTGGTTCGATTATCACCATTTAACAGAGTGTAAAAATCTATACTTGATTTAGGATATATTAAAGTATCACTGGTTCCGTGAATAAGTAATAAATTCTCAGTATTAGTTTCATTTGCGATATCAAAAGCGTCTTGAACTTCTTCTAACCTGCTGATAGTAGATGTCGTTCCGATTAAATTTTGGAAAGGAAAAATATTTAGAAATAAATCAAGAGAAGTCAGTGGATGATATAGAACAGTAGTAAAGATTCTACTATCAATTGCTTGAAGAATAGCACCTATACCCCCTCCATAAGAAAAAGCAAACAAAGCAATGTGAGTAACATTAGGAAATTTGTATCTACTCTCAATGTAGTCTAAAACTTCCACCATATCGTATGGTTCCTTAGCTAAAAAACCACTCGGTCCTGTTGATTCTCCGTGACCTCTTTGTTCTACAGAAAAAACACTAAAACCTCTTTTAACAAGCTGATATGCCTTATTTATGTTATCTTCTTTTCGTGAATTTATACCATTTAACATTAACACCATTGGAACGGAGTTGTTATTAAAAGCATAGTGATTGCTATCAACATACAGCACACCCTTAATTGAAGCACCATCACACATTCTTACAGAAAACTTCTCATAAACGATATTTTCCTCGTTAAAAAATTCCAATCTAGTGATTCCCAATGATACGGCAGAGAGTAAAGAGACCACTGATAGAATTATCCCAGAAACAATGAGCAACAGTGAAATTTTTTTGAATAATATTCTGGTTATATGCATTAATGCATCTAAATCACAAATTTTCAGTAAGATATAAAATTGTAGCCTTTATTTTATATAAAACAAGTTTTTAAAATAAAATATATCTTAATTAATTACATAGGCCCTCTAATTATCTAGGTTTGATTTATGGAATCAAAATGCAGTATATGTGGAAAACCATCTGTTGCCAATTGCTCAAAATGTGGAGTTCCACTTTGTAGTGAACATATCGAGCATGGAATTTCTTTAAGAACTAATGCACCAACGATAGATTGCCCTAGTTGTAGAGTGAGCATGAATCGGAAGGTTAAAAAGAAGTCTTATATACTAGCGATTGTTTTTGTGGTAGTCGCTATAATTATTATTCTGTATTTCAATAGTATTTTCGGATTCTTTCAGTAAAATTTAATTTTTCACTATTCTTAATAAAATTTTCACCTATACTTTTTTTATATGTTTTACTCATACTATAATAATAATCAAGAGTATTAGGTGTGAAAAATTAACAATAAGAAAAAAGTTGAGATAATTGCAGAAGTTTTAGATAGATATGACGATAGTGAATGTTTTTATTGCGGTGGGACTTTAAATGGCGATTTAGAAAGCGATGATTTCGATGATGGATATTCTGACGATTGGTGTTCAGACTGTTCCAAAGGAATTGACCCGAATGACGACTGGGAGGAGGCTTGTTTAAAAGCGATAGAAAAAGTTATTCACGATGAACCTTTCAAGGCTTAAATCTTATAGTTTGCAATATTTCTACGAGCAGATGATTGGAATGGATGGAGGAAGAAAAGAAATCGATCCATATGAATATATTGATCACTTTATGTCTAGAGCGGCTCATATAGTTTCTATGGATAATAATGAACAAATAAATGTAATGGCGGTATTATGGAAAACAATTGGAGAACTATGGATGATCCCAGTGATAACTATAGCAGTAGCACCATCACGTTACACTTTCGAGTTGTTAACTGAAGGAGTACAGGAATTTACGGTTAATATTCCCTCTAAAAAAATTGCTGACACAATAAATATTACTGGTTCGCTCTCAGGAAGAAGCGTTGATAAATTTAAGGAAACAGGACTGGAAATTATAGAAGGGAAACGAACAAAAGTTCCTACCATTAAAGATTGCTCACTTGCTTATGAGTGCAAAATTGTTCACTCATGTCAGTCTGGAAATATGGCTTCCCACCACTTATTTTTTGGTCAAATTTTGACCGCCTACGCTAGTAACGCAATTATATAGTAGTTAAATTCTTATACTCTATTTTTTATCTCAGTTTCACATCCACAGTGACTAGAACTTAAGATTACCTCACCACAAGGACATTTTTTTGGATGCTCATATTTCTCACAAATTTTATTTATGGTTTCACATGAGAAAAGTAGATTTAAATTTTCACTTTCGCTATGCGCAAGTTCTGGTTTTAAACCTAATTCATTATGAAGAAAAACTTCCAAGAGTCTTGCATGTCTATTTAGTTCAATTGCTAAATCGTAACCCTTAGAAGTTAATTCAACTTCACGGTAAGCCTCATATTTTACAAATCCTTTTGCTTTTAATCTGATAATACAACTCCCTAATGTAGAGTGAGGAATACTAAGTTCTTTAGCAAGTTTTCCAACTTTTATAGGAGCACTCTTTCGAAATAAAAACTTAATGACAATATAATCTAAATCTTGCATAGCTCGATTAATTACTTGTTTTTGATAATCTAATGATTATGACCCATGACACTCATGGTTAAGATCATTACCGTGACCCCTAATAAAATTAAAATTAATTGTTGTACTGAGTGCTTCAACCCCCACTTCTGATGTAACTCCGGTGTTAAATCTGATAATGCAATGTATAAAAAACTTGCTGCTGAAATTGCTAGGGCGTAAGGCACGATAAAGGATATTTCTCCTAAAATGAAAAAACTGACTATAGCAGCTGGAATTGTTGTTATACTTGACAGCGAGTTAAGCATAAAAGCTTTCTTTTTTGAAAAACCGCCGTGTAAAAGGATTCCAAAATCCCCTGTCTCCTGTGGAACTTCATGAGCAATTATTGCGAAACTTACGCTTATTCCAACGGTAAAACTTGTAAGAAAGCTCGCAGCAATGACAATTCCATCTATAAAATTATGAAACGCATCACCAATCAAGATAATAGGCCCAGCTGCTGCGTGAACATCGCAGTCCTCGTCAGCGCAATTTCGCCAGATAATTAATTTTTCCAAGAAAAAGAAAAAAAGAATGCCACCCAAAACAAACGGCATTACAGTATGGGGTTCCCCCCCAGCACTCTCTATTGCTTCAGGGATTAATCCAAATAACGCTGCTGTGAGCAAAGTTCCAGTCGCAAATGAGATCAACATTGAAATGAGCGATTTCTGAACTCTTTCTGTTAATAGCACAAAAAGAGCAGCTGCTGAAATAGCTCCAATACTCCCTAAAACACTAAATAAAATTATCCATCCAAGAATGATAATTACACCATATTGTTTCCTTATATTAGATAAATGATGATATAAAAAATATAAATTTTACGATCGATCGTAAATTTAAGGGTTTCAACTTGGGACTTTATTTAATTACTCAGTAAATTCAGGAGAGATGTATATTTTATCGAACACTTGTGGTAAACTAGTCTTAATATTCTTTCTTGCTGCGAAAATGAATATCAAGGCAATTACTGAACCCAAACCAAATTGAATTATACTATTTAAAATAAATTCATATAGAGCACTTGGTAGTCCAAATATTATAACCTCGTAAAGAAAATATCCAATTATCATTATAAATCCACCTACTATAACTGCAATAAAATCTCTGTAATTCCATTTATGATTCTTTTTTGGATTTGCTATTAATCCAACAAAAAAACCTTCTAAGCCTTTTATGACAAGTGTAGCAGGAGCATAAATTGCATAACCTAAGAATAAATCAGCTAAAGAAGACCCAATACCTCCAGCAATACCTCCAATAATTGGACCAAACATTAATCCGGTTATCATAACAACAGCATCTCCAATATTTATAAATCCGTTAGTGGCTGGGATGGGGAATGCTATTACCATAGTAACCACACAAGTAAAAGCTCCAAAAATACCAATCATAGCCAATACTGTTAAGTTAGCGGGAAGTAAATATCCTAAGAAATTCGGTTTTGTTGATAACTTTTGACTATTCATAATAACAATACACGCACATATTAGTTCAATGTTTTTCCAATTAATTATATGAAGAATCCATATTTATAATTTTTCTCTCGCGTCAAGCATGAGCTTGATGAAATTTGAGCGATGTTAAAAATTTTTAAGCGAATTAATTGAGATCGAGTTTGCCAATTACAGAAAAGTTGAAATCTCTCGTTTCTTTAAATAATAAATATTAAAATTAATCGATTTGTATAATTTATAATTATGTTAATTTGCATTAGTAGCTTAATTAAAACTGAAATAGGTTCAAAAGAAATTTCGTTACTTCCGGTACCTCTTTATTACAAGCTAATAGATACTCAACTGTTGCAATTCAGCGGAAATTCTTTAATTTTTACAGATATTCTTAAAGAAGATTGGTTTGTTTTAGATCAGCTTATAGATCATTTCCAGCATTACGAAAAAGATTTTGAATTAGAGATAAAGTCAGAAAAAAATTCTAAGAATACAGCAGAGGGTAATAAAGTGATTACGAGTTTGTGCGAAAAATATTTCCCCAAGCTAGACATAAATAGGATTAAAAGAAACCAAAACGCAATCGAACAAGGATATTTTCTTTTTTCTGAAGATTCGACAATGTATTTAAAAGCAGATTCTCTTCAAGGCATTTATTATGGTATCCAAACTCTAATTCAGCTTCTAAATTCTACCAACTCAAAGGACTTACTCAGACAAGTGGCTATTATTGATTATCCTAGATTAAAGATAAGAGGGGTGTCTGATGATATATCTAGAGGTCAAGCAGCAACTGTTGAAAATTTAAAGAAGTTCATTCAAACGCTTAGCCATTTCAAAATTAACCATTACTATTTAGTTTATATGCAGGATATGTTTAAATTTGAAAAATATCCTGATATTGGTAAAGGTAGAGGAGCTTATTCTAAAGCAGAAATAAAAGATTTAAATGATTATGCAAAAAAACATTTTGTAGAATTAATTCCTATTTTTCAAACGATTGGGCACTGGGAAAATATCCTTCATGATGAAAATTACTGGGATTATGGAGAATTTCCCGGTTCGAATAGTTTAAATATAGCAAATGAACAAATATATGTTCTTTTAGATAGCATGATTGGGGAATTACGCGAAGTATTTAAATCAGAGTATTTCCACATAGGTGCAGATGAAAGCTGGGATGTAGGGAAAGGTGCATCTAAAGCATATGTCGATAAGATAGGAATCAGCCAGGCATATCTAAAACATTACAAAAAAGTGTATGAAATTGTAAAAAAGCATGGATACACCAAAATCATTATCTATCACGACATTCTTTATAAACATAAGGAAGTACTTGTCGGGCTACCAGAGGACATGATTATCATGTATTGGAAATATAATACCAAAGATAAACATCCAATTGTTGATAAAATTAAAGCTTTTAAATTACCGCTAGTTGTTAGCCCATCTATCATTGATTATAATCGATTATTTCCTTCTTTATTGCGTTCAGAAAAAAATATAACAAACTTAATTAAATACGGTTATAAAAATGGAGCAATTGGGGAAATTACTTCAAGCTGGGGGGATTATAATAATAAGGAAATAAGAGAGAATAGAATATACGGCTTTATTTATTCAGCTCAAATAGGATGGGATCCTGTTAGGGAAATGAATTTCCTTATATTCTGGAAAAGCGCATTATTTCATTTTTTTGGGATTGATGATTCACGACTATTGAAAGTAATAAAAATATTGAGAACTGTTGAGGCTAACGATCGCCTACATACTCGACAAACTTTTTATTACAATCACTTCTTCTCCCATCCCTATAATAAAAAAAGCAAAATTCATAAAAGAAATCTTAAAACTTCTAAATATGATGCTGTAATTAAAGATATGGATGAAATTTTAACATTATGTGAAGAATTGGAGTTGAATGTGTTAAAAAATGAGGAAAACCTGCAGGTTTTTGCCTTTATTGCCAAACATATTAAATTTTATTGTCAAAAAAGAATAAACTCAAAGAAATTAGTAGATTATACTCCTAAAAAACTAAGAATGAGCTTAAAAAAACATATAATAGAAGAAATTGAAAACTTAGTACAAAATCTAACTTCTCTCCTTGATGAGTACGAGTCGATTTGGATGAGAATCGCCAAAAAAGATGGTTTTGAAGCGATTAAGAATAAATATCTCTGGTTAATAGAGTTTTATAATGAAAAAATCGAAGAAATTAAAGACAAGATGGAATGGATAAATCCTAACATCCCAAGTGAAACAATTTATCTTGATTCTAAGAATAAACATCAAGTTGATACTGTATTCTTTAACAAAACTTTTGAAATCCAGGAAGAAATTAAAAGTGCTTATGTGCAAGTAATTGGATGGAACTTTGCAAAATTGAGTTTAAATAACACGCTTATAGGTCATGTAATTACCAGACAATCGTTAAACTATGTTGTGTTAAAAAATAATATTCAAATTTTTGATTTAAAAGACTATGTTAGGAAAGGTGAAAATTTAATTATAATAGAAACTATGCAATACAATGGTGGGGTAGGATCAGTGAATATCTACGGCGAAATTAAATTAAAATCAGATCGTACTATTCAAATTTATACTGATAAGAGTTGGTTAGGAACAAGAGAACTTAGCGGACAGTGGAAGAAAGTAAAGAGTTTTGGCTCACCGCCTAGAGTTACTGGAGGCTTATGTTACCCGAATTTTGAACTTAATAGACATTCATTACAGTCTGATATGATGACTAGTTTTAACGCTTTAATAGGGCGCATACCAAAAAAAATGTATTGGCTTTTGGTATTAATTATGAAGTTATTTAATCGTTACGATGTCCTTGAATAAATTCCTAGAAGCTAATCTCATAAAAATTCAAAAAGTAAAAAATTTATAAAAAAAATTGAAGATTTTGTTAAATCAAGATATTTCAGAAGTTTGAGTAAATTATAAATTTGTTTGCAGAGCCTAAACTGTAAATTTCGTACTTAGTTCCCTTCTTTGTCTCACAGAACATTTGAATCATAGGAAATAGATATATTTGTGTAGTGATTTGAGCTTCTTTATCTTTTGAGTAACTTTTGTAATCGCTTCCTGCTGTGCTTATCGTTTTCTTAATGTTCTTGTTCCAATACCCTAATGAGGCTTCGCTCTTCGATTCAAGTTCTTTAAAATCGTTAAACCGGATACCTTCGACTTCTTCAATCATTTGATGAAGATCCCGTTCGATTTCTTTTTCATATTTAGTTTGTGCGCTGCTGTGTAGCACTGGAATTCCTGTAACAACAGTTTTAAAAGGAACTGGTAGAGATTGGTATTTATATAAGTTTTTATATCCTCCGCAATCTTTACATTGTTCCTTACTTGTACCAATACCAAAGCAAACACCACACGAATAAGAAAATGGTTTTTCTTCCTTGATTTGCTCTTCACCAGTTAAAACTTGCAACTTTTCTTCGATCTTTCCTGTGCCCTTACATGTCCTACACTTATTTTCAACGTAACCCTTCCCTTTGCAATTTTTACACGGAATAGTTTGGAGCGTTTCGTAGGTTGGTACTATTTCATTTCCCTTCCAGTCGCTTTTATTGACTTTTCCTTTACCCTTAAATGAATAAAATGTTTCTCTAGCTACTTTTGGTGGTAGAACGGTATTTTCATCGGTATTTTTAGTTACTTCCCCCACAGTTTTTTTAATCGCAAAATAAATCGCAGCTTCCTTTTGTGTGTCTTTAACGTATTCTGCTGCACTTATAGCGTCTAACGAGAAAATAGCCCCCTTAGTGCCGAACTGTTTTTCCATCTTTTTTTTATCGCTTCTCACAGCACGTTGCTTCCACTTTTCAAAAATTTCGTCTAAATTTGGAGTTTTAATTCTAACATCTGTCATTTGACTATCACTTTAAAAATTTTAACTATTATCTAAAATTATAAAGATATAAAATAGAATAATTTATAATTTTATATAGTAGAAATTAAAATTAATACTAATTAACAACAATGTCAGAAGAAGAAAGTCAACGTCAAGCAGTTGAATATTTTAAACAATGGATGGACCCTAATGGTGGAGGCTTAGCCCAATGGATAGAGCATTTTTTAAATCAGGGCGATGAGGCTAAGCTAAGGCAGATAAAAGAAGTTTATGATAAAATAAAAGCTGTTTTTGGATTTTAGATTCTGTTTTTTTTTTTGTTTGAACAACAATAGTAAGACTACTGTATAAAATTAGTGATATTTCTTTTGACAACTCTCTTTACTAAAGATTTCTTTATTGTTTTTGATAGAAATTGGGAGAACAAAAAGCAATTATCATTCAATCTTAATTTTTTCTACCTAAAATCATTCAAGAAAAAAAGCAAATCGTTTTCCTACATAAGCAATCCCTTTTTTAGAGGAAATATTGTTTTTGGATTAGATTACCAAGATAAATTTCAACCTGTAAGTTTTTCTAAGCTCCAGAAAGATGAAAACCCGCAACCTATTAATCCAAGGCTGTTTAAAAAATTTTTACTTGATGTTAAAAATAAATTTGTTGCTTTTTCAGATCAAACGCAACCAAATGAATTTAAACCGATTAAAGAAATGTTAAGAAATCTTCAATTTGGAGAAGATAAAATTAGAAACCTTACTTTTTGCAAAAAATGCTTAGAAGATAAGAAATTTACCTTATTAAGCGAATCTACTAAGATTAAATCATTACAAAACAAATTTATTTGCTCAAATTGCGCATTAGATTTAATAATAAAACAAGCAAGCGTTGCAGGACTTATTTCATCTAATAAACTAAACCCTAAACTTAAGAATTTCTTTAATCATCTAATCTCGAAATTTAGAGATGCAAAAAGGGTCCTCGAAACTTTTAGAGTTGAT
>Ga0114930_10005371_pt1 | contig 10557 bp, 6 predicted proteins | sample AnhtaG_FD_87300 | JGI IMG/M metagenome (GOLD analysis project Ga0114930, IMG submission 87300) | Deep subsurface microbial communities from Anholt, Denmark to uncover new lineages of life (NeLLi) - Anholt_01485 metaG | ecosystem: Environmental > Aquatic > Marine > Oceanic > Sediment | place... | reverse complement strand
GGAGGTCCGACTCCCTTAAGTTCAGATGCTTGATCTCCCCTTTTCTGCCGTACTGGATTCCCGAAAGGTGAATATGCATCTGATCCAGGGCCCGTCTCCCCAGCCTGCCTTCCACCTGTTTCAGTATGGCCATGAATTCCTCGTAGGAATTGAACCTCCCGGTTCTGGCATGAAGGTGGGCGAAGTCGAGACAGAGGGCGACTCCCTCTATTTCAGCGCTCAGGTTCAAGACCTCCTCCAGGGTGCCGAATTGACTGCCTTTCCCGGTGGTCTCTGGCCGCAGTAAGACCCGATGGCCCGCTTCCCTGAGCTGATTCACCGTCTCCTCCAGTGTCTCTTTTGTTCTGTCATATACCGCTGAGGGCGGATCGTTAAGATAGAAGGCAGCGTGAAACACGATGCCCTCAGCCCCGAAGAGCGAGGCGATGCGCGCGGTATGAATCAACCTCTCCTGGCTGGCGACGACCTTCTCTTTCTCATGGGCATTGAGATTGATAAAATAGGGGGCATGGGCGGTGAGCCTCACGCAGTACTTTTTCGCTACCTCACCCACTTCCTGTGCCATTCGCTCATTCATCTTCACCCCGCGCGTAAATTGTACCTCCATGCAACCAAGCCCCAGCTCCGCTACTCGCTCGATGCCGGATTCGGTTGCCTGGGATATGGAGCTGGGGGGGACGCCTGCGGTGCCGAAGAGGAGTTTATCGCTCATAACCATCGCTACTATAAGTGCATTCTAGCTGCCGTCGTGGGTAGTGTCAAGGAATCTTGCTTGACATGGGACGAGGAGGGCGATATTCTGCGGGAATAAGCGATGTCAGACTTAAAACCGGTGCCCCCTGGGGAGAGCGAACTGGAGGTGTTGCCCCCGGAGAAGGCCCGGGTCACCACCTTCACCTCGCTCAAGAATCGCCAGTATCGCTGGTTCTGGCTGGGGATGCTCGCCTCCTTCATCGGGATACATCTGCAGCTGGTGGCCCGTAACTGGCTGGTCTATGAGATGACCGGTTCCGCGCTGTCCCTGGGGATCGTGATCGCTGCTTGGGGACTCCCGATCCTCCTGCTCTCGCTTTATGGGGGCGCGGTCGCCGACCGGCTCAAAAAGCGCGACCTGCTTATCGTGACCCAGGTGGCCAATGGCATCATCACCCTCATCATTGCTATCCTGATCGCCACTGGGGGGATTGCCCTGTGGCATCTCATCGCCGCTGCGGCGCTCACCGGCATTATCTTTGCCTTCCATGTCCCAGCGCGCCTGGCGATTATCCCCGAGCTGGTGCAGAAGGAGGAGATCCTGAATGCCATTGCCCTTAACTCCACCGGGATGAATCTGTCAAGGTTTGTTGGCTTCGCTATTGGAGGAGCGTTGCTAGGGGTTATCGGCGTGGCCGGCGTCTACTATGTTGTGGTGTTCTGCTTTTTTGTGTCGGCGGCCTTGCTATTTATGCTCCCGGTAGTGGAGAAGGTTCGCCAGCGAGCAGTCACCTCGATAAGGGTCGACCTGGTGGAGGGGGTGCGCTATATTTACCACAGCCCCCTCTTACGCTCGCTGCTGGCGATGGCCTTTGTCTCCATCGCCTTTGGCCTGCCCTACATGAACCTTATGCCGGTATTTGCCGTTGACATCTTCGATGTTGGCGAGTTTGGCCTGGGATTGCTTCTGGGAATGGCGGGGCTGGGGGCGCTGATCGGCTCTCTTATCATCGCCTCCCTGGGCGATTTTAGGAGGAAGGGCCTGCTTTGTATCGGCCTCGCTTTCGGGTTCGGGGCCGCCGTGGCCCTCTTCGGCTTCTCCGGTTCCTATCCCCTCTCCCTGGCGCTGCTTATCGCGGTCGGTCTGCTTGGCGCTGGCTATTTGGCGGTCAACAATACCCTGATTCAGAGCAATGTGCCCCATGAGATGCTGGGAAGGGTGATGAGCATATATGTGATGACCTTCGCCATGATGCCATTGGGGACATTACCGCTGGGCGCTGTTAGTGAGGCTATCGGGGCACAACCAGCAATAGGGGCTGGGGGCGTCATTGTGGTCCTGTTTACCCTGGGGATGGCTATCTTTCACTCCAGACTGAGGCGACTGGAGTAAGCGGCCCGGGGTTACTCTTCCTCTTCCACCTCGGTTATCTCCTCTTCACCAAGGTAAGGGAGCAGGGCCTCCGCCTTCTCGCCCCTTCTCCTCCTGGAAAGGGGGAGGGACTCGATAGCTTGTCTTAACCCTAAGAGCCCTTCCCTGGCCTCCCCTGCCACCTTCACTACCACCCCCGCAAGCCCGGTCTCCCAAAGCTCTTTGAGGTCTTCGCTTGACATACCGAGGGGTGCTCGCGCCACCAGGGGCTTACGCACCAGGTTTGCCAGATGCTGGCAGACCATCAGTCGCTGCACCGAGAGGGAAGGCTCGCCACCGATAAGCACAACATCGATAGGCAACTGCGCGGTAGCTCTTATCAAGCCATCGGGCAGCGAGGGCTCGACCTTCACAATCCGCCCCATCTCTTCCTCTCGAAGCAGCATGAGCGGTGCTTTTTCTGCGTCGCAGACCAGGAAATCGCACCCCGCACTTTTAAGCCGGGAGAGCTGCTCCTCACTCGCTTCGCCCAGGGATACTCCCCAGGGGAGCTCCCCTAAAGAGGCGACGAGTTTTTCGAGTTTTTCGAAAAATTTCGTGCTCTCCGCCTCGCTCAGCAGCACGGCATCGGCATTCTCCTTGGCCGCAGCGACGGCAGGGGCATCCCCTGCGGCCAGGACAGCGATAAGCACCATACGGGGGCTTTTCGGTGCCGCTACCGCCGACCTGAAGCCCAGAGGCGGGGGCGAACCTCGAGATACCTGATTCAACTTATCCAGAAGCTTGCTCACTATTCCTCCTTTTTCCAGCTTTATGGTTGCAAAAGAAGCCAGGGCGACTTTAAAAAACCCCGATTTTCTCTATTGGCGGCTGTTATAGGGCGAAAGAGAGCCAGCGGTCGGAATCGAACCGACGACCGGCGGTTTACGAAACATCTGCCCCTTTTTTCGACCTGATTTATAGCTAAGACCACCATTTTTATGCCCAAAAGAGCAGCAGTTTTTGCATCACCCAGAAATTAATTCAGAAAAATTATACAAAAATTCGGAAAAAATTCAAGGGAATATCTGTGATGTTTGTGTGATTATACTTAGCTTACCTTTCACTCTTTGAAGATTCTATTGCGTCTTAAGAAGTCAGTAATCGATTCCTATCTTCAAGATAGGGCTATCGACGGGCATCTCTCTGAAGCACGTTAGTCCTTGTAACCACCGCGGTTTCTGCCCCGTCTGATTTCCTCAGGAATAAAATCGGATACTTTCGCTGTCGCGACACATGCTGCCGTGTCTGCCGCACCATAGTAGACCAGAACCTCATCGTTATCCTCGAGGACCTCCTTATCTACACTTGGGACAGCGCCACACGTGAATACTACATTAGGAACGTAGCATCCCTCCTCGCCTATCTCGTAAGCTTCCTCTGGCTCCAAGACGGGATTGGGAGAGCGATAAACCAGCTGGTACGGGTCGTCCAGTGCCACCAGCAGGACGCCTAGCCGGTAGACAAAGGATTGGTCAACACCGTGATAGATGAGCAGCCAGCCATACTTGGTCTTGATAGGCTGACACCCGCCGCCAATTTTGAACCCATCCCAAGCCATTCCTGCTCCTGGGCCTAGCAGTATTCGATGGTCTTCCCGGGGCCAGGGAGAGTCCAGACGCTCAGAGGAGGAAATCCAAATACTTGGATCAATCCTATGGTACATGATATATCGTCCGTCGAACATCTCTGGGAAAAAAGTGGCATCTTTATTATCAAAGCCTGGGAAAATAAGGCCATGTCTTTTCCACTGGCTCCACCGACGGCGTAGGAAGTCGTTAAGAGCGATAGAAGCTAGCGCGATCTGCGCAGTGACACTATCATAGGCTGTATATAACATATAAATGCGTTCCTTTATCAGGACAGGTCTAGGATCCTCGCAACCCCTCTTCTCCCACTTGTCCACCGGTTCAAATATCGGTTCCTCCAACCTCTCATCGATATGAAAACCATCTGAGCTTACGGCCAGCCCTATTCGGGAGACCTCATCCTCTCCGCATGCGCGATACAGGATGTAGATCTTACCATTCAACTTCATGGTACCTGGATTGAACACGTACTTAGACTCCCAGGGATGTTCCGCTATCCCCCGGAGTATGGGATTCCCCATGAACCTGATTAGCTTGCCTGCTTCAGGCTCGGCCGGACGTGGCAATCGCTCCGGCATAACCTTCTCCACCGTTTCCCATCCGGGCACGAGCAACCGTGCCAGGTTTTCAGATTCCTTCCCGTGACCCATAAGCTCTGTGATCTTCCCGTCCATATATTCCTCGCTGCCGCCTACAGCTTTGAGCATTTCCACCAGAAACTCCCTTGACGCCCAGTCTCTCTCTACGTGCAGTGACAGTGGGGTGGGCAGGCCTTTACCGCCTTTAAAACTGTAGCTGGACCAAGTCCAAGCAGAGCAAGGAAGGAATGTCCCGTCGGGAAGGGACAAGGCAAGATGGTAGCAATCCGCGAGGTAGCTTAAGTTTGTCGTCAGATGCAACAGAGAGGGATCCCCCGCCTTTTCTAGATCGCTGATCATCTTCCTGAAACGCTCGATTACTTTTCTCTGGAGCTTGTTTTCAAATATGTTATGCGCTGACAAAGGATCCTTTCCCCAGTGGCCTTTCAGTGAATTTATCACCCTGGTCCCGAATTCTTTTCTCTCTCGCGCGAACTGTTCCCAGATTTCCCCGATACTCTCAGCCTCAACGATATTCTTAGCTATTGTTAGTGAATAGCGTAGCTTGGGGAATTCTCCGCCGGCTCCTGCAGGCAGGTTGCTGATGACGATCCTTCCCGCGAGCTTGACCAGGTGCGATGGCTCTCTAAGTTGGGTAAGCATGGGGAAATCATCATAGCTTTCCACTAGTGGCTCTATGCTCAAATGAGTGAAATGCTCCGGGCGGGCGTTTCCCGCTATCCAATCCCATACTCTTGCCGTGTGTGCCTCCTCCTCTGAGAGACTTGCTAGAGCCAGGATATCATTTGGCCCATATTTCCCACTGAGGTCAGCCAGACTAGTTGCCCCGAATCTGATAAACAAGTTCTTGGGAGGATTGCGTTCCAGGAGCCGGTCGGCCACCTCGGGCTTCAGAGCGAAGGTTGCAGAGTGAGGCATGTTCTGGAATATGCCTTTGGCGACACTCATGGTTCCGTGCACCGTTGAGAGATCACCGGTTAAAAGAAATTCGCCCGTGTCCTTTTCCACCTCGAGTATCAGCTCTTTCAGGCTCTGGACTATCTCGTCGGAAGTCGCCTCTCGCGGTAACTTGAGCCCATCACGAAGAAAGTCCTCGAATTCCTTTCGGTACCTCTGAAGAATACCTTTGTATGTGTCATCGGTGCTTACGATATCACCGGTAGGCGCAACAAGTTCCTTGGGTGCTACAATGGGAAATCCAGGTATGAACGCGCGGTACGTCACCTTAGGCAGAAGGGGCTGAATCGCCTTTTCCTTCTCGCTCCACCGCACTAGGAAGTCGGGTTTCCGCTTGATGAATTCCTCAGTACTTTGCTCAATCACCCATTCCGCTGTGGAAGCTATAAAGTACTGCGCTCTCTCGGGAGAAGCAAAACTCAACCCTTCCTTGAACCCGCCAAACTCCTGTGCAAACCCGGCCTCCCTAGCGTTGCAGATTGGGATAAAAGCATTTATGATGCTGTCCTTGGTGTACTCCTGCTCGAGACAGTAAATAAGCAGGAAATCATAAGCGATCTCCGCCCATAGACCTGATGAGAACTTGAAGTCGGTCGGATCACTTCCTCGTAGCTTCCGCAGCTCTCTTAAAGCCTCTCGAGATAAGAACTCTTGGTACAACCCTTCAAACTCGTTGAAACCTTCTTTGTACCGCTCAATCAGCTTGATAGGGTCTGTTGTTACCTCTTCTGGCCAGTGGTTCTTTCTGTCCCCGAATATGGCTATAGGATGTACTATGTCCCCTTGCTGCTGCCACCACCCTTTGCTAGCCAATGTCCCTTCGAAGACTGCCCTGATCTGCTGCCTCCACACCGTTTCACCGTCTGGGCAGCCTCCATTGATCTTCACTCCTAGGCTTGTTTCGCATATATTCGCTGCGCCGGTGACAGCTCTTGTGATAAGCCGGATGTCTAGACCGTGATTACCGACCTGATTGCTCCATATATCGGATTCGTCGAGATAGCCTTTCACTAACCTGCTTGAGATCCCCAGTATTGAGCCTGGTAAGCCCGCTACTTTGAGATTGTAAATGGAAGCGAGTAAAGGACGAACTAAGTGATTTGAGCCCGGCGTATCGAGGTAATGACTGTTGAACCTCGGAATAACAAGGTCCATACCCTCTTTGCTTATCGGAAAAAGGAGACGCCTCACCCATTCCGGAGCCAGACCTTCAATATCGTCCTTGATATCTCTGCTTTTAAGGTCTGCCTCAAACAAGGCTAGGTCGGCATGGAGTCTGTTTGCTACCTCCATTATTGCCCTCACGGTCCATACCTTGCCACTCACGAGTTCATCCTTCATGAGGAAGGCAATGCACTGTATGGTTCGCTTTAGACGGACTTGCTGAACCGCCTGTAGGGCTTCCTCTCCCTCCTTGCCACCAACGCAAACAAGGATGCACCTTTTATCAGGGAAAAATTGGACAAGCCCTCTTACTAAAGTCTCGCAGACGTGCCCGATTGTATCGGATTCATTTTGGAAAGGGAGGCCAACTACTATGTCAGCTTCCCCTATATCGCCTGCCTCTGCGAGAGGTTCATTCAGCGAAGTCGCGTAGGCTTCTTCAGAATCTTGGGTATTTCTATTCATATCTTTGAATTCTGTCCCCCGTCTAAATAGGGAGTTGCCCGGTATCAGCGTAAACTATCTGTACATTAGCACATACGTCTTTGACCATACAATAGCTCTTGCGGGAGGGTTGACATGTTGGTCCTGAGACCAACAGCTGCTAAAGATAAACACCTTACTCTAGGAGCCAATCGAACCAGCCCACTCTATCGCGTCGTTCAAGTGGGCTCGAAGAACATCGTAGCTGAAGTACTTCTTTCCCACTGTAATGTTGTGGCTCGTTACGCTTTGCCACTTCTCAGGGCTCGTGAGAAGTGTCATTATCTTGGGAGCAGCTCGGGCCAGCACTTCGGGGGAAATCTGAACAAGGCCCATTGAGTCTGACTCCGACAGGAGCGTGTCTCCAAGAGAGACCACCTCAACGCCCTTCGGAGCAATATCCTCCTTGAACACGGGGTATTCAAACACTACTATGGGCAGTTCGGCGGCAAATGCCTCTAGGAGCTGGTTGCCAAACCCTTCCCACCCTGTGGTGTACAAGACGAAGTCAGCGATGGCATACCAATCGGGATATAGTGAATAGAGACCTTCGTCTTCGGAACGATTGGGGCGAACGTCGTCACCTGCGTATACCCAGACAATATTTAGTCTATTGAAAAGCTCAAAGAGCTTCCTTTGGTATTCAATGAAAGCGCGCTCCGGTCGACCGGCAAGGACAAGCACTACTCGACTTTTCTCTGAGAACACCTCACCGTGGTAAAGCCTTTTCCCGATCATCTCCTGTTGTACACTCTGCAGCACGGCAGTTAGGTGCCCCGCTAATTCTGTCTGCTTGTTGGGTACAATGCGTGCACCTACGAATAGAACCACGTCATTTGTTTCAATGCCATACTTCGCCCGAAGACGCGCTCGAATTCTGGCACGCTCCGTGGGTTTAAGCCTGTATTCAAAGTCTATCGTATCGGGGATAACTTCTGCCTTGACACCTTTCTCTGCGAGGGCAATCTTATTACGCGTGTTGATCGTCCAGTGTCTCAGTTTTGGCATTATTGGTGGGTAGTATTCCTCAAGTAGCGACCTGGCGAAATTGTTTGTCGGATTGAATTTGTATGCTCCCTCGCTCAGTATATCGTGATGAATTGCTGCACAGGGCAGCTTCTGTTCTTTTAGCAGCTCGGTTAGGCTTACTGTAGCAACTGGATGAATGGGAAGGTAAAATATATTATGGACAAAAAGCATATCAGGCGCGAAATCCTCAATTACCGCAGCCAACTGCCGTTTCAACTCCAGACGAGAGGTATTAAAAGCACTCCTAAGCTCGGCTTCGCTGGCAACGTCTGCCATTCCCAGGTCGAAGAGATTCCTTACCATCCTCATCGATTCTTCACTATCGAACTCTAAGTCGGGTATCTGAAAATCCGCCCATTCGCATGCTGAACAAACCGCCACAATATGACCCATGGCTTCCAGTAGATCTCGACGTTTCGTCATCTCTAAAGAGACGCCGTCTGTACCTGCCGAATCCATCGAATCCACACTTGCCTGCTTTTCCGTTATTCCTCTGGCCGGAGCAGAGCGAAAATGAACAATAAGCACTCTCACCAGGGTCGCTCCTTCTGATCAGCGTCTGCTGCGCTTTCGTTTCTTAGTATAAACCTTCTGGCCTGTTAGAGCGAGGCGTTATCCTCGCTGAAGAAGAATCAACCACGAAGGAAATTTGAGGGGAATAGCGAAGAATATGATTTCGAGGGTGTCATACCTATGAAAGAGGAAAGCCGAGTTCTTGAACTCTATGCCACCATCTATAGTACCTATCGCATCCAAAGGAGGCCTTTAGTAGCATTACGGAAGCAATGGGACATGAGTATGAGTTGCATCAAGGATACCATCTATGGAAAGAGGTGATGCTGGACGAGATCCTTTTAGGTCACGGATGAGAATTGGGTCGCTTAGCCAATCCACATTCTCCCCCCGTGAGTTAGTCATTGAAACCTATAAGCACCTGAAAGAAAGAATCATCCAATACTCTAGAGGGAGACCCTACTTCTAAACGATAGAGTGCTCTTTCCCGATGACATAACTATTGGTGAAAAGAGGCGACGTTGGAGCCAGGCACTGAAACCTTGAGCGGCAGAGTTGCTCTGCCAGTTCAAAGTGCTTTAAGGTCTGATTTCTCCATGAGAACTCCTCGGCATATCTGACCGCTCTCTCTGACATTTCGTCCCTAAGCCCGCGGTCCAGTACAAGCCATCTAACCCCGTCAATTAGGCGGCCAAAGTCCGGCGATGTTAACCCACCGGCCATTTTCACCGTTTCGCCAACACCCTCCATGTCTCGGCAGGCGATGGTAGCCCCAGTGCCCAAGGCATGAGCTATTATTCCGCTCTGAGTGCAGTCGCTCGGCCAGTAGAAATGGATATCCAAAGCTCTTAGCATGACAGGAAGTAGATCTCCTGGCAGATAAGTCTCTAGAAAGAAATGTCCTGCGTCGCTGCACCTCGCCATTAGTTTCACAGCCCACCTACTGTCGGCTTTGTTGTCGGTTTGCCGCAAGAAGCCAACATAGACCGCCAAAATCCTTCTTCCAGGCAGCATTTTGTGCAGCACATCACGGGCATTAAACAGGGGGTCTATCCCTTTACTGTGTGTTATAAATCCAGTCCCACCAATTAGCGTCGCCTCCGGGTCAAGGAAAACGCCTTCCTGCCTCAACTTGCCTTTGCTCGCTTGATCCAATCCGGATTCACCTATCAAGAATTCATGAATTCTCTTCTTGGCTTCCAATCGGCTAATTCTGGCTATTTCGGGATAGAGATGAGTACCGTGCCTCAGAATATGCACCTTCTCACAGTACTCAGGGAGGGCTCGAGTGACTGCCTGATAGACGCCCTCACTAAATACCGTGATCGCATCGATGTGTGGCAGTAGTATTTGCAGGAATGAGTGCTCTCGACGGCGCAGCCCGTAGATCGTCTCATCGCTCTGGAAATGTAGTGAATGCGGGCTGACTACTTTGATTCCATCCAGATCTCGAAGCATATTGATGAATCTGACATCGTTCTGCCAGATACCGAATTCGTGTTGAAACCAGAGAACTTCATCTTCAGAGTTTCTTATTCCCTTCAAGATGGAACTGGCAGAGAAATCATCGCGGCTAGGTATGCAGTACCAGATGGGGTCGGTGAGCGAGACTTTGTTGTTGCTAAGCGGTACACCGTAATGATCCAGATTGAAAGACAACACAGCCCATGTGCCAGGCAGGCTTTCCCTGGTGGTGAATTCCGCGTAGTCCGCAATTCCACATATTATAGGCTTATACGGTGTAACAAAAGTAATGAATGCCATCTAACCCCTCTTAGATACCAGAATTTCACAACAGGTGGTGTTGTATGCCATGGGAGGCCAGCAATAATCCCGGCCTCCGATGTCTAGTTGCCGTTAAATTACCAGCGACTGTTCACTCTGACTTTGTCATAACAACGGCTGCAATACACTGGTCTGTCTTCTCGGGGCTCGAATGGTACCTGCGTGTCTATACCACATTCAGCACACACCGCAGGGAACATTTAGCGGTTGAATCTGGAGCCACCAAACTCGCCAGAGCCGTTGCGCTGTGCCCTTTTTGCCTGGCGGCAGGATGGGCAGCGTCGGGGCTCATTAGTGAATCCCTTGGCTTCATGGAATTCCTGTTCGCCGGCAG
>Ga0114930_10005370_pt1 | contig 10561 bp, 4 predicted proteins | sample AnhtaG_FD_87300 | JGI IMG/M metagenome (GOLD analysis project Ga0114930, IMG submission 87300) | Deep subsurface microbial communities from Anholt, Denmark to uncover new lineages of life (NeLLi) - Anholt_01485 metaG | ecosystem: Environmental > Aquatic > Marine > Oceanic > Sediment | place... | reverse complement strand
GCGCGGGAGGTCAAGGCGGCGGGGAAGACGCTATCCGACGAACTGGACCCATGGCGGCGGGGCTACGCCGCCTCGGGCGAGATCAACGAGACGGTCGAGACGGATGACAAGGCCATTGCCAAGATTGGGGAGGTCGCTGCCGAGTACCTCGAGGACCCGAAGCGGGTTTGGCGCGGGATCGTTGAGGGCGCCGCCGCGGGCACGCACGAAGTCTGGGGCTTCGGTGCGAGCCAATCCTACGACCCGGCGGCGCTGGAGGCGCTCGACCTCCGGGTCGATTCGGCGCCGGGCGAGACCCCGCGCTGGTGGTTCTCGGTGCGCAAATCGGGCAACGAGCCCAAACTCAGGCTGAACGTCGAGTCCGACGACGAGGCCAAGATGACGTCGCTCCGAGACGATCTGCTCGGCATCATTCGTGCCTGATCTGAATGCCCATAGCGTTGGCTGAATGCGGCCACGGACCCCTGCTCAGAACGTTTTCCCTGGGTCCACCTCCACGGCGATTCGGTACTCGCCGTCCGCCTTCTCCCACAGCGTCGGGCCCTCGACGTCCAGAAGCCTCCGGCCACGCGGGTCGAGGTAGCGCACGCCGGCCGCTTCGTCCTCGAGGAAATCCACCCGGTGAAGCGTCCCCGGGAAGAAGGCCGAATACGCGAGCAGGCCGTCGCCCCACGCGGCCCAGCCCGACTTCGGCAGCGTCACGTCGACGCCGCCCGCGTCGACGGTCAGGGGCTCCTTGGCGCGGTTCACGACGACGTGCAGGCCGTTGCCGTACACGACCCTAACGCGGGCGAATGCCTGCGTCTGCGGCCCGAAGGGGCTCGTCTGCATCACGAGGCCGTCGCGGACGAGTTCCTCGAGGGTGCGCCAATGGCCATTGTCCCAGTAACGCACGTCGCGGACCGGTTGCAGGGCGTAGTGGCGTTGGAGCCTCCCCACGAGAAGACACTCGGTGGCGACGTAGCGCCACGGCGTGCCCGGCATGAACAGGTAGCCGCCGTTGCCAAAGAGGATCTCCGTGCAGCGGTAGTCGTCGAGCAGGGCAGCGTTCTGCCAGGGGGACTCCCCGCTGTGGAACAACTTGAAAGGCGGCAGTTCGAAGAAGCGATAGGGCAGGCCCATGCCGTGGCAGGTCGTCAGCCCGTGGAGGCGGCGCAGCTTGTACTCGGGCGTCACCAACCGGTGATGGCCGTCCATGATCCCGAAGTCGGCCGTGTCCACCCAGCGCCCGAGGAGGTACTCCGCGTTGAGGGTCTCCGAGCCCAGCGGCCCGCGGTGGACGCGGTGGAGGTCGTCGGCGAACGAGCGTTGCAGGCGGGCGATCTCGCGCATCATGGGGACCGTGCCATAGTCCAGGTACGTCGATGGCGGGCCGCCGCTGGCGAGCTGGTCGGTGAACGCGGCGTTGGGTTGGAACAACTCGGCGATCTCGGCCTCTTGGCGCCGGGCCAGCGGCGCGAGCTCGGCCGGCTTCACGTGCCACTTGGGCGTACCGTCCGCGGCCAGGGCATGGTGGGCCCGGCCTTCGCGGAAGCTGGGGCTGTTGTCGCGCAACAACTGGTAGTTCGTGCGGAACGCGAAAAAACCAAGCGCCTTGCCCTGCCGGCACAAGCGCCCGAGATCCTCGACCGTGCCCACCGCCGGGTTCGGCGGATAGTCCGGCATCCGGATCGAGTCGGGCAGCAAAGCGTCGAACCCGCCCGCCTGCCAGTTCTGCACGACGGTGTAGAAGCGCACGCGATGGCCGGCGAGCCGTTGCAGGGACTCGAGCGTGTGGGCCATTTCCGAGGCCGGGGCTGCGTCCCAGAAATCGAGGAACACGCACTGCGCCAACTCCTCGCGAAAGACGCTGCGGGCGTTGGCCGCCTCGGGCACGACGTCCCAGAGGTGTTCGCCCACGCGAACGACCAGGGTCTCATCGAGCGAGGCGTACTGTCCGCCGACACTGGGCTCATAGACGGCGCGCGGCGCCAGTTCGACCGGTCCCGAGCCCGCGTTGTCCGGATATCTCTGGTCCCAGGAGGCGCAGTTGCCGGCCTCCAGCCGCCAGAACGCCCACGCCCAAAGCCCGCTGTCCTCGTCATACGTGGCCTTCTGGAACCACGGCTGGCCGTGGGCGAGCCCGTATTGGCTGAGGTCCACGCGGCGCCACTGTTCCTCGGCATGCAACACGGCCGGAATCACGGCACGCCCGTGGACCGAATCGGATTCGACGCGCATCAGGAGGGAATCGCCTTCGGCCCAAAGCCGGAGGCGGTAGTCAACCGTCTGATCCCGAGCGCGGGCCTTGCACCCGAGCGCCGCGCCGTGCGCGTCCACCTGGGCCGACACGACCTGGACCGTCCCCGCCTCGGGCGGCGCGGGCGCATCGCTCCCGGGCGCTGCAAACAACGGCGTCAGGGCGCCCAGCGACACGCGCCGTCCGCCGCACAGAACGACCAGGAACTGCGACTGCGTGTCGAAGGCGTAGGTCGCCGTGCTGGTCTCGAAGGAGGCGACCTCGGCCCGCGCCAGGCACGCCGAAAGCGCGACCGCGGCCATGGCAGGCGCGAGGAGGAGGGTCCGTTTTCGCTGGTACGTCACGGGCCGGGTCCGTTCTCCCAGTGCTTCTGAGGGCTCCATGCTACACCGTGCACCAGCGAGAACCCAAGCCGGCGACCCGGTCAAGCGCGTACCACACCAGCCCAAGGACGGCCATTCGCGCCGTCACCCGCGGATTTGGGGACGCATTACGGCCCTTGAACGCCGCAGGCCTCTCTGTAATAATCGCGTCCTGTATGAACGGACGATGACTGTGTGCGAGGAGGAGCATCCATGGCTCAAGTTGTCACCGCTGATGAGGCGATTGCCCGTATCCCGGACGGGGCCTCCGTTCTCGTCATCCCGATGCCGTCCGAGGAGGTCTATGCTGCGTTTGGCCGTTCGTTCGAGGCCGGCGGGAAGCCCAAAGACCTCACCGTGATCTACGCCGCCGGGCTGGGTCCGTTCAGCGAGGAGCAGCGGGGGATGAACCACTTCGCCTTTCCGGGCATGGTCAAGCGTTTCATCGCCGGCCATGTGGGCCTCAACTATACGCTTGTCAAGATGATCGCCGCCAACCAGTGCGAAGCCTATAACCTCCCTCAGGGCGTGATGACCCAGCTCTACCGCGAGATCGCCGCCAAGCGCCCCGGGCTCATCACGACCATCGGCCTGGGCACCTTTGTCGACCCGCGGATCGAGGGCGGCAAGATGAACGAATGCACCCGCGACTGCGAGGACCTGGTCGAGGTGCTCGAGATCGGCGGCCAGGAGGCCCTGTGGTACAAGCCGTTCGCGCTTGACGTGGGCGTCATCCGGGGCACGACGGCCGACCCCGAAGGCAACATCACCAAGGAAAACGAGGCCCTCTGCATGGAGAACCTCGAGGGCGCCATGGCCGTGAAGAACAGCGGCGGGTTCGTCATCGCCCAGGTCGAACGCCTGTCCGACAAGCCCGCCAATCCTCACGCCGTGAGCGTCCCGGGCATTTTCGTGGATTATGTCGTGGTGGCGACGTCGCGCAAGACCCACCCGCATACGCTGTTTGTCGAGCACGACCCGTCCTACACCGGCGAGACCCGCGCGTCGCTCGAGGAGGACCTCGAACCGCTGCCGCTGAATCTCGAAAAGATCATCTCACGCCGGGCCGCTATCGAGTTGCGCCCCGAGATGGTCGTCAACTTGGGCGTCGGCATTCCCATGGGCGTGGCGTCCGTGGCCTGGGAGGAGGGTCTCCTGGACAGCCTGACCATGACGACGGAGATCGGCGTGATCGCGGGGCTTCCGCAAGGCGGCCTCAACTTCGGCCCGGCCAAGAACCCCTCGGCCTTCATCACCCAGGCCCAGATGTTCGACTTCTACCACGGCGGCGGGCTCGACGTCACCTGCGTGGGCCTGGCCCAAGCGGACCGTCACGGCAACGTCAACGTCAGCAAGCTCGGGCCGAGGCTGATCGGTTCCGGCGGCTTCGTCGACATCACGCAGTCGGCCCGCAAATGCCTGTTCTGCGGCGAGTTCATTGCCGGCGGGCTGAAGGCCGGGGTCGAAGACGGCAAGCTGGTGATCGCCCAGGAAGGCAAGGCGGCCAAGTTCGTCGAGCAGGTCCAGCAGATCACGTTCAGTGGCGACTTCGCCCGCGAACACAACCGCGAAGTGCTGTACATTACCGAGCGTTGCGTGTTCGAGTTGACCCACGAAGGGCTCGTGTTGCGCGAAGTGGCCCCAGGCATAGACGTTCAGCGCGACGTCCTCGACAACATGGCCTTCCGGCCCATCGTGCCCGACCAAGTGCCACTGATGGACCCGGCCATCTTCCGCGAGCCCGCGATGGGACTCGAAGCATAGCCTGAAGGCCAAGCGCGGCTCCGTGGGCGTGGGAACGGCATAGGAGGCCAATAGGACCTATGGGGTAAGCGTTCAGCCAAGGATGAAGGATGAAATTAAGAAATATTCAATATCGAATGCTCAACGCCCAATGCTTAACGAGCCGCCTCTGGATTCCCTTGGACATTGAACATTGAGCATTCGATATTGGGGGTTTCTGTAAGCCTTCATCCTTCGGCTGAACGGTTACCCTATGGGTTGGGGGTCTTATGGGCCGCCTCCGGCAGCGGCTCGAGCAGCCCCTTCACCACGCCCCACGAATACGGCCAGATGACCACCCAGCGGGCCAGCCAGCGGGTCACGGCTTTGCTCAGGCTGCGGAACCGGCAGAGCAGGAACAGGAACGTCGCCACGAGTGGCGCGCACGCCACGACCAGCCCGAACGCGGGAGAGGCCGCCACGAGGACCAAGCCCACCGGCACCATCGCGGCGAGCAGCGGAATGGCCAGCGTGTACCACCACAGGCCGTCGCGCCACCCTGCCGCACGCATCATCACCACGATGTCCTTGCCCATCATGACGCTCTTGCGCCACAAGGACCCGAGGCTCGTTTCGTAGTGGTGTTGGGCGGCGCAGCCCGCCTCGAACCAGATCCGGTATCCCGCGTTGCGCAGCGCCTTCGAGATGTACACGTCCTCCGCCGCGCTGTGCCGGGCGAGCTTCAGCCAGCCGCCGACCTCGCGCAACGCCTCGGTGCGGAAGTAACTGTTGCCGCCGATGACGCCGTCCGTCTCGCCCGTTTCCCGCGTCTCGACGAGAAACCACATGTGGTGCAGCCAGCTCGCCAGCGTGCGCTCACCGATGGCCGGGTGCCGCCCGGTTCCGCCGGCCACGTCGGGCCGCGCGTCAAGCACGTTCTTGGCCAGCTCGACCCAGTGCGGCACCAGCACGCAGTCCGCGTCCGTGAAGCCCAGGTAGTCCGTCGTGCAGGCCTCGAGCACCGCGTTGCAGGCCTCATAGAGCCCCGTCGCATTGCTGGCGATCACGCGCGCCCCGAACTCCTGGGCCACGGCGGCCGTCGGGTCCGACAGTTCGTCCACCGCCACGAGGATCTCTTCCGGCGGGATCGTCTGGCCGCGGATACTCTCGAGGCATTTGCCGATGATGTGTTGCGCGTTCCGCGCACAAATGGCTACTGTTATCGTTGCCACCGGGTTCCCTCTGAGATGGCCGCCCACAAACTGCGGCCATTATAGCGGAGGCTCCGGGCCAGCGGAACCGTTGCCCCGGAATACGACCTATAAGTCCAATCAGACCTATAGGCCCGATAGCGGCGAGTGGCATATCGGGTTGATTGAGTGGCGTCGGTTCCGTATGGTGGGTGCCCGGATCTCACGGAAGACGCGAGGGACACCAATGGCCAGCCAGGAAGGCGTTTTCGACTTCCTCGACAAGCGAATCCTGACCCACTATCCGGCGGCCCGCATGATCCTCGATCGCGAGATGCCGCCGCCACGGACCGCCATCGTCTATCCCACCTACGTGTGCAACCAGAACTGCAAGTGGTGCGAGTACGCCGACGATAACAAGAACATCCACTGCATGATGTCCGATGAGCAACTGCGCCGCTTGATCGGGGACCTGAGGGACCTCGGCGTGCGCGGGGTCGAGTTCTGCGGCGGCGGCGAGCCCACGCTCCACCCGCTTCTGCCCGGCCTCATCCGCGAAATGAAGGCCCACGGGGTCAGCACGGGGCTCCTCACCAACGGCACCCGGCTCAAAGGCGATCTGGCCGAGGCCCTCGTCGACTGCGCCAGCTACGTCCGCGTCGGGTTCGACGCCGCCAACGCCGAGACCTTCGACAAGGTCAAGCGGCCCAACACCCCGGCCGCCGGGTTCGACGCGGTGTGCGACAACGTGGCCAATATGATCGCGCTGCGTGAGGCGCGCGGCGGGCGGGTTCTCATTAGTATGAAGGTCATCCTTTCGGCCGACAACTACACCGAGGTCGAGGCGAGCGTCCACCTGGCGCGACGCCTCGGCGTGGACTCGATCCAGTTCAAGGCCGCTCGGGTTTGCGACACCGAGCTTGACGCGGAGCAGGCGGCCCTGGTCACGGCCGAACTCGAACGCGTCCGCCGGCTCTACACCGGCCTCCCCATTGTCGGCGGCCTCGATAAACTAAACATGACCCGGCCATGCTGGCTGACCCCCCTCCAGGTCATGGTCGACACGCTCGGCGACGTCTTCCTGTGCTGCTACTACCGCCACCGAAAACAGGGCCACAAGTTCGGCAACGCCTTCGAGCAACCGCTTCGGGACATCTGGTACAGCCAGCGCCACTGGGACGCCATCAAGGGCATCAAGCCGCCCGAATGCAACCTCTTGGACTGCCGGTTTGTGCGCTACAACGAGATCATGACGATGCTCATGGTCGAGAACGATGCCCAATTCGAGTTCATCTGAAACCGCCCCGCCCCGCCGGCTGCGCTTGAAGGAAGGCGTGCGGTGAGAGTGCTGCTGCTGAACCCGCCGGGGCCTTTCTGCAGCGCCTGATATCTGATCCTCCTCCGTATGACGACGGGTTCTTCGATCCGTCGCCCCTAGCCCAACTGGCCCGCAGAGCGCGCCGCACGCTTCCAGAACTTCGTCACGGAGGCTTTGGCCGATATACGTGCACACAAGCGCCGACTCCGTTAACACGCGCCTATTTGAGAAAAGCATCTTGTCCCCCCTCTGTCACTTTGCATATGATCGCCTAAGGCGGCATAATTCCTTATGGCACGGATTCGAACATTGGATACCATGAAAGCGAAAAAGGCATCGGCCCGGCGGCAGTGGGACATACGCGTCTTGCTGGGGATCTGTGCCATCCTTGCACTGGCTGTGCTGGTCCGCGTATGGAATCTGGAGAAGGAGTCGTTGTGGTTCGATGAGTGGGGCAGCCTGTGGGGCATGTCCCAGCCGACAATGCGCGAAGGCTTGGCCTGCCAGACGCAGAACAACGACAATGTACCGCTCTATTTCGTACTCCAATACTACTGGGCGCAGTGCGTGGGGCGTGACTACACGTTGGTGCGTCTGTTGTCCATCGCGTTTGGCGTACTGTCGGTCGCGTTGCTGTTTTGCCTTGGCAGGAAGCTTCACAGCAACGCGGCCGGTTTGATGGCGGCCTTGTTGCTGGCCATGTCCCCTTTTGCCATCCGCCACAGCCAAGAGCTTCGGCCCTATGCGCTTGTTCTGCTCCTGAGCCTGTTCAGCATGTACGCCATTCAGCATCTTCTGCGGAAAGACCAAGTTCGCTGGTGGGCGTTCGCACTCGCGGCCAACGTGCTGCTCATGTGGACCCACCTCTTCGGATTCTGGCTGATCCTCGTTCAGGGCGTCCTCTTGCTGCTCTTGCGGCGAGACAGGATAAGACGCATTGCCTTATGGACGGGCGCCCACGTGCTGTTCATGCTCCCCATACTCCTATTGGTCCTCTCGTGGGACACGATAGGCCAACCGCCTCTACACGATGGCCCAGAGTGGCTGCTTCTTGCCCTGCTCTTTATGGACACCTATCATCTTGTCATCATGCCGCGTTTCGGCCTCCTCGGTCCTGCGCCGGCTTATGCGAGTCCCTTGCAGCCGGTGCTCGCGTGGATCGCGGGTATTGCGGTTCCCTTGGGTTGGGTGTTGGCGGCACTACTCCTGCTCCTGGTCCTCAGCTTCGCGGTGCGAATGGCCCTTTACGGTAGGAGATCGCCGCTTGGCGGCGCCGTGACCGCAATCCCAAGACCAGAAGCAACTCTACTACTCCTGTGGTTCATTGGGCCCGGAGTGCTGCTCTTAGCGTTCTCACAGTTGGTTATTCCCGCATTTCAAAGCCGCTATGTCATCTACTGCCTGCCCGCCCTCTATCTGATTGTGTCTATATCCGTGCTGACCTGGAGGGCGCGTCTGCTACGGTGGGCCGGGGGGGGCCTACTTGTGGGTTTGCTCGGCTGCTTCACCATGCTGGCCTGCAACATCCCCCTGAGACCCGACTACATAGGCGCGTCGCGCCACATCCTCTCGAACCGAATGGCCGAAGATCCCCTGGTGTTTCACCCCAATAATCCGGCAGCAACCTTCCGCGCAGTCTCCGGCTATGAGATCCCCTTCACGGAGTTCAACCGGTTCGCCGACGCGCTCTTCGAACTCGATCGTGCCCTGGAAGGGCATGGGCACGCATGGTTTCTGCTGACGCCGTGGAACTACAAAGACGCCGTTTCACGTTCTCGACCCCTCGAGCAGTACTGCACGCTCCGTGGCATACGGTGCGACCGCAAGGTCTTCCCTGGGTGGTGGGACGTGTACGTCTACCGGTGTTTCCCGACGGGTGAGTTCACACCGCTTGATCACAAGGCCGCCAGAGCGCTCCTCCTGGCATCCCGGGACGACCCGGGCCAAGATGCGCTTTTCACCTGGATTGGCGCCCGTGCAGCCACCGAGCGCGGCCGCTGGCAAGAGGCTGCGGACATTTGCGAGCGTATGCTGGCCGCTGTGCCGGAGGAGGAAGGGAAGCGGCGCGCCTTTGAAGCGGCCCTCCTTGCTTCCGGATGGCACCACGACATCGAGGGGGCCAGTCAGTTGGCCGACTACGTGACTACAGTCCGTGATGCCGCAGTGCACGCCAAGACCCAGTACGAGACCGAAACGCTTGGCAAGGAAACGCTGCACCTGTTCCGTTTTGATGACAACCTCGGTGACGCTGTCGTGCTCGAAGAAGCCGATCCCAGCCAGGCAGAACAAACCCGGTTTGTTCTGTGGCCTGCCGATGAGCCGTTGACTGCGGGAGCCGAGACCTCGCGCGTCGAAGTCCACGGCGATGTCCTCCACTTCGTTGCGCAGGGGCCCGATGGCATTACCACAGCGCCGGGATCTGAAGTCTACGGCCCCTCGGTGGGCGCCGTCGTCATCGACATGCAGGTCAAAGGCACCGACCGCGTCTACCTCTCTTGGCGACCCGCCGACACCTATTGGGACTGGTGCGATAAGGGCGGAAATCTACTGGTTCCCATTCGCGTCGAGCGGCCCGGCCAACGCTGCACCTATGTGATTCCCGTCTCCAAGCTACCGGGGTGGCAGCATCGCCGTGTGGAGGCTCTACGCCTGCTCACGCGGGAGCCTGCCGAGATTCGACTGCATGGCTTCCGGCTCCGGCGGCGAGGAGGCCTGTTCGCGCAAGCGTCCCATGGCGTGCGGAAGTACCGCATCGGCAACGAGACCCGGCCCTGTCTCTACATGTGGACCCCCGGCAGCCTCTGCTACGACGTTGCTGTGCCGCCTGCCGCACAACTCACGACCGGCCTCGGCGTAGTAGAGCCCGACGCTGCCGCGGACGTCACGGTTGCCGTCCAGAGCTCAGCAGGCACATCCACGTTCTCCTGGCACGTGGCCGACCGGGCGACATGGATGGACCTTTCTGCGGACGTCTCGGCCCACGCCGGCCAGCAGGCGAGAATCACGATTCAGGCCGCCAGCGGCCATAGGTCCCAGGTCGTGCTGCTCAGCAATCCCGCGTTGACTTCAGCAGCCGGGGCGCCTCCCTCCACAACGGCGCCTTGGAACATCCTGTTCTATGTAGTGGATTCGTTACGAGCCGATCATCTGCCGATGTATGGCTATGGGCGGTCCACGGCCCCCCGGCTGCTGGCGCTGGAAACCGAGGGGACACTCTTCCAGCGGTGCTTCACGCAGGAAACCTGCACGAAACCTTCCATGGCCACATTCAGCACAGGGGTGGACGCATCCGTCCACGGATTGACCTGCATGTGTGCAGGGACCCTCGGAGACTTCGTGCAGTTGCCCGAACTGTTGCGTCAACAGGGATACGTGACTGGCGCCGTAACCGAGAACCTCTACACGCCGCCGGAAGTCCCTGGCCGGTTCACATACTCTTACCTGTACGACCTGGATGAACGCACGGCAGCGGCCTCAGGCGAAACCTTCGAAAGGGTCTGCCAGTTTCTCACTCAAGCCGGGAACCGTCCCTTCTTCCTCTACGTGCACACCATGGAGTGTCATGTGCGGATCAGCGTGGCCTTGGATTTGACCTACGAAGCGCCGGGCGAGTTTGCTGGCCGGTGGGCGGACTACGCCCAGCCCGACAACCTCGATGCGTACGATGAGACAATCCTCTTTGCGGACGCCAATTTTGGGCGTGTGTTAGCCAAGCTGGACGCGCTGGGTC
>Ga0114930_10005369_pt1 | contig 10561 bp, 11 predicted proteins | sample AnhtaG_FD_87300 | JGI IMG/M metagenome (GOLD analysis project Ga0114930, IMG submission 87300) | Deep subsurface microbial communities from Anholt, Denmark to uncover new lineages of life (NeLLi) - Anholt_01485 metaG | ecosystem: Environmental > Aquatic > Marine > Oceanic > Sediment | place... | reverse complement strand
GCGGCATCGGTGCGGCCATTGCGCTGGCGTTTGCGCGCGAGGGTGCGGCGGTCGTGCTGGCAGAACTGGATATCGAAACCGCGCAGCGCACCGCGCGGGATATTGAAGCGGCGTGCAAGGCAAGCGGCGCCGGCAGCGCGAATGGCGCGAGTGCGGCAAGCGCTCACGCAGCGGGCGCGAAAGTGCTCGCCGTGCAGACCGACGTGACGCAATCCGCCTCGGTGCAGCACGCGGTGCGCGAAGCGGAAAAAGCGTTCGGCGCGGTGGACATCCTCGTGAACAACGCCGGCATCAACGTGTTTTGCGACCCGCTGACAATGACCGACGACGACTGGCGGCGCTGCTTCGCGGTCGATCTGGACGGCGTCTGGAACGGTTGCCGCGCGGTCCTGCCGGGGATGGTCGAGCGCGGCTCGGGCAGCATCGTGAATATCGCTTCGACGCACGCTTTCAAGATCATCCCGGGCTGCTTCCCGTACCCGGTGGCGAAACATGGCGTGATTGGCTTGACCCGGGCGCTCGGCATCGAATACGCGCCGCGCAACGTGCGCGTCAATGCGATTGCGCCGGGCTACATCGAAACGCAATTGACGCATGACTGGTGGAACGGTCAGCCCGATCCCGCCGCGGCGAAACAGGCGACGCTCGACCTGCAGCCGATGAAGCGCATCGGCCGCCCGGAAGAAGTGGCGATGACGGCGGTGTTCCTCGCATCGGACGAGGCGCCGTTTATCAACGCGAGCTGTATCACGGTGGATGGCGGCCGCTCGGCGCTGTACCACGACTGACTGGCCGCAGACCAGAAACAGCTTGCGATGCGTCGTGGAACGCGCACCGCAAGGAAGCAGAGCGAAACAATGCGCAGCGCCATGGAGCGCCACGCCCAGTTTGAACCGGTTGACGCGCTGGCCGCGTGTGTCAGGACCGGATAAGAAGACGCGGCCGATACCTTCTCGTTATCTACTAATTAGTCAGGAGACTGCAACATGAAACGTAGAATTTTCCTCACGCTGGCAGCCGCAGCAGCGGGTGTGCTGTTCAACGCACCGGTCGTCCAGGCGGCTGACGAAGTCAAGATCGGCTTCCTGGTGAAACAGCCGGAAGAACCGTGGTTCCAGGACGAGTGGAAGTTTGCCGAGATCGCCGCCAAGGAGAAGGGGTTCACGCTGGTGAAAATCGGCGCACCCTCGGGCGAGAAGGTGATGAGCGCAATCGACAACCTCGCGGCACAAAAGGCGCAAGGTTTCATTATCTGCACGCCTGACGTCAAGCTTGGACCGGGCATTGTCGCCAAGGCGAAGGCTGACGGCCTGAAGATGATGACGGTCGACGACCGCCTCGTCGACGGCGCGGGCAAACCGATCGCTTCGGTGCCGCATATGGGCATTTCGGCCTACAACATCGGCAAGCAGGTCGGCGAAGGGCTGGCTGCGGAAATCAAGAAGCGTGGCTGGGACGTGAAGGACGTCGGCGCGATCGACGTGACCTATAACCAGTTGCCGACCGCAGTCGACCGCACCACGGGTGCCACCGACGCGCTGGTCGCCGCCGGTTTCCCGAAGGCCAACGTGGTTGAAGCTCCGCAGGCGAAGACCGACACGGAAAACGCTTTCAACGCCGCCAACATCGCGCTGACCAAGAACCCGCAGTACAAGCACTGGATCGCTTACGGTCTGAACGACGAAGCGGTGCTGGGCGCCGTGCGTGCAGCGGAAGGCCGCGGCTTCAAGGCTGACAACATGATCGGTATTGGTATCGGTGGTTCGGACTCCGCGCTGAACGAGTTCAAGAAGCCGTCGCCGACGGGCTTCTACGGCACCGTCATCATCAGCCCGAAGCGCCACGGCGAAGAAACCTCGACGCTGATGTACGACTGGATCACGCAAGGCAAGCAACCGCCGGCGCTCACGCTGACGACCGGCATGCTGGCCACGCGTGACAACGTCGCGGACGTGCGTGAAAAGATGGGCCTGGCATCGAAGTAAGCCGTATTGAAGAGAAGTGCAGCGGCCAGCCGCCGGACCTGCGGGTCACGGCGGCTGGCCGCGAAGGCAGCGCGCGCAGGAGAGGGTTGACTCGCGCGGGCTGGCAGGAGCAACAATAGTTGAGACAGACCGATGTGCCGGCACGGCGCCAAGCCATGCCCGACCGTACGGTTCACAGGATGCAACAGGAGGCGAAGTGTCAGCGACGCTGCGTTTTGACAATATCGGTAAGGTCTTTCCAGGCGTGCGTGCGCTCGACGGCGTGTCCTTCGACGTGAACGTCGGCCAGGTGCACGGCCTGATGGGCGAAAACGGCGCAGGGAAATCGACCCTGCTGAAGATACTCGGCGGTGAATACCAGCCGGATTCGGGCCGCGTGATGATCGACGGCAACGAGGTGCGCTTCGGCAGCGCGGCCGCGTCGATTGCAGCCGGGATCGCGGTGATTCACCAGGAACTGCAATACGTGCCCGATCTCACGGTCGCGGAAAACCTGCTGCTTGGCCAGTTGCCGAACTCGCTCGGCTGGGTCAACAAACGTGAAGCCAAACGCTTCGTGCGCGAGCGGCTGGAAGCGATGGGCGTCGCGCTCGATCCGAACGCGAAGCTGCGCAAGCTCTCGATCGCGCAGCGCCAGATGGTGGAAATCTGCAAGGCGCTGCTGCGCAACGCGCGCGTGATTGCACTGGATGAGCCGACCAGCTCGCTGTCGCATAGCGAGACCGAAGTGCTGTTCAAGCTGGTGCGCGATCTGCGCGCCGACAACCGGGCGATGATCTATATCTCGCACCGCATGGACGAGATCTACGAGTTGTGCGACGCGTGCACGATTTTCCGTGACGGCCGCAAGGTGGCGTCGCATCCGTCCCTCGAAGGGGTGAAGCGCGACACGATCGTGAGCGAAATGGTCGGCCGTGAAATCACGGATATCTATAGCTACAAGCCACGCGAACTGGGCGAAGTGCGTTTTGCCGCCAGGGCGATTGAAGGGCATGCGCTCAAGGAGCCGGCCAATTTCGAAGTGCGGCGCGGCGAGATTGTCGGCTTCTTCGGTCTGGTGGGCGCGGGCCGCAGCGAACTGATGCACCTCGTGTACGGCGCCGATCACAAGAAAAGCGGCGAGATCGTGCTCGACGGCAAGCCGATCAAGGTCCGCAGCGCCGGCGAAGCGATTCGCCATGGCATCGTGCTGTGCCCGGAAGACCGCAAGGAAGAAGGCATCGTCGCCATGGCGACCGTGTCCGAGAACATCAACATTAGCTGCCGCCGCCACTACCTGCGCGCGGGTTTCTTCCTGAACCGCAAGAAGGAAGCGGAAACGGCGGACAGTTTTATCAAGCTGCTGAAGATCAAGACGCCGAGCCGCCGCCAGAAGATCCGCTTCCTCTCGGGCGGTAACCAGCAGAAAGCGATTCTGTCGCGCTGGCTCGCGGAGCCGGATCTGAAAGTGGTGATTCTCGACGAACCGACGCGCGGGATCGACGTCGGCGCGAAGCACGAGATCTATAACGTGATCTATCAGCTCGCGGAACGCGGCTGCGCCATCGTGATGATTTCGTCCGAACTGCCGGAAGTGCTTGGCGTGTCCGACCGGATCGTGGTGATGCGGCAAGGCCGGATCTCCGGCGAACTGCCGCGCAGCCAAGCGAATGAACAGGCGGTGCTGAGCCTTGCCTTGCCGCAAAGCTCGACCGCACCGCAAACCGTAGCGCCGCAGGCGGCCTGACACTGACCGGACGCAAGTCCCCAATAACCCGTCAGCCCGTGACGAAAACGGGAGGAGTATTCAAATGCAAGCCAGAGAAAACCTCACGCAACAGGCCGCCAAGAGTGCAGCCGACGCGTTGATTCCGCAGCGCAGCGACAAGCAGAAATGGTGGCAGCAGGTCACCGACTACAGCCTGATCGTGATCTTCGCGATCATGTTCATCACGATGTCGCTGACCGTCGATCACTTCTTCTCGATCGAAAACATGCTGGGCCTCGCGCTGTCGATTTCGCAGATCGGCATGGTCGCCTGCACGATGATGTTCTGTCTCGCCTCGCGCGACTTCGACTTGTCCGTGGGTTCCACCGTGGCGTTTGCCGGCGTGCTGTGCGCGATGGTGCTCAACGCGACCGGCAATACGTTCATTGCGATTATTGCTGCGGTAGTGGCGGGCGGTGTGATCGGCTTTATCAACGGCGCGGTGATTGCGTATCTGCGCATCAACGCGCTGATTACCACGCTGGCGACGATGGAAATCGTGCGTGGCCTCGGCTTTATCGTCTCGCACGGTCAGGCGGTGGGCGTGTCCTCGGATACGTTTATTGCGCTTGGCGGCTTGTCGATGTTCGGCGTCTCGCTGCCGATCTGGGTCACGCTACTGTGCTTCATCGTGTTCGGCGTGATGCTCAACCAGACCGTGTACGGCCGCAATACGCTGGCCATCGGCGGCAATCCGGAAGCCTCGCGTCTCGCCGGTATCAACGTCGAGCGCACCCGCGTCTATATTTTCCTCGTGCAGGGCGCGGTGACGGCGCTGGCCGGTGTGATTCTCGCCTCGCGTATCACCTCGGGTCAGCCGAACGCCGCGGAAGGCTTCGAGCTGAACGTGATCTCTGCGTGCGTGCTGGGCGGCGTGTCGCTGCTGGGTGGCCGGGCGACGATTTCGGGCGTGGTGATCGGCGTGCTCATCATGGGCACGGTCGAGAATGTGATGAACCTGTTGAATATCGACGCGTTCTACCAGTACCTGGTGCGTGGCGCGATCCTGCTCGCCGCCGTGCTGCTCGACCAGTTGAAGAACCGCGGCTCGCGCGACTGACGCGCGGCGTCTGACCAAATTGTCTGAAGAGGAATCGAACGATGTCGTCTCCTGCTAATGCAAACGCCCGCCAGGCGGACAACGTATATGCGCGTTATCCGAGCCTTGAAGACCGCGCGGTGCTGATTACGGGCGGCGCGACCGGGATCGGCGCGTCGTTCGTGGAGCACTTCGCGGCACAGGGCTCGCGTGTCGCGTTCTTCGATATCGACGTGAGCGCCGGCGAAGCGCTCGCCGACGAACTGGGCGATTCTCGCCACAAGCCGCTGTTCCTGCCGTGCGACCTGACCGATATCGACGCGCTGCGCAAAGCGATCGCCGACGTCAGGGCGGCGCTGGGCCCGATCGAAGTGCTGGTCAACAACGCGGCCAACGACAAGCGTCACCAGATCGAAGAGGTCACGCCCGAATCGTTCGATGCGGGCATTGCCGTCAACATCCGTCATCAGTTCTTCGCGGCGCAGGCCGTGATGGGCGATATGAAAGCGGCTGGGCGTGGCTCGATCATCAACCTCGGCTCGATCAGCTGGATGCTGAAAAACGGCGGCTATCCGGTCTACGTGATGTCGAAGTCGGCCGTGCAAGGGCTCACGCGCGGTCTCGCGCGCGATCTTGGCCACTTCAATATCCGCGTGAATACGCTGGCGCCGGGCTGGGTGATGACCGAAAAACAAAAGCGCCTGTGGCTCGACGATGCCGGGCGGCGCGCCATCAAGGAGGGCCAGTGCATCGACGCCGAGCTGATGCCTGACGATCTGGCTCGCATGGCGCTTTTCCTTGCTGCCGACGATAGCCGGCTGATCACGGCGCAAGACATCATCGTCGACGGAGGCTGGGCGTGAGCGCAGCGATGCCCGGCACGGGCGCGACCCTGCTGGTCGATGCGCAATGCACGCTGGGCGAGGGCGCGACCTGGTGCGAACGAAGCGGCCGCTTCTACTGGACCGATATCGAAGGTGCAAGGCTGTGGCGTTATGACCCGCGGGACGGGCACAGCACCTCCTGGGCGATGCCCGAGCGCCTCGCGACATTTGCGCTCTGCGCCGATCCGAACTACCTTTTACTCGGACTCGCCACGCATCTCGCGTTTTTCGACCTTGCAACCGGCGAGACCGAGCGTATTGTCGATGTCGAACCGGACATGAACACGCGCGTGAACGACGGCCGCTGCGACCGTCAGGGGCGCTTTGTGTTCGGTACGAAGGATGAGGGCTCGCCCTTGCGCGCAGTAGGTGGGTTTTACCGTCTGAACCGCGATCTGTCGCTCGAGCGCCTGCCGTTGCCGGCGCCCGCGATCTCGAACAGCATCGCCTTCAGTCCGGACGGCGCGACGATGTACTACTGCGATTCGCCGACGCGGGAGATTCGTGCGTGCGACTACGGTGCGGACGGCAGCATTGCCAACGACCGCGTGTTCACGACGCTGACCGATGCGACCGGCGAGCCGGACGGCTCGACCGTGGATCGCGACGGCGGCCTGTGGAATGCGCAATGGGGCGGTGCACGGGTGGTCCGCTACGGCCCGGACGGGCACGAAACCGCACGCGTGGCGGTGCCGACCGTGCAGCCGAGTTGCGTGGCGCTGGGCGGTCCTGAGCTAGGGACGCTCTACATCACGAGCGCGCGTGTCGATCTGGACGCGGCTGCGCTCGCCGGCGATCCACACGCTGGCGGCGTGTTCGCTGCGGTGCCCGGGCCGCGCGGCTTGCCGGAAGCGCTCTTCCAGGGCGCGCCGCTGCCGCATAAAGCGGGTGAGTAAGCCAGTTTTTTCGTGGCACGCAGATGCGGGCCGTGGTGCTGTGAGCAGGTTGAGTCGTGGCGAGTTGCGCATTGCGCCGCATGACGGTTAGCACGCGCACCGCAAGACTCAAGGAGTCGAGGATTCAAAGAGGCGGCCGGTTCAGGCGCCCATATAAACATTCGTCAGCGATGACGATATCGTCTCACGCCTCTCGATGGAGCCCGAAATGACTGTCGCGAATCTCGCTTCCTCTTCACAGAGTACCCAGGCCGCGCAGACGCGCCGCGCCCGGCTGGCGGCGGCCGCCAATCCGGTGCTGGCGGGGCCGAGCACATCGGCGGTGGCGGTCGGCGAGACGAGCGCGGGCGACGTCGCGTGCGTGACGCTCGCCAATACGCACTTGCGGCTCGACGTGGCGCCGTCGCTCGGCGGCGGCATCACCCGTTTCGACTGGCGCAGCGACGGCGCGCTGGTGCCGATCTTTCGCCGCTGCCGGCATGTTGCCGCCGATACTGATCCGAACCAGTTGTCCTGCTATCCGTTGCTGCCATACTCGAACCGCATCGGCGGCGGCCATTTCGGCGTGGGCGGACGGCGTATCGACGTGCCGTGCAATCGCGCAGCCGAGCCGCTGCCGATTCACGGCGACGGCTGGCTGGCGCACTGGCAGGTGGCCGCGACAGAGCGTGACAGCGTGCGCCTGACGCTCGATCGCAGCGACGGCAAGCCCTACGCGTACCGCGCAATGCAAACCTATGCACTCGAAGGCCCGAGTCTCGTGATTTCGCTCGAGGTCGAAAACACCGGCCGCGATGCGTTGCCGTTTGGGCTCGGCATTCATCCGTTCCTGGTGCGCGACGCGCAGACCGAATTGTCGGCCGCCGCCGCGGGACTCTGGCTGCAGGGCGACGACTGGCTGCCGGTGCGTCATGTGCCGGCGCCGCCGGCCTGGCAGTTCGGCGTGGCGTATCCGTTGCCGCAGACCATCGTCAATCATGCTTTTACCGGCTGGAGCGGCCAGGCGGCGGTGGTGTGGCCGAAACGGCGGCTTTCGCTGACGGTCGCCTCGGATACCGATTACTACGTGCTCTACACGCCGCCGGGCGAAGACTTTTTCTGCTTCGAGCCGGTCGATCATCCGATCAATGCGATGAACCTGCCGGGCGGCGCGGCGGCGCATGGCATGACCATGCTGGCGCGTGGCGAGCGCCTGAGCCGGTCATTCCGGTTTACCGTCGAGCGGACTGGCTTGCGCGCGGCGGCTGGGGCGCGGAGTTCGCGGCGGTAGCAGGCGCTGGCGGGTAAAATACGGGCCACTTCTTTAATCAGCCCGCCGCGAGCACCACCATGTCCACTTTCATCCAGACACTCAACGACGCATGGCAGCGTACCAATTCGCTGCTGTGCGTCGGCCTCGATCCTGAGCCGACGAAGTTCCCGGGCACGCTGGCCGGCCGCGCCGATGCGATCTTCGAGTTCTGCCGCACGATCGTCGACGCGACCGCGCCGTATGCGTCGTCATTCAAGCCACAGATTGCTTATTTCGCCGCGCATCGCGCGGAAGACCAGCTTGAGCAACTGATTGCGCACATTCATCGCAACCATCCGGGCCTGCCGGTGATTCTCGACGCAAAGCGCGGCGATATCGGCAGCACGGCCGAGCAGTACGCCCGCGAGGCGTTCGAGCGCTATCAGGCGGATGCCGTGACGGTGAACCCGTACATGGGTTTCGATTCGATCGAGCCGTATCTGGAGCACAAGGGTAAGGGCGTGATCGTGCTGTGCCGGACTTCGAACCCGGGCGGCTCGGACCTGCAGTTTCTCGATACGGCGGGGCGTCCGCTGTATCAGGTGGTCGCGCAACTGGCGGCGCAGAAGTGGAACGCGAGCGAGCAGCTTGGGCTGGTGGTGGGCGCGACGTTCCCGAAGGAAATCGAAGTGGTGCGCGGGATTGTCGGCGACATGCCGTTGCTGATTCCGGGCATTGGCGCACAGGGCGGGGACGTCGAGGCTACTGTGAATGCAGGCCGCACGGCGGCGGGTACCGGCATGCTGATCAACTCGTCGCGGGCGATTATTTACGCCGGCAAGGGCGAAGACTACGCGCAGGCGGCGGCGAAGGCTGCTGAGGAGACGCGGGATCGGATCAATGCGTATCGGTGAGGGGTGTGCGAGGCGCCTCAGATTGAATTGGGCCTCGCATTTGCCAGCCGATAGAACCTTGCGAATTATATCCGTTTGGATATAATTGACGATATGAAGCCAGTGCGATTTCTCGGAGACTCGCTGAAGTGCTTGCGTGAGTTCCCGGAGGACGCCAGGCACGACGTGGGTTATCAACTAGACAAAGTGCAACGAGGTCACCAGCCGGACGACTTCAAGCCCATGCCATCGATTGGGCGGGGCGTGGAGGAGATTCGTGTTTGGGATGAGTCGGGCGCTTACCGTGTCGTTTACACCGCCCGACTCGCCGAAGCGGTGTATGTATTGCATGCCTTCCAGAAGAAAACTCAGGCCACGGCACAACGAGATGTTGACGTTGCCAAGGCGAGATATAACGAACTGATGAGGGGTGTGAAATGACTCAAGCGGAAACCTACGCCAGCGTCTGGGACGCACTTGCTGACACGCCGGAGCAGGCGGCCAATCTGCGTACTCGTGCGGAATTGATGCAGCAGATCGCCGCGCTTGTTGAATCAAGCGGATGGACGCAAGCGGAAGCCGCCACACACTGCGGCGTGACGCAGCCGCGTATCAACGATTTGCTGCGCGGTCGCGTGTCCCGTTTTTCGCTGGATGCACTGGTCAACATTGCTACTGCGCTAGGTCGGCGAGTGCATGTCGAACTGGAAGCGGCTTAGCTGCTAATCGACGCGTTCCGCCGGTCCCAGCCGCGCAATGAATTCCGCATGCGCCGGATAGGCGCTCCCCAGCGCATCGACATCAGCGAGCTCAAATTCGCCGAACTCAAATCCCGGCGCCACCGTGCAGCCTACCAGCGCGAATGTCGCCGGATCTGCGCACTCCGCGGCGAACCACAACCCCGCTGATACCACAGCCTGAAACACGGTGCCCGGATGGCTCAGCGGATTGCCGAGCCGGTGGGTCACCAGTTTCCCGGCCTCATCGAGCACGTGTACCAGCAACGGCTCACCCGCATAGAAATGCCAGACTTCATCGGACCTGATCCGATGCCACGCAGAATGCGCGCCGTCGCAAAGCAGATAGTAAATGGCGGTCGACGCCGAGCGCGCCTCGCCCGATCCATCGCGGTTCACGCTCACAGCCGAGCGATAAGTCTCGCGGAAAAAACCGCCCTCGGGATGCGGCGTCAGCTCAAAGCGCCGGATCAGTTCATCCCTCGCCAATTCCTGAGCCGGCATGGTTAGCGCTCGCGCTCGTCGAGCAACGCCAGCAGCCCGCGCAGCGCATGCGCCGCCGCCTGCACGCGAATCCTCTCGCGATCGCCCTTGAACACCATCGTTTCCACCTCCGTATGCAGCCGGTTGCTCCACCCGAACGACACCGTTCCCACCGGCTTCGTTTCCGTGCCACCGCTCGGGCCGGCCACTCCGGTAATCGACAACGCCACCTGCGCGCGACTATTGCGCAGCGCGCCCTCGGCCATCGCACGGGCCACCGGTTCGCTGACCGCGCCATGTTTTTCGATCAGATCCGCGGGCACGCCGATCATCTCGCTTTTGGCCTGGTTCGAATAAGTGACGAAACCGCGCTCGAACCAGCCGCTGCTGCCGGAGATGTCGGTGATCGCGGTCGCGACCATGCCGCCCGTGCAGGATTCGGCGGTCGCCAGCATCAGGCGCTCGTCGCGCAGCTTGTTGCTCACGCGAATAGCGAGTTGGTGGACGACGGAATCGGTAGCCATGCGTATGTCCGAAAAACGTGAGACGGTCAGACCGTCATGCGCCACAGCGCGATCACCAGTAACGTGAAAAACGCCGCGACCAGGTCATCGAACATGATGCCAAAACCACCTTTCAGTCTGCGGTCGAAGTAACGGATCGGCG